>Ga0310345_10005279_pt1 | contig 11518 bp, 12 predicted proteins | sample HC15DNA20500_MG_FD_204667 | JGI IMG/M metagenome (GOLD analysis project Ga0310345, IMG submission 204667) | Marine microbial communities from station ALOHA, North Pacific Subtropical Gyre - HC15-DNA-20-500_MG | ecosystem: Environmental > Aquatic > Marine > Oceanic | place: Pacific Ocean: North...
GATAGCCTCATCGCTGGTAAGAAAATGAAAGGCTGCCCTGTCGTGCCAAAAATCAAACTGCACTGGTGGTTCAAATTCAGTTATATCAGAAACAATCCAATGCACCAAACCGGCTTTTTCACCTAAACGGTTTTTTGCCCGTTCTAATGCTGCCGCTGAAATATCCAGCACCCAAATATTATTATACCCCTTATCTAAAAGTGTATCAACCAAATTGCAATCGCCGCCACCTATGTCAATGATGTTAGCAGTCAATGGCAAGTTGAAAAGTTCTAAAAACGCTATTGAAGTGTTAGGATACTCCTGAAACCAACTTACCTCATTTGATGCTTTAGAGGTGAATACTGTTTCCCAATGTTGCTTTCTACTTTGCATGACGTTTGGTTTTAAAAATAAAAAGGTCGCAGATATTTCTATCCGCAACCTTTCAAAATGATTGTTTATTCGTTACTATGCAGTAAACACTGAAACCATTCCTAAAACGGATGCCAGCATCACTACGCATTTCCAGCAATTGAGTCTGTTCATTTTTATTTGTTTTATGGATGTAAAAATACATAGTTTCTGCTCTTAATTTTGTTAATATTTAGTAGATACTTCTCTGTTTTTTATTCTTAATTTTTTTGCTAATTATACTATATCTCTTTTAATAAAAAGAACTGCTTTTAAAATAAATGGTCACAAAATAATTTATACCGAATCTTCCGGCTCTGTTTTTAACAACAATTCAGATAGCCTGTTTTCAATTTCTTTTGGTAAATCCTCTGTATCTATCCATAAAGAAAGTGCGTGGTTTGTTTCATCAATTTTTAATTGATATATATCCTCAAACTTTTTTGGTAAAAGAAATGCATCGTACTCCGCCTGCAAACTTTTAACTTCTGTTTCAAAATCTTTCTGCCATTTATCCAATTTTAATTCGTCCATAATTATAATTTTTAAATAATAGCTCTTCCAATTAATTATTGTTTAAGTCCCGCAATAGTATTTATAGTTAGTGCAACAATAATCGTATTGAAAACAAAAGAAATTAAGCTATGCATTAAAACAAAGCGCCTGATAACCCTGGAGCTTACAACCACATCCGACACCTGAAACGTCATGCCTATCACAAAAGAAAAATATGCAAAATCAATATAATCGGGCTGCTGTTTGGCGGGAAAGTCAATACCTCCAACATTACTGCCGGTATTCAATTTGTTGTGGTCATGATACAAGTGTGCGTAGCGTATGGCAAAAGTTGTATGCAGTAAAATCCATGAAAGCAAAACTGGAGAGAGCGAAACGATAGTATGAAATACTTTATTAAATGTTAATTCACTTTTACTGTTTAAAAGCAATAGCGTACCAAACAGGCTAAGGCAAACGGCGACAAGTACTATCATAAAAATTACTTTAAGCCCATCATCCTGTTTTTCTACAATGGCGCATAATTCATTGGGGCCTGTAGTAAAAAAAAGAAGCCAGCTTAGTAAAATCATACAAAGACAAAATGTGTCCCATCCTAATATTATCCTGCTCTTCGGGTCAACTTTAAAGAACAACAGAATAATATAAACAACAACAGTAAGTAAAATACAAATCAGTAATTTCTTTACACCGCTTATATTTTTAAGCCACGTTTGTTGTTCATGTTTTATTTTTTTACTCATAAAAACATATAAAGGTTTAAACAATCATACCTAAAATTAAAAACAACAGAAATCCAACAAAAAATGAAGAAGTATGCCATACTGTTTCTTTTTCTTCATGCGCTTCCATTAATAACTCTTCGGTAACTAAAAACAGCAAAGCAGACAATCCGAAAGACAATACAATTTCCATTGCGCTATCCGATAAATTATGTAATAATGTAGCCCCTAAAACTGCACTTGCAAAAAACACAAAAGAAAGTACTGCGATAACGGTTATTGATTTTTGCCTGCTTAATTTATTTTGCCCTAACTCAGTTGCAGTTGCCATGCCCAACGATAACAGTTCCACAGATAATGCAATAGCAAGCAGCATTCCTTCCGTACTGCCTGCCGAAAATCCAATACCTAACAATAAGCCATCAACAAAAATATCAACCCCGATAGCTACCAATAGGCTCATAGGTAATTTGCCAGAGACTGTTACAGCTTCCGTTTCTTCTTTTTTCTCTGTAAATCTTTTAATTAATAACATAGTTATCAACCCCAGGGCAAAACCAATAATCACCTGCATGGGTTTGTGTTCTTTTACAATATCAGGCAATAGCTCTACCGCTACCACAGAGAATACCACCCCTGCAGCAAAATGCAAGATCAAGCTCCGAATATTTCCGTTTGGCCTTTTATAAATAGCCACAATGCCGCCAACCAGCATAGTAAAAACGGGTATTAATGAGAATAAGATTATTTTTTGAAACAACGGTATCATTAATTTCTATTTATTTCAGATCATTACATTCATTATTAAGCTCAGTCATACTAATATTAAAAAACATTATACTGTTTCCATACTATTTCTTACTTATGATATTTGGTTTTCAGCACTAATGTCTTTTGAATTTTTTGCTATCCCATAAACCCAAAGAATAAGTGTGATTACTAAAACAATAATTTGTGCCAGATAAGTTTGCACGGTAGGGTAAATTCCAAGTATGGTTAAATGAAAATTAAACCTTACACTACTTACTGAGATCCAGCCACTTTCCTGAAAGGCATGTACACTCTGACCTGCAAGCACTACAGATAATATCATAATGATAATGGAAGAGTATTGAAAAAGGTTTTTGACTGGAACTTTTACAGAAAATTTAAGTAACAAATTTGATACAAGTATTACACTACCTATAGCTGCCAGTGCCCCCATCCAAATACCCGGTCTGCTTTTATCATCTACCTGCAATTGCATTGAAGAAAGAAAAATAACAGATTCAAAGGCTTCACGAAATACCACTATAAAAGATATAAAGGCAAGTGTAAATAATTTCCCCTGGTCAAGCATTTTCACAATTCTTTCTTCAATAAACTCTTTCCACTTTTTTGCTTCCGTTTTTTTGTGCAGCCAAAAACCTACATAGACTAAAATAATAACAGCGAGCAAGGCGCCAAATGCTTCCATTAGTTCACGATTTTGAGCGCCGAATGAAATGAGCCAACCTGTGAAGAACCAGCTTGCAAAACCAATAGCTACCGCACTCATCCATCCGGCATGTACCCAGCGAATGGCCCTGTTTGCATGAAGGGATTTTAACAGGCTTAAAATGGTGATTATGATGAGCACCGCTTCAAGACCTTCACGCAGTAAAATAGAGGAAGAAATAAAAAACGAAAACCAAAACGAATAAGTTTGTTCTCCCAATAATACTTTTGCCTTGTTAATAGATGATTTTGCATCAGTAATTTTTTGCTCTACTTCCTGTTCATCTTTATTATTTTTAATTGCCGACCGAACTTCATTCATTTTATTTTCCAATTCAGAAACAATAGAATTGTCAACTGCATTAAGTTGCTGCTCATAAGGTTCAATTCCTTCTAAATATGCATATAGGGCTTTTTCTTCAGCAAGTGCGCTATTATTATTCTTGTAAAAAGAAAGAGCATCAGCCAGGTAATTGAATGCTGCCTCAAAAGAATTGCTACCCGTGCCTGCCTTATGTAGTCTAATAGCAGCTATTGCGAAATCACTATGGTTGCCTGATTTTTGTTTTAATTCCTTATCGGAAAGATGTGCAATATCTGAAAGAGTAACAAATGACTGAATACGGTTATAAATTTTATTAAAAGAGTCCTGCTCTGAGGAAAACTTATTTTGGAAACGTAACGATTTTATGTAAAACGAAACATCCCAAAGTTCTTTATCAGAAAGTTCGTTGAAAGCACGCATTCCGGTCCCACGTACCCCAAGCCGGGCAGTGTTGAATACCTGTAGGGGAGAAATTAATTGCATAAGAGAATCGTTCTGAAAATTTACTGGGGCAGGATTATAAGATTTAGAGAGGGGGCCGTCTGCGGCGCCATAGATTCCGTGACAAGATTGGCAACTGGCAGTAAATATTTTTTTCCCTTTCGCTATATCAGGATATTGTTCGGGGCTTATGTCTATCAGATTTAATTGCAATATCAGTATTTTAATTTGCTGGGCGTTCGTTGCAATTTCTTCTTTGTTTTTCCTGTGTTGTATAGATGTTAGTAATGAAGACAATTGTTGTGCAATCTGGTTTTTATTATTGATGTTTATCTTGTAAGTTATCGAATCAAAAAGAGAAGTTGACTCTACTGTAAATTCAATCATCTCACTGTATTCTGCATTATTAATCACTTCGCCATTATTAACTGCCCGGCTATAATCCTGCGACACATAATCCAGCAGGTTAATAAGTGTTCTGGCCTGGAAGGTCAAACGGTCAGAAGATTTATTTTTAGCAGGTAATCCCTGAGAAAATGTAATTGTACTGCACAGGCTAAATGCAATAAATGAAATAATTAATTTTCTTAACGTTTTATATGAGATAATATACTGCATTTGTGTGTTGAATTTTAGTTGCGAAATTCCCTTTAATTCTATCAGTTCCGTTTGCAAAATCGGGTGAATTTCAGGCCTGATGTGATTATCTATGATCAGGCTGCCAATCACTTTCAATATTCACTTTTTTTTTAAAAACCGTTTTTGAAATATCAGAAGTGTTATTACACCTGTTGATACCCATACATCAGCTGTATTAAACACCGGTTGAAAAAATTCAAAGTGTTTGCCGGCCCAAATCGGTAACCCTGAAGGTAATGTTGTATTGATAAGTGGGAAGTACCACATATCCACCACACGGCCATACATTAAACCAGCATAACCGCCATTGGATGAAAATGCCCTTGCAATATTTTCAAGATCGGGATCACTATTTTCAAATATTAATCCGTAAAAAAGGCTGTCAATTAAATTACCCAAAGCACCTGCATATATAAAAGCCACGCAAATGATAAATCCTTTGTGATAATTTTTACTTATAATTTTCTTTATATAAAATGAACCCCATATTACGGCAATAAGCCTGAACAGTGTTAATGCAACTTTTGCTATATCTCCTTTCCCTAACTTCCATCCCCATGCCATTCCGGAGTTTTCTATAAAATGAAGCCTGAACCAGTTTAGACCAAACACTTTATGTTCTTCACCATAATAAAAATTTGTCTTAATGTAAAATTTTATAGCCTGGTCAATTACAACAAGAAAAAGAATAAATAATACTACTTGTTTCAATTTCATAATTATGCTTTACGCTACAATCTGTGCTTTGCTTACCGGCTAATTTATTTATTGGTTTTAAAAATCAAACAGGCTTCCAAGAAAGCCTCGCCTGCTATGTTTGCCATACCCGCCATGCTTACTACCTCGATAACCTCCGCCTTCATAGCCGTCTTGATTATATGGAGGCTTGTAATTTTGATTTTGCTGATTTTGATCGGGGTCTTGCTGTTCAAGAGATTTCTCAATTATTTTATCTAACTCGCCTTTATCAAGCCATACACCACGACACTTAGGGCAATAATCAATTTCAATTCCTTGCCTGTCGGTCATCAACAATGTTTCGTTACACGATGGACATTTCATATGTTTTAGTTTTTAAGATGAATAATTTATTTAAGTTAAGTTTGTTGAATCATTGGATGCTTTATCATTTTTGCTTTTAATTTTATTCATCCAGCTGATATACCACTTTTGCCGGTCTAACGATAACAAAAAGTATAGCATTAATGAAGCTACGATGGCAATAATAAAATTATCCATCCCTACTGCAACACCTACTGCTGCCGTACACCAAACAGTAGCAGCGGTAGTTAACCCGTAAGTAGCATTCGAAGTATTACTGTTGCCAATAATTCCTGCTCCCAAAAATCCAATACCCACTACAATGTTTGAAATGATCCTGGATGCCGCTGCTATATCATTAAACTCATCCGCTATAGCAGTAAATAGAGTTGCCCCAAAACAAATGGCAGCATAGGTTCTGATGCCTGCATCTTTTCCCTGCTTTTCTCTATCGTATCCTATAAATGCTCCAAATGCAAATGCTACCAAAAGCTTTACAACCATAATTAATTCAAATCTTATATCCATTTTTTGCCTTTTAAATATGATTACTTAAACAGTGAATCCTGACTGATAACATGCATTAAACATTAAAGCCCGGTTATATTAATTCAGAATCCATTCCCTTGCCTTTTCTCTATCGGGCAAATCAAAATACATTATGCTTGCCTTTGTAAAAGGTTTCATTATTGAATGCATCCACTTTTCCCATTTTTTAGCACCAACAATGGCAATTTTTTCAATATCTTCTGCATGCGTAAAATTCATTTTACCATAATTAACTTCGATAATGCCGTCTTCCCAAAAACCGGTTGAATCTGAAGAGGAGCAATCATCCATTTCAAAATACCACCTGACTTTTTTCCCGGTGCCGATAATATTATGGATAAAGGGGTGTATTTTCTCGTAGTCTTTGATACCCAACAAATCATTTGCCCTTGTTGCTATAATATTTTTTTGGGTAAAATCTAAAAGCTGTAGCATAATTGAAAAGAATTCTTATAAATCAATCCAGTTAATTTTCGTTTTTCGAAATCATTTAAGACTAATGATGTCCTCCGTAGTAACCACCATGATGCCCTCCGAAGATTCCGTGGTGGCCCAAATCAATATGTGGTGTAATTATCGGATACACATAAGGCCGGTAAAAACCTCTGCCAGTCCGTCTGTCATATACTATTGTTCGTACAATAGGCTGTGCGGTCTGTGACTGAAAAACATCTTTGGTGCCGTTGGCATAAACAATTTGCGCCACCTCTGCTTTACTGGTCACATATACGGGGCCGTCTATATTATCAGCCCTGTAATATCTCACTTCAGTGGTCCCCACTTCGGCTACTTTTCCATTAATGATTTCTCCTGTACTCAAGGTTATCATGTCCTGTGCGTTCAAAAAAGATGCAGATAACAGCATCACGATAAATGCAAATAACTGTTTCATAATTTTTAATTTTAAATGATGATTTATTTTTTCTTTGTATCCAATTCATTGTCACCCATTTTCATGCCCATAGTATCGATATCGTTTTTATAGGTGGTGTCATGCTGGTGACCGTCGTCTTTTTTATGATTGTCGCCATCATGCACATCATGTAGTTTTTCTTTATCTGCTTCTTTAGTTTTATCAGCAGCATTATTGCAGGCTGTAAAAGATGTTGCGATTGCTATAGACAGTATAGCGGTAACGAGTATCTTTTTCATAATTAAAATTGGTTTTGTTTTAAATAAATCAATCAGACAATTATTTTTTTGGTGGGTACGGAAACCCTGCCATTCAAGGTTTTCCATTTTAAAACGGGACAAACAAGGCAGGGCTCCGACCCATATAGAATTTATTCCTCCTCCACATTATTCATTTTCGATAACAAATCGTAGGCTCCGTTAACCACTACCTTGCTGTTTTTGTCAAAGCCTTCAGGTAAAATAATTTCTGTGTATCCATTTTCTGAAACACCGATAGTTATTTCAATTCTTTTAAAGGCAATATGCTTTTCAACAGTTGTATTTTTATTAGCATCATCTGGCTTTTTTCCCTCTTTCATTTCTTCTGATGCAATAAAAATGTATGACTTGCCTGCCGATTGTACAATCGCTTTATCAGGCAATGCAGTAGTGGTAGCAACACCAGTTTCTACAATTGCTTTCAGGTACATACCTGGTAACAGGTTTTTATCTTCCTGCAACAAATGTCCATGCACCCGAACCGTTCGCTCAGCACTGATTTCACGTCCTATTAAATACACTGCTGCAAAACGCTCTTTTGTTTCATTATTCAACACAAAACGTATTTTCTGACCTATTTTCAATTTTGGAACATCTTTTTCAAAAATGGTAAGTTCTGCATGAAGGTGACGGGTATCTACAATTTCAAATAGCTCCTGGTTAGCATTTACAAACTTGCCTATGTTCACCAATACCTTAGTAACATAACCGGATATAGGGGCATAAATATTTGCCCTGCCGGAGATGTTTCCCGGATTGATTTTATCTGGATTGATGTTGATGAGTTGAAGTTTTGATTTTAAACCCTGCACCCTTGCCATCATACTATTGTATTCGCTGCTGGCTTTTTGCAATGTTTTTTTTGCATTTACATTTTCTTTTGCCAGTTCCTGTTGCCGTTCTAATTCTTCTTTCAGATAAACCAACTGGCTCTTATAATCCAGGTAATCCTGCTGAAGCTGGATAAATTCAGGGTTTTCGAGTACGGCTATTACTTCGCCTTTTACTACTGGTTTACCTTGCAGCAAATCAGTACTTTTTAACGTACCTCCATAGGGAGAAGAAACCGTTAATAACTGTTGTGGGGGAACATCCAGTATTCCTGATGCCCTGATAACACTGCTGAGGTTTTTTTCTTCTACAGCGCCATACTGTATGTTGACTGTTTTAAACTGGTCTTCCGACAGGTCCACCATATCTGCTTCTTCAGTTTTTGTTTCTTCTGCCGGGGCAGTTTCAGCACTTCCTTTGGAAGAGCAGGATGAAAGCCACACAATGGCAGCAGTGAGTATAATAAGTGAACTTAAAAATTTCTGTTTCATAATATTATTGTTTAGCCCGTTTTAATTAGTTGATGCCGCCGATAAATTCGATAGCAATGACGGTTTGATTGTATTGATTTAAAAGTTTGGTGTATTCCTGTTTTACGATGACGGCATTATTGAGTGATTGAGTCAACTCATAATATCCAATTTCACCGGCCGTAAAAGCTTTTTGCGCCTGGGTGATGATAAGATTGGCTTGCGGTAAAGCTGTATTGCGGTAGTAGTTGATTTGAACTCTTTGTTTTTGCAATTCGCCAAACAGCCTTGTCAGTTCAGCCTGCAGGTTGTATTGATAATTGGTCAGTTCTGCTTCACGGCGCACCCGGTTTACTTCGGCAGCCTTTACTTTTTCTTTTTGTGCCCTGGCAAATATGGGAATGCTGATGCCCAAATTAACTCCTTGAAACCTGTGGGCAGCGCCATAGTATTTATTTACTCCGTTTACGGTTTGATAACCCACCAACGATTGATTAAAATAGCCTACGGAGAAATCAGGTTTTAATCTTGACTGCTCAACAGCTTTTTCTCTGTAGGCAATATCAATCTGCTGTTTAATAAAGGCCAGTGTAGGGTTGGCTGCAACGGCAGCTGTATCAAAATTTATCTGTATCTGCTTTTCAACAAGTGAAGTGTCGGCAATTGCTGTAACGGAAGAATCTGCAGTAAACACTTTCAGGCGGTTTAATTCAATACGGTAATCTTCTTCCGCATTTCTCAATTGCGCTTTTATCTCATTCACTCTGCTTTCAGCATTATAATTTTCCAGTGCATTTGTTTCGCCGGTTTTATACCGCAATGCCGATGCCTTCAATACATTTTCATAAATAGCCAGCAACTCTTTCAACAACCTTATTTCCTCTATCCAAAAGCTTAACTGGTAGTACGATGTTTTTGTATTTGCCGCCAGTTCAGTTTGATAAATTTTCAATTGCAGTTCGCTGCTTTTGATATTCGATTCAGATAGCTTTATAAGACTTTTGAAGTAAGCAGGATTGGGTATGCCCTGATTAATATTGAAATTATTATCATAAGCAATGCGGCTGTTGTACTGGCCAAACGTAAGGCCAACATTTGTTTTGCCATAATCCTTTACTGTTTTTTTCAATTGTTGCTGGTAACTTATATCCAGCGTTCCCACTTTTACCAATGGGTTATTCTTCATTGCAGATGACACTGCATCATTAAGATTTATCACTGTCTTTGGCTGTTGTGCATTTGCAGCAAATGATGAGGCTAAAAACAGGATAAGCAAAGAAGCCAAGCCCTTAGCCGCAGAGGACTTTTTAGCTTTTGGTTTTATCTTTTCAAACCAGGTGTATAACACCGGCAAAACTACCAACGTAAGAAAAGTAGCCGTAATCAATCCGCCTATTACAACCGTCGCCAACGGCTTTTGTACTTCTGCTCCGGAACCTGTGGACAACGCCATTGGTAAAAAGCCCAATGAAGCAACTGTTGCGGTCATTAACACAGGTCGCAACCTTACAGAGGTTCCTTTTAGAATAATTGCATTTATGTCGGTCATACCTTCCTTTTTTAGCCGGTTAAATTCGCTGATTAACACAATGCCATTTAATACAGCTACACCAAACAGTGCGATAAAACCCACACCTGCGGAAATGCTGAATGGCATTCCCCTGAACCATAAAGCGAATACACCGCCAATAGCACTCATCGGTATAGCTGTAAAAATGAGTAGTGAATATTTAATAGAACCAAACGTAAAGAATAGAAGCAGGAGAATTAATGCTAATGCAACAGGCACAGCAACAGATAATCTTTTATTGGCCTCTTCGAGATTTTTAAATTGTCCTCCATAAGTAATAAAGTAACCGGGAGGCATTTTTACCTGCTTCTCAATATTTTCCCGTATTTCTTTTACAACTGACGAGATATCCCTGCCTCTTGTATTAAAACCTACTATGATTCTTCTTTTGGCATCTTCCCGTTGTATCTGGTTAGGGCCTAACTGCAAATTCACATCGGCTACCTGTTCCAATGGGATCTGGTTACCATCAGGGGCCGCAACAAATAATCCTTTTACATCATCAATACTCTGGCGGCCTGTCTTTTCTAACCGCACCACCATATCAAAACGTTTCTCGCCTTCATATACAATACCCGCAGCTTCCCCGGCAAATGCAGCGCTGATGGTGCGGTTCACATCTTCTACATTTAAACCAAATTGAGCAATCTTATCCCTGTTGAGTTTAATAACAATTTGCGGAAGACCCGTAACCTGTTCTACATATAAATCTTCGGCACCCTTAACAGTAGGAACGATGGTTCCAATTTTCTTTGCCAAATCTGCCAGTACATCCAAATCCTCTCCAAATATTTTAATTCCTACATCTTGCCGTACACCGGCAATCAATTCATTAAACCGAAGTTGTATGGGTTGAGAAAGTCCATAAGAAATTCCCGGTATTTTTTCCAGTTCTTTTTGCATCAGTTCTGCCAGCTCTTCCCGGTTGCTGGCACTGGTCCATTCCTTTTTATCCTTTAAAAGAATAATCATATCACAAGCTTCAATAGGCATAGGGTCGGTTGGTATTTCTGATGCACCTATTTTCCCAATCACCTCTTTTACTTCCGGAAATCTTTTCATCAAAAGGTCAGAGGCCTGAGTGATTTTTTCGATGGTCTGAGTTAACGAACTACCAGTGAGTAACCTTGTTTCAACTGCAAAATCGCCCTCTTCCAATGTTGGAATAAATTCACCACCAAGTGTTTTGAAAATAAATAAACTGATAATAAATAGACCAACAGCTATACTTACTACAAGCAATTTCGTTTTTAAAGCACCTCGTATTAAAGGAGTATAAAGCCTCTGGAAAAATTTCATCATTTTATCAGATAGATTCTCTTTGTGGCTTATTTTTTTGCTCAATACCAGGGCACTCATCATGGGCACATAA
>Ga0310345_10005281_pt1 | contig 11514 bp, 10 predicted proteins | sample HC15DNA20500_MG_FD_204667 | JGI IMG/M metagenome (GOLD analysis project Ga0310345, IMG submission 204667) | Marine microbial communities from station ALOHA, North Pacific Subtropical Gyre - HC15-DNA-20-500_MG | ecosystem: Environmental > Aquatic > Marine > Oceanic | place: Pacific Ocean: North...
TCTCCGGAGCCGTCCATCGCGGATGCCGATCAGAGCGAGTCGCCCGCACCGGTCAAGGATCGCGAAGCGACCGCGCTTGCGCGGCTTGTCCTTGACCGGGGCGGGCGACTCGCTCAGGCATCAGACGCGATGGACGGCTCCGGAGAACAGGCGCGGGGCGCTTTGTTCTTTGGTGAGTCAGGAGCCCGCCGGAGGCTCCACGCCAACCGTTCCCGAACCTCCCTCGGCCCCCGAAGCGACGCAGCCAAGCCCGCCCGCAGGGCGCCTGTAGACCGCTGGCAACCGGGCCCCCGATGCGCGACCCCGGCGACGTCGCTCAGACGTCCAGCGTCCAGTCCCGCTCCCAGGCCGTGAAGCTCGAGACGTAGCTCTGCCATTCCTGGCGCTTGAGCTTGAGGAAGGCCGCCGAGACCTCGGCCCCCAGCGCCGCCTGCAGCGTCTCGTCCGCCTCGAAGGCGCGCAGCGCGTCGAGGAGGTTCAGGGGCAGGCGCTGCGCTCCCTCGGCCTTGTGCGGTTCGGCGTACATGTCGAAGTCGCAGTGGGGCCCCGGGTCGGCCTTCGTGGCGATGCCGTCGAGCCCCGCCGCGATCACCGCCGCCTGCAGCAGGTAGGGGTTGGCCGCCCCGTCCGCGAGGCGCAGCTCGAACCGCCCCGGCCCGGGGACGCGGACCATGTGGGTGCGGTTGTTGCCCGACCAGGTGATCGTGTTCGGCGCCCAGGTGGCCCCGGAGTGGGTCGCCGGCGCGTTGATCCGCTTGTAGGAGTTCACCGTCGGGTTGGTCAGCGCCGTCAGCCCGGCGGCGTGCTTCATGATCCCGCCCAGGAACCAGCGCCCCTGTTGGGAGAGGCCGAACTCCGCCCCCGGGTCGGCGAAGGCGTTGACCGCCCCCTCGAGGTCCCACATCGAGACGTGGATGTGGCAGCCGTTGCCGGTCAGGCCGGCGAAGGGCTTGGGCATGAAGGTGGCGCGCAGGCCGGCGGCCTCGGCCTGGCTCTTCACCATGAACTTGAAGAACGAGTGGCGGTCGGCGGTGACCAGGGCGTCGGAGAAGTCCCAGTTCATCTCGAACTGGCCGTTCGCGTCCTCGTGGTCGTTCTGGTAGGGGCCCCAGCCGAGCTCCAGCATCCCGTCGCAGATCGCCGAGATCACGTCGAAGCGCCGCATCAGCGCCTGCTGGTCGTAGCAGGGCTTGTCGGCCTTGTCCTGGCCGTCCGAGATCTCGGACCCGTCGGCGGAGACGAGGAAGAACTCCGCCTCCACCCCCGTCATCACCCGCAGGCCGAGGCCCGCGGCCTTCTCCACCTGCGCCTTCAGCGCCTGGCGGGGCGACTGCGCCAGGGGCGCGTCGTCGAGCATGAGGTCCGCGGGGACCCAGGCGACCTCGGGCTTCCAGGGGAGCTGCATGACGCAGTCGGCGTCGGGCACGGCGAAGAGGTCGGGATGCGCCGGCGTCAGGTCCAGCCAGGAGGCGAAGCCGGCGAAGCCCGCGCCGTCCTCCTGCATCATGGCGATGGCCTGCAGGGGCACGAGCTTCGCCCGCTGCCCCCCGAACAGGTCCGTGTAGCCGATCATGAAGTAGCGCACCCCGCGCTCCTTCCCCCAGGCGGCCAGATCCTTGGTCATGCGTCCCGTCATCCCTGTCGGTTGATCCGCGCGGGGTTCCCCCGTCGTTGATGCTCCCCTCCCGGAGGCGGTCAGAAGCCGCCGCCCCCCGGTATCCAGCTGGTGCCCGCCAGCGGCACGCGCGCCATGGCGGCGGCCTCGAGCGTGAGGGCGCAGAGGTCCTCGGGCTCCAGGTTGCGCAGGTCGGACTTGCCGCAGGCGCGCGCGATGGTCTGCGCCTCGAGCGTCATCACCGCGAGGTAGTTGGCGAGCCGGCGCCCCGCCGCGACCGGATCCAGCCGAGCGGCGAGCGCCGGGTCCTGCGTGGTGATCCCGGCCGGGTCGCGCCCCGCGTGCCAGTCGTCGTAGGCGCCGGCGGTGGTCCCCAGCGCCTGGTACTCCGCCTCCCACCGCGGGTCGTTGTCGCCGAGCGCGACCAGCGCCGCGGTCCCGATCGAGACCGCATCCGCCCCCAGCGCCATGGCCTTGGCCACGTCCGCGCCGTTGCGGATGCCGCCCGAGACGATCAGCTGCACCTTGCGATGCATGCCCAGGTCCTGCAGCGCCTGCACGGCGGGGCGGATGCAGGCGAGCGTGGGCAGGCCGACGTTCTCGATGAACACCTCCTGCGTGGCGGCGGTGCCGCCCTGCATCCCGTCCAGCACCACCACGTCCGCCCCCGACTTCACCGCCAGCGCGGTGTCGTAATAGGGGCGCGAGCCGCCGACCTTCACGTAGATCGGCTTCTCCCAGGCGGTGATCTCGCGCAGCTCGCCGATCTTGATCTCGAGGTCGTCGGGCCCGGTCCAGTCCGGGTGACGGCAGGCGGAGCGCTGGTCGATCCCCTCGGGCAGGTCGCGCATCCCCGCGACGCGCTCGGAGATCTTCTGGCCCAGCAGCATCCCGCCCCCGCCCGGCTTCGCGCCCTGGCCGACCACCACCTCGATGGCGTCGGCGCGGCGCAGGTCGCGGGGGTTCATGCCGTAGCGGGACGGCAGGTACTGGTAGACGAGGATCTCCGAGTGCCCCCGCTCCTCCTCCGTCATGCCGCCGTCGCCGGTGGTGGTCGAGGTTCCTGCGATCGTCGCGCCCCGCCCCAGCGCCTCCTTCGCCTGGCCGGAGAGGGAGCCGAAGGACATGCCGGCGATGGTGATCGGGATCTTCAGATGAACGGGCTTCGAGGCGAAGCGGTCGCCCAGCGTCACGGCGGTGTTGCAGGCCTCGCGATAGCCCTCCAGCGGGTAGCGGGAGATCGAGGCCCCCAGGAACAGCAGGTCGTCGAAATGCGGAACCTTCCGCTTCGCCCCGCCGCCGCGGATGTCGTAGATGCCGGTCGCCGCCGCCCGGCGGATCTCGGAGAGCGTGTAGTCGTCGAAGGTCGCCGACTTGCGCGGATGGGTGGGCGGGTTGTCGTAGGACATCAGTAGTCCCCCGCGTGATCGACGTTGAAGTGATAGAGCTTGCGGGCCGAGCCGTAGCGGCGGAACGAGGCCGGGTCCGCCTCGACCCCGGCGCGGGCCAGCAGGTCGGAGAGCTGGGCCAGATGCTCCGCCCGCATCTCCTTCTCGACGCAGTCCGCGCCGAGGGATTTGACCGAGCCGCGGACATAGAGCCGGGCCTCGTAGAGGGAGTCCCCCAGCGCCTCGCCCGCGTCGCCCAGCACCGCCAGCACGCCCTTCTGGGCCATGAAGGCGCTCATGTGGCCGATGGAGCCCTTCACCACGATCTCGATCCCCTTCATCGAGATCCCGCAGCGCGAGGAGGCGTCGCCCTCGATCACCAGCAGTCCGCCGCGGCCGGTCGCGCCCGCGTACTGGCTGGCGGCGCCCTTCACGGTCACCCGGCCGGACATCATGTTCTCGGCCAGGCCGGGGCCGGCGGAGCCGTGCACGACGATCTCGGCCGCCTCGTTCATGCCGGCGCAGTAGTAGCCGACGGAGCCGTGCACATCGACGCGCACCGGCGCCATGGCGCCGACGGCGACGGAATGGGCGCCGCGGGGGTTGAGCACCTCGAACGCCTCGTTCGAGCCGGCGGGGGCGGCGTGCAGCGCGCGGTGGAACTCGCGCAGCGGGGTGGTGGCCAGGTCGAAGACGGGCATCAGCGTTCCCAGAAATAGACGGTGGCGGGCTCCGGCTCCCAGACCCTTGCAAGGTCCATGCCGGGCAGGCCCACGAGGGCGCGGTATTCCGAGCCGAAGGCGACGTAGCGGTCGGTCTCGGCCATCACCGCGGGCTTGCAGGCGATCGCGTCGCGCAGCACGCCGAAGCCGGACTTGGTGCCGACGACGAAGGTGTAGAAGCCGTCGAGGTCGGCCAGCGCCCCCTCCAGCGCCTCGCCCAGGTTGCGCCCCTCGGCAAGGCGGGCGGTGAGATAGGCGGCGGCGACCTCGCTGTCGTTCTCGGTCTCGAAGCGCGCGCCCTCGCGCACCAGCTCGCGGCGCAGGTTGTTGTGGTTGGAGAGCGAGCCGTTGTGCACCAGGCACTGGTCGGCGCCGGTCGAGAACGGATGCGCGCCCAGCGTGGTCACCGCGCTCTCGGTCGCCATGCGGGTGTGGCCGACGCCGTGGGTGCCGGCCATGCCGCGCAGGCCGAAGCGGGTCACCACGTCGGCGGGCAAGCCGGTCTCCTTGTAGACCTCCATCGCCTCGCCGGCGCTCATCACCCGCAGGGTGGGGACGGCCTCGAGCGCGGCGCGCAGGGCGGGCAGGCCCTCGGCGGGCAGGGTCAGGACGGCGTGGGTGTCCTTCTCGACCAGGGTCGCGCCATGGGCGGCGGCGAGCTCGGCCAGGCCCGGGAAGTCGGCCCGGGGCTGCGCGGACTGCACGGTCAGGCGGGCGCGCCCGGCCTCCGGCGCGCCGTAGATGGCGATGCCGGCGCTGTCCGGCCCGCGGTCGGTCATCGTCACCAGCATGTCCGAGAGGAGCCCGCCCAGCTCCGGCTCCAGCGATCTGTCCTTCAGGAAGAGGCCGACGATTCCGCACATGGCATCCGCTCCCGCAAATTTCGGGAGGACGCTAGCGAGCCTCTTGCGACTCGGCAAGATTTCAGGAAAGAAATTTTCCCCAGAGGCAAACCTGTCGCATCATCCGCCCGCGCCGCGGTAGCAGATGATCGACAGATACCGAGCGGGCAGGCCGGTCAGCACCTCCGGCCCGTGCGGGGCGTCGGCCTCGAAATACAGGCTGTCGCCCGGCAGCATCTGGTAGAGGCGGTCGCGGTGACGATACTGAAGCTCCCCCTCCAGCATGTAGAGGAACTCCATCCCCTCGTGCTGGAAGGTGGGGAACACGTCGGACTCGTCGGTCAGCGTGATCAGGTAGGGTTCCACCACCACCCCGGCGGAGGCGTGATCGAGATGGCCCAGCAACGTGTACTGGTGGCCCGAGCGGGTGCCGCGCCGCTCGACGTCGACGCCCTCGCCGGCGCGCACGTGGACGGCGCCGCGGGTCTCCTCGAAGCGGCGGAAGAAGGCGGTCAGCGGCACGCCCAGCCCCTTGGACAGCGCCTGCAGCGTGGCGAGGCTGGGGGAGATGTTGCCGTTCTCGATCTTCGAGAGCATCCCCAGCGACATGCCGGTCGCGGCGGCCAGGTCGGCGACCGTCACCCCCATCTTCTTGCGATAGGCGCGGACCTCGTGGCCGATGGCCTGCTCCAGGCTGTTCTCCAGCGCCTCGCGGGTGGCGTGGGGATCCTGTTTCAGTCCGCGGCGTGGGGTCTCGGTCATGCTCGGGCCTCCGCTGGTCATCTCTTCTGGGTAAGGTTTCTTTCGCCCAGGTTGAAGGGGGCGCGTCCGCACGCCCCGGGCGCCTGGATCCCGGAGGCCTGCGCATGAGCCGATATTCCGCCCTCGCCCTCCTGCGCGAGGCGCTGCGCGGCAACGCCGGCTGGGGGCCCGCCTGGCGCGAGCCGGAGCCCGCGCCCGCCTACGACGTGGTGATCGTGGGCGGCGGCGGCCACGGGCTCGCCACCGCCCACCATCTGGCGCGCGAATACGGTCTGACCAACGTCGCGGTGCTGGAGAAGGGCTACGTCGGCGCCGGCAACGTGGGGCGCAACACGACGATCATCCGCTCCAACTACCTGCTGGAGGGGAACAATCCCTTCTACGAGCTGTCGATGCAGCTGTGGGAGGGGCTGGAGCGGGAGCTGAACTTGAACGCCATGGTCTCCCAGCGCGGGGTGATCAACCTGTTCCACACCGACGGCCAGCGCGACGCCTATCGCCGGCGGGGCAACGCCATGCGCCTGCACGGGGTGGACGCGGAGATCCTCGACCTGCCGGCGCTGCGCAGGATGCTGCCGATGCTGGATTTCGAGACGGCGCGCTTCCCGGTCAAGGGCGCCCTGATGCAGCGCCGGGGCGGCACCGTGCGCCACGATGCGGTCGCCTGGGGCTATGCCCGGGCGGCCTCCGCGCGCGGGGTCGACGTGATCCCCCATTGCGAGGTGACCGGGATCCGGCGCGAGGGCGGCCGGGCCGTGGCGGTCGAGACCACCCGCGGCACGATCCGCTGCGGGAAGCTCGCGCTGGCGACGGCGGGGCATTCCTCGGTCACCGCCGCGATGCTGGGGCTGACCCTGCCGATCGAGAGCCACGTCCTGCAGGCCTTCGTCTCCGAGGGGCTGAAGCCCTTCGTCGACCATGTGGTGACCTTCGGGGCGGGGCATTTCTACGTCTCCCAGTCCGACAAGGGCGGGCTGGTCTTCGGCGGCGACATCGACGGCTGGAACTCCTACGCCCAGCGCGGCGGGCTGGCGGTGGTCGAGGACGTGATCGAGGCCGGCGTCGCGATGATCCCCGCCCTCTCCCGCGCCAAGGCGCTGCGGAGCTGGGGGGGCGTGATAGACATGTCCATGGACGGCTCCCCGATCATCGACCGGGTGCTGGAGAACGTCTTCCTCAACGCCGGCTGGTGCTACGGCGGGTTCAAGGCGACGCCCGCCTCCGGCCTCTGCTTCGCCCACCTGATCGCCACCGGCGAGCCCCATCCCCTCGCCCGCGCCTTCCGCCTGGACCGCTTCGCCACCGGCGCGGTGCTGGACGAGAAGGGCGTGGGCGCCCAGCCCAACCTGCACTGAGGCGCGCATGGCCAGCCTGATCGACTGCCCCCACTGCGGCCCCCGCCCGCGCGAGGAATTCACCGTGCGCGGCGACGCCACGGCGACCCGTCCCGACCCGGAGGCGGGGCCCGAGGCCTGGCACGCCTATCTCCACCTGCGCGCCAACCCCCGCGGCCTGCATCGGGAGCACTGGCGCCACTCCGGCGGCTGCCGGCGCTGGCTGGTGGTGGAGCGGGACACCGCGACCCACGCGGTCCACGCGGTCCGCGACGCGCAGGCGGCGACATGACCGGCCGCCGGCTACCCGTCGCCGCCCGCATCGACCGCGGCCGCCCGATCCGCTTCCGCTTCGACGGGCGCGACTATCAGGGGTTCGCGGGCGACACGCTCGCCTCCGCCCTGATCGCCGCGGGGGTCGGGATCTTCGGGCGCAGCTTCAAGTATCACCGTCCGCGCGGCGTGCTGGCGGCGGGCTCGGCGGAGCCCAACGCCCTGGTCACGGTGGGACGCGGCGGCCGGCAGGAGCCCAACGTCCGCGCCACGACCCTGGAGATCTTCGAGGGGCTGGAGGCGCGCAGCCAGAACGCCTGGCCCTCGCGCCGGCTCGACGTGGGCGCGCTGAACGGCCTGCTCTCGCCGCTGCTGGGCGCGGGGTTCTACTACAAGACCTTCATGTGGCCCCCGAAGGCCTGGGAGCGGGTATACGAGCCGCTGATCCGCCGCGCCGCCGGCCTCGGCCGGGCGGGGATCGAGGCGGACCCCGACCGCTACGAGAAGACCTGGGCGCATTGCGACCTGCTGGTGATCGGCGCCGGGCCCGCGGGGCTCGCGGCCGCGCTGACCGCGGCGCGCGCCGGGGCCCGGGTGATCCTCGCCGACGAGAACCCGGCGCCGGGCGGCTGGCTCTTGGACGACGGCGGCGAGGCCTCGGAGGCGCTGCGGGCGGACCTGCTGGCGGAGCTGGACGCCGCCCCCGAGGTCCGCATCCTGCCGCGCACCACCGTCTTCGGCTGGTACGACGACAACGTCTTCGGCGCGCTGGAGCGGGTGGGCAAGCACCTGCCCCCCGATCCCGACCGTCCGGCCGAGCGGCTCTGGCGCATCGTGGCGCGGGCCGCGGTGCTGGCCGCGGGGGCGGAGGAGCGGCCGCTGGTCTTCTCCGGCAACGACCTGCCCGGCGTCGCCATGGCCTCGGGCATCCGCCGGCGGCTGGTCGGCCAGGCGGTCGCCCCGGGCCGCCGGGTGGCGGTCGTGACCAACGGCGAGGCCGGCTATTCCCTCGCCGCCGCGCTGGAGTCGCGCGAGGTGGAGGTGGCGGCGATCCTCGACTGCTCCCCCGCGCGGGGCGCGGAGGCCGGCGGCTACGCCCCCACCCGGGGCGACTGGCGCGGGGGCCGGGCCGAGGACTGGCGGGGCAGGGCGCGGATCCTGCGCGGCCGGCCGCTGCGCGCCGTCGGCCTGGGCGCGGTCGAGGCGCTGGAGCTGGAGCGGCGCGACGGGGCGCTGCGCCGGCTCTCGGTCGACGCGGTGGCGATGTCGGGGGGCTGGAGCCCGAACATGCAGCTCGCCTGCCAGCGCGGCGCGCGGCCCGCGTGGTCCGAGGATCGCCAGGCCTTCCTGCCCCCGATCGACCAGCCGGGCCTGCACCTCGCCGGCGCCGCGGCGGGCCTCGTCGGCCGCGGCGCCTGCCTCGCCGACGGCGCCCGCCAGGCGGTCGCGGCGCTGGCCGGGATCGGCCTGACCGCCGTCCCCGCCTTCGACCCCGCCCCCGAGGACGCGCCCCCGCCCCGCCTGCTGGGCGCGATGGGCGTCGCCCGGGGCGCGCGGCAGGGCAAACGCTTCGTGGACTTCCAGAACGACGTGACCGTCGCCGACCTGCTGCGCGCCCGGCAGGAGGGCTATGGCCACCCCGAGCTCGCCAAGCGCTACACCACCTCGGCCATGGCGACCGACCAGGGGCGGATGGGGGCGGTGAACGCCGCGGCGATCCTGGCCGAGGCGCAGGGCCTCGCCCCCGGCGCGGTCCCGCTGACCACGCAGCGGCCGTTCTTCTCGCCCGTCTCCTTCGGCGCGCTGGCCGGGCCCGCCCGGGGGCCGGCCTTCCGTCCGGTGCGCCGCTCGCCCCTGCACGCCTGGTCCGAGGCGCGCGGCGCCGTGTTTCTCGAGACCGGCGCCTGGCTGCGCCCCGCCTGGTTCCCGCGCGCGGGCGAGCCCGACTGGGCGACCGCGGTGGCGCGGGAGGCGCGCACGGTGCGCATGGCCGCGGGGCTCTGCGACGTGTCGTTCCTGGGCAAGATCGAGCTGACCGGGGCGGACGTGCCGGCCTTCCTCGACTTCGTCTACGTCAACGGCATGGCGAAGCTGCCGGTCGGCCGGGCCCGCTACGGCGCGATGCTGCGCGAGGACGGGTTCGTGATGGACGACGGGACGGTGGCGCGCCTCGCCGAGGACCGCTGGGTGCTGACCACCACCACCGCCAAGGCCGAGGAGGTGATGGCGCATCTCGAGTTCTGCGCCCAGGTCCTGCGGCCGCAGTGGGACGTGCGCCTCGCCTCGGTCTCCGACGCCTGGGCGCAGATGGCGCTGGCGGGGCCGAAGGCGCGGGAGATCCTGGGGGCGGTCGTCGACCTCGACGTCTCCGACGCGGCGCTGCCGTTCATGGGGGTGCGCGAGGCGCCCCTGCGCGGCGCGCCGGAGGTGCGCGCCCGGGTGTTCCGGATCTCCTTCTCCGGGGAGCTCGCCTACGAGATCGCGGTTCCCGCCGACCTCGGCCCCGCCGTCGCCGAGGCGATCCTGCAGGCGGGGCAGGGCGCGGGGATCTGCTGCTACGGGGCCGAGACGCTGGCGGTGCTGCGCATCGAGAAGGGCCACGTGACCCATGCCGAGATCGACGGGCGGGTCACCGCGGACGATCTCGGCCTGGGGCGCATGGTCTCGAAGACCAAGGCGGACTTCATCGGGCGGGCGATGCTCTCGCGCCCGGCGCTGGCGGCGGAGGGGCGGCTGCAGCTCTGCGGTCTGCAGGCGGTGGATCCGGCGCAGGTCTTCCGCGCCGGCGCGCAGGTGCTGGCGGCGGGCGCGGCCCCCAGCCTCGGGGGGGCGCAGGGCCATGTCTCCTCGACCTGCTGGTCGCCGCATCTGGGGCGCACGCTGGGGCTGGCGCTGATCCGCGACGCCCGCGCCCGGCTGGGCGAGGAGGTGCAGGTCTGGGACGGCCTGCGCGGCGAGACCTGCGCCGCGCGCGTCGTGCCGCCCGTGCACTTCGACCCCGAGAACCGGAGGCTCCATGGCTGACCGCTTCGCCCGCACCCCGGCGCTGGCCGGGGCCTCCTCGGGCCGGTTCGGGCTCGCCCCCGGCGCCGCGGCCCCGGTCACGGTCGAGGCGCTGGCCGACCTGCCCATGGCCCAGGCGATCGCCGCGCCGGGCGTGGACCTGGATGCGCGGCTGGCGGGGCGGGGGGAGCTGCGCCGCCTCGGCCCCGGCCAGCGCCTGGTCCTGGGGGCCACGGCGCAGGCGCTGGCGGACCTGGCGCCGGAGGTCTCGGCGGTCGACCAGGGCGGCGCGCGGGCCCGCATCGGCGTCTCGGGCCCGGGGGCGGAGGCGCTGCTGGCCCGGGGCGTGGGCGCGGACCTGCATGCCTCCCGCTTCGGGGAGGGGGTCTCGGCGCCGATGCTGTTCGGGCGCATCGGGATCGTGCTGGCGCGGCTCGGCCCCACGCGGTGGGAGATCCTGGTCCCCCGCAGCTACGCGCTGTCGCTGTGGGAAGAGCTGCTGGAGGCCGGCCGCTCCATCGGGCTGGAGGCCCGCGGCCCGCAGGCGTGAGCCGGCGCGCCCCGGGTGGCCCCGGGTCGGGCCCGGGGCGCGCCCGGCGGTCGGGACCGCCGGGCGGGTTCTCAGGTGAACAGGAAGTCGCCGGCGGAGAGGTCGTCGAGGTCGGTGTCGACCAGCTTGATCCAGCCTTCGTCGGTGTTGAGGATCACGTGGTCGCCCTTCTGGCGGGCGTCCTCCATCAGCGCGTCGAAGCCGTCGTAGGCGCGGGCGTCGAACACCGCCTTGTCCTTGCCGATCTGGAAATCGGTCACGATCTCCTTGTCGTAGCCCTTGCCGGTGAAGTCGAAGCGGTCCTTGCCCGGCCCGCCGGTCAGCCAGTCCTTGTCGGCCCCGCCCGAGAGCCAGTCGCGGCCCTTGCCGCCGTCGAGCCGGTCCTTGCCCTGGCCGCCGTCGAGCGTGTCGTTGCCGCCGCCGCCGATCAGCCGGTCGTCGCCCTTCCCGCCCTTGAGCACGTCGCCGCCGCCGCCGCCCTTGAGCACGTCGTCCTTGTTTCCGCCGGTGAAGACGTCCTTGCCGCCCTTGCCGATGAACTTGATCTTCTGGCCCCAGATCTCGTCGCGCAGGGCCGAGGTGGCGGAGCCGTCGTCGTCCTCGTCGAAGCCCATCAGGTCGACCAGGATGGCGCGGGCCAGCTCCTCGTCGTCGATGGTCTTGCCGAAGCGGATCTCGAAGTCGGTCTGCGCCAGCGACAGCGCGCCGGAGCCCGCGTCCTGCGCGGCGCCGTAGCCGAAGGCGACGGAGTCCATCGTGCCGCCCAGCCGGTGGGTGGTGATGTCGTAGCTCAGGTCCCCCTCGACCAGGAAGGCCTGGTCGCCGCGCACGGGATCCTCTCCGATGCTGGATTCGGCGCCGGCGTAGTCGCCCTCCGAATCGTCGGAGAAGGTCCCGAAGCCCATCAGCGCGAACTCCGCGTCGAAGGCGTCGAGGTACTTCTCGAAGTTCTTCTCGGAGCTGGTCCGGGAGATGATCTTGACGGTCATGGAACCTCCGGCGCCCGCGCGGCGGCGGGCGGCGTG
>Ga0310345_10005285_pt1 | contig 11511 bp, 11 predicted proteins | sample HC15DNA20500_MG_FD_204667 | JGI IMG/M metagenome (GOLD analysis project Ga0310345, IMG submission 204667) | Marine microbial communities from station ALOHA, North Pacific Subtropical Gyre - HC15-DNA-20-500_MG | ecosystem: Environmental > Aquatic > Marine > Oceanic | place: Pacific Ocean: North...
CGACCGTGGCGAACGCGCGGCGCTCTTTGTCTTCGATGAGGAGCTGGGCCTTATGGAGGCCCGGCTGGCCAAGCTTGGCATCGACATCCCTGCACTGCGAGCCAGCGGCGCCCTGCAGGTCGAGCAGGTGGATGCGGCCGAAATGTCCCCCGGCGAGTTCGCGCAGAAGGTCCGCGACAGCGTGGTCGAACGCGAGGTGCGCTGCGTCGTGATCGACAGCATGACCGGCTATCAAGCAGCAATGCCGCAGGAGAACGCGCTGGTGCTGCACATCCACGAGCTGCTGCAGTTCCTGAACCGTCAGGGCGCCTCGACATTCCTCACCGTGGCGCAGCACGGTCTGGTGGGCGACATGAAATCGCCGATCGACGTCACCTATCTGGCCGATACCGTGATCCTGTTGCGCTACTTCGAAGCGATGGGAAAAGTGCGCCGCGCGGTCTCGATCATCAAGAAGCGCACCGGGGCGCACGAGGACACCATCCGCGAATACCGGATCGGCGCCGCCGGGCTCGAGCTCGGTGCGCCGCTGCAAGGATTCCAGGGTGTATTGCGCGGCGTGCCGGATTTCGTCGGGTCCGCCGATCCGCTGATGAAGGTAGGCGCCGATGACGCGGGACTTTGATCTCGCCCGGGCGCTGATCCTCGCGCCGGAAGGGCGGGACGCGCAGCTCGCGGCGGCGCTGCTGTCAGAGATCGGCCAGGAATCGACCATATGTGACGACATCCCGAGCTTTGCAGCCCGGTTGGACGAGAACACCGCGTTCGGCCTTCTCACCGAAGAAACGGTGCGACATGCCGACCTCAGCGCGCTGGCGGCAGCCATCGAGGCGCAGCCGAGCTGGTCGGCGCTCCCCTTCATCGTGCTGACCCGGCATGGCGGCGGCCCGGAGCGCAATCCCGAGGCGGCGAGGCTGTCCGAAATCCTCGGCAACGTTACCTTCCTCGAACGGCCGTTCCACGCCACCACCTTCGTCAGCGTCGCGCGCGGCGCCCGGCGCGGTCGAGATCGCCAGTTCGAGGCCCGCGCCGCGGTCGAGCGGCTGCATCGCAGCGAAGAGACGCTGCGTACTGCCCTCAAGGCCGGTCGCCTCGGGGCCTGGGAATTCCATCCTGCGACGCAGGAGCTGATGTCCTCGCCGACACTGCGCGCGATCTTCGGGCGGTCCGAGATGGCGCCCTTCGGTTTCGGAGACTTCATCGACAGCCTTCATCCCGGCGACAAGGCCCACGTGATCGAGACGATCGAGGGGGCCACGCGCGAGGGCACCGATTACGAGGTCGAGTTTCGCGTGATCTGGCCCGATGGCAGTCTGCGCTGGGTCGCGGCTCTGGCGCGGATCGAGCGCGGGCTGGAAGGCGAGGTGCGGCTGGTTGGGGTGACCACGGATGTCACCGCCCGCAAGCAGGTCGAGGCGATCCACCGCGAGCAGACCGAGGAACTCGAGCGGCGCGTGGCGCAACGGACCGCCGAACTGGAAAGCGCCCATGCCCGGGTGCTGGAGGAGATCCGGCAACGCGAGCGCACCGAGGGCCAGCTCCTGCAAAGCCAGAAGATGGAGGCGATCGGCCAGCTCACCGGTGGCGTCGCGCATGATTTCAACAACCTGCTGATGGCGGTGATGGGCAATCTGGACCTGCTGTCGCGCCATGTCGCCGAGGATGCGCGCGCGACCCGCCTGATCGACGGCGCGATCCAGGGCGCGCAGCGCGGCGCGGCCCTGACCCAGCGCCTGCTGGCCTTTGCCCGGCGACAGGAGCTCAGCGTCGAGCCGCGCGATCTCGCCGAACTGGTGCGCGGCTCCGAGGAACTGTTGCGCCGATCCGTCGGTGATCTGGTGGAGCTACGCTTCGACCTGCCGCAGGGGCTGCCCCGTGCGCAGGTGGACGGTAACCAGTTCGACCTCGCGCTTCTCAACCTCGCGGTCAATGCCCGCGACGCGATGACCGGCGGCGGCAGCCTCGATGTAGCGCTGGCGCTGTGCGACGTCGCCGAGGCTTCAGATCTCGCCCCCGGCAGCTATCTGCGGCTTTCGGTCACCGATACCGGGAGCGGCATGGACGCCGCCACGCTGGAACAGGCGACGCATCCCTTCTTCTCGACCAAGGAGCTGGGCAAGGGCACCGGGCTCGGCCTGTCGATGATCCATGGCCTCGCACAGCAACTCGGCGGCGCGCTGCGACTGTCGAGTGCGCCGGGGCAGGGCACCCGCGCCGAACTCTGGCTGCCTACTGCAACGGTCGGAACCGGAGCCGAGACCGCCCGCGCCGACGAGGCCGCCCCGGCATCGGGCGAACGACGGGGCGCCCTGCGCATCCTTTTCGTCGATGACGATGCGCTCATTGCGATGAGCACCGTCGATCTGCTGGAGGATCTGGGCCATCAGGTGATCGAGGCTTCCTCGGGGCCAGAGGCGCTGAAGGTGATCGAGAGCGCCGTGCCGATCGACCTGCTGATCACCGATTTCTCGATGCCGCGAATGAATGGTGGCGAGTTGGCACGTGCCGCGCGCAAGCTGCGCCCTGCACTGCCCATCTTGCTGGCGACCGGCTATGCGGAGCTCCCGGACGGCGAGGCGCTCGAGCTTCCGCGTCTCGCCAAGCCCTACATGCAGCGCCAACTCGCGGAGGGGATCGCGCGCCTCGGTCTTTGAGGTGGAGCTGTCCGCGACCCATGGCTTGCGTTCGCCCTTTGTGCTAGGGATCGGAAAAACCAGACAGAACAGGCCGGGGCGGAGAGCAGCCGCGATCGGCGGATGGGGGCACATGCGAGTCATCGGTATCGATCCGGGTCTACGAAATCTCGGCTGGGGCGTGATCGAGGTCACGGGCGCGCGGCTGCGGCACGTCGCCAACGGCACCTGCCATTCCGAGGGAGACGACCTGGCCGAGCGGCTGCTGTCGCTGGCCCACCAGCTGCGCGCGGTAATCGCCGAGCATGGCCCCGAGGCGGCTGCGGTCGAGCATGTCTTCGTGAATTCCGACGGCGCTGGTACGCTCAAGCTGGGGCAGGCGCGTGGTATCGCGTTAATGATCCCGGCCGAGGCGGGCCTTGCGGTGGGCGAGTACATGCCTTCGACCATCAAGAAGGCGGTGGTCGGCAACGGCGCTGCGGCCAAGGCGCAGGTGCAGCACATGGTGAAGCTCCAGCTCCCGGGCGTGAGACTCGACGGACCCGACGCGGCCGACGCGCTCGCGGTCGCGATCTGCCACGCGCATCACCTGCAGTCGGCGGGGCATCTCGCGGCCGCCGTGGCCCGGGCCGAGGCGGCGAGGGCGCGCGCATGATCGGCCGTATCGCCGGACGGCTCGAATACCGCGCCGCCGACCACGTCCTGATCGACGTGCGGGGGGTCGGTTACGTGGTCTATGTCTCCGACCGGGTGCTGGCACAGCTCCCCGGGCCGGGCGAGGCGGTGGCGCTCTATACCGAGCTTCTGGTGCGCGAGGATATCCTGCAGCTCTTCGGCTTTCCGACGCTTGTGGAAAAGGAATGGCACCGGCTGCTGCTGACGGTGCAGGGCATCGGCGCCAAGGCGTCTCTGGCGATCCTCGGCGCGCTGGGCGCGGACGGGCTGTCGCGCGCCATCGCCCTGGCCGACTGGTCGGCCGTCGCGCGCGCCAAGGGGGTGGGTCCCAAGACCGCGCAGCGCGTGGTCAACGAGTTGAAGGACAAGGCCCCGTCGATCATGGCGATGGGCGCGCAGCCCGCTGCGATGCGGGGAGACGACGCGGCTGCGGTGATCGAGGATGCGCCCGCCGAAGTAGCCGCCCCCAAGCGTTCGGCACCCAGGAAGAAGGATGAGGGCAACGCCGCGGCGCAGGCCGAGGCGCTCTCGGCGCTGGGCAATCTTGGCTACGGTCTTTCGGAGGCGGCGGGTGCTGTGGCCGAGGCCGCGCATGAAACGCCGGATGCGGACACGGCAGGCCTGATCCGCGCGGCGCTGCGCAAGCTCGCCCCCAAGGAGCGGTGAGATGACGCGCGCCGAAGCAGCGGCAGGTTGCCGCGACGCCTTACAATGCCGCCTTGCGATGCTTAGGACTGGACGATGACCGACGCCCCCGATCCCGCGCTGCGCCCCGAACGGCTTCCCGAGGACCACGACCGTGCCTTGCGGCCGCAGGGCCTGAACGAGTTCATCGGCCAGGCCGAAGCGCGCGCCAACCTGCGCATCTTCATCGAAAGCGCGCGGATCCGTGGCGAGGCGATGGACCACACGCTGTTCCATGGACCCCCGGGGCTGGGCAAGACGACGCTGGCGCAGATCATCTCGCGCGAACTCGGCGTGGGCTTTCGCATGACCTCCGGGCCGGTGCTGGCCAAGGCTGGCGATCTCGCCGCGATCCTCACCAATCTCGAACCGCGCGACGTGCTGTTCATCGACGAGATCCACCGGTTGAACCCGGCGGTTGAGGAAGTTCTGTACCCCGCGCTCGAGGATTACGCGCTCGATCTGGTGATCGGCGAAGGGCCGGCCGCGCGCACCGTGCGGATCGAGCTGCAGCCCTTCACGCTGGTCGGCGCGACAACCCGGCTCGGCCTGCTAACCACGCCGCTGCGCGACCGCTTCGGCATCCCGACGCGGCTGCAGTTCTACAGCGTCGACGAGCTGCACGAGATCGTCACCCGCAACGCGCGGCTCCTCGGGACCCCCGCCGATGACGACGGCGCGCGTGAGATCGCGCGGCGTGCGCGCGGCACCCCGCGCATCGCGGGGAGGCTGCTGCGCCGCGTCGTCGATTTCGCGGTGGTCGAGGGCGACGGGCGCGTCACCCGCGAGATCGCCGACAGCGCGCTGACGCGGCTCGGCGTCGATGACCTCGGGCTCGACGGGGCCGACCGGCGCTACCTGCGGCTCATCGCCGAGGCCTATGGCGGTGGCCCGGTCGGGATCGAGACGCTGTCGGCCGCCCTGTCGGAAAGCCGCGATGCGCTGGAAGAGGTGATCGAGCCGTTCCTGCTGCAACAGGGGCTGATCCAGCGCACGCCACGCGGCCGGATGCTGGCCCATGCGGCGTGGCGCCATCTTGGGCTGGCGGTACCGCGCGGGCCGGAATCGGGGCAGGGCGTGCTGTTCGACTGAAGCCCCGGCGCTTGCCCGCCGGGGTCATGGCGCGTATCCCGGCCCCGGAAACAGGAGGACCGGTCATGCTGGATGCGAAAGCCGTCGAGGCGATGTTCACCCGGGGCGATGGCGGCTACATGTGCGCTCGCTGGGGCCGGCCGATCGCGCCGGTGGTGTTCGGCGTCGAGGATGAGACGCTTTCGGTGATGAAATCGGCGCTGCAGGCGCTGTGCCAGCTTGCCGATCACGACATGGCCGAGACCGACCCCGAGCTCGGGGTGAACCTGCTGGTCTTTTTCTGCCGCGAATGGGACGAACTCACCGCCGTACCCGATCTAGACAAGCTGGTGCCGGGCCTGCCCGATCTCTTGTCCAAGCTCGAGGCGGGCGATGCCAGCCAGTACCGCGCCTTTCGTTTCGAGCCCGACGGCGCGATCCGCGCAGGCATCGTGTTCCTGCGCATGAAGGGCGAGGCGGCCGAGACGCCCGCCGACGTGCTGGCGCTGAGCCAGGCGGTGCTCTCGATGCTCACATGGTCCGAGAGCGCCTTCGACGACACCTCGCCGCTGGCCTCGGCGCCGGACGGCACGGTGGTGCTCAAGCCCGAGATCGCGGCGCTGATCAAGGCGGCCTACGACCCGGTGCTGCCCGCCGCCTCCGACGATCCGGCCACGGCGCTGCGGCTTGCCGCGCGGATGGGACATTGAGCCACAAGCTGCAGCTCCGCGTCTATTACGAGGATACCGACCTCGCGGGGATCGTCTATTACGCGAACTACCTGAAGTTCATCGAACGCGCGCGCACCGAATGGGTGCGGGGGCTCGGGATCGACCAGTCCCGGCTCAAATCCGAAACCGGCATCGTCTTTGCCGTGCGCCGGATCGAGGCCGACTATCTGACACCGGCGCGATTCGACGATCTGCTGGAGGTCGAGACGACGCCGGCCCGGATCGGCGGTGCCAAGATCGAGCTGGAGCAGCGCGTGTTACGTGGCGAGGAGACCTGTTTTGCAGCGCGCGTGACGCTGGCGGCGCTGTCCGCAGCAGGCGCACCGGCGCGGCTCCCGGCGGATCTGCGGGAACGGCTCGCCTCCGCCGGCGCCGATTCCTGATCGCACAAACCCGGAACCATCCCCCTTGCCATGCCGTTGCCCGCGGGCAGCGCCACCGACAGCAAGGAGTTTCACGATGCGTTACAAGGGGAAAACGGTTCTGGTCACGGGCGCGGCCTCGGGGATCGGCGCGGCCACGGCACGGCGATTCTCGCGCGAAGGTGCGAATGTTGTGCTGTCCGACATCGACTCGGACAAGCTGGCCCAGGTCGTGCGCGACCTTCCGGCGGCGCATACGCGAACCGTCACCGGCGATATCGCAAAGCCCGCCGATTGCGAGGCGATGGTCACCACCGCGGTGGAGAATTTCGGCGGGCTCGACATCCTCGTGGCCAATGCGGGATTTGCGGTGATGGGGCCGATGGAGGAAGTCTCCGACGAAAATTTCGCCGGGGTGATCGAGAACAATCTCACCGGCACTTACCGCACCATCAAAGCGGCTTGGGAGCCGCTCAAGAAATCCAAGGGCACGATCATCGCGACCTCATCGGTTTCGGGCATGCGCGGCGATTTCGGAGCCTTTGCCTACGCGACCTCCAAGGCCGGCATCTCGAACCTGGTGCGCTCGCTCGCGCTCGACTTCCAGCGCCATGGCATTCGCGTCAACGCGGTGGCGCCGGGTTTCACCGAGACCGGGCTGACGGCCGACATGATGAACAACGCGAAGTTCCTCGAGCGGATGCACAGCCGCATCCCAATGGGCCGCGATGGCCAGCCCGAGGAGATCGCCGGCGTGGTGGCGTTCCTTGCCAGCGAGGATGCCAGTTTCGTCAACGGGGTGATCCTACCGGTGGATGGCGGGCTGACCGCCTCGAACGGCCAGCCGCCTTTGGCATGAGCGAAGGGCAGGGTGGACGAGGGGCGCGGGATTGGATGAACCGCGCCCGTTCCGCTTGCGCGGAGTTCCGCCGATCCGGGTTGGGGCGACCGGCGGAGGGCTGTTGCCTGTCACGACGCCGTGCAAAGCGCGAAGTGGATTTCGCGCCACGGATCGGTTATGCGCGCCACTAGCGGCCCGCGAGAGGCCACGCGCGTCACTAAAGAGCAGGCAGATGGATCAGGTTGTAGACTTCTCGATGTGGGGGCTCTTTGCCCGCGCGACGATCACCGTCAAATTCGTCATGATCGCGCTGATCCTGGCCTCGATCTGGTGCTGGGCCGTGATCGTCGACAAGGTGATCCAGTACCGCGCCGCCCGCGCCGAGGCCGCGCGCTTCGACCGCGCCTTCTGGTCCGGCGAGCCGCTCGACCAGCTGTTCGACCAGATTGGTGCCGACCCGAGGGGTGCCTCGCAGCGCATCTTCGCCGCCGGCATGACCGAGTGGCGCCGCTCGCACCGCCAGGATGGTGGGCTGATCGCCGGCGCGCAGGCGCGCATCGACCGTGGTATGGACGTGGCCATCGCCAAAGAGGCCTCGCGGCTTCAGCGCGGTCTGCCAGTGCTTGCTACCACCGGCTCGACCGCGCCCTTCGTGGGGCTGTTCGGCACGGTCTTCGGCATCATGAACGCCTTCATCGAGATCGCCGAGGCGCAGAACACCAACCTCGCCGTGGTGGCGCCGGGCATCGCCGAGGCGCTGCTCGCCACCGGTCTCGGCCTGATGGCCGCGATTCCGGCGGTGATCTTCTACAACAAGCTCTCGGCCGATTCCGACCGGCTGCTGGGCGGTTACGAAGCCTTCGCGGACGAGTTCTCGACCATCCTGTCGCGCCAGCTGGACAGCTGAGATGGGCGCGGGTGTCATGAAATCGGGCGGCGGCGGCAATCGCCGCGGACGCCGCAGGGGCCGAGCCCAGCCGATGGCCGAGATCAACATCACTCCCTTCGTGGACGTGATGCTGGTGCTGCTGATCATCTTCATGGTCGCGGCGCCGCTGATGACCGTGGGCATCCCGGTGGAACTGCCGCAGACCGCCGCCTCGGCGCTGCCTTCCGACGAGGAAGAGCCGCTGACGGTGACCGTCACCGCTGAGGGCGGGCTGCTGATCCAGACCACCGAGGTGCCGCAGGGCGAGCTGATCACGCGGCTGCAGGCGATTGCCGCCGAGCGGTCGAGCAACCGCATTTTCCTGCGCGCCGACGGCGCCAATGCCTGGGATCGGGTCGCCGAGGTGATGGGCGCGCTCAATGCTGGCGGCTTCTCGAATATCGGTCTCGTCACGGATGTCGGCGGCTCGGATTTCGGGGCAGGCGCGCCGACCGCGCTGCCCTCGGGCGGCTGAGGCATTCGCGATGAGCACGGGGGGCTACATCTCGGGCATCGGCCATGCCGGCCTGCTCATCTGGCTCGTCATGGGCTGGGGGTTCGACAGCGAGCCTCTGGACTTCGAGGTCGCACCCGTTTCCGTGGTCTCTGGCGAGGAATACGCAGCGCTCGTCGCCGCCACCTCGCCGCAGCCGCAGACCGAGTTGCCGCCCGCCCCCGAGAGCCCGGTGGTCGAGGAAACCCCGCCCGCGCCCGAGACACCGGTCGAGACTCCGGCCGAGGCGCCGCCGCCGCCGCCTGCGCCCGAGGCACCGGCCGAGGAGACCCCGCCGCCGCCCGCGCCGGAGCTGCTGCCCGAGCCGCCGGCCGAGATGGCCGAGGAGATTGCTCCACCGCCGCCGCCGCCCGCCGCCGCGCCCGCACCGACCCAGGTGCCCGAGATCGCCGAGCGCCCGGTGCCGCGCCCGGCGCCGCGCGTGGCGCCTGAGGCCGTCGCGCCGCCGCCGCCGGATGCGCAGGTGGCCGATGTCGTGCGCGAGGCGGCGACGCCCGAAGCCGAGAGCGCCGAGGTGGCCGAGATCGAGGAAGAGGCCACCGCGCCGGAGGAGGCTACGACCGAGATTGTGACCGAGGCCGAGGAGCCCGCCTCGGCGCCCGAAACCCCGCCCGCGCCGCAGGTGGCGGCATTGGCGCCGCCTTCAGCGCCGCGCCCGCCGTCGCGCCCCGCGCGCGCCGCCCCCGAACCCGAACCGGCGCCCGAAACCCCGGCGCAGACCCAGACAGCCGCCTCCGAGAACGTCACGCCCGAGCCCGAACCGACGCCGAGCACCGACACGAGCGACGCCGTGGCGGATGCGCTGGCCGCAGCCCTGGCCTCGACGCCTGCACCATCGGCCCCGGCCGCCGCCGCCAATCCCGGCCCGCCGATGACCGGTGCCGAGCAGGATGCGTTCCGCGTCGCGGTGCAGCAGTGCTGGAACGTCGATGTCGGCTCCGAAGCCGCACGGGTGACGCTGACCGTGGCCTTCGATCTAGACCCGCAAGGCCGGGTGCAGGGCGACGTGCGGCGCATTTCAGGCGCGGGCGGCAGCGACGGCGCGATCGAGGCGGCCTTCCAAGCCGCCCGGCGCGCGATCCTGCGGTGCCAGCGCGACGGTTACGTGCTGCCCGCTGACAAGTACGAGCAGTGGAAGGAGGTAGAGATGACCTTCGATCCTTCCGGCATGAGGATGCGCTGATGTTTCGGCCCGCTCACGAAACCGTTGAACCCGCGCGCCCGAAGGGGCGTTGCCCAAATACACGCCGCTGCGCACAAAGGGGCGCCAGACCCCCGCGGCCTGACGGAACGAGGACCATGATGCTGACCAGAACCATAGCGCTTCTGCTGGCGCCGCTCGTCGCGGCGACCGTGCTTCCCGCCCCCGTGACCGCCCAGAGCGGCCCCTTGCGGATCACCATCTCCGAGGGCGTGATCGAGCCGCTGCCCTTCGCCGTGCCGGGCTTCCAGGCCGAGACCGCCGGTGCCGAGCAGATCGCCGCCGACATCACCCGCGTCGTGGCGCAGGATCTGAGCGGCACCGGGCTGTTCCGCGAAATCCCGGCCTCGTCCTTCATCTCCACGCCGGCGAGCTTCGCCAGCCCGGTCGCCTATCCCGACTGGCGCGCGATCAACGCGCAGGCGCTGATCACCGGGGCGGTCGCCGTCAATGGCGACCAGCTCACCGTGAAGTTCCGCCTCTACGACGTCTTTACCGGCGCCGAACTGGGCGAGGGGCTGCAATTCGCGGGCACCACGGGCGGCTGGCGCCGCATGGGTCACAAGGTGGCCGACGCGGTCTATTCGCGCATCACCGGCGAGAGCGGCTATTTCGACAGCCGCGTCGTCTTCGTCTCCGAGAGCGGCCCCAAGGACAACCGTGCCCGGCGTCTCGGGATCATGGATTACGACGGCGAGAACCGGCAATTCCTGACCGACAGCAACTCGCTCGTGCTGGCGCCGCGCTTCTCGCCCAATGGCGACCGGGTGCTCTACACCAGCTATGAGAGCGGCTTCCCGCGGATCAACCTTCTGGACGTGGCCAGCGTCGGCCGACGGCAGATCACCACGGTCGAGGGCGAAATGGCCTTCAGCCCGCGCTTTTCTAAGGATGGCGGCGCGGTGATCTACTCGGTTTCGACGGGGGGCAACACCGACATCTACCGCACCGAACTCGGCTCCGGCGCGCATAGCCGCCTCACCTCGGCGCCCTCGATCGAAACCTCGCCCTCGCTGTCGCCCGATGGCAGCCAGATCGTGTTTGAAAGCGACCGTTCCGGCACCCAGCAGCTCTACGTCATGCCCGCCTCAGGCGGCGAGCCGCGGCGCATTTCCTTCGGCGAAGGGCGCTACGGGTCCCCGGTCTGGTCGCCGCGCGGCGATCTGATCGCCTTCACCAAGCAGAATGCGGGCCGGTTCCATATCGGCGTGATGCGCACCGACGGCTCCGAGGAGCGGCTGCTCACCTCCTCCTTCCTCGACGAGAGCCCGACCTGGGCGCCGAACGGGCGGGTGCTGATGTTCACGCGCGAGACACAGGGCGCCTCGGGCGGGCCGCAGATCTATTCGGTCGACATCTCGGGCCGCAATCTCAAGCAGGTGCCGACGGGCGGCTTCGCCTCCGATCCGTCCTGGGGACCGTTGCAGCAATAATGACGCGGCGTTTGCATGGGGGCGACCCCGTGCTACGCATGCCAATAATCACTCCTCGAGGGGCAGGACCAAACACATGAACAAGTATCTCACCGCTTCCATCCTCGTCGGCGCGCTGGCTCTTTCGGCCTGCACGCGGCCCGACCGCTTCGGCGGCGGCGCAGGCGCGGGCGCCGACGGCATGGGCGCCGGCGCCGGCATGGGGGCCGGTTTCGACCAGTCGGCGATCGGGCAGGGCGGCCTCGGCGCCGGCAACCCCAACAGCCCCGAGTACTTCGCTCAGAGCATCGGCGACCGGGTGCTGTTCGCGGTCGACCAGTCGACCCTCAACGACGAGGCCCGCCGCGCCCTCGACGCCCAGGCCAGCTGGCTGGCCGCCAACCCCGGCTACACCGCCGTGATCGAGGGCCATGCCGACGAGCAGGGCACCCGCGAGTA
>Ga0310345_10005287_pt1 | contig 11509 bp, 11 predicted proteins | sample HC15DNA20500_MG_FD_204667 | JGI IMG/M metagenome (GOLD analysis project Ga0310345, IMG submission 204667) | Marine microbial communities from station ALOHA, North Pacific Subtropical Gyre - HC15-DNA-20-500_MG | ecosystem: Environmental > Aquatic > Marine > Oceanic | place: Pacific Ocean: North...
TTTCGTAACTCATGACCAAGAAGAAGCAATTAGCCTTTCAGACAGAATTGTATTGATGGACCTAGGCAAAGTGCAGCAGGATGATTCACCCAGAGGAATATTCGAAAGTCCAGCAAATCAATTTGTTGCTGATTTTGTTGGAGTGGGCAATTCAATTGAAGGTGAATGTACGGAAACATCTAAGGATTCCACTCACATAAAATGGGGTGCGGGTAACATCACAAAATTACCTAAGATCGCAGGCGTTAAAGCTGGTTCCCCAGCAAACATGTGGATCCGCGCAAGTGACGTTAGAGTCGGCAATGCAGTGGATAAAGGTGAGGATTCTTGGAACGGTGCTGTAAAAGAATTGCTTTATTATGGCGATCAAGTAGACCTTGTGATCGCGGTGGATGAAAGCGACGAATTAAGAAGCATAATTACCGCGGATCAGTTCTACGAAGAAGACATTAAAATAGGAGATCCTTTAAAAATCTCTTGGAATTCCGATAGGGTGAAAGTTTTCTCGGCATGACCACAAACACCCAATCTGCCAAATCCTATTTCATAAACGTTATAAGGCCAAAATTAAAGATTCTACCTACCCTACCATTGGCACTATGGGTGGTTTTCTTTATCGCCGTACCGCTTATTTTTACAGTGGCATACAGTTTTCAAACGTATGGATATTATGTGGTTGAACTCCCATGGACTCTTGAAAACTACCGAGGACTTTTCGATACAACTGCATACTATGAAATGTTTTTAAAGACGGTCATTGTGTCTTTTATCATCTCAATTGTTGGAATGATTATAGCTACCCCGATGGCTTACTATCTTTCACGAATTGCTAGCAAAAGACTAGGCGTTGCATTACTTCTAATTATGGTCATTCCTTTATGGATGAACATAGTTGTTAGAAATTATGCATGGATAAGCATGACGATCAAAGGCGGGGTGCTCGATAAGTTACATCAAGCAGTAGGTCTAAACTATGGTGACTGGCTTTTTCATATCGAACTAGTAACAGCTGTTGGAATACTGCTGTTCGTGCCAATCTCTCTGCTGGTGTTATACGGAAGTATGGGTAGCATCAGCCAGGAAATAGAAGAAGCTTCGATGGATCTAGGGAATAGCCGAATTAAAACGTTTTTTAAAACCATCTTCCCTCTGTCTGCGTCCTCATATCAAACAGCATTTTTGCTCACTTTCATGCCGTCACTTGCCATGTATGTAACTCCGAAATTGTTAGGTGGAGTCGATGGTATGTTACTAGCTAGTGTGCTCATGCCAGTTGTGAAATCTTCTCTTAATTTCGCTAAAGGAGGAGCTATCGTAATACCGATAATGGTCCTATTGCTAGTAGTGACATTTTTGCTTCGCCGAGGAATTAACATAGAAAATGTGTACAGGGCTGGAGTTGGTTCAAATATAGCTCGTGGCACAAACCGTAAAAATCCCTGGCTATTTATTTATTGCATAATTATAATCGTAATAAGTTACATCCCCGTTTTTTCTTTGGTTTTCTTCTCTTTTGATGCAAATCCTCTGGCAATGTTGCCGCTTATGGGACCGAGTTGGGTATGGTACCAAGATATGCTGAATAGTACTGGGCTGTTAAATGCCTTAAAAGCAACTGTTCTCGTAGGATTGGAGACAGCAGCTATAGCTGTTGTGATAAGTGCGCCAGCAGCCTATGCGGTAACTAGGTTTAAATTTATTGGAAGAGGCCTAATAGTATTTATGAGTCTGCTACCCATGCTTATACCTGAATTTATAACTGGCATGGCTATTATGTTAATGCTTAACTTCTTTGATGCAAGGCTTTCATTACATACGATTGCAGTTGGTCATGTCACTCTAGCGATCCCATTTGTATTTCTAACTATTTTGGCACAGCAGTATGGCTTCGATAGACATATTGAAGAAGCCTCGCAAGACTTAGGATCTTCTCCGCTTGGAGGCTTCTTCAAGGTGACTCTACCGCAAATGATGCCTGCACTTATTGCAGCAGGCTTCCTAGCAATAACTGTCTCATTTAATGACTATGTAGTGTCATTTTTGCTCACCGGAACGGATACTACATTCCCAGTATTTATTTTCGGACTACTTAAAAGCGGAGTTTCTCCCACAGTTAATGCTGCCGGAAGTTTACTGTTAGCTGCGGTTGTTGGATTATTAATAATTGGATTGCTAAGACCATGGAAATATCTAGATAAACTTCCTAAGAAGTATCGGGTTTCTTCATTTATTAGTGAGAGGATGTAGTCAGTCTTCCTCCTAAGTAAATAGATAGTAAATAGGTATGTAAGGCCGTTATATTAACGATAACGTGCATATTTTGTGTAAAAGTATTACAATGCGCCAAAAGTGCGATTACGATTAACAGATAGCGCTCGCGCGCGTAGATAAAAACGGAGGTTTTAACTGTGAGTGACACATTAAGTAAGATATTTAATCAGGACATTAGTCGCCGACAATTTCTTAAGAGAGTAGCGATCGGCGCTGGGGGTGCAATGTTAGCAAGCCCTCTGGCCAGCCTAGCGGCCTCTTGCGGAGGTTCCGGTGCGGCTAATATTAAAGTCCTTGGGTGGGGAGATAAACTAAACGACGAGGTAAATGACGCCTTCAAGGCAGATACCGGTCATACCGCGACGTTTACTATCTTTACTGAAAACCCAGAGGCAATGGCTAAAATCAAAGCTGATAAAACAGCTTTTGATACGGTATTCATAGACGGTCTGTGGGCTAATGGGCATTATAATGCAGGCACCATAGTACCGATCGATTTCAAAGGGATGGATATATATGACGACTATTTCCCTCAATTCGCTGATCTTGCTCCGTGGCAGTTACCTAACGGCAACACGTTAGCAATTCCACATGCTTGGTCTGCTGACGGAATCATGTATAACAAAGATCACGTAGACCTTGGTGATAAGCCAAGTATGGCAGCTTTGTTTGATCCAAAATACGAAGGCAAAGTAGCTATATACGACTCTTTCTATAGAAATTTCTTAAACGTTGCACCAGCAGTAACATCTGCCGGAATATTTAAGGATATGCACGTACAAGCATCAATTGACGGCGGTCCTGTAGAAGAAGCATATGATCTGTCAAAAAGCTATCTTGACCAGACTCTTGCAGAAATGCTTAAAGCTAGAAAAAACTTTAAGATGATTTGGCAAGATATCGATGAAATTACAAGAGCTCTAGTCAGTGGAGAAATATGGATAGCCATAGGTGGTAACTATATTACCCAGAACTGTTTAGATGCAGGCGCAACAAACATCGAATTCGCAACCCCTGCCGCTCATGACATTATGGGATGGGTTGATGGGCAGTGCGTAATTAAGAACGAGCAATATGACAAGAATCCTGATGCAGTGTTGTCATGGTTGGAACACTACCATAATGCTGAATCTCAAGTTAAAGTCATTGGTAACACGTGGTTGGCATCAACTAGCCGAGCCTGCTTGGACGGACTAGAAAAAGCCTTCCCAGACGGTAAAGAGCGTGTAGCTAAACTGGCCGCTAGAGATACCAGCACTGTAGACAAAATGTCATTGCTGAGGCCTTTGGCTAACCCTGGTCCATTCCAGGACGCTTGGGCTGAGTTCTTGGCAGCTGGATAAAAACTAATAATTAGAGGTGAATTAATTGCCATTTAGGCTAGGTCCGACAGAACTAATAATTATATTAGTTATAGTCTTACTGATCTTTGGCGCAGGCAAAATGCCACAGATTGGTGGAGCTATGGGCAAGACGCTTCGTAATTTTCGATCAGGAGTGAAAAGTCTTAACGACGACTCAATAGAAAGCCTGAATGAAAACGAGCAAGAAGCCTCTAAAAGTTAGTTAAATAGTTCGCACTTTAAGTTAAAACCGCGAAAAAGCAGGAGTTAGCAGTAACTCCTGCTTTTTCTTTTAATAGACATATAATATACATAATTTTAATACTTACTTTTGAAAATGATTGAGACCCTATCTGGAAAAATATCCACAGTATTGGGACCAATAAATCCCAGTGAAGCTGGAATAACCCTCATGCACGAGCATGTGTTTGTTGACGGTTCGTGTTTCCAATCCATGCCTGAAGAAGCTTCTCTTAAACCATTAATTCAATCTGAAATCAAGCCAGAGTCGATAAAACACCTTGCCAAACACTGGAATGTGATTTCCAATCATATAAAACTTAATGATTTTAATTTAATGCGCGAAGAGTTAAAAAATTTCGTTCTATCAGGTGGCAAAACAATCGTAGAGGCAACAAGTATTGGGATAGGTCGTGATCCTTTAGCAGTCGCTAAGATGTCTAGAGCTACAGGGTTAAATATTATTATGGGCTCTAGTTACTACATCCCCACATCATATCCAGAGTACCTGTGCAATATGACTGAAGATGACGTTTACGATCAAATTGTAAACGATATTGTATTGGGTATTAATGACACGGGAATAAAAGCAGGATTGATCGGTGAAGTTGGTATTGGGGGTTCAATATCTCAAATGGTAAATCGGGACCAAGAAATGCCTGAAGAAAAGGTTCTGAGGGCGTCGGCAAGAGCACAAGCTTCTACCGGAGCACCTATGATCATACACCCAAGTCCAATTAAAGAATCTTTAACAAAGGTTTCAGAAATAGTTATAGATTGCGGCGCAGATCCATCGAAAATAGTTTTTGCACATATGGATATCCAGACAGACTTAGATGTATTGGAAACTTTAACTGGGCAAGGATTTAACGTTGAATACGACTCTTGGGGCATTGAGGATACCGAATTAATTGATTCATTAGATGACTCATTGCAACTACCTAACGATAATCAACGATTAAATAACCTACGTAAATTGATTAACAATGGATACATTAATAACCTCATAATTACCCAAGATATGTTTTTGGGCCTACAGTTGCAAAAAAACGGGGGTAAAGGATATAGCCATATAATTGACAATTTAATACTGCGTATGAAAAATATTGGTTTCACTCAAAAAGAAATTATTAATATCTTGGTATTAAATCCTCAACGGATTCTTACTTTTAAATAAATTAAGGTGTGGAGTTACTTACATGGAAAATGAAAAAACAAATAATGACGACAAATTTCAAGGGTTTGGAGATGACCCGAATTTAACTCATTTACGGGTGGGTACCGACCCTCAGGTTATAGAAATATTGACTGACCCTTATGTGATATATCGATCTAACAGATATGCCCCCGTTGTAAAAGTAAAGGATGTCAACTCTGATACAGAATATATTCTGTATATCAGTTCGACATCTCTAGCACAACAACTAGAAGATATACGAACCTTTGACGGAGACGGATCTATGGTAGGTATAAAAATAACCGTTAATAAAGATAGCGATGATCGATTCGCGAAATATGAAGCGTCAGTGGAGTAAAAATGTTTTCAATTGGTACGGTTATGACTTTGAAGCCGGGTGGGTATTCTGGTTATAAAAAAGCTCACGATGAGATCTGGCCAGAGTTAGCACAATTGATCAGTGATGCTGAAATCAGTATGGCAATATTTAGACATGAGGACCTGTTGTTCATACATGCAATTGCACCTTCCGAAGACAAATGGAACAGTATCGGAGGCGACATAGCAGAGAAGTGGTATAAATGGATGACAGAATTCCTAGAAACAGGTCCCGACGGTAAAACAATTGTCACTCCCCTACCTGAAGCATTCTCATTTGGTATGTTTTCTAAGTAATGAGTAACGACTTTAATTGGTCCAACTTTAGTCTAAATTCAGTTAAAGACCCAGTTAAGCAAGTAATTTATATTGATATTGAATCAGACTGCCCAAATGACTTTATAAGAATGCCCCTAATGATCGTTAGAGGATGTACTGATGGTCCTACAATGACTGTTTTAGGAGGTGTTCACGGAGATGAGTACGAAGGCCCTTTTGCTGTTAGAGAATTATTTAAAAAGCTTGATCCTGCTTCATTGAATGGCACATTTATAGGACTGCCTCAATCCAATCCTCCCGCGACAGAAGCCGGAACGAGAAAAAGTCCAATTGATAATTTGAATCTAGCTAGAGTTTTCCCAGGGAATCTAGTTGGCACTATCACCGATAAAATAGCATATTTTATCTCGAAACAACTGATTGATAATTCAGACTTCTTAATAGATCTTCATAGCTCTGGTACTCACATATCAACACCTACTCTAGTTGGTTATGACGCTTCAGATAAAGGAGTTATAAATGGCTCCAAGGAATGTGCTTTAGCTTTTGGATCCAATGTGATTTGGGGACACGACACACTTTCACATGGCAGAAGCATTAGTTACGCAAATTCAATTAATATCCCTTGGATATACACCGAGTGCTCTGGAGGCGGCTGGTTGCACATAAAGGAGGCCGATTTGTATGTAAAAGGGGTGTTGAATGTTATGAGGAATCTTAAAATGATTGAAGGAGTAATTAGCAGTCCTCCCCCAGAATTTCAACTGTTAGGCGATGGAGATATGGAAGAATCCATTGCAGCTTCAGTTTCTGGGTATCTAGTCCCAAAAGTGGACATGCTATCAAGGGTCAAAAAAGCTCAGTTGTTAGGGGAAATTATAGGTCCGGCAAATGAGGTGTTAGAAAAAATTAAAAGCCCACATGACGGAGTAATCGTCTTGATTAGAAGGTCCGCCGCAGTAATTAAAGGTGAATCGACGTTCTTAGTAACCGGCGAATTGAGTTGACTTTGCTTTAAATATGAACCATTACAATTTATCTCTAAATTAGTTTGATAATATTAGTCAAAATGAATAAAGATAATTCACAAAACCAAAAAACTAAACGGACTACACTTAATCGTTTACCAAAACGAGGACACTATGATACAAAAACCCTGTATTCTATCCTCGATAGCGCCCTAATGTGCCATATCTCCTATGTATACGAAGGCGAGCCTCGTGTTATACCAACAGCCTTCGCCAGAATTGAAAATGAGTTTTTTATACATGGAAGCCGTGTGGCCGGAAATATCAAAGCTCTAGCATCAGGAATAATGGCTTGTATAAGCATTACTAGGCTAGATGGTTTGGTGTTAGCCAGGTCAGGCTTTAATCATTCTATGAATTACCGATCGGTAATCATATATGGATCCGGTGTTAAGGTTGATAGCAACGAAGAAAAGTTGCCTATTCTTAATGCGTTCATCGATCAATTAGTTCCTGGCAGATCTGATGATGGATTAAAACCAATTTCTAAACAGGAACTAATTGATACAACAGTAATTAGATATCCTTTAAACGAGATGTCTGCAAAAATCAGAACAGGCCATCCAAATGATGAAAATGATGATTACAACTTACCAGTGTGGGCAGGGGTAATACCTATACTTAGACAATTTGGCGAACCAATTACAGATCCTAAAATGCGCTACCCTACTCTGATACCTGATTATGCAAAAAATTATCAAAAATAGTCTTTCAATAATTAAAATAATGAACAACGGTCGGAAATAAATTGACTACGAAAGTATGTATTACAGGCATCTCTGGAACTGTCGGTACAATCCTTAGTAACGCTTTATCGCCAATATTCGAAATAAATGGTATTGATTTGAATCATTCAGGCGATAACGATTCAATTAGTATGACAAATCTCGACTCATGCTACAGGTTTTTTGAAAATGCAGATGTGGTTATTGACTTAGCAGCTACGGCTGACCAATATGCAGATTGGAGCGAAATTTATCACAACAATTTCTTAGCGACGCGAAATGCGTTTGAAGCATCCAGGATGGCAGGTGTGAAAAAATTTATATTTGCCAGCTCTAATCATGCAGTCGGAAACTTCGAATTAGACGAGCCTTACAAAAGTATTGTAACTGGAAACTATAGAGATATATCTAATGGGAATTTCGATTTTATTGATTCTAATTGCCCTATAAGGCCCGATGGATATTATGGAATAAGTAAAGCCCTCGGCGAATCAATTGGACGCTACTATTCTGACGTTCATGGACTATCGGTATTTTGCTTAAGAATCGGTACTGTTCGAACGGATGATACACCACAAAATGTGCGTCAATTAGCCACTTTTCTCTTTCAAAAAGACTTAGTCAATTTAATCTTAAAGTGTATAGGAGCTCCTTCAGAATTAAAGTTTGGAATATATTATGGCGTTTCTAATAATAAATGGAGATTTTGGGATATCGAAAATGCATCTGTAGACTTAGGATATATACCTCAATGTAATGCAGAGGATTATCGAAATAAATTAAGTAGGTAACTTATATGAGAGCTGCTGTTTTAAGAGAAATAAATCAACCATTAGTAATAGAAGATATTTCTATCGACACCCCTATGCCGAATGAGGTGTTAGTACAAACAAAGGCGTCTGGGGTATGTCGGAGTGATCTCCATTACATTCAAGGGAATTACTCACATGACTTACCTGTAATTCTTGGTCATGAGGTAGCCGGCGTCGTAGAAAAAGTAGGAGCAAATGTCACTTATGTTTCGCCGGGAGACACTGTTGTAGGTTGTCTTTCTATATTCTGCGGACGATGTGAAAGATGTCTTGAAGGAAATCCTGCTCTGTGCCTTAGAGATCCAATGTGGGGCCTTTTCAGATCTGAGAATGATAAGCCAAAGTTATACAAAGACAAAGAAACTATAAACCAATTTTTACGACTCTCTTCATTTGCGGAGATGATGTTGATTCATGAAAATGCTTTAGTGAAAGTAGATCCTGAAGTACCTTTCGAGCAGCTTGCCTTAATTGGTTGTGGGGTTACGACAGGATTAGGAGCAGTTCTAAAAACAGCTAGAATAGAAGCTGGTTCTACCGTAGCAGTGATAGGTTGCGGAGGCGTCGGCTTGAGCGCTATTCAAGGAGCAAGGATCGCCGGAGCATTAAGAATAATTGCTATAGATACGGTCGGAAGTAAGCTTGAAATGGCTATCGCCCATGGTGCTACCGATACCATTAGTGCCACAGCAGGTGACGTTGTTCAAAACGTGATAGAAATGACTAATGGTGGAGTCGATTATTCATTTGATGCGCTAGGTATTAAACAAACCGCTGAACAGTCATACGATATGGTGCGGGCAGGAGGCACAGCAACGATCGTTGGATTAATAGCGGAAGGTGTCAAAATCGAGCTTGATGGCGCTGGGTTTATAGATGAAAAACGTGTCCAAGGATCATGTATGGGATCTAATCAATTTAGAAAGGACATGCCCAGATACATCGAGTTATATAAGCAAGGAAGATTAAAAATAGACAGCCTTGTATCACAAAAACTTAAAATTGATGAGATAAATAAAGCTTTTGACGACATGCAAACGGGAGAAGTAGCAAGAAGCGTTATTGTTTTCAGTTGAGAAATTGATCTTCCATTTTTACATGGTTTAAATCATCTTTACATTTGCTATACTTTCAATCTATATGAATATATTACTCGTAGTATCAGAAAACCAAGGCGATGGCAAAACAGCCATCTCATTAACTTTGGCACACCAAGTTGCTAATTTAGGGAAAAAAGTTACGGTTATAAAACCATTTGGTAGCAAAAATGAACTAGGCGATGACTCGGATTTATCAGTTTTCGCTAGTCTTGTAGGATCGAAGCCGCCTGAATGGCCAATGGAATTACCTGAGTCAGGACTTATAGATGGCCGAGGCAGGCCTTATAAGGCTTTGAAGGATGTTAAAAACGAACTGACGAAAATTGCACAAAGACACGACCTTTTAATAGTAGAAATCTCATCAAAAATCCCCCAGGAAGAACAAGTAGGAATTGCTGAGTTTCTCGAGGCAAAAGTTTTAGCAGTGATTAGACATAAACACGCCCTTAAGACTAAGAAAATCAAACAACATTTGGTTTCCTTTGGGCAGAACCTTTCAGGTGTTCTAATAAATGCCCGCACTAAATATACTTCACATGAAGTACAAACTTCATTCATTCCGGAACTTGAAGATTTAAACATTAAAGTGTTTGGTACGATACCCGAAGACAGAAAACTTCTGTCAGCGACAGTAGACCAGGTTGTGGAACATCTAAACGGAGAGTATTTCTTAAAAATTGATGAGCGCTCAAGTGAGTTAATAGAGAATTTCCTAGTTGGTGGATGGACCATGGACGATGGATCACTCTATTTTTCGACGAAAGATAATAAAGCGGTTATAACAAGAGGAGATAGACCTGACTTACAAATGTCTGCTCTGAACACAAAAACAGCTTGCTTGATTATGACGAAAGGAATAAATCCTATCGAATATGTTGAGTATGAAGCACAAGAAGAAGGGGTCTCAATTGTTGTGGTAGATAAAGACACATTAAATACGATGGAATCTTTGGATTCACTAATTAATGTTGCTAAATTTGATCACAAGTTGAAGCTCGAGCGATTGCATGAACTTATCCAATCTGAAGTCGATTCAAACTCATTATTAGATGCGATTGGCATTGCAAGTTAAACATAAAGTAAAGCTCCAGTAATAGAAACTAAAGAACCGCCTTTAACATCAGCTGGACATTGATCATAACCCATTGAAAACCCTTTAGATTTTTTATTATAGGCTCGCTCAATCGTCTTCAACATCATATAAATGGGTGATAAGCCGCAAATACGTCGTTTGTCTTCTTCGAGTCTAGAAATTTGCAGGAAAAGATCTGCATCTCCCTCACAAATTGCAGCAATACTTTCATCATCATGTAAACCTAAACTATGCCTAGAGGCAGCAACCATGTGAGAGTTATCTCCGAAGACTGGACCGACATGAGCCAAATCTCCCGCAGCTATTATTAAAGTGCGCCTGTCTTGCATTGTTTCCGAAAGTATATTTATTGTCTCATCTATTACTGGATTTTTATCAGGTTGCTCTTCATTTTCTATGTATTTATAAAATGAACCACATAAAACCGGTATCGTTCTAAAAGATATACCCTTCATAAATGCATGCATCCATATACTGGCAAGCTCTATAGAATGTTCGCTCCTATGATGTAATTCCTCAGCGAGAATAGTTTCATGCCCCAACTTTTCAACAAGTTTTTTAACAATTGAAACGTCAGTCTTTAAAACACCAAAAGGAGTGGCATAATTCTGCAGAGTGGGCGTTATAGTTGATACTCCCCCATAATGATCAGTGCCAAAAATAATTACCAACTCTATATCTTGTAGACTTGGAGCCGCCGCCTGCCAAATGGCAGCATAAGTATCACCTCCTCGGGCAAAATCTATATGTGGACTCAACATCCCAGCTAATACTCCTGTATCTAAGGAGGGGCTACTCATAGAATTTTTTTCACAGAAGCCGGATATCATTTCCATCGCTTTATCTTTATCTTCAGGATAGACAGTTCCTGAATGCATCATTAATCGATTAGGGGTGTTTCTATACTCTTCTGTGGATTTAAGTACAATTTGTTTAAGATTTGAATTATCTAAAAGGAACGCCCTATCAAGCTGATCAAGCAAATCTTGTATCTTTTGTATGGATAAATCTAAACCAACGCTCGTTTGAAGTGCAGTTTTTATCTCGTTTATATCTTTAGTGC
>Ga0310345_10005288_pt1 | contig 11506 bp, 12 predicted proteins | sample HC15DNA20500_MG_FD_204667 | JGI IMG/M metagenome (GOLD analysis project Ga0310345, IMG submission 204667) | Marine microbial communities from station ALOHA, North Pacific Subtropical Gyre - HC15-DNA-20-500_MG | ecosystem: Environmental > Aquatic > Marine > Oceanic | place: Pacific Ocean: North...
GAATGTCGATAGCCTCCGTCTCGCATGGGCGTGGACCATGGGTGAAGGCCTCCAGGAGACAACACCACTCGTCCATGACGGCATGATGTTTCTCGTCCAGGCGTGTGATTTTGTCGAAGCACTCGATCTTCGGGACGGCTCACGAATCTGGGAATACCGTCGTGACCGGGTTGAACACGCGGCAACCCTCGCCTGTGCCAATCGTAACGGTGTGCTCTACGGAGACAACCTCTTCATTGCCACGCACGACGCCCACCTCGTGGCGTTAGATGTCCGGACGGGTGGTGTCGAGTGGGACGTTGCTGTCGGCGACTGGACCATCGGACAGCACTACTCCGGTGGGCCGATGATTATCAAGAATCGTGTCGTGGCGGGCATGTCCGGCTGCTATTTTCTAAATACTCGCTGTTGGGTTTCCGCACACAACGTCGACACCGGCGCAGAGGAATGGCGGACGTATACTATCCCCGCCCGAGGCGAGTACGGCTATGAGAGTTGGGGCGATATCCCTGACGAAGATCGCCGAGGAGGTTCCGCCTGGAACTCGCCGAGCTACGATCCGGAGCTCAATCTGCTTTACACGGGAGTTGGTGTGCCGATTCCGTGGGCTTCGGTACAACGCGGCACCGGCGATGGAGACGTCCTCTATACGAATTCGACCCTCGCCCTGAACGCGGACACCGGGGAGATCGTCTGGTACTTCCAGCACATCGCCAACGACGAATGGGATCTTGACCACCCCTTTGCACGTCTCGTTGTTGAAACAGAGGTATCACCGGGAGATGTCGAATGGAAGAACAATGCCATCACGCCAGGGAATCGCCGGAAGATTGTGACCGGCATTCCCGGTAAGACCGGGATCGTCTGGGCGCTTGATGCCGCCACCGGTGCTTTTCTCTGGGGGCAACCCACGAGCTACCAAAACGTGATCGAAGACATCGATGCTGAAAACCGTCGGGCTATCCTGAACCCTGCACTCAAATTTCCTCAAGTCGGTGAACCCATCTTTGTATGTCCCAGTTTCATCGGGGGTATCAACTGGAACGCCACCGCTTACGACCCGGGCACCAATACCCTCTTTGCACCGACCAACAACGTCTGTATGGATTTCACCGTAAATCAGTTTCGAGATCGTCCGGGCCTCCATCATGGGTCTGCTCTTGGTGCGCGAAAAGCGGCTCCAGGATTCGAGGATGAGATCGGACAATTCTCAGCCATCGACTTACGGACGGGCGAACCGCGTTGGGTGTATCGACAGCAAGCTGGCATCGGGGGGTCCGTGCTGACCACTGGTGGCGGGCTCGTATTTGTCAGTGACGACGCACGCCGCTTTCGCGCATTTAATACCGAAACCGGCGACATCGTGTGGGAACAAATACTCAATTCCAGCGCCGGAGGGTTCCCCGTGTCTTATATGCACGACGGCGTGCAGTACATCGCCATCGCCTCTGGCGGCGGTATCAATTACAGGGGGCTGACGCCCGAGATCCAGCAGCCAGGTCGTGGCAATATGCTGTTCGTCTTCAGGCTGCCCTGAGTTGCTCTGGCTCTCAGGTTGTCACGGGTGGGCGTTGTCCCATTCACGGGCGAGGCGTTTGGCATCGGTGATTTGTTCCACCGTCATCCGCTGCGCAAGCTCATTCCGCTGCTGGGTATAGAGGTGCCGTGTGAAGTCGCTAGCCGCACCGTTCCAGGCTAGCTCAAGCCACATATATGCCTGCACGTGATTCTCATCGACTCCGGCACCGTACGCCAACATGTAACCGAGGCCACCCTGAGCTGGCGCATAGCCTTGCTCAGCCGCCCGACGGTACCATGTCGCAGCTTCAGCATCGTCACCGATCACGCCGCGGCTCCTGAAGTACAGCAGACCTAGGTTGTACTGAGCTGGGGCATATCCCTGATCGGCCGCGCGTTTAATCCAACGCACTGCCGCAGTGTCGTTCTGTAGAACAACCTTCCCCGCGTAGTACAAACTCCCTAGTTCGTTCTGCGCATCGGCATCACCTTCCTTGGCCCTCGCACGGAGCTCTTCAATAGTGACCTGTTGCGCGATCATGGATACGGTGCAAGGCGCGATCAGAACGGCAACCGCGAGAAGATGCAAAACATGTCGAGTCATGACAGTTTCAGCCTATCGCAGCGCTATGGAGGGTGCAACGCTTTCCATGCCCCATTTCCCTCCCACTCGAATGGTGACACAATGCGGCGATGGTTTGGACGGCCTTAGATCCCTACGCATTAGTGATCGCACTTTGCACTGCGTTCGCTGTCCTCAAGGCACTGCGTCGCGCTAGGCGAACCGAACCCGGCCCGACGGATGTACTTGCGTGGCTGCTATTGTGGATCCCGTTTGACCTGAGGTGGTGGAGCGAGCTCTATGCCGGTCCTGGTGGGCAGTATGGCTACCAGGTCTGGGCGGTCTACGTCACCGCTGTCGCGCTCCTGGGTTGGGGGCTCTGCCGGCGCTCGCCTACACTTGGGATTCGCGTGCCGCGGACTCGTGACGTTTTAGTTTCTCTGGGTGCGGTTCTGACTCTTGCTGCACTCTTAATCCCGCCAGGCCTGTTCACGGGTTTTTTGTATTGGAATCCAAACCTCCCGACCCTACTCCAAGGTGCGGGCCTGTTTGGCGCGCTTGCGCTGAGCGTCGCGCTTCCGGAAGAGCTGTTCTTCCGCGGTCTCCTGCAGACCTGGTGTGAGCGCTGGACCGGGCGACGGTGGCTAGGCCTGGTGATCGCATCGCTCGCGTTTGGTCTTATGCACTGGAACAACCGGCCTGAACTCGCGGAAAAGGTGGTCTACAGCGTACTCGCGAGCGTTGCGGGCTTGGCCTACGGTTTGTCGTTCCGGTATGGAGGTCTGTTCGCATCGGTCATGAGTCACGCGGCGGTTAACTGGATTTGGCAGGTTTGCCTTCGGGCGTAAATTGGTCGCTGCTTCCAGTTCAAGAATCTTTGGGGACTTGGCGATGCTGATATGTGCTGAAGATGATGCGACCACACGATTGACCCCGGCTAGATCGCGTGCTGCCCAAAGCGCCGTTAAATTTACCAAGGAAAACCCTGGGGTCATGTGGCCGCCAGTCATTCCGAAAAATGGTGACATCCAATTAATCAAGGTTGATTCCGCCTTGTGTGCGAACGGAGATGTGGCCGGATGTAGGAGGTTCTGGTTCAGCCGTGCGCCCCTTGCGTAAGAGCCCAAGTGATCCATGGTGTCGGTGGATCTATGTGGATCGAAGCGATTGGTGAATCTAACCGGGCAACCTTTCCAAGCACTAGTGGAGCCAGACGTTCAATTGTTGTTAGTTCGCCGACTCCGGTCTCGGGCAGCGACCGCGGTAAGTCTCCATGTTCGTTGGGCGAAAAATCACATTCTAGGAGCGCCAACGCCTTAGCGCGTCCTTCCGTGTTGATTTCAAAGCTCTGGTCAGTAGCCATGAATGGTCCTCCCAGACACCTCCCGCGGGCGTGTCCCTAGCGCCTGCAACCAGGCACCGAGAGATTCAGCGATTTGTAAACCGTGTGAACGACGAGATTGCTAGCCTACCGTTCCGCAGGGAACAGTTCAATGCCTTCCGTGGCTCCCAGTTTTCCTCGTGACCGAATGGTGGCACAATGCAGTCGAGACGGAGGTGCTCATGCGACGAGGAACACCGGTCGGACTGATCGTGGCAACAATCGTAGCGGGTGCGTGCGGGAGCCAGGAGTCACAGTTGCAGATGGCGGCCAGCGACGCCATTGTCGAGCCGCGGGAGTCCGAGGTGCCGTTCGTCGGAACCTGGAAGCTCGTCCGAGTGGAACGCTACGACCAGACCGGGACGCCACTGGCTGACTTCGTTCATCCGACGATAGGGCATGGGACGCGGCTTGGTTATCTGATGTACGACGGCGCGCGAATGGCGGTCGCCGTGCAGCAAGAGGGCCGCACCCGATTCGCCGGCAATGGTCCCACGCCTGAGGAAGCTCTTATCAACGTGGGGCACTACACCGCATATTTCGGACCGTATTCTGTGAACGAGATGGCAGGCTACGTTTCGCATCAGGTGGCGGGAAGTTTGAACCCTCGCGGTGCTGGTGGAGAGACGCAACCATTCTATGAGTTCTTGGCAAATCAGCTGGTCCTCACGCCAAGTCTTCAATGTCCTGATTCTTTCCTGTCGAATCGTGGCTGTGGATATGGCACGACCGGTATTCAGGTGCGGAATGTGTGGGAAAAGCTCGAACCATCGATTGCAGAGAATCTAGACTCTCGGTTTCTCGGGTTTTGGCAAATCGATAGGATTGAAAGACGGATGTCCGACGGTCAAGAGAGTCCGACGCCGCAATACGAACAGGGGTATCTCATTTACATGCCGTCCGGATATATGGCGGTCCAACTCATGCGACCTGACCGTGGGGTCTACGACGGGTTTCAACCGACCGCGGAGGAGGCTGCTGACGCAATGCGAAGCTACGTCAGTTTCTTCGGTCCGTTCAGGGTGGACCCTGCGGAGGGTATCGTTGTGCATCGGAGAGATGGCAGTCTGGATCCGAACAGAGTTGGCGACGAAGTTTCTCATTCCTTTGAGTTTCGAGACGACCAGCTTATCCTCGAGCCGCCGCCGTCGATTGTAGAGGGGCAAGAGGTTAAGACGCTGGTGTTCTGGGATCGTCTCAGTACCGTCGACGAGGTGGTCTTTCAGTAAGTAGTTTGGGACACCTTCCATCTATATGCCTGCGTACCGAACCTGTGGTTTTCTAAGATATGACACGAGTCGGAGTACTGCTTATGGTTATATCTTTACCACTGTGGCTAGTACTTCCGGTATTGCCGTTCCTGGGGATATCTATCGCTGCCAAAGCAACCGTGACGACGGTCGTGGTTGTTGTTGCCGAACTCATGTTTTGGGGAGGTGCTGCGTTAGCTGGACCTGGTGCAGTTCAGCGTCTAAAAAGCTGGTGGCGCCGATAGGAGATTCAAGATGTGCCTACCAAGGGGGGCTGCCTGAATGAAGTGCGCTGTATACGCGTCCTCCAGTTGCATCGCCTTGGTTGTAATACATACGCACAGTGCCTCCGGAGAGCCTGACAAGATCTGGGTCGTTAGCCATGTCACCTTGACTGGAAAGTCCCGTGTCGGACTCGGTGGCAAAAGTGAGACCGTCACTCGAGGTTGCAGTCATTAACTCGTACGTGTTGTTCCTGAAATAGAAAATCGAAATTGAGCCATCGGCGTTTGCGATAGCTGCGGGGTGTTCGCCACTTCCGGTGAGTTCGGCGCCTGGTCCAATACGTGTGCCGAAATCAGGATACCAATTAAGCAGGTCACTTGAGGATGCGCTGTGGATACTATGGGTCACTAATGTTTGGCCGGCTCTCGGTAAATCACTGAAGTACATTCGCCAGCGCCCGTCACTTGCTCGAACGATATTGCTTGGTCCCGTTAATTCGGTTAATCCAAAACTCGAAGCATTAACGCGGATTCCATCTTCGCTGGTGAATGTCATTCCGTCGTCCTGACTGACAGCACTGATTATCCCACCCATGCCATTGGTGAAAATGCGTAGATGTCCATTATCAAGTCTGATGATACGAGGTTGTCCATACCCTTCTGGCAAACGACTGCCAGGTTCCATGCTGAAACTGAGTCCATCTGATGAAATCGCGCTACGAACTTGTCCTCCTGTAAAGACATACATACGCCACCGTCCGTCGGTTAGTTGAATGGTTGACGTGTCCGCCAGGATGCCTGAATAACCTGCTATTCCATTGTCGAGTCGAATGCCTTCTCTACTCCATAGTTGCAGAACCGATGGAACAGAGGGAACCATGCTTGGGGCAGTTGGCGAGGAGGCTCCACCGCCGCTTCCTCCGCATGCCGCGACGGTGACTGCCGCACTGATTAGTCCGAACAGGAGACAACGATATTTCATAGTCTTGTTTAAAACCCATGGTGGCAAGAACTAGTTGCTTGATTGCTTGCCCGGTAGAATGTTGTTGGCCATTGACTCAATTGATTGTTCTATTGCGGTCGATCGTACCTAACTAGACATTGCAAAAACGACAACAGAGTCGCTGGTCTGCGACGAAGGACGCCGAGAGTGTAACCTAACGTGCGTCGGTCGGTCGCTAACCGGCGCTAGGCATGTTTGAACAACGATGGTTTCTCTGTTGCTGCTAGCTATTTGTTACAGCGAGTATCTAGCAAATAAATTGAAACACTAACAAACGTAGGATTCCCCCATTGAAGCTGTGAGCAAGGTTGGACCGTTGCTCGGGATGGCGCCGTGTGTGACCCTGTTCTTTTCACTGTCGATTCTGGCTTGCAGCCGCCACGCGTAAAATGCCGGTCGAGATGCTTCGGTCTGTTCTCCTACCGCCGCCTCAACGGCGGTTCTGACCCTTCTTTGCTCGAATATGGCGCAGAGAGTCGCTACGCGAGGGCGGTTTCGAACAACACTAGCAAGCGGCTCCAGGCCTTCTCTGCTTGCGCTTCATGATAGACGGTCGAATCGGGCGGGCACCATCCGTGCATCGCGCCTGAGTACACTTCAATCTCCGCTGGCAGCCCTGCCTCCGCAAAGGCGTCGCGCAGCACGTCTTTGGCTTCAGGCTGGCCCTCATCATCGTTCGCGGCGATCGCGAAGAGGTAGTGTGCCTTCATTTGTGGCACCAGGAGATGTGGACTATCGGGTTGATCGGTGACGAGGCCACCGCCGTGAAACGACGCGGCCGCACCAACACGATCGGGAAGTGCCGCGGCGGTACGCATCGTAATTGGGCCACCCATACAGTAGCCCATCGTTCCCATCTTACGGTTGCTGTCTACGGATGGTTGATTGTCTAGAAAACTGATAAATGCTTGGGCGTCCCTCGCCTGAATGTCAGGGGTTAGCGATTGCATCAGTGGTAAAACTATGTCGCGGACTTCCGCGAAATTAGTGGTGTTAACGATCGGTGATCGTTGGGACCGGTAGTAAGGATTGACGACTAAGACCGAGTAGCCAGATTCTGCAAGCCGTTTAGCCATTTGTTTCTTGGCGGGTCGTAAACCAAAGGCATCTGGCCAGATTAAGACACCCGGATGAGTCCCACTTGAGGGGTGCACGAAGTAACTATCTGCCACGCCATCTGGAGTCGTGACGTCCAGTTCCATTTCGGATATTGCTTGAGCGTTCGCGGCGCGAGGCAAGAGTATCGATAATCCCGCTCCAGCTGAAACAGCTCCGAACTGCCTACGTGTTAATTTCTTCCCACGCAAATAATCGGCATTCTCGGTCACGGTTCGTTCATCACACATGTGCGCCTCCTCACCGGCAGGGTTGTTTTCGTTGGCGGGCCAGTTACATACCGACCGGTATTCTACGTGAATCCGCTGGCAAGCTGTATCGAATAACCAATGCGGACTGGATTCAAGAGCGAGATGTCAACGGGTTTCGTTGGTCTCCGGGAGCGACTGATAGATCAGAGTGTTTTAGCTAGGTCAGCAAAGCTTGACAGTACTAAGTGAGTAGAGTCTGATGAGCGCCTACGTCGTGTGCGATAAAGGAGAAATGATGAAAACCTTTCTAATCCAACTCGTCGTGACCGGTTTGTTGCTGATGTTGAATGCCAATGGCGTGTTGGCGGAGGAGTTACTTCGGTGGCAGGTGGACGGGCAGACGCGGGAAGCGATTGTGTATCTGCCAACTGCGTCATCGGGGGCTGAAGAGGTCCCGCTGGTCTTGTCGTTCCATGGGTTTGGCGACAATATGCATAACTTTCAGCACACGAATATGCACGTGGCCTGGCCGGAAGCGATTGTTGTGTATTTTCAGGGTTTGGAAAGACGGCGTGGCCGTCTCGGGTGGCAGGTGGAGAGCGATGCAGGCAATCGAGACCTGAAGCTCGTCGACGTGGCGCTAGCGTCGCTGCGTGAACAATATAACGTCGATGATGATCGCGTCTATGCAACCGGATTTTCGAATGGAGGAATGTTTACCTATCTGCTTTGGGCGGAGCGGGCCGAGGTGTTTGCCGCCTATGCGCCCGTCGCTGCACGTCTTCGCCCGTCGGTTCGACCCGAGCAGCCGTCACCGCTATTGCATGTGGCTGGCGAAGGAGATCGAGTGGTAAGTTTTTCGGATCAGCAAGACGCAATCGAAACCGCGATTGAAGTAAACGGCGTTGCTGATGAGACGGCGCAATGCGGGGAAGGGTGCACGGTGTATGGATCCGACACCCTTGCGCCGGTTGTAACGTGGATTCACCCTGGTGCCCACACCTATCCTCGAGGCACTGTTGAGGCGATCACGTCATTCTTTCGTGATCACTCCCGCGGGCGATGATGAATCGTCTTGTTGGTGGTCTGTTGCCGCAGTCATTTTGAAGTATGCGTAATGCCGTGCGGAGATCAAACTCAAATACTCGATTCAAAGCACAGATCACCAGCGATTGAGTACAGCGTCGGGGCGTCGTATTACGTTCTTTGTGAAAGACAATAACTGGTAAGTGGGAGCCTGACATGGTTGGATGGGACCGATGGTTACGAGCACCCCAAACCCTATGGGTGCGACGGGCCATCTTTCAGATTCATTTGTGGACAGGAATTGGTATCAGTCTGTATCTCCTCATGATTTGTGTGACGGGCAGTGTGTTGGTATACCGCAATGAGTTGTATCAGGCATTTTCTCCGGAGCCAGTCATCGTTGCGGAGGCTGGTGAATCTCTGACACCAGAACTCCTGACTGAATTCGCCGAACGAGTCTACCCTGACTACGAGGTGACCAATGTGCGCATAGGTGAGACATCGAATCATGCCGTTGAGATTTCGCTCGCCAACGACGACGGAACAATTCGGCGGTTGTTTCATCCGTATTCGGGAGAGGATTTAGGGGACCCACTGCCCCTTGGGTATCGTGTCTCTGCGTGGACGTTGGACCTTCACGACAATCTACTAAACGGTCGCACAGGGCGCAGGATTAACGGTTTGGGCGCTCTGTTTTTCATTGTGTTGTTTGGCACGGGAGTCGTGATTTGGTGGCCAGGGATTAACAGTTGGCGACGCAGCCTGACGCTGGACATGAGAGCGAATTGGAAGCGGTTGAATTGGAACCTTCACAGTGTCTTAGGTTTCTGGTTTATGCCATTCATTTTAATTTGGGGTGTCTCTGGCGTTTATCTATCCTTTCCGGAAATATTTCAAGGAACGGTGGATTACTTTGAGCCGTTCGACCCATCTAATCCCATCGATCGGGTAGGTGACCGCATTTTGTATTGGCTCGCGTACCTTCACTTTGGTCGGCTCGGTGGTCGAGGGATCCCGTTTTGTGATCGGGGTTTCTGTAACGAAACCACGAAGGCAGTCTGGGCCATCGTCGCATTCGTGCCACCGGCGCTGTTTGTGACCGGCGTGGTGATGTGGTGGAATCGCGTGCTACGTCGTTCGCCTGAGTAACCCATGGCACTCGTTTTGGCGCACTAGTGAGTGCGGCAGGCGACAGGTAGTTTTGACTATGGTGACGATCAATACCCGCACTGTCAGTACGGCTGTTCTCGCAATGCTCGTGCTGTATGTGACCGGCGAGGTTAGAGCGCTGTCTCAGGGCACACTTTTAGACAAGAACAGACAGTCGTTTCCGGTTGCCCCGCCAGCGAGTGTCGGGGCATTGGAACCTTCGGTGCGCGAGGCGTTGGCCAGTATCGTGCCGGCGCTGCGGCAACGCCGTTTTCCGACAGAAGCGGTGCGTGAGATTGGTCGGTCTGGGGATGGTCGTTTGCTGTGGTACCTGTATGACCTCCATTGGTTTGTAACACGCACGTCTCGAGACACCTTGGTCGAAGCTTTCGAGGAGCTGAGCGGCGCTGACCTTCCTGAGAATGCCTTTACGGTGATGGGCGATCGCGTTTTGGCGTGGGCGTTACCGGAACCGCCTGATTATCGACTGTTGAAGCGTGACTTGTTCCTTCTGATTGAACCGCGGTGGGAAGCCTTCTTTGACGACGAAGATTCGGCCATTGACTGGCGACTTGTCGGCTGGGGAGGGGTTTTCATTGACGATCGTCCAGATGCCACGTCAGGTCAGGTCTGTCCGAGGGGATGTATTCCGGCGTTGGACGAGCCTGCGGTGACCAATGCAGCAGGTGGGGAGTGGTATCCGGACGAGGAACTCGTGTTCGGTGTCGTCATTGATGGCGAGGCGAGGGCGTACCCGAAGAATATTATGGAGGTGCATGAGATGGTCAATGACACCTTAGGCGGACGAAGAATCGCCATACCCTATTGCACCTTATGTCTGTCCGCGCAAGTGTATTTTACGGATGAGATCGAAGGTTTTCGACCACGCCTTCGAACCTCAGGACTGTTGTCGCGATCCAATAAGTTTATGTACGACATTTCTACGTTTTCCGCCGTCGACACATTTACTGGAAGAGCGATCTCCGGACCATTGTTCGACGCGGGTGTCCATTTCAACCAGACTACAGTTGTGACCTCCACCTGGGCCACTTGGCGTAACGCGCATCCTGAGACAACCATCATTGCTGAGGATGGAGGGCTTGGTCGGAGTTACCCCAACAATCCTTTGCGTGGTCGGGACGACGCTGGGCCCATTTTTCCGGTTGGGGACGTCGACCCGCGTTTGGGTGTGCACGATGTCGTGGTGGGTGTGGTTACAGCGGATGGGACGGCTGTCGCATTTCCGGTCGCTGCGGTCCGTCTAGCGCTTGAAGTTGGTGAGGCTGTTGCGGCCGTCGGGGTTGTAATCGAGCCTGATGCCGGAGGACTACGTGCGTTGAATGACGGTGTTGACGTGCCGGCGCACGAAGCGTTCTGGTTCGCCTGGAGTCAGTTCCATCCACGGACATCATTGTGGGAGCGATGAGTGCATTGTGACTGTTAAGGAAATTGCCACAAATAGAAGGTGATCGATCGCGCCCTTCTTTTCGAGAAACTGGTAGCCTACCTCTAAATGAACGACGTCAGTGTGTGCCAGCAGCACTTCGACGAGCTTTCGGATACTTACCGCATTCGCTCCATTAAGGTTTATCGAATGGACCTTGCGGAAGAACAATCTGTGCCCGTTCTTCCGTGCCTCGACCATGAAGCTATGTTGCACCAGAGGATTCCACCTCACGTTGCTGCATATATTGAGAACCGCGCCTCGCATGACTTACACGAAGTTGTCTTTATTCCGGATAGCTCGCTGATTGAAGTTGACATCATCTCGACTGATGCGGAAGCTTCTCAGGATTCACGGGAGCGATTGAGACAAGAACTTGGCCAACGGTTTCCAACGTATCGTATTAAAGAAAAGGGTCTGTCTTATCTCCGGGGTGACCGGCGAGTAATGAAGGCGTGCCGCGCACAAGTGTCTTTGCGAGACGTCCTCAACGGCGACGACTTCGACCTACTTGAACGTTCAATCGAACGTTTACAGACTATTGGAGCATTGATGGAGAAAGAATCCAGGGTGGCCTCCTGGGGCGTACGAACGATTACCGGGCCATTACTAGCGACCACCGGATTTCTCATTTATAACCTG
>Ga0310345_10005289_pt1 | contig 11505 bp, 8 predicted proteins | sample HC15DNA20500_MG_FD_204667 | JGI IMG/M metagenome (GOLD analysis project Ga0310345, IMG submission 204667) | Marine microbial communities from station ALOHA, North Pacific Subtropical Gyre - HC15-DNA-20-500_MG | ecosystem: Environmental > Aquatic > Marine > Oceanic | place: Pacific Ocean: North...
AACAAGTGGATAAGAGTGTGGGTTAAATGGAGGACACAACTTTCAACCTATAGGTAGATTTTGTTTGTTGTTATAGATGATACTTCCCTTATTAAAATCATTTCATCACTAGTTTTTGAATTCCCTGAATAAATATATTCTTAGTTTGAAAAGTATTTTTAGAGAAGTTAACTTTTGATTTTCTTTTGGTTCATATGTTGGTCATCAAGATTTCCGTTATCATCGAAGGGTAGCGGACGAGGATCACTTAAGATTTCAAGGTCAGTATGAGAAGAAGCTTCCTCAAGGTATCTAGCTGAACATTCAATTTCTGCTAATTCTAGGGTATTTCGAATCCACAGAAGTTTGGCATTAGCTGGTTGGGTGAGTCCTATTTGAGAAAGCATTACTTGAACCATTTCATAATCAGTAGAGTAGTCTAGTGGAATCATAGCTTCCATGTGGTATCCCCCTGTTAGGACATTAATCCGGGTCTTATTCACATCCATTTTTTCGAGTACCCGCTTGTGACAGAATTCGACAATGCCAATACCGACTGCACTGCCGTGAGTCAGAGCGGTCAGATTCCGGATAGCGATCATTCTGATTTTAGGGAATTCATTTTCAGCTGATGCATGCCAGAGATATTTGCGGCCGACGACATTAAGATCCAATCCTGACCCACTTATATTTTTGCCAATCTCATCGATTAGCAAGATATCAACTTTTTCAAATGGTAACCGTGGCATCCACTTTTTAGCTTGGGTAAGCAAGGTTTTTTCTGTGTTTTCAAATTTTTCTGGAAGGACTGCTGAAATCTTGGCGGTTTGTCCATAACTGTTTTCTACAATGCCAACTCCAGCTAGAATTGAGGTCCTTACAACAACTTCTTTAACGACACTGCTTAAAATTTGGTTGAAGCTATAGTCACGAAAAGCTTGGTGGTAGATCTTAGCACCAAGCTGTTTTCCTAAACCAATTAGCATCATTTTCATAAGACCACTTTCAATGTTTCCTACTAACAAAGTGTGGGGTTTAACACGATTACAAATCACTACGTGATCAGCATCGTAAGCGTGTTTATCAAAATGAACTGGAAATCCTTCTGGTGAATGACAAATAACCACAGTCTCCATACTCGAAAGAATTGGACAACCACAGAATGATTCAGTTATACCGTAGGATTCTATGATTTGTTGTTGTCCCTGAGCAGTGCCTCCACCATGACTTCCCATAGCTGGTACGATGAAAGGGCGAGTTTTAAGCTCTTTAAAATGGTCAACAATAGCTTTGAGGATATGACTAATTCCGGTTATCCCTCTACTGCCAGCGGTGATGGCAACTGTTTGCCCAGGTCTGACCTTTGTTTTTAAGTTGAGCTTTGATAACTGAGTTTTAACTTCATCGGTCAAATGGTCGATTTTAGGATCTTTGAACTTTTGGCGAACCCGGAACATTTCAGGAAAATCAGAGAGTGGAATACTCATTAATAAAAGCCCTATTTAGGAGTTAATTGTAATAGTTTGAAAATTATTTTCTTATAAGTGTCTAGTAATCTTTAGGTATAGTAACTAAATTATTAAGAGTTGGAACAGCACTTTTAACGTTTTTTTTTCGATGAGGTTTGTTTTTTTTATGAGCAAGATCCAATAGAATCTGTTATTTTGAGAAATTGGTAGCACTAGTGTTTTAAGTTGCATAGTTTAATGGGCAGCAGTTTTTCTTTGATCTATTCAAAATTTAAAGGTTAATGTCTTTAAAATATGAAATATCTCCATCATAAAACCCCTTTGATTGAATCATTACCTTTAAGTAAAATTTTAGATTCTCCAGTTTACCTTAAGCTAGAAGCTCTGCAACCAACCGGGTCGTTTAAGATCCGAGGTATTGGTAGGGCTTGTCAAATTGCGATGTCAGAGGGTGCTCAAGCACTAGTGGCTTCATCGGGAGGTAATGCTGGACATGCAGTTGCCTTTTCCGGTCGCCACCTAAATTTACCAGTCACAGTAGTTGTGCCTGATACTACACCCTTGCTAATGCAGGAGAAACTACGTGATGAAGGAGCTACAGTAATTCAGCAAGGCGCTTCCTGGGATGATTCCCATGAAGCTGCTGTTGTATTAGCAAGAAAAAAGAATGCAGTTTATATCCATCCCTTTGACCACCCGCATATTTGGACTGGACATGCTAGTTTAATAGAAGAGATCAAACAGTCCAGTTTATGTCCTGATTTAATTGTTTTGGCTGTGGGTGGTGGTGGTCTCTTGTGTGGAATACTAGAAGGACTCTATAAGGTTGGTTGGCAGGACATTCCTATTTGTGCAGTAGAAACCGAGGGTGCAGCCTCATTTGCTCGGTCGGTAGATTCAGGTAGGCTAGTCACATTAGAACGTATTACTTCTTTGGCTACTTGTTTAGGTGCAAGGCGGGTTGCTCCTAAAGCCTTTGATTGGATTAAATCACATCCTATTACTTCTTTAACAGTTTCTGATGAGTCTGCTGTCCGTGCTGTTCTCCGATTCTCTGATGATCACCGGATATTGGTGGAACCAGCTTGTGGTGCTGCACTAGCTCCCATTTATGAAAAGGTCGAACTTTTTTCAAATTTTAAAAAGATTTTAATAGTGGTTTGTGGGGGTTCTGGAGTAACTCAGCAATTAATTAAAAAATGGATTTCTCAGCTAGATTTGAATTAAACTTTTTGAAGCAATTTAATTCTTTAGTAAAAATTATTTTCTTGGTAGCGACTCCAGATTAAATTTAGAGCTTTTGCGGCATTTAAAGAAAGTTTAATGTCAACTAGGTGTGACACTTCAGTCGTGTCTGGGTTAATTTCTACAGAAGGATAACCTAGACCCTTAGCAATTTTAATTGGTTCAGCAATATAGGGGAACACACTAGAAGTTCCAATAGTAAAAATACAATTAAATCCTTTCTTAAGTTCTGTTTGAAAACTACTGATCTTCTCTAAAGGCAGTGCTTCTCCAAAGAGTACAACGTCAGGTCTCAAGAAAGCATTGCATTTTGGACAACATGGAGGAATTAAAAAACCACTAAAATCCTTTACCCATTTTTGAAACTTGCAGGTGGTACATCTTAATGTATGGATATCACCATGAATATCAATCACATTCTTAGAACCGGCATTTTGGTGAAATCCGTCGATATTCTGAGTTAGAATCCATACCCTTTCAAGATGATGTTCTATTTCAGCTAATACTTTGTGGGCACGATTGAACGTTTTCCCGCGTAAAGCTTTTTCTATTTGACCTAGATACTTCCATGTTATTTTTGGATTTGTTTCGTAGATTTGCTTTGATAATGCTACTTCAATAGGCATTCCATCTTCGGTGTTATTATCATCGTAAATTCCACCAGTTCCTCGATAAGTTGGAAGACCTGAATCAGCTGAAATACCTGCACCAGTAATAAAGAGATAACTTTGATCTATTTGTAACAGATCAACAATACGATCAATCAGGGAGGAATCAAGCCTAGCTTCATCCATATTGAAAATTTTGAGCAGTGGAGAAGTATTCTGAAAATTATGGTATAAAAAGAAATATCTACTGTCTTTTTATACAATCTAGTTTTTAGATTAAATGACTTTTAGAAAAATTAATTTTTCCGATTGTTTACAATTCAAGACAACTTTTTTAATTTCGTTATCCTGCCAACCTCTACCCATTCAACAACAAAGATATTTCCTTCTTGGTCAAAACATGCCCCATGTGGACATACAAATTTTCCTAAAGGAAACTTTTCTCGATTTTCCAGACGGAGCTCACGCCAAGTTCCTGAAGGATCTTCTCCTAAGTGGTTAATTACATGATTATTATGATCTAACAATGTAACCTTCGCCCCTAAATCGGGTGCGACAATGAGGCCTTGGTATTCATCAAAGTGGCACGGCAAATGAGTTCCTTCTACATAATTGAGATGTTTTCCTTCCAACGTAAAAGTTTGAATTCGATTGTTACCTCGATCTGCTACCATTAAAACTGTCTGGCCCCCTCGTTTGTCTATGATTAGCCCGTGTGGGCATGCTAACTGTCCGGATTGACTACCGTGGCCCCCAAAAGTTCGAATGAATTCACCTTTTCTATTGTATTGATTAATGAAGCTGGAACCGTAACCATCAGCTACATAAATATCTCCGCCAGGTGCAACAGCAACATTAGTAGGAACATACTTTGTACTTGGTTTTCCTTTATTATCAAGATGATAATGGGGTGATTCATTAGGGTAGCCTAGTCTAAGAACCTCTTCTCCACTGAGAGTTGTTTTTACTACTAAAGATCTTTTGATATCACATAGATAGAGGAACTCTTGATTATCTTCGTGATTAATGTGTAAACCATGAGCACCACCAGCAAACTCCTGTCCCCATGATTGAATAAATTTTCCCTGAGAATCGAAAATAACCATTGCATCTTTTCTAGGACTGCTAGCATGGACGGTATGGAATATATAAATATAGCCTTGAGAATCCTCGACTACTCCATGAGTATTACCATACTTAATTTCTGATGGCACCTCACCCCAGTCATGGATTACTTCGTACTGATATTCTCCTGTCCCCGCAATTAGACTAGCCATAGTAAAGGCACCTTTCAGTTGTTAAAAAAATTCCGCAGATATTGTTTAGTGTTACCTTTGATTGCATCCTTAATGTGTAAAGATATTTTATGGTTGTTTTTCGATTGCTGCAAGGAGCCCCCCAATAAATTTTAGTTAAAGCATAATTTAGCTTTCAGATTCAAGGTGGAATGGACGTTTTTGCCCTGAGGTTGATTTTCCAGTTATGCCATAATGGATCTATTGATTGCTTCGATTTAAATAATAATTCTATTGGTCTTGGGAATAAAACTCTAGTTTTAGGAGGTCAGTGGTAGTTAAACAATCTATTGTCTCCTAAGTCTTACTAAATTATATTCCCTGTAACTTCTAACGAGATAAATCTAAGAATTGGTATGTTCAAAATAGGGTTAAGTTTTTGGCTATTTCTAAATCCACATTAATAATATTTCTGTTTTGGCTAATAAAAGTTTAAGTGAGCTTTTTACTTAAGGAATTTTGCTATGAGTTGGAAGGTAGATGAATCGAATCGAACAATTACCGTAAGTGTTACTGAGCTTTGTTCTGAAGAACTCTGCTCTGGAAGTCTCAATCTTCTTCCATTTAGAGAAATTCGTGGGGAATTAGGCAGGGAAGCGCATAAAAGGTACCAGTCTGAACAGGCTAAGATTTTTTCTGAGTACAGATATGAAGTACCTTTTTGTTACGAATGTCTGATAGAAGGGTTTCGGATAATTATCCAAGGAAGATTAGATGGGGTCCTCCTCAATCAAGATAAGTGGGTTGTTGAAGAGATTAAATCAACTTTGCGTTCTGTTAAGACAGGAGATCTATCTCTAGTTCATTCAAAGTATCTTCTTCAATTAAAGCTTTATCTTTATTTTTGGTCAAAAATCAAAAAAACAAAAAATGTACGTGGGCAATTGGTAATTATTAATTGCACTAATTTTCAAAGAGTTTTCACTGAGGTGGGGTTAGACAGTCCAGCTATGGAACAATTTCTTGAAGATCAGCTGATAAAGATTGTCAAAAAAGTCAGAGAACAACTTATAAGAAAAAATGAAAGATTAAATGAAGTACGATCACTAACGTTCCCTTTTCCAAGAATGAGAAAATATCAGAGACAGCTTATTGAATCTATTCAATCAGCGTTACAATTAGGAGAATCTCTATTAATTTCTGCTCCTACAGGCATTGGAAAGACAGTAGCAGCCCTATTTGCTTCGTTGAGTATTTCCCAGAAACAAAATAGACCTATATTTTTTCTTACTTCTAAAACAACTCAACAACGGATAGTTGCTGACACTCTAAGATTGTGGGAGAGGTCATCAAAGAAAAAAGTAGATTGGGGACGTTCTTTTTCTGCGCTAATCCTGAGATCGAAAGAAAAGAGTTGTGCCAATGATGTAGTTTGTTGTCATGAGTCACGATGTGATTACGCACGCGATTTCTATGGAAAACTTGAAAGTTCCAATGTTCGTAATAGTTTGGCGAGTTTCTCCTTACTTACGCCAGATCTAGTTTTTCAAACTGCTGTTAAAAATGAAATTTGTCCCTTTGAACTTTCTCTGGATCTCTTGTCGGAAGTTGACCTGGTTGTATGTGACTATAACTATCTGTATGATCCCAATATTTTTTCCAATCGAAAAGTTACTGGAAAAGGTAGTTCTCCAATTGTCATTATTGATGAAGCACATAATCTTTACTCAAGGGCTAGAGACTATTATTCCCCTAGATTAGATCTGAAAAAGATTCAGGCTCTTAAAAGAAAAATTCAATCTCCACAACTGACATTCAATTCCAATGATAACTCGGGAAATGGTCATGATGCGTTAATGGACTATGGAGAACCTTCTTTGGGGGGGGACTTGACAGATTGTCTAACAGAGTTAGAAAGTTACATTTTAGAACTGCGTTTAAATAATCCAGAAAACTCCGAAAATAACCAATTTTGTGTTTCTTTAGATAAGGAATTTTTTGAAAACCTCCAGAATGACTTTGAGTCACTACTGCGTAGGTATCTTATAGATAAAAAAAATGTTAGTGTATGGACTGATGAAGATGACTTTGTTGAATTAGCTCGAAGTGTAGATGAATTTTGTACTGTTTTGCAGCTAAAAGGGGAAGAATTTGTTTATGTATTAGATAGAAACGATACTTCTGATCAACTCCGAATTCTCTGCTTAAATCCAGCACCTCAATTGGCAAAGCGTCACAAACAGTTTCACTCAGTAATTTCAATGTCAGCTACACTGTCGCCACTTGAGTTCTATCGAGATGTATTAGGGTTTGATACCGATAGTAAACTGCTGTCTTTAGCATCACCATTTCCTTCAGAAAATCGAAAAGTAACAGTTATTAATGAGGTTTCAACACTTTACCGACATAGGAGTTCCTCTGCACCTAGGATTGCTCAAATTATTGAAGAAATTGTAGCAATTCATTCAGGAAATTACTTGGTGTTTTTTCCTAGCTTTGAATTTCTAAATATAGTAGTTAAGTATTTAAATCCGATTGGATATCACTTACTTGTTCAAGAAAGAACCATGGGAGATCATTCCCGAAATGCTTTTCTAGACGGTCTTGCAAAAAGAGAACAATCCCATTTATTGTTGGGGGTACAGGGTGGTGTATTTGCCGAGGGAGTGGATTATCTCGGAAAACTAGCATTGGGAGTAATCATTGTTGGTCCAGGGCTTCCCAAGATGAATTACGAAACGGATCTAACTCGACTCTACTTCCAAGAACAATCTGGTAAAGGTTTTGAGTATGCTTGCTTATTCCCTGGTATGAACAGAGTCATACAATCAGCAGGCCGAGTCATTCGTTCGGAAAGTGATTATGGTGTAATTGTGCTAATAGGACGACGCTTTGGATACGAACCCTATATGGATTTATTCCCAAGGGATTGGTATGACTCATCACCAATAGAATTGGTTTCCAAGTCCTACGTAAAAGACCTTTCTCATTTTTGGTCTCAAATAGATAATAGTCTTGATCTAGACAAGTAAGTTTTTGGGAATCACAAATAAACCAGTAATGGTTCTTTTTTCAGACTTAGGTTATTGTTCTCCAGTAGATCTGTGATTTGACAGGTAGGAGTGTATTAGTTAGCATCACACTTTTCCTAGTTAAGAAATACAGAGTTGAAATTTAAAGATCCAGTAAACTAACTTACGTGACAATGCAGATGGGTGTCAGAAAAATAGCTAGTTCAGCACTGCCTACTCGGTTTGGCAAATTTAATATTGTTGGGTACGAAGTAAAAACGGGTAAAGTCAAGAGTTCTTATGTAGTGCTTGTTAAGGGAAATCTTTTAGGTGCAATTGCCCCACTAGTCCGTATTCATTCCCAATGCCTTACAGGTGATGTATTTGCGTCAATACGGTGTGATTGTGGGGACCAATTAAAAGTTGCTATGAAGGCAATTCGAAAAGAAGGTAGAGGTGCCATTATATACCACCCAGAGGAAGGGCGTGGAATTGGTTTACTCAATAAGCTACTTGCATATGAACTTCAGGATCAAGGAATTGATACGGTCGAAGCCAATGCAAAACTGGGATTTAACGCTGATGAACGGGATTATTCAGCCTGTGCAGAGATCCTTAAAGACCTTGGAATATCTAATGTTCGTTTATTGTCGAACAATCCTGGAAAAGTAAAAGCATTGGAAGGATCTGGGATTCAAGTATTGGAACGAATTTCTATCGAAGTACAACCTAGTCGTTCTACGAAGTACTATCTCAAAACAAAAAAGGATAAGCTTGGACATCTATTAAGTAACGTATAAATTGGTGAGGGTTAAATAACTTGGGTAAGAGAATTAAATCGATATTTTATTTTAATTGGATCAATGGCCAATCTAGTTTAAGTTTCCTTAGAGTAGCATCAGTAGCGCTCTGGATTGTCACGATAGCCTGTTCAGTCCCAGAAAATTCTGAGAGTGAAGATGTTTCAGGCCCTGCTGTAGAGGGTCGCTTAGCTCCTCAATTTTCTGTAAAGGATAGAAGTGGTCAGTTACACAGTCTGAATGATTTTCGCGGTAAGGTCGTATTAGTAAATTTTTGGGCTACTTGGTGCCCTCCTTGTATAGAGGAGATGCCTTCTATGGATAGTCTGCAGAAAACGTTAGATCAAGAGAAATTTTCCATTATCGCAATCAGTGTCGATGACTCATGGGATTCTGTTGATACCTTTATTAAATCAAGTGATCTTGATTTAAATATTTATTCAGATTTTGAAGGAAAAGTTGCAAAACTTTATGGTACCCATAAAGTCCCTGAAACTTATATCTTAAACAAAGAAGGAATAGTTGTTCGTAAAATTTTGGGCGAAATTGATTGGACTAGTCCAAAAGTATTATCTTACCTCAAAGAATTAGGTGCTGTTTAATAGGGTTTAGAACAAATTGAGGACAAGGGTCGATTGCAAGTGTTTTGACCAGCTCTTCTGACCAAGATTCTGTAAAATATACAAATCCTTCCCTTTTTTGTGATTTTTGATACGGGTTACTTTCCTATTATGCATCAGTCAAATTTTCTAGATCAATGGAGATTTAAGTCGCGATGTGTCATTTTAGTATTGAAGTTATGAGAAGTTAGTAAATGGTTAATGCGATTGATCAACATTACTGATCGGTGTTGCCCCCCTGTACAGCCAATTGCAATGGTAAGATAGCTGCGTCCTTCGGTGATATATTTTGGAATAAGAAATAAAAGAAAGTTTTCTAAGTAACCAAGGAAATCTAGTGTTTGTTTGAAGGATTCAATATAAGTAACGACTTCTGGATCATTACCATTTTTGTGTTTAAGATTGCTTACGTAGTTAGGGTTAGGGAGGAAACGGGCATCAAAAACCAAATCTGATTCAGTTGGAATGCCATGTTTAAATCCAAAACTAACTAATGAGATGAGTAGTGCCGGAGATTTTTTAGTCTGAAACTTATCAATTACATGACGTTTTAATTCATGTACATTAAATTTTGTAGTATCAATTATTTGATCTGCCAATTCTTTAATTGGAGCCAAACGATGCTGTTCTTCTTTCAGTGCCTCAGCAATAGACTGGTTGAGTTTAAGTGGGTGAGGCCGCCGTGTTTCACTATAACGTCTAATAAGAGAGTCTTTTGTGGCTTGGAGATAAATTAGGGTGACAGTAAGGGTGCGGGTTTTTAAAGTTTGGTAGAGTTTAGGGAATTTGGTTAGTTCAGAACCCTCTCGGACATCAATAACAATAGCGGCCTGCTTAATTTGTGCTCGTGCTCTTTCACAGAGTTCAGCAAACTTTGGAACTAGTTCCAAAGGTAGGTTGTCCACACAAAAATATCCCATGTCTTCAAACACTTTTAGTACGGTTCCTTTTCCAGAACCACTAAGACCTGTAATGATCACAAATGGATTGTTTACACTTCCCATTAGGGTTTAACCATTTTTTAAGGTATGGCTTTATATTTGTTTACTATAACTTTTCGTTCCAAAAGATAAATTAAGCATTTGAAATCGATATAGCCAGTACAAAAACTAATTTCAAGTTTTACTCACTAGGGATTGTGCTTGATCTTGTAAGCAAAGTTGTCAGTAAGAATTAAATAACGGGATAAATATCTAGTCCCTTCTGAATCATTTCTAAATGTTTACAGTTTCAATGCTTAAGAACAATGTTCTAGATAATTGATTTATTTTTTGACTGAACTAGTTTTGGAACTGGTGAATGATCATTTTTAATCCGTCTTTGATGAATACTAGGAATTTTGAGATCTTCGCGATATTTAGCAACAGAACGTCGAGTTACCATGATACCTTTTTCGTTGAGGATATTAGTAAGCCGTTCATCTGTTAAAGGTTTGGTGGGGTCTTCATGGTCAATTAGTTCTTTAACTTTTCGTTTGCCTACAATCAGTGGAATTAGATTGCCAGCTGGACCTCGAACAGCTTCTGAAAAAAAATAACGGAGTTCATATACACCTTGGGGTGTATGACAATACTTGTTAGCAACTGCACGGCTAACTGTAGATGGGTGGACGCCTATTTCATCAGCTAGTTCCTTGATCATCATAGGCCTTAGATGGTCTAGTCCATAATCTAGAAAAGCTATTTGTCTCTGTACTATTAACTCACAAACTTGAATAATTGTTTTCTTACGCTGTTCAATATTTTTTATAAACTGCATGGCTGAGGAGTAACGATCTTTGATATAGTTTTTTACTTCTCTGGATGAATCTTTCTGTTTAATCATTTTACGGTAAGTTCTACTGAGCCTGAGTTGGGGTATATCATCTTCATTTAAAATTACAGAGTAACCATTTTCTGCCTTGACGATGAAAATATCTGGTTCAACAACTCGAGTTGTTTGCTTGTTATAACGCTGACCTGGTCGGGGATCTAGTCCCTTAATAATACTGACATCTGTTAAAATTAATTTAAGTGGTTTCCGCAGCGAACGGCTAATTTCTGAATATTGACTTTTTTGTAGCTGTTTTAGATGCTTTTCAACAATTTCTTTCGCTGTAGATTGGTTGCCCTGTAGGTGTTCCAATTGAATCAGGAGGCACTCTTTTAAATTTCTAGCTCCAACTCCTGATGGATCAAAAGACTGGACCATTTTGAGTGCTTCTAGAACTTCTTGAACGGTATGTTTCCCAGATGCAGAAATTTCTTCAAGATCAGAAGTTAGATAACCATCCTCGTTTAGGTTGCCAATGACCGATGCTGCTGCGCGCACAATTCGTGTTGGAAGAACAGAAAGATTGAGTTGCCACTGTAAATGGTCATAGAGGTTAACTGGTTTTGTCAGGGAGTTTTCAAAAGATCGGTTTTCAGTTAATTCACTAGATGACTGGGTTCTATAGCCAGGGTCCAAATATTCGTCAAAAAAATTTCCATAGTCAATCTGTTCAAAGGGATCTGAAAGTTCATCGTTATGAAGGGAAGTAGCATCTATGATTTCTTT
>Ga0310345_10005293_pt1 | contig 11499 bp, 1 predicted proteins | sample HC15DNA20500_MG_FD_204667 | JGI IMG/M metagenome (GOLD analysis project Ga0310345, IMG submission 204667) | Marine microbial communities from station ALOHA, North Pacific Subtropical Gyre - HC15-DNA-20-500_MG | ecosystem: Environmental > Aquatic > Marine > Oceanic | place: Pacific Ocean: North...
TGACCAAGCCCTAGCAGCAAACATGAAGGGGATCGGGATACAGGAGGGTGAGTATTATACGGCGGAAGATCTCCATGCCGTTTACAAGAAAGCCAAACAGCTCGCCCCCGGTCAGCACGGCGGCGCTCGAGGTCAATTGGACGCCAAGGGCGTTCCGCTTCATGGCGCCGTTGGGTATCCGGTTTCTCGTCATATAATGGCAGGCCACGCTTTGACAGAAGGCAAGGTGCCACTTAACTCGCCGGGCGCCGTTGGCGCGCCAAATCTTTCACGACCCAAGAATATCCACGGATTGTCAACGTTTGGCGGCGGCGGGCAGGCTCCCGCGAAGGCCCCGGCGCTTAGGGCTCTCCCCGCCCCAACGAGAGGGATCCGCTTACCTATTTTCAGGGCGAAGTAAAATGGCTCACGACGACCGAGAGAAGGAGGGCGGGGCACCCCTCGATCTCATCCTCTCAGCTTTGGCCGCCCAGAAGGCTATAGGCTTTATTGGGGGATTCGGACCCGGCGACGGCTCCGGGAAAGCATTTCCGGGCGACCCCTACAACTTTTGGGATATGGACATGGGTTGGGAGGGAGGTGGCCGCATACACATCAGTCCGGAAGCCGGCCCCGGCTCTGCGACCTCTGTCCTAAAACCCGGAACTTATTATCATGGGGTCCACGGCGATTCGACCATGCCGCCGCTGCACAACTGGCCCGCCGGGGACGACTTGCCGCCCGGTTGGGAAGCTGAACACCTCAACTTGGAAGGGAACCCTGCCGACTGGAACCTACCGGGCATCGAAGAGGCGGCAAACTTCTGGCCGCGAGATTCGGGCATGGCCAAGGACAAGACCTTGCCTGAAAACAATCCCGACCACCCCGACAATTGGAACATTGGGGACCCTCTAGGCCCGGATGACGTCATTAATACCCCCGACGGCCTGCAGTTAGCCCAAGAAGGCGGCTTTCCTCAAGAACTTCTAGATTACTTGGAGTCGCAGGCTTGGCAGTTCGATCCCGCGGAGTGGGCGAAGATGACTACCGTTCAAAAGTATCTGGCAGTGGAGGGCGGCGTCGACGGACTGACGAGTGGGCTCGACGCCAATGACTTCCTCGACCCGGGTCCCCCTCCCCCCTTCACCGCCGACGCCGGAGGGCCGGTCGCCACCCCCCTCGATTGGGGCCACCAACCTTCGCCTCCGTTCCATAACAGGCTCGGCGAAATATTTTATCCCAAAGGTACTCACATACCGAACTACGGGGGCCCCACATTCGTGGGCGATCGGCCCTACGGCCCTTGGTCGTGGTCGCATCCGAAGGACTGGCCGGATAAATACAAGGATGTTTTGTGGCAACGTTCCGAAGCATCGGGCAACCTGCCCGCGGACGAGAACCCGATTCGTTGGGATCATAGCGGCGACGAACTCCGAGAATACTTTATCGAGCCATCTGCGTCAGGCACCGGCCCCATGAGCCAAACAGGCAACGTTCACCCGGCCCCCGCCTCCGGGTTGCCCGACGCTTTGCCTCAAAGCATAGAGTTTCAACCCCTGCTACCTCCGGACGGTCCGACAAACTTGTTGGGCGGAACGGGGTCTTGGATGGCAAACCCCTCCTCTATTTCGATAGTTGGTCAGGACCAAATGGGCCCGCGGGACATAGCAATGCAGTTGCTGGGCAGGCAGGCGCTGGAATCCGGCGGGAGCGGTCACCCGCAGTCGCCGTTCTGGGAACCTCTGGTTGCTCATTACGACCAAGCGATGCACGGGACGACCCACGGCGCGGGTGATCTTACGGAGATAGATTACCCCCGAACGCTTACCCGAGACGTTGCACCCAATGCCCAATTCATTCGTGACCTGCAAGGAAACGTCGATGTTCTGAACTCACCCGGTCTTGAGATCGATCCGGCGCTGCTTCACAAAATCTCCATGCAATCCCGCCCCGGAGACCAACAAGCTCTTGACGAATGGCAACGTCAATTTATGCATGGGGAAGGCCCCCGCCAGCCTCCGGAGCATCTTCTTGGCACGTTTGAACCCGGGGATTATCGGGCCCTCTACAACGAATCCGCTCCGCCGTCCGGGGCCCGAATGGGCGCGTATTCCGATCAGATCGTACAATTGGATCAATTACTTACCTATTACGAAAACGAGGCCCTCCCCATGGATAACCGGCTCGCGGCTTCCAGAGAGTATTTGAAGGGAATCCACCAGTTGCAGAAAATGGCCGTCGACGAGATGATGTTCAGGACCGGCAACGGGGAGAACCCGTTCATCGTGAATCATGATATCGCGACTCGGTTAGGCAGGCATCTCCCGAACCAGCTGAACACGAACTACATAAACGAGCTTTTCTCGGGCGAAACCGGGCCCACTGGCAACGCTATCGATGTCCTGACGATGGGCGACTTCAATCCGAAGGACCCCAACATTCCGCAAAAATTTCTTGAGCTCGCTTTTCAAGGCGGCCCCGGGCAACCGGGGCACGGCGGCCATCCCTTGCCTCGCCCGGTTTTCGGGGAATGGCTGGCCCGTCACTTGGGGCATGCCGACCCGAATATCTATGACCATTCCAGCGTTGAGGATGCTTACAACGACCGCCCGAGGGAGAGGTATAAATCCCACGGATGGCTTTCGCAGAATCGCCCCGGTTACGAGACCACGGGGATCAATCCTTTCCAACAAGGAAATACATTAGGCTCCCCCTTATCCTCAGGGCACCGTCCTTTTTACGCTGGGCTGGGCTCGAAAAAGGATTGGGGCACTCCCGATTGGATGGAACTCGATCCCATGCACCCCGGGACATCTCACGGCCCTCTGCTCGAGGCGTGGAAGACCATGCCAGAAGGAGGCCACGGTGGCCTTGCCGGGACCGCTTCCGGCATTATTGGAAACATAGGGCAAAGTCACCCCGCCTTTTTGAAGAACTTGGCCATCAAGTCCAACGAGCCTTATCTTACTCCGGAGTTCAGCCAAAAAGCGGCTAAGAAGTTGTTCGGCACCCTGCACAGCGGGCCAATAATTGATCCCGCCCTTCTCGTGGACTATTTTAAAGAAGTTGCCAATAACAGGCGGGCAGGCAAGCCGGAGATCATGCCCGAAGGCTTTGACGTCCATGCACAGAATATCGCCGCGAATCGGGCTCGCCAAGTCGCCGATTGGATCAAGGGTCCATTCGATAACCCTTGGGGAAGCCCCGCCGAGTACGCCTCGAGCATGTTCGAGGAGGGAGCCGGAGCCGCTTGGCAAAGTGATCGTGGGGGCCCGCCTGCCTCCCAAGCTGATGTTGGTCGCTCGCCGTCAAACGTTGGTGGAAAACCCTCACACGGGGCGAGACCAAGAATAGATACGAAGAATCTTTTAAACACTAGTGTGGAGGGAGTGACGACCCGGGTCCAGCCTCGCCCGCTGTTCGACGCCCCACAAACCCCGATGGAGGGTCAGGCCCCGGGCGAAACCACGGTCAAGCCGGACGGCACCCGGGTTACACGGCCGAAATCACAGTGGGGCGCAGATGCTTGGCTTGAATCCGGCGGTCAGCCTCGCCTCGATCGATGGCGCGGGGTCGCCAAAGGACATGGGAAGATGCTTGGTGCTTTTGCCCTAGCGGAAATGCTCCATCCTCATGACCCCAATGCGGCTGCCCTCGGGAAGCAACCGGGAGAGCATTGGACCAACCAAGACCTAGCCGACTGGCGGTCCGAGGTCGCCAAACTTGCCGGTAGAAACCCCGGCATGGATTTGATGGATAATCCTCACCAAGATTTGGTCAACAAGTTGGCGATGTTCCTTCCGGCTGGTGAAGTCAATGAGGACGGTGAATACGAACCGGGCTTGGCGGAGAACACTGCCATGAAAATGATCGAGGCAGCTCAAGGCGGCACAGACCCCCTTGTCCGCTTAGACGAGGCGAGCGCCACGCGCCCGGCCAGTTTTTTCGATGTGCCCATCGCCGGCTCCATAGCCCAATTGTTCGGGGGAGATCATAAGGCTGGTGAAAACAAGCCGTGGGGGACGCAGTTGAAAACAGACAGCACGGGGTATCTCCCCGCGCATGAGAACGAAGGCATCCTTCTGCCGGGAAAATACGGTGATGTTGCCGAGCAGCTGGCGGGAAAAAGTATTCTTGATCTCGGGGCCATATCGTTCGGCATGGGCCCCGGCGACACTCCTCTCACTATGGCTGGAGCACATGGCATGGGGCTTTCCGGCGCATTCCGCTCACCCGCTCATCAAGGTGAAATCGAGAGTAAAATGAAGGAGTTTTCAGATGACGCGGCGCGCGCGCGAGGGCACGAGTGGGGGAAGGCTGACTTGCGGGCAAAAGCTGCAAGCGGATTTGACCGGGTGCTTGATGCTTTTGGAATGGAGGACCCCGACTTGTTGAATAATTGGGGTGCGGCCTTGGGGCAAGACGCCGTGCAAATGTCCGATGCCGCATACCAACAAGGGCAGATCGTTGCCGCGGACGCGCCTCGGCGCGATTGGGATGCCTCCATCCTAGTTCCCAACTTGAAATACGATACTGACAACGATGGGAAATTGAGCAAGTCGGAGAAGCTGGCCGCGGACAATCGCCCCGAGTTCGATTACAGCATGGAAAACGTCGGAATACGTGGAAATTATGATCAAGACGAAGGGACGACTCATGCGCAACAAATGGTCTCCACTCCAATCGAATACTCCGACGAGGAGATGTTGTGGAATCCGGACTCCAAATGGGCGACGCAATTTCCCGCCACCGTCGAAGGTGTCCGGAACGCCATGCTGCACAGCGGGCGCTGGCGCATGAGAAAACCAGCGAAGCGGTAGTCTTGACCTCAGCCTCTTTTTAAGATATCCAAATAGAGTGTCATCATTCATAGAGGATTATAGAAGCCAACACCCGGATGATCCGCGCGTAGATCTGGAACTTATCAGGGATTACGGCGCCCCCGGCAAGGCTCACCGTAACTTATATCCCGGGCTGGCCACCGCGTGGGACAAGCTATATCGTCCCAGCCTCGGGGAAGAGTTTGGAACCGGGCTCGATCGCGGCATTGAATTGACCAAGGCGATGGGCTACGGCTTGGCTGGTTACGGCGTGGATCTGGCTGGCTTCGAGGGTCTTAGAAAAAGCATGATGCAGGGGTATCAGCGATCCATTCAAAATACCGGGCAATACCGTACCACTGTTGATTTTTCCGAGGCTTGGAGGTCTGGCGAACTGACCGACTATTTGCAATGGGCCGCCGGGGGATTTGGAGAACTGGCCCCCAACGTAGCCGTTACCATCGGCGGGTCTATTCTCGGAGGAGGAGCGGGAGCTTGGATCGCGGGGTCAGGCCGTAACGCTTTATTCAAATCCGCGGAAAGAACCCTCGGCAAGCCGATGATGGATAAGTTGAAGCGAGAGCTTGGCGAAGAGGGGACGGAAAACTTTTTGCTGGGTTCCGTGGACCGGTTGCGAAACCCCTTGCTGAGGGGATACGCCACCATGGAAGGGTTTCGGAGCGGCGCTTTCCGGGGCAGCCAAGTCGGCGCTGGTGTTGCCGGCATCGGGCTGAACCTCGGGGAGGTGTACGGCGGCATCACGGGGGACCCCGAGGTAGATCAAGCCAACGTGTCTAGAGCTGAGAGGCTCACGATTGGTGGTATAGGCGGAGTCGCCGCCGGACTGCTGGACTTCCTAGGCCCCAACTTGTTGTTGAATCGAATTTTCAGAAGGCCGGGGATGGATGTTACCGAGACTCGAACCATCATGAGTCGCATAAACAGGGCGTTCCAAGCGCTCGGTTCCCACATAGTAGTGGAGGGTACCACCGAGGGAGCCCAAGAAGCCATCGCGGAATGGGCCAAGTTGATTGCCGACGAAGACTTGGAGTTTGATCCCGAGATGTTCCAAAAACACGTTATCGAAGCGGCGATGTTGGGAGCCTTGGCCGGCTTCGGCTTCGGCGGCGTGGGAGGAACCGTGGAGTTCTTCAGAGGCGGTACCCCTCGTGAAAAAACAGGAGCTCCCGACGATTTGGAAGCCGAGGCTGCCCTCAGGGCGCTAACTGGTTTTGAAGACGAGACTGGCCTGCCTTCCGACGATCGCCCCGCCCCGTCGGCACGGGACCCGGATAAGTTCAAGGAGATGAGGAGAAAAGCCCAGAACAAGGCGGATTACGAATATTTATCAAGATTGAACGCCAAGCTCGCGTTAGCCAGTGGTAGTGCCGGCGTTGGCGGAATTCACGCGCTGTCGGACGACGAACAAAAGCGATATATAACTTTAACCAAGTCGTTGGCGGAAACCGAATACCGTCGTTTCTTGGATTTCCGGCATTGGGGCGGCCTGCCTCAGGTGGATGACAAAGGCGAGCTCACGGGTGGCCGAACCGACCAAGTCAAGATTTTGTCCGACGAGTTCGAGATGAAGAGGAACCGCACATACCCCGGCACCAATATCCCGATCCCAGCGGAGTTTCGAAATCCTTATGATGAAGCTGTGAATACCGAAGGGGATTTACTCCCCTTCCGTCGAATGAGGATCCCTCCGGCCGGAGTGAACGACAAGGACCCCGGCGTTCGAAAGATGCTTGTCACCACTGACGAATTTAATGAGATCTTCAGGAATCCGTCGGCGACGGCGAAAGCCATGAACGCGGGTATCGAGATGATAGAGGAAGCTTTCTTCGACGATGCGGGCGAGCTCGTTTCCGGCGGAGGCAGAATGGCTCTCCTCAACTTGAATAGGATACGCCACGGCTGGGACATGTCCGAGATTTATCCCAAGAAGGACGAGGCCATCCGCAAGGATGATGATTCCGCCGTGGATTTTGAAGACGGGTTGGTAAGCCTTCCGGGGCAGGTAGTGGTTTCCTTGAATGCCGACCGGTTCAAGCAGGAGATGGGTGACCCGGATAGCACCGCCGCTTACATAGTGGGCCAAATCGCCATGGACCCCGACGTGGCTCCCACCGACTTTTTCGTGGAGCCGGGGGAAGTTGACGTGGTTCCGGCGGGTGAATTGGAGACGACCGCTCCCGCTCCCTTGGGGGAGAGGTCCTCCGTCGAGCGCGTGGGCCGAGCTTTCAATAGGTTCATTTATGGCAACCCCGAGGGGAGATCGGCTTTCGGGAAAAAGAGCAAAGGTTTGAAGGATTCCAAGGAGGCGGCTTTCGGGAGACAGATAGACCCTAAATTTTGGCAAAATCCCGTCTTTGGATATTACCCCGACTTGAATTCCGACGAGCCCATGTACATACATTCCATAACGGGAAGCCCCGCCAAGAAGATCGGTTCCCCCGATAGCCGGGTGGTCAAAGCTCGCTTCAGGGGTTCGGACACCGATTACGAGTTCGGATGGGACGCGCTTCGAGGCGCGATGTTCCATACGGGATATGACACTACTTTCAAGGACGCGTTGTGGACATCCGTGCTCGAGGCTTTGGCTACTGCGTGGACCGCAGACCAGCAAGCCAATCCCGATGTGGCCGATGCGGCCGAATTGTTAGATTTTCAGAGCTACCCCGACGGGGAGGTGGCTAAGTTTTTCCAGACTGTGGGAGCCCAGATTCCTCCCATGTATTACCCGAAAGTCATAAAGGACATGCTTCAGCATGAGCTTCGGCCGAGGTCTGGTATTCAAAAGATATTGGAGTTCATTCTAAAAATCCCTGATTACGCTAGGGGCTCTTTTATTGAGAGGCTACAAGTTGATGACACTGTCAAGAGCGCGCTCATAAAAGCATTGACGAGCGGAGACGTTCCTTCCGTGCTTATTTCGGATTTGATTTCCGAGAAAGCGGGGCTGGCCAACAGGAGTGAGATTGCTCCTGAAATTCAGCAGAAATACGAAGAGAACTTACTCGAATTTCAACAATACGCAAAAGCCAAGTCCGTTCGGGACGCGGCTGTGTTAGCCAAGACCAAAGCCGTTCAGCTGGCTGGGAAGGGGGATCCTCCCTCGTCTACGGAGATGGCTGAATTGATGAATGACGCCGACACCGCCGAATACAACGTGTTGGCGATGGAGCGACTATTTTTGCAGGAGGAGTTGAGGAGACAGGTTCATAGCGAAGCGGCGACTTTCTTGGCGATGGGCTTGGGCGGAGAGGGCGGAGTAATCCCATCCATAAACGACACTAGGGAGGGGCACGAAGGCGAGGAGTTGGAGGTATGGCCTTGGGCTGAGGCTACGGCTGACCGAGAAGCTTTGGCGAGAGGGGATGTCGCCGAACGATCCAAGTTCGATTTAGTCGAGCAAACGGCCAAGGTGTGGACCCCGCAACAACTTGACCATCTCCAAAGACGGTTGCTTCTGCATCAGACCATGGTGCGGAGGGAGAATGTTCTCGGCAGAGTCTTGGTTGGACTCGCTTCGACTAGGAAACAGTTTGTTACCAAGGCGCACGTCTTAAACCGATACAAGTCCTTGATCTGGACACCGCTGGCGGCAAGATTCCCCAACGACCGCATTGCATATCAGCAAGCGGTTGGGAACGTAATCAAATACGCGGGCCGATCCGACTACGTGGTGGCCGAGGGAAAGATCATGGAAGACACCTTCATTCGCTCAATTGAGCAATGGGATGTTTTGACGTCCAATTTGATAAACCGGGGTTTGCTGAGTGAAATCAGGGATTTGCCTCCGGGGCACGCGGAAATGGTCAAATCCCAGTACGACTCGTGGATAGCTGACTTGGAAAAATCGATCATCGACGCCAACCGATTTTCGGGCCGGGCGTTCGATGCCATGAAGAAATCCCTCAAGGGGGGATATGGAATTCCTCGAGAAATCAGTGAACTCCCCGGTGCGAACGAGCCCGTGGATTCGTCCACCATGGCGGCATCGGCAGGTCCCATAGGGGCGGATGAGAAGGGCGAAGTAGAGTCCGGGGGGACAGAGCCTTTGTACGTGGGAATGATAGGCGCGGGGGACACGCCAGATGCCCTGACCTCCGACGGGATGGCCGCCTTGGAGAATGCAGATCCCATGGGAGGGAGGGCTCAGTTGTTGGAATTGCGAAGAAACGCCGAAGGCATACTGGTGTATGACTCGCCTTTGGATATATTGGAATCCCTGTATTTCTCCAAGAGTCTGGTTACGGCTAGGAGCAAGGGGATACACGCCCCCATCAGCGCCCGGTCCGACGTGGATTCCGGAGCTTATCTGGCTTTCCAGTCTGAAAACGCCGTCCAACAAGTTACGGATAATTTCACTGATGAGGGAGAACTTAACTTCATAGCTAAATTCCATCCGCTGACTACCATGCAGGAGTTGGATAACTCCGACGTGGGCAAGACCTCCAAGCCGCTGAGAGAGTCCAAGATGGCGGTGTTGGTGGAAGATAGGGGTGTTTACAGAATAAAGACGTTCACTCGCTCGGCCTCCAAGCTTTTGTCAGGCCAAGCTGATCGCCGCGCCGCCATGTCGGACAGGACCAAGCTTCAGAAAGAACTGGAGGCACTCCCAACGGAAGCCACTACGCAGCGGGCCTTAGTTCAAGACAAGATAGACCAAATCAACAACGACCTTTCCTCTCGAAATTTCTGGAGAGTGACGGGGAAAAACCGGGAACAGGCGGCGGAGGAGGTCATTGATTTCATTAACGGGTGGCCCGAGAGGCTGGCGGAGATCAAAGCTGAGTTGGGGGCATTGGAAAAGGGGACTGAGCCGGGGAGGAATAAGAGGATCTCTTTGCTGAAGAAGGAGATCACCCGACTGGAGAACTCGTTGAAGTTTGACAAGGAATCCCACGCGGGCGTGGACAAGGACCGGTTGATAAATGGCATCAAGACTGGGATACAGGCATTGCGGGAAAAGGATGAGGATGGTCGTTTAATAAATTTCGGAGGCACGGCTTTTCAAAGCTTATGGGACCACGTGAACGAATCTGATTTTGAGATGGACAAGTTCTTGAGGATAGAGGGGGCATTGTATGACATCCCCTTGGAAGAGTCCGCGGACTCCCCCACGGGATGGGCCGTTCCCGACGACATGCTTGAAGTGGAGAAGAATTTGCAGGAAGCCCATACTCGCGTTAATTTATTGGAAAGGGCGTATGATCTCTTGGCGTCGGTATATGTGGAAACTGCCGCAGACCAACAGCGGGGAAGGAAGAAGACGCAAGTTGAAGCGGAGGAAGCCGTTTTCAAGGTGGGGGTGCCTTTCAGAACTCGAGACGTAGACGAGAAAAAGGCACAATGGTTACGGGAAAATACCAAGAGGGGACGTTTTCTCGCTTCCAGACTGTTGGGCCTTGCGGAAATGTCACCTTGGAAATGGGAAATTCTTCCGGAAACTTTCACAACCGAGGACGAGGCGAAGGAATATATAAAAGATAACCATTTGATTAACATAGAGGAGGCCGGTCGTAGAATCAAAGAGCTGGAAGATCAGCGCATCGAGCAGACCAAGCCCACTAAAAACAGAGATGAAGTTAACCGCAAAGATTGGACCATTCGGGATTTCTCCGACGAGTTGAAGAAAGAGTTCGTGTCGATGGATACCTCGGGGTACCAAAACCGAATTAACTTTATGAAAGAGCTGGCGGTTGGCTCGGGAACAACCATGTCCGACAAGACGGCGGAGGTTCTCGTGAAAGAGCTTTCCAGAAGTCAAAAAGCCTTTTTACACTTTTACATGGGTCTCGGCATAGAGATCCAAACCCAGTTTGACACGGGAGTACCTACTTTTCGAGAGGTTCCGGCGGATCGCACTTTCGGAGACTACGAGCTGGCTGAAATGACTTCCGAAGAGTTCTTGGAAGAAACCAACCAGATCGAGGGAGACTTCAAACAACACGGCCCCATGATGAAGGATCTGGAGGAAGGGGCCGCCATACCCACTTACGCCGACAGACAAGCTGTGCTTTCCGCGTGGAAGAAGATGGTAAAAGATGAGCAGCCGGCCAAGAAATGGTTCGCCGTCCAAATGCCCAGCGATAAATGGGAATTATATTCACTGGACGGAACCTTCAAGCAATTGCGGCCGCAGAACAAGATGCAGTATATCCGTAACAACTTGAACAAACTGGAAGAGGCGGGGATACTGGTCTTAGACAAGTTTGGATTCGACGAGAAGGCTCCGGACAACTTGAAGCCGGCTGATGCGGGGAAGATATTTATCGCGCTTAGGGCGAAGGAAGCGAGCAAGGAACTGGAACCCGGGGTTTATTTGAAGGCCGGTGGTACCTTGAATGATTTTCGAACCGAGCTGCAAAGCCACATGCGAGCCCTGAACAGGGGCATGACTCCGGGTCACACGTTGGATGACCTGTTCATGCAGCGTATAACCGAGGTCCAAGCGCTGGCCGCTAAAATCAGCGCCCAACAGGAAGAGATGAAGCGATGGGTCGAGGCGGCAGCGCAGGGAATTGAGGAAGGCGTGATACAAGTGAAGAAATATGAAGCCAAGGGACTCAAGCAGTTGGCTGAAACTTATGATACCATCTTGAAGGAGTTGCATGGGATCCCTGAATTGGGTCGATTCATGGAAGAAAAGCCAACTATCAAGGCAGCCCTTGAACAGGGGATGGAGAAC
>Ga0310345_10005294_pt1 | contig 11499 bp, 10 predicted proteins | sample HC15DNA20500_MG_FD_204667 | JGI IMG/M metagenome (GOLD analysis project Ga0310345, IMG submission 204667) | Marine microbial communities from station ALOHA, North Pacific Subtropical Gyre - HC15-DNA-20-500_MG | ecosystem: Environmental > Aquatic > Marine > Oceanic | place: Pacific Ocean: North...
CTTTTCCTTGCACCGGAACCATTTGTGCATTTACAAGTGTATAACTTAAAAAACAGCATAATAACAAAATGACTTTCTTCACAAACTTTAGCTTTGTTTGCGGCAAAAGTAAACTTGTGTTTTACCATTAAGGTAAAACTAAAATTAAGCAATTATTAAGTTTTTTAACCGATAATTAAAACATTAAAAGGCAATATTAATAGGCATTCTAGGCAGAAAAAAAGAAAAACTTAATAAAAAATTAATACGGAAAATTTGCCCTTATAGCTATAAAAAATTAAGCAGAGGGGAAGGGATTCGAACCCTCGATACGGTTTCCCGTATACACACTTTCCAGGCGTGCTCCTTCAACCACTCGGACACCCCTCTGTTTGTTTTGCTGCTGTTGTTGTTGCAGATGAACGGATTGCGACGCAACAGGTGTTGAATCGGAGTTACAGCAGCCGGTATCAAAAATAAAAATAGGGCTGCAAAAATAGGGTTTACCTATTATATTGGAAATATTTTTTGCGCATTAGCGGTTGTAATGGCCGCCAACTCATCCAAACTTACGCGTTTAACCACTGCTAAATGTTCGGCAATGTATTGCAAATAAGCAGTTTCATTGCGTTTTCCGCGATAAGGAACCGGTGTTAAATAAGGCGCATCAGTTTCCAGCACCAAGTGTTGCAAAGGAATTTTTTCCAGTACTGCCGATAGGCCGGCGTTTTTGTAGGTTAGCACTCCTCCTATCCCTAATTGAAAATTCATGTCAATAATTTGAACAGCACTTTCGTAACTGCCACTAAAACAATGAAAAATTCCGGTTAACCCTTTTTGGGCAAATGGTTTTACCCGGTTAATGGTTTCTTGCATGGCATTACGCGTATGAATTACAATAGGCAATTTATATTCTAATGCCCAATGCATTTGCGTATCAAAAGCTTCGTATTGTTGCTGAGTAAAGGTTTTATCCCAATAAAAATCTAAACCAATTTCACCTAGTGCTGCAAAGCTGCGTTGCTGTAAATATTGATGCACCAATTGCAAAGCATCATTCACTTTTTCATTTACGGAGCAGGGATGCAAGCCCATCATAGCAAAACAATTTTGTGGATATTGTTTTTCTAATTGAAGCATTGCATCATAAGTGCCTGCATCAATGGCTGGCAAATACATTTTAGTAATGCCTGCGGCTAAAGCACGCTGTATTACTGCATCGCGGTCATTATTAAATTCTTCAACATACAAATGAGTGTGCGTATCAATGAATTGCATAAAATATTTTTTATTACCCCATTCACAATAAAAAAAACGAGGTATCGTTTATAGGTTACAATTACAAAATTGTTAGAAAGTATAAAACAAATTCAACTTTGTTTTCATAGGGTACGGAATAAACAGGGCCGGAGTATTTACTCTGGCCATTTTTACGTAATAGCTTTGAACTCATATCCTTGCCGTTTAAAATATTCTAACACTTTAGGTAATACATATTTCAAATGATTGAATGCTTTTACACTATCGTGAAAAACAACAATAGAGCCGGGTTGTGCAAAACTAACTACATGTGCTAAGCATTCAACTGAACTAATAGAGGCATCAAAATCGCCACTCAACACATCCCACATTATTATTTTAAAAGGCTGCTGCATATTATTGGAAGCAAGGGCTTGCAAAACCTTTGCTTGAAAACGCGTAATGCGACCATAAGGCGGCCGAAACAAAGTTGAATCAATGTATTTTTTTGCATGAAATATATCTTTAATATATTCCTGATTGGGTATTTTCCATCCGTTTACATGTTGAAAACTATGGTTACCAACAGCATGTCCTTCATTTAAAATTCGCTCATATATATTGCCTAACTGCGCTACATTTTTTCCCAAACAAAAAAAAGTTGCTTTTGCCTCATATTCCTTCAACACATCTAATACAAATGGAGTAGCGGTTTTTTCAGGACCATCATCGAATGTTAAAAAAAGTATTTTTTCTTTAACGGGTATGCGCCAGGTTAATGTAGGATACAATGCCCTTAACCACCACGGTGTTTTAACGAAATACATACTACAAAGATATTTGTAATTGTAATAAAGCAGTTTGCCGTATTATATTTGCAGCATGGAAAATAAACCAGTTAGGGTGCGCTTTGCCCCTTCGCCTACCGGCGGATTGCATTTAGGTGGTGTACGCACCGTTTTATTTAATTATTTATTTGCCAAACAACATGGCGGGACTTTTATTGTGCGGATTGAGGATACCGACCAAACTCGTTTTGTTGAAGGTGCTGAACAATATATTTTTGATTGTTTACAATGGTGCGGATTAACACCTGATGAAAGTCCTGTTAACGGTGGCCCATTTGCGCCATACCGCCAAAGTGAACGCAAAGCCATTTACAAACAATATGCGTTGCAATTAGTTGAAAAAGGCTACGCCTACTATGCTTTTGATACACCGGAAGAACTGGAAGCCAAAAGAAAACAATTCCCTAATTTTCAATACAGCCATCAAACCCGTTATCAGTGCAGTAATTCCCTCACCTTAGCGCCTGAGCAAGTATTGGAAAAATTATCCAATAACACACCCTATGTTATACGCATTAAAATGCCAGAAAATGAAACTGTTACTTGTAACGACCTAATTAGGGGAAAAGTAGAGTTTAATACAGGCCTGAGTGATGACAAAGTGCTTTTAAAAGCAGATGGCATGCCTACTTATCATTTAGCCGTAGTGGTTGATGATTATTTAATGCAAATTACCCATGCCTTTAGAGGGGAAGAATGGTTACCCAGTGCACCTATTCATATTTTAATATGGCAATATTTATTTGGGTTAGATAAAATGCCGCAATGGGCACACCTTCCACTAATTTTAAAACCCGATGGCAACGGCAAACTAAGCAAACGCGATGGGGAACGTTTAGGTTTTCCGGTATTTGCCATGGACTGGACCGACCCTGCTACGGGTAACACCACTAAAGGGTTTAAAGAACGTGGTTTTTTACCGGAAGCATTTGTAAATATGCTGGCTATGCTAGGTTGGAATGATGGCAGTGGTCAGGAAATATTTTCTATTGAAACATTAAAAGAAAAATTCTCCATTGAGCGCATACACAAAGGCGGTGCCCGTTTTGATTATGAAAAAGCCAAATGGTTTAACCATACCTGGATACAGCAATTGCCCGTTCAACACTATGCAGCGGAAGTAAAAAAATATTTTAGTGATGCCGGCATTACCATTACCCATAACGATTATTTATATAAGGTAATGGAATTGGTTAAAGAACGTTGCCATTTACTACCCGATTTTGTAGAACAAGCCGGCTTCTTTTTTCAACACCCTACTAACGTTGATACCAATGCCATTGCAGCTAAATGGAATGAAGCTAAACAACAATTTTTTGTTGAGTTAATGCGCAACCTTGAATTAATGTCTATTTGGAATGCCGAAAGTTTAGAAAACGATTTTAAAGAAATGGCTGCAGCACATCAATTAAAGCCCGGTGAACTTATGTTGCCGTTTAGAATTATGCTGGTGGGTGGAAAATTTGGTCCACATGTTTTTGATATTGCTGCTTTAATTGGCAAGGAAGCAACTATACAGCGGATAAAGCACACGTTACAATTATTGACCGCACAATAAGGTCAGCACAATAAATTGTATTACCTTACTGCTATTAAATGAAACGGTTAAATACTTTATTATTCCTTTTAGCCGGCGTGCAGTTTGTATTGCCCTTTCTTTTACAAAATGGCAGATACGAACCACACCGCGATGAATTTTTGTACTTAGCCGAAGCGCATCATTTGGCCTGGGGCTATATGGAGGCGCCACCTTTACTTTCGCTGTTAGGATGGATAACTAACCACTTAGGCACGCAGTTATTTTTGATTAAAATGTGGCCGGCACTATTTGGTTGTGGCACGTTTATACTTGCAGGTACCATTGCTTTAAAATTAGGCGGAAAAGTGTTGGCACTGCTTTTTACCTGGTTTCCATTTGTGTTTGGGGCCTACTTGCGTTTATTCTTTTTATTCCAGCCTAACTTTTTAGAAGTATTTTTTTATACAGCTATTGCCTTTTGTTGGTTTCAATGGGTATTGACACAAAACAGCAAATGGATATACATTAGTGGCATTGCATTGGGCATTGGTTTGCTAAGCAAAGCTTCCATTTCATTTTATGCGGTAGGTTTATTGACAGGTTTATTATTAACCCAACAACGTAAAGTATTTACGCAAATCGCTATTTATATTGCAGCATTGATTGCCATTGCTATTTTTCTACCGCATTTCATTTGGCAATACCGGCACCATTTTCCCGTATTACACCACATGGAACTTTTACAAAAAAAACAGTTGGTACATATTGCTTATGCCGATTTTATTAAAGGGCAGTTATTGTTGAATATATCGTGCATTTACATTTGGTTGGTGGGTTTATATTGGTTACTTTTCTCGAAAATGGGCAGGCCATTTAGACTGTTTGGATGGGCTTACCTAACCGTTATTGTGCTTTTGCTGGTACTGCATGGCAAAGACTATTATGCATTGGGGTTATATCCTATTTTATTTGCTTTTGGCGGTTATCAAATTGAACAATTTACACAAACCCATACACGTTGGTTATTATATCCTGCATTTGCTTTTACTATTTTGATAGGCCTTTTGTTATGGCCATTGCTACTACCTGTTGCAACACCGAAACAATTAGCTGCTTACTATTCGGCTACACATTTAAACAAAAGCGGCTTATTAACTTGGGAAGATCAACAACAACATAGTTTGCCGCAAGATTTTGCTGATATGATTGGCTGGAAATCAACCACCCAAAAATTGGCAGAATTTTATAACCATTTACCTGCTGATGTGCAACAACATACCATCATATTTTGCAGAAATTATGGATGGGCCGGCGCAGTTAATTTTTATGGACAGCGATATCATTTACCGGAAGCATATAGTGACGAAGCTTCCTTTTTATTATGGCTGCCCAAACAAAATAATGAATCTGTAAACAACATTATTTTATTAGCCAAACATTTACCTGATGCGAATGATACTACCTTCCATTTTTTTGAAAAATATTCAGTAATTGATTCACTCAATAATGCATTTGCCCGAGAGAATGGCACAAAAATTATATTTTTTCAAAAAGCCAACCCAGGATTTAACCATTGGTTAAGCAGCAAAATCAACAGTTTACAAGCACCATTCAATTCACCTGCTGTAAAATAACTAGGCTTTACTTACATTTGTCGTCACCAATAAGGCAGTATGACCAATGCATTAAACAGGCCCATTAGGGTATTAATTGCCAAAGTAGGTTTAAATGGGCACGACAAAGGAGCCAAAATAATTGCTACCGCCCTGCGCGATGCCGGAATGGAATTGATTTATACCGGATTGCTCCAAACACCTGAAATGGCGGTAAATGCCGCATTGCAAGAAGATGTGAGGCTATTGGTATCAGCATTTTAAGTGTCGCACAGATGACCGTGTTTCCGCTCATACCTGCTTTAATGTAAGAAAAGCAAATGGATGACGCTTTATTAACCTATAACGGCATTGTTTCGGAAAAACATATTGAAACATTGCAGCAAATGGTGGTTGGCAAATTATTTACACCGGGCACACCGGTTAGTGAAATTGCTGATTATATTCAACATTGAACATTAGAACAAAAAAAATTTAAACTATGTATAGCACTATTTTAACTGAATTAAAGAACAACATATTCACAATTACCATTAACAGACCTGACAAACTGAATGCATTAAACAAAGCAGTGTTTGAAGATTTAAACAAAGCTTTAGATGAAGTATATACAAATGAAGAAATTCTTTCGGCTGTGATTACCGGAGCAGGCAATAAAGCTTTTGTTGCAGGGGCTGATATAACTGAGTTCAAAGGCCTTACCGTTGAGCAAGGAAAAGAACTGGCAAAAGCCGGACAAGATACTTTTTTTAGAATTGAAAACTGCCCTAAACCAATTATAGCTGCCGTCAATGGATTTGCGTTGGGTGGTGGTTGCGAGCTGGCTATGAGTTGCCATTTTAGAGTGGCAGCTAACAATGCTAAATTTGGTCAACCCGAAGTAAACTTAGGCTTAATACCCGGCTATGGTGGCACACAACGTTTGGCACAATTAATTGGCAAAGGCCGTGCTATGGAATTATTAATTAGTGCGAACATGATTGATGCTGCTACTGCGTTACAATATGGCTTAGTAAATCATGTTTTTGAACCCGAACAACTATTAGCTGAAACCTATAAAATTTTGGCGAATATTAACAGCAAAGCCCCTTTGGCTATTGGTGCTTGTATTAGTGCATTAAATGCTGGTTATGATGAAGCCCGCGATGGCTATGCAGTTGAAATAGACGCTTTTGGTTTTTGCTTTGCTACTGATGATATGCAGGAAGGTACCCAAGCGTTTATTGAAAAAAGAAAAGCGGTGTTTAGCGGGAAGTAAACCCACTACAACACTGCTTGTAATAATTTATCGGGAAGTTGGTAAGCAGCAACTTGTTTTAAATAAGGCAAATTTTTTGCACCACTTACTACAACAGATAACTCCGTTGCTTTACAAGTTGGGAAAAACACCATGCGTTGATGCCCAACAGTTGTAATGGGTATTGTTTGCAGTACTTCACCATTAATACTAATGCTAATATTTACGCTGCTGATGGCTTGCCCCTTTGTTAGGTCTTCTTCCAGCACCACACAATTCATGGATACCGGCTCTTTAAAAATGTAGTGGTAGGCCGGATATCTTCTTTTCACATCTTTTCGGTTGGTATGGTTGGTTGTAAGCATAGCTCCCCATTGTAATAAATTTTTAGCAAAAGCCTGTTCACGGAATTGTTTAAATTGCATTAACGCCAATGAATCCTCACTACTAAAAAGACCTTTGCGATTAGGCGGAACATTTAATAGTAATTTGGCACCACGTCCCACACTCTTGGTATAGATATTCCACAACTGCAATGGAGCTTTTACCAAACTGTCTTCATTGCTATGGTAAAACCATCCGGGCCTAATACTTACATCGCATTCAGCAGGTATATAACAACAACCATTATAATTGCCCGTTTGCAAAGTATCGGCTGGGGGTGCACCAATGCCGGGGGTAAATGTAGCAGTATCTAAAGTATTCCAGTTGGTAGTACCAGCTATTCCTTTTTCATTACCCACCCAACGTATATCTGGGCCAACATCACTGAAAATAAGTGTTTGAGGCGATAGCTTTCTCACGGTTTGTATAAACAAAGGCCAATCATAAACTTGCTTTTTGCCATTTAGTCCTTCGCCATTGGCACCATCCCACCACAGTTCGGTAATAGGTCCATAGTTTGTAAAAATTTCTTTCAACATATTCACAAATACAGCATTATAGCCAGGTGTGCCGTATTGCGGATGATTCCTATCCCAAGGCGACAAATACACACCGAATGACAAACCATATTTTTTACAGGCTGCTGCACAAGCTTTCAATACATCGCCTTTGCCGTTTTGCCATTTACTTTGTGCTACCGTGTGGGTGCTGTATTTACTGGGCCATAAACAAAAACCATCATGGTGTTTAGCAGTTATAATCAATCCTTTTGCACCAGCTGCTTTAGCAATTCGTGCCCATTGTTCACAGTTCAAAGCAGAGGGATTAAAAACATTTTCAGGTTCATTACCTAATCCCCACTCTTTATCGGTAAAAGTATTCGGGCCAAAATGCACAAATAAATACAACTGCTGATTTTGCCAGGCCAATTGGGCTTGTGTAGGCTTGGGCAACAAGGTTAATCCATTAGCATCGGTTTGTGCATTTCCCAAAAGTACCATCCATAAAAAGCTTATCCCTAAAGTAATTCTATACAACATGGGCAGATAATTGTTATTATATGCTCAATATTAGTCATTCTTTTCTTAACGAAACAAAAACCACAATTTTAAGGGTAAACAAAACTTAGTCATAACTTTGCGGCCACATAGGCAAAAAATCTTTTTACATTAAAAATAAACTATATGGAATACAGAATTGAAAAAGATACCATGGGCGAGGTAAAAGTTCCGGCACATGTTTATTGGGGCGCACAAACAGAGAGAAGTGTAGAGAATTTTAAAATTGCCAGAGATATTAATCAAATGCCCAAACCCATTATTCAGGCATTTGCGTATTTAAAAAAAGCAGCAGCTTTAGCCAATTTTGAATTGGGGGTTTTACCCGAAGAAAAATGCAAAGCCATTGCAACTGTGTGTGATGAAATTTTAGCCGGCCAATTAGACGACCAATTCCCTTTGGTAGTTTGGCAAACCGGAAGCGGCACACAAAGCAACATGAATGTAAATGAAGTAATTGCCTATCGTGCTCACGTATTAAAAGGCGGAAAATTAACCGATAAAGAAAAGTTTTTACACCCCAATGATGATGTGAATAAATCACAATCCTCAAACGACACTTTTCCAACGGCCATGCATATTGCAGCTTATAAAATGTTGATAGAAACAACTATTCCCGGTATTACGCAACTAAGAGATACTTTGGCCGAAAAAAGCAAAGCATTTATGCATGTGGTAAAAATTGGTCGTACCCACTTTATGGATGCTACCCCATTAACCTTAGGCCAGGAGTTTAGCGGTTATGTTGCCCAATTGAACCATGGCTTAAAAGCTATACAAAACAGCTTAGCCCATTTAAGTGAATTAGCGCTGGGAGGTACTGCTGTTGGTACCGGTATTAATACGCCGAAAGGATATGATGTATTGGTGGCCAAAAAAATTGCTGAATTAACCGGATTACCTTTTGTTACTGCAGCCAATAAATTTGAAGCTTTAGCTGCACACGATGCTATTGTTGAAGCACATGGTGCACTAAAAACAGTAGCTGTAAGTTTAATGAAGATTGCCAACGATATTCGCATGTTATCATCAGGCCCACGGAGTGGCATTGGCGAAATACATATTCCGGATAATGAACCCGGTTCTTCTATTATGCCCGGTAAAGTAAACCCCACACAATGCGAAGCATTAACCATGATAGCCGCTCAGGTACTGGGTAACGATGTAGCCATTAACGTTGGTGGTGCTACCGGCCATTTTGAGTTGAATGTATTTAAGCCTATGATGATTTATAACTTTTTACACAGTGCCCGTTTAATTGGCGAAGGTTGTGTAAGCTTTAATGAAAAATGCGCAGTAGGTATTGAACCTATTGAAGCCAATATTAAGAAGCATGTTGACAATTCACTTATGTTGGTAACCGCTTTAAATACCAAAATTGGATATTATAAAGCCGCTGAAATTGCGCAAAAAGCCCATAAAGAAGGTACTACATTAAAAGAAATGGCAGTTAAGTTGGGGTATGTAACACCTGAACAATTTGACGAATGGGTGGTACCGGCCAACATGGTAGGTTTGTAATATAGAAGAAAAAAGTTTCTGACAAATAACACAACGGGCATGGCTTTATTCATGCCCGTTTTTTTATGTTACCACTGATTTATCAAAGCAATTATTTGCAGTTAACTAAAATTAATACGTATGATGAGAATAAAAAGTTAAATTCATATACATATTAAAAATATTCAACTTAAGTTATACATTTACAAATGCTTTCGGAAAGCGAATTTTTCCTCAATTTTATTGCAACTTTGTAGATGTTGCTGCGCACACAATGAAGCCACAGTTTTTGTAAGCATTACTGTCAATAAATTCTACAATTGAAAGTCAAATTTCCCAAAGTTGCTTTGTAACGATTGAAATTAATGATAACCGTATCACTATACCAGTCCATTTTTAACAATGTGTCAATCTTTCCAGCTTCCAATTTGATGTTATTTATTACAAACGAATTGTCACAATATCCGCTGATTGAGATTTCTTAGAAAGTTGGATGCAACAATTTGGATTGAAAATAAAATAATGTAACTTTTAAGTTGCTCAACCGAAATATCTTTGATGCATTTTGATTACATTCATAATTTATTGCAATTATTGAAAAAAATTATGAGAAAAAGCTTTTGCATATAACTTATTAATTTTATTAATTAAAATCAAATTCTTGGCATCTTTGTATTGGGCAATAATTAACTATAATCGGATAATCAAAATAATTATCTCGCTTAACAAAGTATAGTTTTTTAACATTAAAGAGGGAAGAATTTACTATAAAAAGTGTCTTTGATTTTTTTCTAATGGATATAGAATGTCGCTCACCTTCATTTCCCATTAGTTTTATTTTCACTTTTTTAATCTTTTCGTCTTTATCAACAATGCTGTAGGTAATAAAACCTTCGTTAAAGTCATTTATTAAAAGTACACTATCAGATAAACGAAAAAATGTATTGTAAAAAGGCTCTGACGGAAAATAGGCAAAGTATTTTTTTTTGTATTTCTTAACCGTAATCCAATCACCCAAATAACTCGGACTTAAATTTTCTGTAGTAACAATATTGGCTTTAGCAGATACATTTTCTTTCAAATCCGATAATAAAAATTTAAAGACAAGATCATGAAATTTAGAATGGGGTGTATCTATAAAAACAACTTGATCCATTTTTTTATTTATATATACAGTATCCTTCATTAATTGAGCGTTTGTATTTGAACTCATAACTATTAGTAACAAACAATTTATCAGCTTCATACTCATAAGTTTTGTTTAAAAACTAGTCCAAAATGAATTCTATATCATCTTGGACTAGTAAAAAAATATTTTATTGGTTCTTTCTTATTTGAGTTACAATATAATCATAGTATGTTGGGGGTGCACCATTTGCAGCTGAAAAGCCGGTAATAATACCTGTATTTTCGTTATTATACAATTTGTTATTACTACTGCATCCTTTACTTGTTAAATTAGTTGCATTGTCATAAAATGTTAAATACTTTCCCTGACTATCCTGACCAGTGCCAACTATAGTAATAAAGTGGTCAGTTTTGCCATCTGCATTGTTTGAACTTGGAGTTCCAGGTCTATTGTCTACTCCAACAATAACGGGCTTACCAGCTTGAAGTTTGGTCATTATATAATTTATACCTGATTTTGCAATACTGGGATATGGGCCGCCATTGGCATCATATACCTTAAACGCTGAGCCATAACCCAAATCTCTCAGTCCTGCCTTTGCTATCTGGTCTTTAGTAAAGTCTAAACAGTTTCTGCAGTCGTATCCAACAAATTGAGAAGGAGACAGAACATTACTTATAGTTGGCCAAGGGTTTTGGTCATAGTCAAAAGTAACTTGTGTAGGGTCATCTTCAAACACATTTGGGTCGTCAACAAAGTTTCCTAAAACATTAGGGTCAGGTATTATTTCAATAGGAAAACCTACACCGCCTACACCACCCTCACCCGTCCACCACCAACTCCAGTCAGATTCATATGGACCACCTCCACCACTGATACCGCTAGGATTCCACGGAAAATAGGAATACCCCGTGCCATAATCCCACCAATTGCCATTGGTATTTCCATTACCACCCACGCCATCTATAATACTATCCTTGGGTGATGCACAAT
>Ga0310345_10005296_pt1 | contig 11496 bp, 23 predicted proteins | sample HC15DNA20500_MG_FD_204667 | JGI IMG/M metagenome (GOLD analysis project Ga0310345, IMG submission 204667) | Marine microbial communities from station ALOHA, North Pacific Subtropical Gyre - HC15-DNA-20-500_MG | ecosystem: Environmental > Aquatic > Marine > Oceanic | place: Pacific Ocean: North...
TTACCGGGCTTATGGGCCACGCCAATCTCGATTTCACCCTGCAGCAATACGGCGACTGGTTCGGCGATCGAGAACGCCAGCGCATCGGGATCGGCAACAGAATTTCGAACGCAATGCGGGAACGGTGACGCGCGAATTTAACCATCCGCCTCGGCTATGAGACGATCCAAAAACCATTTCGCTTTGTACAGGTCTTCGATTCCGTTCTTTTCTTGCCATCGCCATAGATATTGCAACGCCGAGCCGGTGAGATGCCCCTCGAAGCCGTTCAGATCGACAACGGCGGCTCGCACCGCGTCGATGCATTCGACGCCATTTTTTGTGTAATAAGGTGGAGAGTTTACCGGGTCCGGCGCGATACATTCGCACAATTCGACTCGGCCATCCGGCAAAATGATGTGGTGATCACCGCCGCATTTCTTGCAGATCGGCATCAGTCGTCCCCCTCGAACCGCCTGAGATCGACAGAGCGAATATAAAACTGCTTACCGTCCTTAAAGGTCGGGACGTCGTTCATTTTGAGGAAAATTCGGGTGCGAACGCGCAGGGAGCGCGTATCCCGTCCCCAGAGGCGTTCTGTCGCCTGGGGGATCGTCACCATTGCGGCGCTCATCCGAGCATCCCATGCATGGCGGCGCAAGCGTCGTCGAGCGCGCAGCCCACTATAAAAATTGCCAGGATGATGATGAGAAACCCGGCGGCGGCGATCGCGCCCATAACATAATCAAACATGTCGCATACCTCCTATTAGTGCGCAAACAGCAGTAAACCGGAGTGATGAACATGTCAACGAAAAATAATACGCTAGGTAATTTTAGTTCCTACGATCTTGTGAACGGCGATCACGTCGTCTGAATCGAATCGAACCTCTCGATCGGGGTTCAGTTGCTTCACGATCACCCCGCCGTTTTGTTTATTTACAAATCGTTTCACCACCGAGTGCGTTTCGGCACCGGCGCGGAGCTGGAGGACCACATCGTCGCCGGGGCGCGGCGGGAGGCCAGGGTGAACGAATAGCGTTTCACCAGCGCAGAACCGCGGTTCCATGCTATCGCCGACGACCAGAACGGCATAGGCGGTGCTGCTGCCGGAAAGGTATTCCGGCGCGCGTATGTAATCCACCGGGCTGGTAACGTCAGTAATATCAAACCCGGCACCGCCTTGCGCAGCGCCATATACCGGGATGTTCCGCGCCTGGCTGGCCGGCGGTAAGACCGGCAACGGTGAAACCTTGGCGCGGGTCTCGCCGAGAACATCTTCGCGGGTGCATCCGAAAAAATCCGCGATTTTATCCGCAAGCTCAAGCCGAGGCTGGGCTTCGTGCCGGGTATAGCGGCGCAATGTATGCGGTTGCACGCCGATCCCGACAGCCAATTCGGCAATCGTCAGCCCCTTTTCCGCGGCGAGAACCTTTATTCGGTTTCGGCGTTCGTCGTCCATCCGGCGCAGTCCTCGGTTTCGTAAAAAGACGAAAAGTAAAAAAGGAGTGTCGAACAGTACCGGTTATGACCGTTTTGTCAACGAAGGGACTCGAATAGGTTGTTGCCGGTTTCGTGAGTTTTCCTTACGTTTCAGAGCATGTTTTTACGGGATTGGCTGAAAATTCAAAAATTAACCATCGAAGAGTTTGCCGGGTCGGTCGGCTGTACCCGCTCGGCGGCGTCGTATTGGCTGTCGGGGAAAACCAGGCCGTCGCCTCGCAACACTAAAACAATTGATCGGATCACGCGCGGCCAGGTCACGGCCGACGATCTGCAACGCGGATGGGAGATGCGTCAGTGAGCGCCAGGAATAAGGCGCGCGGGTATGAGCTCGAAGCAGAATGTCGAAACTTCTGGATTGAAAACGGGTTTTCTGCTCGGCGCACCCTGGCGTCCGGCGCTTACAAAAAACAGCTTGGCGCCAGCGAAGCCGGCGACGGCTGGATCGAGGAATTCCGTTTCGAGGCCAAGCGGCAAAAATCGGGGTTCAAGTTTCTCTATAAAAGTCTCGCGCAGGACGACGCCGACATTCTTGTGGTGAGACAAGACCGGTCGCCACGGATTTATATCTTACCGGAGCAATCCCTGCTGCGATTAATGACAAAGGCGTATCGATGAATAAAATTTGGCCGGTACTCTTCCCCGTCCGGTCGAATCCCGGCGCCCGATCGGGCGTCGGGCCTTTGTTTCCCGCAAGGCACGGCGACGCCGTTTCGGCGAAATGTGCTGGAGTCTGCTTTGTCTCCCTGGAGCAGCGCAACTCACCCGGCCCGCGTAGTGTCTGGGCCGGGCCTTTTCGGAGGGCAAAAAAATGCCGTCTTGTCGCAAGGGTGACCCGCGAACAATCGCGCAGCGCGCAAAGCTCGATCGCGTGATGAAGGAAAGGCCCAGCGTGGGGATGCCGCGGGGGGTCCGGCGAAAGAAAAGGATGACGCTTTGGGCACGGATCGTTTCGTGGTGGCGGATGTGAAAACAGAAAAAAAAACTTTACCGTTCTCGACCTCTTCAGCGGCATTGGCGGATTCTCACTCGGACTCGAACGCACGGGCGGGTTCGATACGGTTGCATTCTGTGAACAGGATAAGTTCTGCCAGGCGGTCTTGCGGAAGCATTGGCCTGATGTCCCCATCCACGACGATGTGCGGGAGTTGACCGGTGATGCAATTGGACCTGTTGACGTCATCACCGGGGGATACCCCTGCCAGCCATTCAGTCTCGCCGGGAAGCGCCGCGGCGAGGACGATGACCGTCACCTCTGGCCTGAAATGTATCGGATCGTGGCTGAGTGTCGGCCCGCTTGGATCATTGGAGAGAACGTTGCTGAACACATCAATATGGGGCTCGACGAGGTGCTTTCTGACTTGGAAAACGCGGGTTACACCTGCCGGACGTTTGTTATTCCGGCTGTGGCCGTCGATGCCGCGCACCGCCGAGACCGGCTCTGGATTGTGGCCCACGACACACGGATTCAGCCCGGACGGCAAGAGCAACGGGCCGAGCGGGAACGAATTGGGGCGAGCGGTAAACCAAAGTCTTCTGCCGACTCCGAAGGCCAGCCCATCCGGCCCGGACTTCGCGCGGAGGGACCGGGTGGGGAGCGGGGGGGACGACCTAGCGACGGCGGTGGCGAGGATGTGGCCGACGCCGGTATCGGACGACACTGGCCTTCGCAAGAAGAAATACGCTCAGGGCGGGACGCCGCTATCGATGGCAGCAGGGATGTGGCCGACACCGGACGCAACACCACGGGGGGCAACCCCAAACTTCACGGGGAAGAGGCCCAGTGGTCACAAGGAAAGTTTCAACCTACAAACGGCGGCCAAGATGTGGCCAACGCCGACCGCCCAGGATGCCTCGAACACCGGGGGGGCAAGCCAGCACAAACGCAACACCCTGCCGCTCAACACAGCCGTGATGTACCCGACGATGGACGCGGGAGCGGCGAAGGGCCGGGGACAGGCGAGCGCGGACCAGCGCAGCCGTCTCGGTGGCTCCCTCAACCCGGAGTGGGTGGAATGGCTGATGGGGTTCCCCGCTGGCTGGACGAACCTGACTGCGGAAGAGTTGCGACCGGCGTTAAAAACCGCGTCGCCCGACTTAAATCCCTCGGCAACGCCGTTGTCCCGCCAATAATAACGATTATCGGGCAAGCCATTTTGGAAGCAGAAAATGAATAACATGAACGGCTTCAAACGCCACGGCATTCATCACGCCAGCCCGTCGAGCATCAACCAATGGGAAGAAGCCGCCGACGTCTGGGTGGCGAAATATCTTTTCGGGAAGAAGTTTCCGGCCAGCGCCGCCATGTGGCGCGGCATCGTGGTCGAGGACATTGTGGTCGCGACGATATCGGAGCGGTTGCGGTTCGATGATGCACTCAAGGCCGGCCTCGCAAAATTCGACAAGGAGGTGGGGAAACTGTGATGACTCTGATTATCGATGAAGCCGAAGAAAAGAAAAAAGCCGCGATCGAGAAGGAGCGATCAGGCATCGAGCCTATGGCGACGCTCGCGATCGAGGCGCTGAAGCCTTACGGGAAGCCGAAGGTCATGCTGACCGGCCAGCAAAAAGTTTCGGTTAATTGCGCCGGCGACGGCTGGAAACTTCCGGTTATCGGATTCCTCGATATCGAATACCCGGACCAGGGGCTGGTGATTGATCTCAAAACGACCTTGCGGATGCCAAGCAAAATGTCCGCCGGGCACATCCGCCAGCGGTGTGTTTACGCGCGATGCAAGGGCAACTCGGTGGTGCAGTTTTTGTATGTGACGCCGAAAAAAGTGGCGTTGCTGGAAGACGGGAATGTCGACGAAGAGCTGGCGAAAATCAAGGCGATCCTGAATAGAACAGAGCGATTTTTGACGGCAGGGGACAGGGATTTCCTTGCGTCAATCGTGCCCGTAAATCCGAACACTTTCTATTGGCGGGATGCGGGGGGAATTAGAAGTGAGTTATTCGATGCGTAACCGATCGATGATTTGACCGCCGCGCGGACGGTTTCCGCGCACAACGCGAAAAGGAAAAAGGAAATGCCTCTAGGATTACCACAAGGCGGTGAGGGCGACTTCATCCCATACATTAAATACAACGCCAAGGCCGGTCGTTGGACAAGCAAAGGCGACGACGGCGAGGAATTCGAAGTTGAAAACCTGGTCGGCGCCATCGACCTCGCCAACATCAGAACCGGATTCATGAAATTCATGACCGGCGTCGCGCCGGAATACGTTTACGACAGCGCCGCCGGGGCCAACGACGCGGAAAAGCCCGACGACAGGTTCAAGCGCGGTTTTACGGTGAACATTTTCTCCAAGAAAATCGGCGGATTGCGGGAACTTTCGTCGAATGCTGGCGTCGTGAACAGCGTGATGAATACGCTATATGACACATTCGAGGACGAACAGGCCAGCAACGCCGGCAAGGTTCCGGTGCTGAAATGTAACGGCGTGACGGCGGTCGAATCGAAACACGGAACAAACTACGCGCCGAATCTCGAATTGTCGAAATGGGCAAGCCGCCCCGCGGAGTTTGACGCGCTGGCTGCACCCACACCCCCTGCCGACGACGACGAAGAAGCAGACGAGTTTTAGGCCCGTTCCCCGGCCCCTGGCGAAAGCCGGGGGTTTTGGGAACCGATGGATGTTGCCTCAATGATGCCTAATAGATACGAAACCCACGGCCCGACTTTGATCAGGCTCGGCTACGATATCACGCCGGTTGTCGGCAAGCGGCCGGTTCTGACCGGCTGGACCGATCGGCCGGAAACTGCGCACGACTGCGCCGCGCACGGCGACAAGTCGATCGGCGTGTTGCTCGGCGGGCGGCATAATCTAGTCGCCGTCGATGTGGATGTCCTCAACCCATTTTGCGCCAATGAGCTTGAAAAATTAATCACCGACGAGCTGGGCAACGCGCCCAAACGGATCGGACTCTCCCCGAAATTTCTGATGGTGTTTCGCTGCACGGAACTGCAACGCAAATGGAAAACCGGAATCTATGAAATGGGCGACGCCGACGGCGCCGTGGAGCTCCTCGGCGAGGGCCAGCAATTCGTCGCCAGCGGAATCCACGTTGACACGAAAAGAAAATATTTTTGGCCAAACGATAACCTGACGGTTTACAGGCCGGAAGAACTGACAGAGATCACGCCCGACGCAATCAGGCGGTTCCTGGCGCGCGCCAGTAGTATCATGAGCGCATACGGTCCGTTGAAAGGCCGCGTCAGCGACAGGGCCGCGCAGCCGCGTGGAGGGCTTAATCTGAAAGAACTGACAGCGCCCGCGGTCGATATAAAGCTGGCACTGGATCATATCCCCAACAATGACGAACATTATGACGATTGGGTTCAAACAGCCCACGCTATCAAGGGCGCGCTCGGCGATGACGGGTTCGGGATGTTCTGTGAATGGTCGGCGCGATCCAATAAAGACGACACGGCGCAGAATGAACGCTTGTGGCGCTCGATCGGCACGGTTACCAGCGTTGGCGCCGGGAGTATATTTCATTGGGCGGCGGAATATGGGTTCGATGGGGAAGAGGCATTCGAAGGCCCGCCGGCAACCGAAATATCCGCAACGCCGCTGGGGATTATTGATCCAAGGAAAATACCGCTGCGCCCCTGGCTGTTCGGCGACCAACTGCTAACCGGTTATGTTTCCGCGTTCGTCGCGCCGCCTGGCGTCGGCAAGTCGACCATGACGATCCAAATGGCGCTCGCGGTCGCAACCGGGAACAATTTCGCCGACTTCCAATGCCACAAGAAGGGCAACGTCTGGCTGTTCAACAATGAAGACGACCGGGAAGAGCTGCACCGGCGCATCGCCGCCGCGGCCGACGCTCTCGACATAAGCCTCAAAGATATCGCCAAAACAGTATTCCTCGACACCGGCGATGAACGCGCGCTGCTGGTCGCCAGGCCGGGCAAGAACGAAACGGTGATCCAAACGCCGGACATCGACGCATGTATCAGACATATCAAGCGGCACAATATAAAGTTGTTTGTGGTCGATCCGTTCGCGGAAACCCATACGGTCAACGAAAACAGCAACGACGACATCAAACAGGTCGCCGGTATGTACCGCCGCATCGCCAAAGAGGCGCAGTGCGCCGTCCTGCTGGTGCATCATACGCGCAAGGGCAACGGTGACGGCGCAGCCGGGGACATGGACGCAGCACGCGGCGCGGGGGCGTTCCTCGGGGTCTGCAGGGTGGTCAGCACAATGTTCCCGATGAGCAAACAGGACGCGGAACTCACCGGCGTACAGGAGGATAAACGGCATCTCTATGTCAGGTTCGACGGCGCTAAAGCTAATCTCTCGCTGATCACGCACAAAGCGCGGTGGTTCGAGAGAATATCGGTGGATCTGGAAAATGCCTTAACCGGTGGCGGCGACAAAATGGGCGTTTTGATGCCGTGGGAACCACCCAGCCCGTTCGATGGGGTGTCGCCGGAAGATATCCGGGCGATCCAGGTGGAGGTCCACAACCGCGCCGATGAGAATAATGCCTATCGTCCAACCGCGCGGTCCGGCGACAATTGGGTGGGTCACGCCATTGCCGATCAATGTGGGCTGGATGCCGACGAAGATCGGAAACGAATCAGCGTAATGTTCAAGACGTGGGTCGCAAATAAGTGTTTCCACATCGCCCCGGTCCGCACCAAACATCGCGAGATGAAACCCGGCGTTTTAGTGAAAAATTGGGTCGAAATATGAGTGCCGCGATAGCGTTGAAATGTCGCGGCATTATCGCGGCACAACGCGGCAAATTGTCCATAATAAGGTGCCGCGTTGTAACCCTGGCCCCTACGTTAAAACGCGGCAACGGCACGCCGTTCAGCCGCAGTGCCCGCTATCGCGGCACTACGGCGGCAAGACCGCGTTTTATCGGGTCACGGGGCCAGGACGCGACCACGGCAAATGGGGGTCGTTTTGGCCCCATATAAACGCTTCAAAAAACCCGATCGCATTATTAATCCGGCATCGATCGGCAACGTCGAGGACGAGGCGATTTATCACGCGTTGCGGTCACTCGATCGCGTTGCCAGCGACATGGAAAACATATGGGGCGTCGACCGGCTCCCCGGCCTGGTCGATCCCGGCACGGCGGCGAAGTTCGGCCGGGCCAAGGCAAGGCTCGACGCCGCCATCGATGACCGCGACCCGGATGCCGTGGCCAAGCGTGCGACGGTTATGATTCGGGCCTGGCAAGCCCTCGATGCCGTCGCCTCGGCAACGGACGCCAAACCGGTCAGCAAAAAACTCCGAATTTTGCGTGATGACACCGGCCGGTCGTTCGGCATCGCCGTCGATTCCGCTACCGCAACGGCCGCGGTGCGATCCGGCGACTATCCCCAAACCGCGATTTGGTCGTTGGATGAGGTCGTCCGCGTGCTGGGTGCGCATGAGATGGCGCTGGTTCACAGCGCGAAAGAAACCTTCCCCGGCGCGGAAATAAAAACGGTTAGCAAGCGACCTAAACCGATGTTCGACGATGACATACCATTTTAAAATCGACGCGGAACGGCTTTTGCGCCATGTGGTCGACGTTGTGGGCATGGGGGAATTGTTTCTGGAGGCGGCGCTCACGGAGTCGAAACTCCCCGGCGTCATTGCGTCGCGCTATAAAGTGGCGTGGCCGGACTTCCGCGACGATCCCGGGATGGCGTATGGCTACAATGAAATGGAGGTGGGGCTGTCGCCGGCGAACGCCGCCGAGATATGGCGTTACGGCGCCGCGCTTGATTTAGCGCGGTGTTTAGATAAGGAAGATTGCGGGATCGTCTGGGCCTGTGCGCATTCTGCGATCAGGCGGCGACGGGGCATCGCATGGAAGCGAGTTGGCGCGGTTTCCGCAATGCACCCGTCGACCGTCAAGCGGGCATTCTCTCGATCTATGCTGCAGATGTATTATCATCTCCTAACAATGCGAGCAGACCGCCGAGATCATTTCGGCGCTCGGTGATGATCTGACGCAATTCCGAGCGAATGTCGGGCATTCGGCGCTCGCCCGCCATCCACCGCTGAACGCTCCGCACCTGAACATCGAGGTCGCGCGCGAGGTCGGAATGCCAGCGAGGCCCATATAGAGCCTCGCCGACAGCTTGCAGCATTTCGGGGGTCAATTTATTGGTTATCAATTTTGATATCCAACGCGTACTGATAGGCTCGCTCCATGTGCGGGTTTCTAAATCGCGGCATTATCAGAATTCCCCCCAACCAGCAGAACGCGCCCATGCGTTATCCGCCGCTATGCCCTCTTCCTGACGCTCAATCTCTGCCATGATCCGGGGATCGCGCGCGCACGTCTCGCAGATAGCGCGTGAGCCGTTATATGCGGTGTTCCCGCATTTGGTCTCAATCTCGCGATAATCGAGACCGCTGGCTATCCAATAGCTAACCTTTTCCTCACACATGAATTGACTCCTTTTTCCCCCCGGCGACATGCCGGATTGCCAAATAAGCCTCTCACCCCAAATGCCGCTGCGAATTTAATCGCCAGCGGCTGTTGGGATATATTATTCTCCTAAAATTGTTCCAAAAGGTCGTACCCATCGTCGCGCACTTCCGCATTCAGATGCTCGCCGTATTCAGCAAGCCACTCATCAAAGGAAAGGGGTTGCCAATCCGGTTTGGAGTGCTTGTCCATAAAATCGCGGGCGGCTTGGTGCAGTGCGTTTTCTTGGTGAGATGTCATTTTATCGGTCCCCGTCATTCCAATAACCCTCCGCTTCGCGCCGCTCGTCTCGCTCAGCGCGCGCGGCATCGCCGCGTTTATGTTTTTCCCCGGCTGCTTCCTCCCGCTCGGCTTCATCTTCCCATCGTAGTCGTTGCGGATTGCCACGATAGATGTTTCGCCCCTTGCGGCGGATATTCGCACCGGTTTCGAGTGCATCGAATCCGCTGGACTCCATCACGCGAATGGTGAACGTGTGCTGCTGCTTTGCGGCGCCGTATGAATCCCGTATGACTTCGCCTCTGATGGTCCGATCGCCCAAGTATCGCGGCTTCCGGTACGATCCACCAAAAACAGATTCGGTGTAGGTGATTTGGTCGCCGGTAACGACGTCGCCTCTTGCTGGTGTCCAGATTGGGTGATTCATTGTTTCTCTCCCATTTGCATTCGGGTTTCCAAATTTGACTTGGGCCAAGGTAATCATCGATCAAGCCTCTTCTAACATGTCGCCGAAATATTCGTCGATCAGATCGGTGTCATGTCCCGCACATCGCTGGATTTCGGCGAATGCTTCGTCGCGGCTCAATGGGATAATCCCGGCGTCGCCTTGCCATCCATTGCCATACGGCGCGGCAAAGCGGCTGAGTGCGCCGCCATTCCCTGCGATAAAATACGCTCCTTTTTTGGTCACAAAAAGATCGCTTCTTTCGTGCCGGAAATCTGTCGAATATTCGTCGTTTCCAGTGTCGCAGATTATTTCGGCTGTCTTCGTGTTGTATGTTTTGCCGTTAATTATGCGCCTCATTTCAATTCCCCTTGCTCGGCCCGGCCCATCGCCGTGCCATACTCAGCCTAAAAGCCCGTTTCCGGGCTGATAGGTTTGAATGGCGGGGGAGCGTTACTAAAGAAGTGTGCGGATGTTGGCGGGGATAGCGGGATCGTCTTCCGATACAGCGCCGGAACGAATAGAACCCGCATATAAAAAGGCTTCTGCTTCTTCTTCTACGAACGCAGCGGAACCGTATGTGGTGCGCCAAAAATCCCAACGATCTTCGTCGATCGAACCGACGCCTTCGACCTTGCGAGCGACGACTTCCGCCGCTTCCTCGCTGTTGAAGCGATGACAAAGAACGAAATTATTACCGTCTGCGGTTGAGGCGACAACCGAATAATTCCCCGCGCCCTCGATGTCTACTGCGCCTGAAGCTGTTATCGCTGTGCGTTTTGTAATCATCTCTCTGTTCCTCTTGCTCGTTAAACTGGTCGTATTTTACCGACCAGAAGGGGGGGATGTCAACGATTTATCGTAAGAAAATCATATAAAACGAAATTAATTTGATCTATGTGTTGCCAACAGCACCAAATTGGCTTAAAAATTTGTAGATTGGCGATTTTCATGGTCGCCAAGCATTTCCTACAAAATTAGAGGTCGTTATGCCATTTCCCCTCGCCGGGTTGGGGCTGCGTCTTGGTGCATCGGCCGCGAGTTCTGCGTTGCCCTCGGCGTCGGGACCGCGCGGGTTTCACATCAATGTCGAGACGGATATTAGGGCGGCGGTCAAGCAGTTGAAGCGTGTCGGCGAGAGGAATGTTCCGCTTGCGGTCGCTCAATCTCTGACGGCGACGGCGAAACATCTGCGCGATGTCCAAAAGCGTTCGATCCCCAGACATATCGATCGGCCGACCAAGTTCACGGTCAATGCGTTCGGCCTGGAGTCGGCCAAGTGGCGCGAGTATCAGCGCGGCACGATGTACGCGCGGGTGTTTGTGTATCCGGCCCAGGCAAAGTATCTGAGATATCAAGTGTTCGGTGGGACACGCGCGCCCAAACGGCGCGCCAATATTGTTCCAGGCAAACAAACGAGTTTGAATAAATACGGGAACCTTACGCGCCATTACATTCAAAAACAGCTCGCCCGCGATGATACTCATATCGCGACGATCGGCGGCACGTCGGGGCTTTGGCGGCGGATGAAATCGGGCCGGTTGAAGCTGTTGGTCCTGTTCACGGGTTCTGTGGATTATCGGCCGAGATATCCGTTCTTTGATATCAGCGACAAGATCGTGCAACGCGAGTTACCCAGGCAATTGAACAAGGCGGTGAGGCGCGCTTTGAAAGCGAGAAGGTGATCGGGTCTTGGAATTTGAAACGGTCGAATATCGAGTCTGGCTCGATACGGCGGACAACCGCGTCCGTTTCGAAGCCCTCGGGTTTGATAGCGTGGAGGCCGCGATGGCTTTCGCCGACTACCTGACGGCGGTGGCCGGCGAGTACAACACAGATGCGGTGATGCATTAATCCGAAAGGTACTCCCCAGCCATTTCATTTGCGGGTAATTCGCAT
>Ga0310345_10005299_pt1 | contig 11492 bp, 10 predicted proteins | sample HC15DNA20500_MG_FD_204667 | JGI IMG/M metagenome (GOLD analysis project Ga0310345, IMG submission 204667) | Marine microbial communities from station ALOHA, North Pacific Subtropical Gyre - HC15-DNA-20-500_MG | ecosystem: Environmental > Aquatic > Marine > Oceanic | place: Pacific Ocean: North...
GCCGGACCGGCGGCAGCGGCATCACGTGGAACGCGCCGGTGGAGATGTCGACCCAGGCCAGCGCGCCCGCGTCGCGGACCATCGCATAGGCGCACAGGAAATTGTGGCGGCGCGCGTCGAGCAGGGACTCCTCGGTCAGCGTGCCGGGGGTGACGAGGCGCACGACGTCGCGGGCCACGACGGATTTCGAGCCGCGCTTCTTGGCCTCTTCGGGGCTTTCCATCTGTTCGCCGACGGCGACGCGGAAGCCCTTGCGGATCAGCGTCAGCAGGTAGTTCTCGGCCGAATGGACGGGGACGCCGCACATCGGGATGTCTTCGCCGAGGTGCTTGCCGCGCTTGGTCAGGGCGATGTCCAGCGCCTCGGCCGCCGCGACGGCGTCGTCGAAGAACATCTCGTAGAAATCGCCCATCCGGTAGAACAGCAGGGCATCCGGATATTGCGCCTTGATCTCAAGGTACTGCGCCATCATCGGCGTCACGGCTGTGGTCTGCTGGTTCACTGGGTCCCCCGTTCTTGCGGCGGATTCTAATGATCCGGCCCACAGGGTGAAAGCCGAAAGCGCCTTTCTGTTGAGTGGCAAGCCTCCCCCGTGTAAGAGGCCCGAGCCTTTGCAGAAGGGGAGGAAGGCCATGACCCGCACCCGCAGCCGGATCACGCCGGAGGAAGCACTGCAATTCCATCTGGAGCCGAGCCCCGGGAAGCTGGAAATCGCGGCCACGGTGCCGATGACGACGCAGCGGGATCTGAGCCTGGCCTATTCCCCCGGCGTCGCGGTGCCCTGCGAGGCGATCCATGCCAACCCGGAAACGGCCTATGACTACACGACCAAGGGCAACCTTGTCGCCGTGATCTCCAACGGGACGGCGGTTCTGGGGCTGGGGAACCTGGGCGCGCTGGCGTCGAAGCCGGTGATGGAGGGCAAGGCGGTGCTGTTCAAGCGCTTCGCCGACGTGAACTCGATCGACATCGAGCTGGACACGACGGACGTGGATGCCTTCGTCAATGCCGTGAAGCTGATGGAGCCGACCTTCGGCGGCATCAACCTCGAGGACATCAAGGCGCCCGAGTGCTTCATTATTGAACAGCGCCTGAAGGAAGAGATGGAGATCCCGGTCTTCCATGACGACCAGCACGGCACGGCGGTGATCTGTGCGGCGGGGCTGATCAATGCGCTGCACCTGAACGGGAAGACGATCGAGGAGTGCAAGATCGTCCTGAACGGCGCGGGCGCGGCTGGGATCGCCTGCATCGAGCTGCTGAAGCGGATGGGGGCGAAGAACGAGAACTGCATCGTCTGCGATACCAAGGGCGTCATCTACCAGGGCCGGACCGAAGGGATGAACCAGTGGAAATCTGCCCATGCGGTCAAGACCGATCTGCGCACGCTGGAAGAGGCGATGGTGGGGGCCGATGTCTTCCTCGGCGTGTCGGTGAAGGGCGCGGTGACCGCAAAGATGGTGGAAAGCATGGGGCCCGACCCGGTGATCTTCGCCATGGCGAACCCGGATCCCGAGATCACGCCGGAAGAGGCGCATGAAATTCGCGAGGATGCCATCGTCGCCACCGGCCGGTCGGATTACCCGAACCAGGTGAACAACGTTCTGGGCTTCCCGTATCTCTTCCGCGGGGCCTTGGACATCCACGCCCGCGCGATCAACGACGAGATGAAGATCGCTTGCGCCGAGGCGCTGGCGAAACTGGCGCGCGAGGATGTGCCGGACGAGGTGGCGATGGCCTACGGGACCACTCTGACCTTCGGGCGCGACTACATCATCCCCACGCCCTTCGACCCCCGGCTGATCCACACGATCCCCCCGGCGGTGGCGCGGGCGGGGATGGACACCGGCGCCGCCCGGCGGCCGATCATCGACATGGACGCCTACGAGCTGACGCTGAAGTCGCGGATGGATCCGACGGCCAGCATCCTGCGCGGGATCGCGGCGCGGGCGCGGCGGGCGCAGGCGCGGATGATCTTCGCCGAGGGCGACGATCCGCGCGTGCTGCGCGCGGCGGTGACCTATCAGCGGAACGGCTATGGCGATGCGATCGTCGTGGGACGCGAGGCCGACGTGAAGGCCAAGCTGGAAGCCGCGGGGATGGGCGACGCGGTTGGCGAATTGCAGATCGTGAACGCCGCGAACACGCCGCATCTGGAGACCTACAAGCAGTTCCTCTACCAGCGGCTGCAGCGCAAGGGGTTCGACCAGATCGACATTCACCGCATGGCGGCCCGGGACAGGCACGTGTTCAGCGCGCTGCTGCTGGCGCATGGCGTGGGCGACGGGCTGGTGACCGGTGCGACCCGGAAGTCGGCGCATGTGCTCGAGCTCATCAACAACGTGATCGACGCCAACACCGAAATGGGCGCGGCGGGGGTGACCGCGCTGCTGCACAAGGGGCGGATCGTGCTGATCGCCGATACACTTGTGCACGAATGGCCGGACGAGAACGACCTTGCCAACATCGCGGAACGCGCGGCCTCGGTCGCCCGGGATCTGGGGCTTGAGCCGCGTGTCGCCTTTGTCAGCTTCTCGACCTTCGGCTATCCGGTGTCCGAGCGGGCCGAGAAAATGCACATCGCTCCGGAGGTGCTGGAGCGCCGCGGCGTCGACTTCGAGTTCGAGGGCGAGATGACAGTCGACGTGGCCCTGAACATGGAGGCCGCGCGGCATTTCCCCTTCTCGCGGCTGACCGGACCGGCGAACATCCTCGTGGTGCCCGCGCGGCATTCGGCCAGCATCAGTGTCAAGCTGTTGCAGGAAATGGCCGGCGCGACGGTGATCGGCCCGATCCTTGCCGGAGTCGAAAGCCCCATCCAGATCTGCTCCACCGGGTCCACGGTGAATGACATCATGAACATGGCGCTGCTCGCCGCCTGCAAGGTCGGCTGAGGTGACGGTTTGGTGCCTCGGCTCGGTCAACGCCGACCACTTATATCGCCTGCCGCACCTGCCGGCCCCGGGAGAGACGCTGGCGGCGGCGGAGTATGCCCGCGGGCTGGGCGGCAAGGGCGCCAACATGGCGGTCGCCGCCGCACGCGCCGGGGCGCGGGTGGAGCTGGTTGGCGCGATCGGCCCGGACGGCGGCTGGATGAAACAGCGGCTGGCGGGTTACGGCGTCTCGGTCACGCATCTGGCGGAGGGGGGGATGCCCTCGGGCCATGCGGTGATCTACGTGGACGCGGCGGGCGAGAACCAGATCGTGAACTTCGGCGGCGCGAACCGCGCGCTTGAGGCGGGGCAGGCGACGACGGCCCTCGCGAACGCTGTCCCGGGCGACACCTTCGTCTGCCAGAATGAAACCAACCTTCAGCGCGAAGCGGCGGAGATCGCGAAGGGCAAGGGCCTGCGCGTGGTCTATGCCGCCGCGCCGTTCGATGTGGCCGCGGTGCGGGACATGCTGGGCGCGGCAGACATGCTGGTGCTGAACGCGGTGGAGGCCGCGCAGCTCGAGGCGGCCACCGGCACCGCGCCCGAGGCGTTTCCCGTTGCGGATATCATCGTCACTCGCGGCGCCGAGGGCGTGCGCTGGATCGACACTAAGGCGGGGCAATCCCGCGACTTTCCGGCAACCCCGGTGACGGCGGTGGACACCACCGGCGCGGGCGACACCTTCACCGGCTACCTGCTCGCCACACTTGACGGCGGAATGGCGATGGCAGAGGCGATCGACCTAGCCGGCAAGGCCGCCGCGCTGAAGGTCACGCGCCAGGGGGCGGCGGATGCGATCCCGGCGCGGGATGAGGTGGTGGGCTGGCGCCCATAGTTCACGAAGGCCGGATGCCACTGTTGCCCTTGCCGCCGCTCCAAGCGGACTTGAGCGTGCGGGCCGCCGCGGCGATAAGTGCGCAAAAGGGAGACCCGGATGAAAATCGCCTGCTGGTCGGGGCCACGCAACCTGTCCACCGCCATGATGTATGCCTTTGACAACCGGCAGGACTTTTCCGCCGTGGACGAACCGTTCTACGCCGCCTACCTCGCCCGGACCGGCAAGGTGCACCCGCTGGGGGACGAGATCCTTGTCGCGCAGCCCCAGGATCCGGCAAAGGTGGTGGAACAATTGTGCGGCCCGAACCCGGGGGATCTGCCGCATCTCTGGCAGAAGCACATGGCGCAGCACATGGTGCCGGGCGTCCCGCGCGACTGGATCCGCGACATGGTGAACGTCTTCCTGATCCGGCATCCCGCCCGCGTGGTCGCCAGCTTTGCCGCGCGGTTCGAAAACCCGGCGCTGGAGGATATCGGCTTCGTCCAGCAGGCGGAGCTGTTCGACCTTCTGGCCGGCGACGCGGTGGTGATCGACGCCACCGACATCCGCCACGATCCGGAACGCATGCTGCGCGCCCTCTGTGCCGCCATCGGGCTGGACTGGGATCCGGCCGTCCTGAATTGGAAGGCTGGCGCGCGCGCGGTGGACGGCATCTGGGCGCCGCATTGGTACGACGCGGTGCACCGCTCCACGGGGTTTGCCGGGGCGGAAGGCGATCTGCCGGTGCTGGAGGGCGCGGCGGCGGAATTGGCCCAGGCCGCGCTGCCCTATTACGAGCGGCTGCACGCGGCGCGCCTGACCCGCTGAAACTCTTTTTCCGCACTTTCGTATCTGCGGCATCGTGCCCCGGTCGGTCCGGGCCGAAACTGCAACAAACGGGAGATATGAGATGAAGTTCCTTGCCATTCCGTCCGCATTGGTGCTGAGCGCCGGTGTCGCCTTCGCCGCCAGCCATTCGATGGCACCGATGGTGGAGGCCGCGGATCAGGACGTGTCGAACGGCGTCGTCAGCGCGTCGAAGGTGGTCGCGCCGGAGAACGGCTGGCTGGTCGTGCACCGCACGGATTCCGAGATGAAACCGGGCCCCGTCGTCGGATACGCCCCGTTGCGCATGGGCGAAACGATGGACGTGGCGGCCATCCTGATGGAAGAGGTCGCGCCGGGCGACATGCTGATGCTCATGGTCCATTCCGAGGCCGGCGGCTCCAAGACCGGAGCTTTCGAATACACCTTGGGCGCCACCGAGGACGGGCCGATCAAGCCGGACGGGCAACTGGTGATGACCACGATCACCGTCCAGTGAGCGTCTGAGGCGAGGGACCGGCAGGCGTGATTTGCCGGTTTGCGGGGCCGGCTGTCCTGTGCCGGCCCTGTTTCGTCGCACAGCCGATGTGCGTCCGGATGCCCTGTCGCCGCGTCGCCGCAGGCCCTAGATTGCCTGCGAAAGACGGAGGCATTCATGGAAGTCGGACTTTATACGTTCGGAGACGTTGGCACTGATCCCGCCACCGGCGCCAGCGTCAACTGGCAGCAACGGCTGGACAACCTGATGGAAGAGATCACGCTGGCCGACGAAGTCGGGCTGGATTTCTTCGGTCTCGGCGAACACCACCGGCCGAACTACGCGATCTCCTCGCCGCCCGTGGTGCTGGCGGGTGCGACGCGGGTGACGAAATCGATCCGGCTGAGCTCGGCCGTGTCGGTGCTGTCTTCGGACGATCCGGTGCGGGTGTTCCAGCAATATGCGACGGTCGACAACCTGTCCGGCGGGCGGGCCGAGCTGATGGTCGGGCGGGGATCGTTCATCGAGAGTTTCCCCTTGTTCGGCTATGATCTGCGCGACTACGACGAGCTGTTCGAGGACAAGCTGGCGATGCTGCTCGCGATCCGCGACAAGCCGAAGCTGGTCTGGCCGGGAACGAAGTTCACCCCCGCGATCGAGGGGCTGGGGGTGTATCCCCGCCCGGTGGGGGACCTACCGGTCTGGATCGCCGTCGGCGGTACGCCGCAATCGGCCGCGCGGGCCGGGGCGCTGGGCGTACCGATGGCTCTGGCGATCATCGGCGGACAGCCGCGCCGGTTCGCCCCGCTGGCCGACCTCTATCGCCGCGCGGCGGAGCAGGCTGGCAATGCGGACAAGGCGCGGGTATCGCTGAACGTGCACGGCTTCGTGGGCGAGGACAGCCAGGCGGCGGCGGACCTCTTCTTCCCGGCGCAGAAGGCGGTGATGGACCAGATCGGGCGCGAACGCGGTTGGCCGCCGCAGAGCCGGGCGCAATACGACGCCTCCATCGGGCCGGAGGGTGCGATGTTCGTCGGCTCCCCCGCGCAGCTGGTGGACAAGATCCTCGGGCTGAAAGAGGACCTCGGGTTCGACCGGGTGGGAATCCAGATGGCGATCGGGATCATCGAGCACAGGGAGATGATGAAGGCTATCGAGGTGCTGGGAACGAAGGTTGCGCCGGAGTTGCGGAAGGCGGGCTGAGCCCTTTCGCAAGGCCGCCGGGCCGGCGCCGGGCCGTCCCCGCGGGCTGGCGCTTAGGTGCCGTCAGCGCAGAGTGGCGGCAGCAAAGCTACCACGGCTGGCATGAATCAAGATGCTCGTAGCTTTGGCCGCGCCATCCCACGGGCTGTCGTTTGCCCGGCTTGTGCCTGTGGGAATGTCAAAGGGCCAGGGAAGCCCGAACACGAAAAAGGGCGCCACAGAGGCGCCCTTTCGTCTCTGATACCGCAGAATTCTACTTTGCCAGCCGCCGCTTCCGCGCCGCCAGCAACTTCAGCCGCAGCGCGTTGAGCTGGATGAAGCCCTGCGCGTCCTTCTGGTCATAGGCGCCGGCGTCCTCCTCGAAGGTCACATGCGCCTCCGAATACAGCGAATGATCCGACCAGCGCGCCACGGTGCGGGCCGCGCCCTTGTAGAGCTGCACCCGGACGGTGCCCGATACATGTTCCTGGCTCTTGTCGATCAGCGCCTGCAGCATCTCGCGTTCCGGGGAGAACCAGAAACCGTTGTAGATCAGCTCCGCGTAGCGCGGCATGATCGAATCTTTCAGATGTCCCGCGCCGCTGTCCAGCGTGATCTGCTCGATCCCGCGGTGCGCCTCAAGCAGGATCGTCCCGCCTGGCGTCTCGTAGATCCCGCGCGACTTCATCCCGACAAAGCGGTTCTCGACGAAGTCCAGCCGCCCGATCCCGTGCCGCTTGCCGTACGCGTTCAGTTCGGTCAGCACCGTCGCCGGGCTCATCGCCTCGCCGTTGATCGCAACCGCGTCGCCCTTTTCGAAGGTGATCTCGATCATTTCCGGCGTGTCCGGCGCGGAGACGGGATCGTCCGTCCGCTGGTAGACGTAATCCGGCGCCTCTTCGCCCGGGTTCTCCAGCACCTTGCCCTCGGACGAGGTGTGCAGCAGGTTCGCGTCCACGCTGAACGGCGCTTCGCCGCGCTTGTCCTTGGCGATCGGGATCTGGTTCTTTTCGGCGAAGTCGATGAGCTTCGTGCGCGAGGTCAGGTCCCACAGGCGCCACGGGGCGATCACCTTGATGTCCGGGTTCAGCGCATAGCAGGCCAGTTCGAACCGCACCTGGTCGTTGCCCTTGCCGGTGGCGCCGTGGGCCACGGCATCGGCGCCGGTCTTCTCGGCGATCTCGACCAGCCGCTTGGAAATCAGCGGCCGCGCGATCGAGGTGCCCAGCAGGTAGAGCCCTTCATAGACCGCATTGGCGCGGAACATCGGGAAGACGAAGTCGCGGACGAATTCCTCGCGCAGGTCCTCGATGTGGATCTCCGACACGCCCAGCATCTCGGCCTTCTGGCGGGCGGGCTCAAGCTCCTCCCCCTGGCCGAGGTCGGCGGTGAAGGTGACGACTTCGCAACCATATTCGGTTTGCAGCCATTTCAGGATGATCGAGGTGTCGAGGCCGCCGGAATAGGCGAGAACGACTTTCTTGGGCGCGGACATGTTGGCTCCTGACGTCTTGGACGTCAGGCGGGTAGCGCTTTTTCAGGCTGTGGACAAGGGCGCGCCGCGGCACGCGCCCTTGTCCCGCCGCGCCGCCGGTCCGTGAGTGGGGCTTTGGCCTGACGACGGCGCCCGCTCACCATGACGCGGAAATCCCGGCAGATCCTCACCGGACGGCTTGATCCCGGCGAAGCGGCGGTTCATTGCTGACATCCATGACCGAGTTCCGCACCCTGGCCCAGACCGCCACCGAGGCGATGCGCGACGTCTTCGCCGAGACGCCGTGCCAGAAGAACGAGCATCTGTCGGCGCTGTTCGACGCCGAGATCTGGCTGAAACGCGAGGATCTGAGCCCGGTGCGCAGCTACAAGCTGCGCGGGGCTTTCAACGCCATGCGCAAGGTGGCGGGCGCGCCGCGTTTCGTCTGTGCCAGCGCGGGCAATCACGCGCAGGGCATGGCCTACATGTGCCAGAGCTTCGGGTCAGAAGGCGTGGTCTTCATGCCGGTGACGACCCCGCAGCAGAAGATCGACAAGACGCGGATCTTCGGCGGCCGGTTCATCGAAATCCGTCTGGTGGGCGACTACTTCGACGACACCCTGGCCGAGGCGCAGCGTTATTGCGACGAGATCGGGGGGCATTTCCTGGCCCCGTTCGACGATCAGGACGTGATCGAGGGGCAGGCGAGCGTCGCGGTGGAGATCGAGGCGCAGATGGGCCGGCCCGACCGGATCGTGCTGCCCGTCGGCGGCGGCGGTCTGGCGGCGGGGGTCCGGCGGTACTTCGGGGCGGAGATGCCGATCACCTTCGTCGAACCGGCCGGCGGGGCGAGCCTGACGGCGGCGGTGGAGGCCGGGCATCCGGTCACGCTGACCCGGGTGGATTCCTTCGTCGATGGGGCGGCGGTGGCGCGGATCGGCGCGGCGCCGTGGGAGGTGCTGTCGGACACGCGGGCGGAAGACGTGCTGACCGCGCCCGAGGACCGCATCTGCACCACGATCCTCAAGATGCTGAACGTCGAGGGGATCGTGCTGGAGCCCGCCGGGGCCCTTTCGGTGGACGCGCTGCGGGATATCGCAAAGGATATCCGCGGCCGGCGCGTCGTCTGCATCACCTCTGGCGGGAATTTCGATTTCGAGCGTCTGCCGGAGGTGAAGGAGCGGGCGCAGCGATACTCCGGGGTGAAGAAGTATTTCATCCTCCGCCTGCCGCAGCGCCCCGGTGCCCTGCGCGATTTCCTCGAGACGCTGGGGCCGGACGACGACATCACCCGTTTCGAGTATCTCAAGAAATCCGCTCGCAACTTCGGCTCCGTCCTGATCGGGATCGAGACGAAGGATGCCGCGAATTTCCCCGCTCTTTTCTCCCGGATGGACGAGGCGGGGTTCGTCTATCGCGACACGACCAACGACGTGATCCTTTCCGAATTCCTCATCTGACCGCCAGACCCGCGGGCAGGGGCGGCAGCCCCTCCAGCAGCGCCGCCCGGGACCGGGCATAGCAGGCCCGAAGCGCCGCCAGATCGACCGCCCCTCCTCGTGCGGCGGCGTCCTCGCCTTTCTGGCAGAGGCGGGCGAAATCGCCGAGTCCCACGGTCATCGCGCTGCCCTTGAGGTAATGCAGCCGCGCTTCGAGATCCGGGGTCGCGTCCAGCGTGGCGATGGCTGCATCGGTGTCGCCCAGGAACAGCGCGACAACCTCGTCGAAATCCGCCGCGCCGACGTCCTCCCGCAGTTCGTCCAACTTGGCCCAGTCGATCATCGCCTCCGCCCTCCATGCTGTCGCTATAGGGCCGAAGGATTAAGGAAGTCCTTTGCGGGGTCGCCGCACGGCGCGGGGCGCTTCACCCCGTCTTAACTCGCCGTGCGCTAGACCAGCCGTACCGTCGAGGGAGGGCGTGCAGGCGCGTGCAGGAAACCGATGTTCAGGACGGGGTGCTGGCCCCCGGCGGCGCAGGGGCGCGCCGCGTGCTGGTGGTGGACGACAATCCGCTGCTCCGGCGGGTGCTGTCTTCATATCTCGCCAGCTGGGGCTATGCGGTCGACACTGCCTCCGGCGGGGCGGAGGCGCTGGAGGTCTGCCGCCGCTCCCCTCCGGATCTCGTGGTCAGCGACTGGATGATGCCGGGAATGGACGGGCTGGCCTTCTGCCGTGCCTTCCGCGCACTGAAGCGGGAGGCGTATGGATATTTCCTGCTGCTCACCTCCAAGGGCGACAAGGATCACGTGGCGCAGGGGCTCGACAGCGGGGCGGACGATTTCCTGACCAAGCCGGTCGATCCGGGCGAGCTGCGGGCGCGTCTGACGGCGGGGGAGCGGATTCTCGACATGCAACGGGAGGTGCGGGTGAAAAACGACCTCCTGCGCGAAACGCTGGGGGCCCTGCAGGCGGTTCACGACTCCATCGACAACGATCTGGTGGAGGCGCGGAAGCTGCAGCAATCGCTTGTCCCGGAGCGGTTCCGCGATTTCGGGGGCGCCCGCGTGTCGCTTTCGCTGGTGCCCGCGGGACGAGTCGGCGGCGATCTGGTCGGGTTCTTTCCCGCCGGCACGGGGCTGGTGGGGCTTTTCGCCATCGACGTCTCCGGGCACGGGATCAGTTCGGCGCTGATGACCGCGCGGCTGGCGGGGCTGCTGTCCTCGGCCATGCCCGAGCGCAATATTGCCCTGACGCGTGACGCCGGGGGCCGCGTGCGGGCGCGACCGCCGGTGGACACGGCGGAGCGACTGAACCGCCTGATGCGGGAGGAAATGGCGGTGGAGCATTTCTTCACCCTTTTCCTCGCGCTCTGCGACACGGAGACGGGCCGCGTCCGCGCCGTGCAAGCCGGTCATCCCCATCCGCTGGTGCAGCGTGCCGACGGGGGCATCGCGCCGGTCGGGCAGGGCGGGTTGCCGATCGGCCTGATCCCCGGCGCGCGGTACGAGGAACTGCGCCTGCGGCTGAACCCGGGCGACCGGCTGCTGATCGTGTCGGACGGCGTCATCGAATGCCCCGACCAGCACGGCGGCATGTTCGGAGAGGCGGGACTGCAGCGCGCGATGGCCGGAATGGCCGGCCTTCGCGGACCCGCCCTGATCGACGCCCTTCTGCAGCGACTGCAGAAGGGAAACCCGGCGCGGGACTTCCCCGACGACGTTTCCGCAATCCTGTACGAGGCCGGGCCTAGCCCCTGACCACTTGCGCCAGCAGAGCGCGCTCACCTTCATTGGCCAGCAGATCCATCGCCGTTTCCGCCGGCATCCAGACAGCGGTATGCCCCGGCTCGGTCGGCGGGCCGAGGCGGCGAACCGGGCGGGCCATGTAGATTGTGCAGATCTTCTCGGCCCAGAGGTCGTATTCCGGCATGTAGACGAAGCGCCGGAAGGCCCCGATCCTTCGCGGCGCGCCGATGGTCCAGCCGGTTTCCTCGTAGACTTCGCGGTGAAGGGCGCGCAGGGGCGATTCGCCCGGATCGACGCCGCCGCCGGGCAGCTGGAACTCCGGCTCCGGCTCGATCTGGTGGGTCAGAAGGAGCGCGCCGTTCAGCGGCAGCATCGCATAAACCCCGGGCCGAGGGGTATATGTGATGTCGGCGCGGACCGCCTCACCGAACCTGCGCATCGCCTGCCGCTCCTTCCCGGGGCCTGCCTTGTCGGAAATGGCTGCCCGCATTATGTGGGGGGCAACGCAAAGGACACCCCTATGAACATTGGCTCCAAACTGGCCTGGGACGACTCGGTTCTGCCGTTCCAGCTGGACACCTCGGATATTCGCGGTCGC
>Ga0310345_10005300_pt1 | contig 11491 bp, 9 predicted proteins | sample HC15DNA20500_MG_FD_204667 | JGI IMG/M metagenome (GOLD analysis project Ga0310345, IMG submission 204667) | Marine microbial communities from station ALOHA, North Pacific Subtropical Gyre - HC15-DNA-20-500_MG | ecosystem: Environmental > Aquatic > Marine > Oceanic | place: Pacific Ocean: North...
AAAACTGAGGGACTGTCCCATGGCCTGTGAGGTCAACATCCATCCTCCAAATCCGATATCCATCCAATTTCACCAGAGTTTTGGATTCAAAGAGGTGGGTCAACAAGACACCCAAAACGGAGAGAAGCGAGTCTCTTTAATGCTCAAGAATATAGATGACTAAACTTCCTGGACCGGACCAGTCTCTGCTCTTAAAAACGTAGGATCCGAATGACGTTGAATCCGAGTCGCCACTCTTTTGGATGCAATCCAAAAGGAGAACCTGCTAGATATTGACTGGGATTCATCCTGACCTGATTGCTTACTAAAATCTTAAAAAAATGCCCTCTTGTCCGAAACTCTATACCGAAAGTTCCGACGTCGTTAGGAGTGGCAGAACGGGCTTCAGTCGCTATCCATTCAGCAATGAGATTGATCCTTCTAGAAACTGAGAACTGTCCGTTAAGCCCAAACGCAAAATCGGTTCTAACCAATCCTTCTTCAGAAACACCCCTGAGCAATGACGGCACAACACCTATTGCTATTTTATCAGCCAGCAAAGTGTTCAAAATGAGTTGAAGATACACCTCCGTCCGCAGATCCTGAGAGTTGCTTTCAAAATCCCAAGAGCTACCCAGAACTGCGGATGCGACCCAAGGCTTTGACCCATCTTTTTGGGCTAAGTGTACCTTAGTATTCACTTCGAGATTGTCTTCCAAGCTACTTCTCAAAACCCCTAAAAGAAGTTTGTCGGTGACAGCAAAACCTAATCCCAGCCGATTATATGCTGGACCATCTAGCCCCCACAGAACGTCTGCGCCGTCAGAAATAGGTGGTAAAAATCGATGTGAGATCTCAAGAATACCTTCTCCAGATCTCAGCATCATGGCTGTTGGTAAATTTGCTGATTGGGTAGAATGAAAAATTTCAGTCAGCGGAGTGCTTTCCTGCGCATGCATAGCACTGTTGTCGAAGAGCAAACAAGAGGAAATCACCCAAATCAGCACATAAATTCTTTTACCAGGAGACCAAGGTAGGTTCTTAATTTTTTTTAGCACCCTGATTAATCCAATTCTTTATATTTTTCATATCGGTGTCATCCAAGACAGCACCTCCAAGAGGCATCCTCGAACCAACGCTCTGACTCCCGTCGAGTTTTTTCACGAGGTAACTACCTGCTGCATTTGAGGGTATTACGAAAACTTCTCCGGTACCACTAGAGGCGACACCCACTAACATGGCATAAGAACCAGCGGATGTGGAAAGGTTCAAACCACCAGCTCCTCCCCCGTGGCATGAAGAAGCCGAACAACCATTCCTAACAAATATTTCCCAAATATCTTTTTCGTACGAAGGATCAGCCTTCACCGATCGAGTCACAACAGACGGGGGAGGTGCCGTTTCGGTGGAGACACCTGTGGAGGTGTCTCCACAACCGAGCAAACATACCAACATTACTACTGAAACATATCGCATTGTATAAATTTTCACCTAAGCTACTTCTGAAATCGATCTATTACGCTACAATATAATAAATAAAAGAATACACTCACCTAGGGTACCCATCCCACCCAGAACAATCTCTGCTAACCTGATCTCAACGGTGAATTCCTTGACCAGATTTTCCTTATACCGTACAAGTGTCAGATAGAATCATACCAACCTGAAACTTTCATACTCACTCTGGATCTGCCATGAAGAATCGTAAACTTAACCTGATAATAAGAACCGCTTTTATCATCGCAATCTGTACATATACCATTTCATCAAATCTGTCTGGACAGAATAAACCCAGAGCAAGAGATCTCGGGATCCCTTTCGATGGGATAACTGGACCCCATAATTCCATTACCGACGTCGATGATGTCCTGGTAGGACATGTCACCCTGATTTCCGGGAAAGGCCCCTTAGTAGTCGGAAAAGGGCCAGTGCGTACTGGCGTCACGACTATCTTGCCTCGAGGTTCAAACCCATCAGACCCCGTTTTCGCCGGATGGTTTGCGTTAAACGGAAACGGAGAAATGACAGGAACTACATGGGTGGAAGAATCTGGTTTCATGGAAGGCCCCATAGCAATCACCAACACTCACAGCGTGGGTGTCGTAAGGGATGCCATTATTGCATGGCAAACTCAAACTGGAAATGCGTTTCAACCTTGGTCCTTGCCCGTTGTAGCCGAGACCTATGATGGCAATCTCAATGACATAAACGGATTTCATGTTACTAAGGAGCATCTGTTTTCAGCAATCGACGCTTCTACAGGTGGACCTGTGGCGGAAGGGAATGTTGGTGGTGGTACTGGGATGAGATGCCTAGGCTTCAAGTGTGGAATAGGAACTTCATCTCGTGTGATCAGTGGTGGAGCGAGCTACATAGTAGGAGTCCTGGTGCAGGCCAACTACGGTAACAGGAACCAGCTCACCATAGCTGGTGTTCCAGTTGGGAAGCACCTAGAAATGAATCCCAGACAAGAGCCTCAATACCAGGATCGTGGGTCAATCATCATCGTTGTGGCAACTGACGCTCCCCTTCTCCCTCATCAATTGAAAAGGGTCGCTCGAAGAGCCTCCCTTGGTGTTGCTCGAACTGGCGGTACGGCAAGTAACGGATCCGGTGATATTTTCATAGCGTTTTCAACAAACAATCCAGCTACAGCAGGGAAGGGACCATTGAGCTCAGTAATGATGCTAAACAACTCAAACCTAAGTGTCATTTTTCAAGCCACAGTTGAAGCCACCGAAGAAGCGATCATTAACGCTATGATTGCGGCGGAAACAATGGAAGGAAGAGACGGAAACCGATCCGAGGCCATACCGCACGAGGAATTACAACACATTCTTGAGTCCTATGGTCGCCTAGAATCGACCCTCAACCGTCATAAGTAATCGGTGCCAATAGCATTAGTCATCTGGGGATGAACATGCTACTCTTACCGACCAACCTGGGACAAGTACAACTCTAACAACAGTGACGAATCCATGAACAGGCGCAGCCTAATCAAAAAAGCCGGCTTAGGAGTCATAGGGCTGAGCATGCCTGGATGTGGAATATCCAGATCCATCAGACAGATTGAAGCTCGGGCAACAATGCGAAACGCGAGACTTTCCGGTACGTTTTTGTGGCCTGTGAACATTTTTAGAGACCGTATTATTCGTACCACCGTTGGGCTGAGGCCTTATCGACCCAGTGGTTTCGTGCTAAGACCTGAAAGACATGATTCCAAAACTATTATACACAACTACGGGCATGGTGGTTCTGGTATGTCTCTGTCTTGGGGAACGGGCCTATTAGCCACTGAATTTGCATTGGAACATCCCAGTCGCAACGTTGCTGTGATCGGTTGTGGGGTGGTAGGCTTGACCGCCGCAAGACAACTCCAGAAGCACGGTTTTAAGGTGACCATCTATGCAAAGGATGTGCCTCCCAATACAACCTCCAATAAATCACTCGCTAGTTGGACCCCCACATCTGGATTGGTTGATACTGACCAACGTACAGAATCCTGGGATTTGCAGTTCCGTCGTGCAGCCCATATCGCATACAGACAGCTGCAACTCTTGGTGGGTCCCAAGTATGGTGTATCCTGGATCGACCAATGGAGGTTCTTAGACGAATACCCTGAAGACGCCACACCCCACACAAACATCCGTCCACCCCTTCTACCGTCACATTTGCGAGCAGGACAAGTGGTCGTTGGGCCCGAAGATCACTTCTATCCTTGTAACTACCTGGTCAGAAGAAAAACGCTACGGATTGAACCATCCATCTATCTCGAAGCATTGGTAAGAGATTTTTTAGCTTTCAAGGGAGACCTTATGATAAGAACTTTTGACAGCATAAAGGATCTCATGTCTCTAGATCAAGGATTAATCATCAATTGCACAGGCCTTGGTTCCCGTCACCTCTTCAATGATCTAGAGCTTTCACCGCTAAAGGGACAGCTCATCGCTCTGATACCCCAGGAAGAAGTTAACTATGCCACCATTGGAAGTTTGCCTGGGACTACCTCGGAAGATTTCGTCCACATGTTACCCCGACAAGACGGTATCATCCTCGGAGGAACTTCAGAAAAAGGCGTCTGGTCGATGGAACCTGACCAAGAGGCTACAAACAGAATCCTAACAGCACATTCTAGACTATTCCAAGGCATGCAATCTGGCGGATTCTATCGCTAGCAACTCGAAACTAGATTCTCTGACGCCTTCTATTGATCAAACCTGCTACGATCAGGCCGCCAATCACTAGAGACCCATACATCGCTGTTCTTGTTTGGGTAGTCACCAGGATCACCAATATCGCCAAATAAAGAAGAATGGTGATCATGGGAATCCAAGGGTAACCAAAAACACGGAAGGGTCGGTGCAAATCCGGACGTTTTAGTCTAAGACGGAAAAAACCCAGTAGGACCATCATGTCTATCGGTATCGCGATCATCATCATTAACCCGATGATTTCAGAGAAACTGCCACTGATGGCTAACACCCCGATCCAGATAGCAATAAAATACAAAGCGTTTCTAGGTGTTCCCTTATCGTCGATCTTGGAGAATGCCCTTGGTGCCAGTCCGTGACTTGCTAAGCCGTATGCTACCCTCGGTAACCCCAAGAAATTTACGTTGAGGCTACTAATCAAAATGAGGAGACTAGCCCACACAACCACAGTACCGGCTGCAGAACCAAACACTCCAGATATCGCATCTTGTGCTACAAGTTCCGAACCCGACATCTCCGAAGGGGTAAGAACAGCTAGGAACGATAAATTTATTAGAAGATACAAGACGGCTACTGCCAAAACACCTTTCAAGAGAATACTTGGAAGTGCTCGACCAGGATCCTTGATCTCTTCAGCCATCTTAGATACATCTTCCCATCCATAGTAGGCAAACGCTACCGCCAAGTAGGCTGCTGAAAATCCAGATACCCAACCGTCATTTAATAAGCCAACACTATTGTTTTGCCCTATACTCAATAAATCTCCAGCCCAAATTCCAGCACTCGCTATAATCAACACCACGAAGACTTTGATCACAGTCGTAATATTTTGAAACACTGTGCTAGCTTTAATGCCCTGGGTGTGAATAAAGAAGAAAGCCAAAACCACAGCACCCGCCAATACTGGAATCGATCCCTTCCCTCCCGTCAGTATCCTAACATATTCCGCTATGACCACAGCCTTTGCAGCCCCTGAAAACCCTCTTCCCACAAGTAATTCAGACCAGCCAGCCACAAAACCCATCACTGGACCCCAGGCTTCTCTAGCATAAACATACTTACCCCCAGCCTGTGGAAGAGCAGCTGACATCTCAGCCAATAACAGAGTGCTCAACCCAGCAACAAGCCCACCCAAAACCCAAACTGCCAGAATCAGCCAAGGATCGCCCAAGTGCCCAGCTATCTCTCCTGGAGCCCTTAGAATTCCAGCTCCAATGACCATTCCCACGGTCACTGCCAGGCCGTCTTTGACACTGAGAACTCTAGCGAAACCCGGTTCTGAATTCTGATTCACTCTGTCTGCCCTCCTTTATACCTGAGGTAAAATCTCATTCCATAAATAGATGAAAGTGGCCACTCACCCTAAAGTTATAGTTTCTCCTAGCAGATTCATCTATTGTGCTCAACTCCGGGAAGGTCTTTCCACTAGAGGTAGTGCGTCAATAAACTCTTCCATCCGACTGCGAATTTGTGACGTGGGTAACAGTCCTTTCCCTGCTCCGATATTATCTACTGCGTGCCTTTCACTCGTCGTGCCTGGAATGACCGCAGTCACTGCAGGATGAGACACCACGTATTTTAAAAAGAATTGTCCCCAACTCTCACAACCGAACTCTGCTGCCCATTCGGGCAACTCTCTATCACCAACTCGAGAGAACAAGCGCCCTCTGCCAAAAGGCAAGTTCACTAACACGCCTACTCCCAAATCTTGTGCTAAAGGAAGAAGCCTCTCTTCGGCTGTCCGATTGTCCGCAGCATAATCAACTTGGATGAAATCCAAAGTCTCTTGGAGCATGATCTGTTCCATTTGTTCATACTGACGGTCACTCGAAGTAGTGATTCCTAAATACTTTATCTTTCCTTCTTGCTTCCATTCACGGAGTGTTGGAATCTGAGTTTCCCAACCTCTTAAGTTATGCACTTGCATCAACTCAAAGTGGCCCGTATGCATTCTTTCGAGCGACCCCTGCATACGCTCGAGTCCTTCTTCTTTCTCCTGCCTATCAACCTTTGTCGCCAAGAATAAATCATCTCTGATACTGAGCTCTTGGAGTAGATTTCCCATTATAGTTTCGGAGTCTCCATAATTCGGAGAGGTATCTATAAGGCGACCTCCCAACTCATAAAAAGTTCCAAGAGTCGCTCTATACCCATCCGTGTTCTCTGCCCACCCTTCACCCAGCCTGTAATTTCGTCCTCCCAAACCTATCACTGGAATACTTTCCCCAGTCGATGGAATTTCCTTAGTAATGAGTCCTCGATCCATCTCCTCGGGCATGGTGCACCCCAACATGAGTCCAGCACTCGCTCCCGCCCCTATCTGAATCATTTCTCTACGTGTAATATTCATTTTATCTTCCAGAATTCGGTTGTTATGGTCCTAACACCAACCTAGGATAGTTTTACTTTGGTACAACTGTATACAAGACACATTAACGTACATCTATGCAAGTACATCCGTGTGCATGAGATGCTGAATGATATATATGTCCCTGTGGAGTTTCCTTACCATATTCCTTGAACAATGTGAGATTCGACACCCATGAATAGCTTATTGCAGACTTTTTCCAAACCCATCTTGTTCATTTTCCTGGTTTGTTTTTCCCTCGTTTATCTTAGAGCCTGGGCTAGGAACATGGGCCTCCAGATTCCCGATTCAAAAACACCTTCTTTACTGCAATTGACCATCGGGTTCGTGACAAATTTTTTTGACTCCCTTGGGATCGGCTCTTTTGCTCCGACAACCTCTTGGTTTAAACTACAAAATCTTGTACCTGACGAGCACATTCCAGGAACTATGCACGTTGGACACTCATTCCCGGTGATTGTCCAAGCATTTGTATTCATGACCATTATCCAAGTGGATATGCCGACCCTCATAGCTTTAATAGTTATGTCTGTAGCTGGAGCATGGCTTGGAGCAAGATCAATCACAAAATGGCCGCGAAATTACATACAAATCGGATTGGGGTTAGCACTAGGTGTGGCAGCAGTGACTTTTGTGATGCAGCTCTTAGGCGTGGATTTCGTAGCAAATCTAACTGGTGATTCCCTCAAATTAACTGGATCCAAGCTATGGATTGGAATGGCAGGAACTTTTGTGATGGGAGCCCTCATGACACTGGGAGTCGGTATGTATGCACCCACCATGATCATGGTGAGTATGCTTGGGATGAACCCAATTGTCTCTTTTCCCATTATGATGGGTTCATGTGCGTTTCTTATGCCCACTGCTTCAATCCGATTCATGCAGTCGAACGCTTACAGCCTTCGCCCAGCACTAGGTTTAGCTTTAGGAGGAGTTCCTGGGGTATTACTAGGTGCTTTTATAGTCAAAGAAATGCCCCTGGACCTGATGCGATGGTTAGTGGTAGCTGTAGTCACTTATACTTCTTTTGCTATGCTAAGATCTGCCTATATCCAAAAATCTAGGGTAGCTGAAGAAGCCTGACGAAATTCAACAGGCACCTATTTCTTTAAATCTAGCCACTATTTTGTTGTGGCCCTCGGGCCACTAGGGAGATTTTCCAAGAGATATTGAGTTAGGAGTCCTTGAAGGTGCAGAGTAGTTCCCACTCCTTCAAAAATTCCATGGCTCCGATTAGGATAGGCCATCATTGTAAATTTCTTATTTCTAGCTACCAGCTCATTGATCAGACGTTCGGACCCTTGGTAATGGACATTGTCATCTCCAGTCCCGTGTACTAGAAGAAGATTGCCAGCCAACCCATCAACATGACTTATCGGAGATCCTTGTTTATACCCGTCTTCATGACGCTCTAAAACTCCAGAGTATCTTTCTTGGTAAATTGCATCGTACAGTGTTTGATCTGGAACTGGAGCAACCGAAAGTCCTGTTGAGTACAAATCTGGATAACGAAACATCATGTTCAAGGTCATGGATCCTCCTCCACTCCAACCCCAGATGCCTATCCTTTCTTCATCCACAAACTCCCATTCTCGAATCTCTAAGTTCGCTGCGGCCTGATCCTCCGAGGCAAGCGTTCCAATGTTGCCGTGCACAGATTTCCTCCATTCGCGACCTCTGGGAGCAGGCACACCCCTATTGTCGACACTTGCCACTAAATATCCCAGCTGGGTTAGATAGAGATGCCATAGATATCTACTTGCACCCCATCTGTCCATTACTGTTTGTGCAGCTGGTTCTCCATAGACATAAAAAAGAAGCGGATACTTCATCTCTGGATTAAAATCAGGTGGTTTCATTAGGTAGCCATCCAATGATTGACCCTCTCCATTCTTAACCTTGAAGAATCCCATCTCTCCCCTCTGGAGCTGTGCCACTGTGTCCTTGAGAGCTCTATTTTCCATGAGTAATCGAACAGAATTATGCTGAGGAAGATCGACCAACTGGACTTCAGGTGGCCTCTCAAACGCAGAATGAGTATGAAAAGCCCACCTTCCATCCCTAGACAATTGATAAGTGTTCCAGCCACTATCTGAAACAGGGGTCAATCTTTCTGGAACACCACTACCATTGAGTTTCGAACGGTAGAGAAACCTTCTTCCTGGATCTTCAGGAGAAGCCAGAAAAAAGAGCCATCCATTTTCTTCATCGATAAGCTCCAGACTTATCACATCCATATCCCAGGGTGTGATAATCTGTTCATTTGAGCCGTCACGGTCTATCACATAAACATGTCGCCAGCCATCTTTTTCACTCACCCAAGTAAAACGTTTTCCCCCATCAAGCCAATACATGTCATCCACCACGTCTAGCCAAGCATCGTCCTTGTCTCGAAAGACCGTGTGAGCTTCCCCCGTGAAGGTATTGACTAACACCACTTGATTAGTATTCTGAGCACGGTTGAGTCTTTGGATTACGAACTCTTCTGAGTCGGCTGCCCAGTCCATTCTAGCTATGTAGTTGTTCCTTGGATCACCGGGTATTTCAGCCCATACGGTCTCGCCTCCAAAAGACGATACTGAACCAACCCTTGCTGCTGAAAGAGTTTCGCCAACTTTCGGATATGGGATTTTAGTAATCTGAGGGTACAATGAATCCGTGTTGTTAATCAAGAGAAATTCTCTCACCCCACTCGCGTCTATTTGCCAATAGGCGATTCTTTGTCCATCAGGACTCCAACGAAATCCATCTTGAATACCAAATTCTTCTTCGTATGCCCAATCGAAAGTACCGTTGATGAGAGTTGGGGATCCACCAGTAGTCAACTTGGTGATGTCACCACCATTCAAGTGTTCGACATAAATATCGTGACCGCGAACGTATGCTACTCTATCGCCATTAGGTGAAAATTTTGCGAACATGAGGCTAGCTTCTGGTGCACTTTCACCCAACTGGACCAGTTCGTCTGTTTTTAGATTTAAGACCCAGTAATCACCTCTCGAATTAGTACGCCAGACACGTCTAGAATTTGTATATATCAGCAGTTTATTCCCGTCTTCTGACCACTGATAATCATGTATAATTAAAGGTGAAGAACTCCCGCGAGGTATCAATCTCCGAGCAGACACCCTTATCTCTCGCCTGCCTGTTTCAGGATGGTAACTGACAATTTCTAGAGCCCTCAGCCTATTGGATACTTCGACTGTGGTATACCCCGATCCATCCGGGAGCCAACTGGCAGGACCAAACTGCTCCGAAAGGAAATCCCTTGAGTTGAAAATACTCTCCAAAGAGAGCAATCCCCTATTTGACTGGGCCGCTACATTGACTACTCCTGCCAAAAGAATGACAGAACTGTAACCCAAAACTCTAAGGATACTCCTTCGAGAAATGTGCATCATTACCTCTCGTACCCTTTTACTGGTCACCCGTAACGATTCGACGAGTCAACTGACCATTACTCTCCCAATAGGTTTTCTTCAAGGCAATAAAAGGATCGGCAGTAGCCGGTTGAACCCTGCCCCCAGCGTCGGTAGCCCGAGAAGTGATCGTATGTTCACCAGGAGAGCCTCCATCCCAGTCCATATGCCAAAAAGTCCAGGAATACGGGCTGTCCTGTGAAACAGAAATCTCGGCAGGTCTCCAAGGGCCTCCATCTACACTTACGTCTACACTAGCCACAGATGAACCCCAGGCCGCTCCATGTACGCGATAGTTACCTTCAAGGAGAGTAACTTTAGCGGGTACCGAGTTAATCCTTGTCCTGCCAACAGATGACTCCATCCAAACAGACTCGTTATCGACTTTCTCTTCTCTCAATGTCACGTAGTCTCGTGCCATGAATCTCCCCATAAAACGAGTGTCACGAATTTCAATCCCCTTTAACCATTTCACGTTTGCTACGCCATACCAACCAGGAGCAATCAACCGCAGTGGAAATCCATGAGCATTGGGTAACGGATCGTCATTCACCGCATAGCACAAAATGAGATTAGGATCCATCGCATCTTGTATCGACATACTCCTGGCAAAATGTTGAACAATCTTGTTGCCCCTAATCTCTTCTTCACCAGAGTCGCTTCCCCAAAACACGACCTCTATCCCACTATCTTTAATTCCTACATCCTGAAGAATTGAAGCCAGGGATGTTCCAGTCCATCTGGCATTGTGAACTGCTCCTATAAAACCGGAAAATCCTCTATTTCCAGCACACTCTAGAGTGAAGATTTCCTCCTGTTGGGGTCTCGACCGTAATTCCTCGAGAGTAAAAGTCAGAGGATTCTCAACAAGTCCACCTACTTCTAGGTTCCATTCATTCTCCTGGATCACAGGACGATTATAATGACCTACCTGGAAAAGGTCAGACGTTGGTGTTACCCAAGAGTCCAGCTGCTCCCATTCCAAAAGATTGACTTGGCTCATTGCTCCAGTATCAGGTGCGTTGGCCCAAGGAACCAAAGAACCTTCCGTGCTGTTGAATCCAACCTGTTCCTCTATTTCACAACCCAATAGAGACAAGCCCAACACGGCAGACCCTCCACGAACCAGCCATTCTCTGCGAGTAAGATAATCTTGATTATACACAGTGTTGTCTCCTCCCCTATAACATTCCTGACGATACCCTGCCATACATTGTGAAACTTGGATCGAGATATCGCCAGTCCCATTTAGTAATAATTATCACATCAACTAACTATAAGGTACATTGTGAGAATGATACTGCTTCTATAACAGGAGATGACCTAATTAAACGCTGTATGCTTCTCATTGCGGGCGTACTAATCAACACTTCTCCTGCAACGGCTGACCAAATACCTCCCATTAGTGACCAAATCACTGCCGACCGTCCTGAGATACTCGTCGTTCCCATTCAAGGGGATATCACCGTGGATGGACTTTTAGAAGAACCTGTTTGGAAACTACCTGCTACAAA
>Ga0310345_10005301_pt1 | contig 11490 bp, 10 predicted proteins | sample HC15DNA20500_MG_FD_204667 | JGI IMG/M metagenome (GOLD analysis project Ga0310345, IMG submission 204667) | Marine microbial communities from station ALOHA, North Pacific Subtropical Gyre - HC15-DNA-20-500_MG | ecosystem: Environmental > Aquatic > Marine > Oceanic | place: Pacific Ocean: North...
GGTTGTTGCGCTAATTTGCTGCCAGCAGGAAGAGTCATCGTGTGCATCCGACCGATGAAGGTTTCGACCTGAGCTGATGTCAAATTACCCATCTCAACCGCAAATGGCTCTATGGGGTTGTCTTCAGCCTGAAGAAATGCTTCTCTCAATTGGCCGAGGAAGGGATCAGTCTTTGGTACTACTAGACCCTGGTAAAAAGGGCTTTCCGGTAAAAGATAGGTACAGGCTAGATCGGTTAGTCTGAAATGCAGATCGGGTTTAGCCACTAAGAAGCCCAGTGCAGCGACAACTGCAACCATCGCCTCTGTTGCGCGAGAGGATAGGTTCAACCGCTCGGCGACCTGATCAATTGTAAATGAGCTATCGGCAAAAGTGGCAAACAAATCGAGTTCTTGAGCCAGAGCAAGTGTCGACAACGCTCTCCCGCTAGCAGTTAATTCATCTAGTTTTCGGCTCTCAACGGTTGGTGTTGGGAAAATCGACATGTCTTCTTTTTTACCCCTGGTCTCTGGAATGGTATACTTTGAAATTGTTGAAGTACAAACTATTGAAGCACAGGGAACGGCTGAGAACCGGGAAGGCTTAATTAATTATGAGATTGTTGAATAACGATAACAGATTGGGTAAGAGTTGTCAAACATGTTCCCGCCTAAATTGAAGATTCTTTACTTCGCCATTCAACAGAATATTTCACCGGTGGGAAGATTCCCTTAAATGATCAGACAGTCAGCTAAAAAATGAATCGATTAACCCAAATTGAAGCCGTTAGGCATAAAGCTGTTGCATGTGGTGATTGCCAACTAGCAGAAACCAGAAAGAGGGTCGTTTTTGGCAGCGGCAACCCACAAGCTGAACTCACGATTGTAGCTGAAGGGCCGTCGGCGATGGATGATCAAACCGGGCAACCGTTTACCGGCCCTGCAGGAGATCTATTGGACCAAGTTTTGGCCGAAAATGGATTGAGGCGCCAAGATATTTGGCTTACCAACATTCTCAAATGTCGGGCTGCCGCCTGGGCTGGTAAGAGACTCAAAAATCGTCCTCCCAAATCGGCTGAAGTCAAAGCCTGTGCCAAGTGGTTGGCTGAAGAATTGGCCTTAATCTCACCTACGGTGATCCTGTGTATGGGATCCCCTTCGGCTAAAGCGATTATCCGAACAGATTTTCGTCTGAGCCAGGAACGGGGCATCTGGTTCACCAATAACGATCGGGCCCCATTTGTCGCTGCCACTTATAATCCGGCCTTCATTTTAAGAATGGACGGCCTCGGTCAGAGTTTCGCCGAGGGGCGGCAAACCCTGATTAACGATATCGCTGCTGCTAAACAGAAACTTACCCAATCTCCTGTTGTTTCCCAATTGACACTATTCTGATAGATTGCTCACGCGTCAGAACCCCGCTTGAAAAGCGATATTTCCCATGCTATTCTTTGCCCGTTGGAACACACGTTCAATAGAGACAGAAGACTGATTTGAGAATGTCATACTCAGGTTCAAACGACCGCTACTGGTCACACCTAGCCAACATCCGCCTTCTCCGTTTATCAGATAATGAGGAGATTGATCTTCGTCAGTTCGAACCACTACTCGACTGGGTAGATCTATTTGGAAATAACAATCCGGTCCAAATCGAGGTCGGTTGTGGCAAAGGTCGATTTCTGGTGGAATCGGCTCAACGGAATACCAATGTCAACTACATTGGTATTGAGAACTCGTGGAAGTACGTCCTGCGAACACAACAGCGACTCAAAAAATACGGTCTAACCAACGCGTGTCTGGTTTATGCGGATGCCGTTTACTTCGCCCAAAACTACGTTCCAGACCACAGCATTCAGGCTTACCACATCTACTTTCCAGATCCATGGCCAAAAGATCGCCATCAAAAACGCCGGCTTTTCAACAATCCAATTTGGATTGATCAGGCTGTCCGTACACTGGATTCACGGGAAGGGCACTTGTTTGTGGCCACCGATTTCACCGACTATTTTGTTCAGATCAAACACAGGTTAGATGACACCTCCCAGTTAATTTATCTACCCGAACTATCTCAGGATACAAATTACATACAGACCAGCTTTGAAATTAAATATCGAACGCAAGGTCGACAAATCTATCGGGCTGTATACCGGATGAAGAACGGAATTTGAAGGGAAATTAGGGATTGTTCTTCCGTCAGCTAAAAACCATTTTAGAGATGATCAAGTTTGAACACACCGTTTTTGCCTTGCCTTTCGCTATTATGAGTGCCTTCTTGGCCTCTGAAACCCTACCGAGTTGGTCGAAATTGGGATGGATCCTGGTGGCCATGGTAGGGGCACGTAGTTGTGCCATGTCCTTTAACCGGTTAGCCGACGCGGAGATTGACACCCAGAATCCGAGAACGAAAAGACGTGCGATTCCTGCAGGACTTCTGCGGAAAAGTGAAGTTTGGGCCTTTACCATTTTCTCTTCGCTCCTCCTCGTGGTAGCCGCTCACCAACTTAATCCATTGGCCTTCAACCTCTCTCCGGTCGCCCTGGCCACGATAATGCTCTACTCCTATACCAAACGCTTCACCTCAATGTCGCATCTCTGGTTAGGACTCTCCCTGTCCATCGCTCCAATTGGTGCCTGGATCGCCATTAAAGGTCAATTCGATGTCTTGCCCCTGCTACTTGGATTAGTCGTGATGTTGTGGACAGCGGGTTTCGATATTATCTATGCTTGTCAGGATTTAGATTTTGACCGTCGACAAGGACTTTACTCTATACCGGCTCAGTTTGGCATCTATTCCGCACTCTGGATTTCAACAGCCCTACATGTCATTACGGTAATTCTGCTGGTAGTCATCTGGTATGTCTCCCCACTGGGTCTAATTTATTTAGGTGGCGTTGGCCTGGTTTCGGTCATCTTGATCTATGAGCATGTCATCGTCAAACCGCACGATTTATCGCGTGTTAATCTGGCCTTCTTTAGGTTGAACGGTGCAGTTAGCCTGATCCTAATGTTTCTGGCTGTCGCAGACGTTCTTACGGCAACGTGGCCAATGCCATGACTTTCGGCAACAAAAACTTGAGAACCCAACTTGAACAATTTAGCTTAAATTGTCCAGATAGAAAAGAGTGAGTAAATGAAAAAAATTAACCGTGCGCTGATTAGCGTTTTTGATAAAAACGGTGTGGTAGATCTGGCAAAACTGTTAGTAGAAATGGAGGTTAAAATCCTCTCGACCGGTGGCACGGCTAAACTGCTCCGACAGATGGGTGTCGGCATTGAGGATGTTTCTGATTACACAGCGTTTCCCGAGATGCTGGATGGACGGGTTAAGACGCTTCACCCCAGAGTTCACGGGGGGATATTGGCTATCCGGGATAACGTGGCACATATGGATCAGGCCGCAGAAAACGCGGTAGAGATGATTGATTTGGTTGTCAGTAACCTCTATCCCTTTGAAGCCACTGTTGCCCGGCCAGATGTTGATTTAGCTGATGCGATTGAAAACATTGATATAGGTGGACCAGCTATGATCCGAGCCGCTGCTAAAAATTACCTGGATGTTGCTGTCCTGACGTCTGTCGATCAGTATACACAGTTTATGGCAGAGATGAAGGTGAATAAAGGCGCGGTGTCTGAAACAACGCGGTTTTCGCTGGCCAAAGCGGCCTTTGCTCATACCGCTAACTACGATCGATCTGTCTCAGGCTACTTGGATTCTCTAGACGCTGAACTAGACGACTTTCCCACCACGTTGGATTTACGTTATCAGCGTGTTCAGCAGTTGCGATACGGCGAAAATCCACATCAGTCCGCGGCCTTCTATCGAACCTCAGTACAGCCCGACTCCTGCGCAGCCTGGGCTGAGCAGCTAAACGGACAGCCTCTCTCCTACAATAACCTGTTAGATCTAGAAGCGGCAATTGAGATCGTAAAAGATTTTTCAGATCCGACCTGCACGCTGATTAAACACAACAATCCATGCGGAATTGCTACCAATACTGACCTGGGGCAAGCTTTTTTGCAAGCCCTAGACTGCGATCGAACTTCTGCTTTTGGCAGCATTGTCGGTTTCAACCGACAGGTAAATCTGCCCACGGCTGACATCGTGAGAAACGAAGCCAGATCCGGCATTAAAATCGAAGCCATTATCGCTCCAAGTTATACCGATAAAGCCTTGAAAACACTGTCCAGAGTCAAGACACGACGTATTCTGGCTACTGGCGGATCAGAGATAGATCGCTCAGCTAAGCAGATGCGTCACTTGACAGGCGGCGTGTTGATTCAGGATCGCGATTTAGCCGACGTTTCGGCTACTGATCTACAATTCGTTAGCCAGCGTCCTGCCACAGAAGCTGAAATCCGATCCCTATTGTTTGCCTGGAAATCCTGCAAGCAGGTTAAATCTAACGCAATCCTACTGGCCACTGGTACGAAAACGGTCGGTATTGGGGCCGGTCAGATGAGCCGGGTGGATGCGGTCATCATCGCCGTCAGAAAAGCTGGAGAGCGAATCAACGGAGCCGTTTTGGCTTCCGATGCCTATTTCCCGTTTCCGGATGGAGTTGAAACGGCAGGACAAGCAGGAGTCTCGGCCATTATCCAACCAGGTGGCTCTGTAAACGACGCGTCTGTGATAGAGATGGCAAACCGTTACAACATGGCTATGGCCTTTACCGACATACGCCATTTCAAGCACTAGGCAAATCAAGTACCACACCTTTTATTGTTATTGGTCAATACCCAAAAGAGTTGCACAGTATTAGAGGCGCAGTTGCAGATCTGCCGATGACCTCAGGATAAAAAGGAGCCGCATCAATTTATGCGAATTGCAGTTGGATGTATTGGACACGAAACTAATACCTTTTCATCTGTTCCAACTACCCTCGATAGTTTCAAAAATGGAACTTACTATTTTGGACAGGAGATGATCCCGTTTTTTCAAAACACCAGTACAATTATGGGTGGGTTGATCAAACATAGTCAAGCCTTACAGATTGAATTGATTCCCCTTCTTTGGACATTCGCGACGCCGTCAGGCACCGTTGCCGAATCAGCCTACCAAACTCTCAAAACCGAATTTCTAGATCTACTCCGACAGGCGGGAAAAATCGACGGCGTTTTTCTAGATCTACATGGTGCAATGGTCACCGACTCCATTCAAGATGTGGAAGGAGACCTGATCGCGGCAGTTCGTCAGATAGTAGGCGATCGACCAATTATGACCACACTGGATCTGCATGCCAACATCACGGCTGAAATGGCCCGCCAATCCAGCGTCATCATCGGGTTTGACACCTACCCTCATATTGACTGCTATGAGCGAGGGGTTGAAGCAGCAGGAGTTTTACGCGATATAATTGACGGTAAAATCCAGCCGACCACGGCCTATCGCCAACTGCCGTTATTAACTTCGCCACCAGCCCAATGTACCATGAAACCTTTAATGCAGGGGATTTTGGAACAACTACACCATTTGGAGACTGAACCAAAGGTTGTGACCGCAACCTTATCGATGGGCTTCCCTTTTGCTGATATTTATGATGCAGGTGTTTCCGTCTTAATTACCACTAACGCTGATCAAGAACTGGCCAGTCACTATGCGGACACTTTTGCCGCCGACATCTGGGAGAGACGCACCGCATTCGATCTAGATTTGGTCTCAGTAGAGCAGGCAATTAAGCTGGCAGTCAACAGTCAGCACAAACCCAGTATTCTGGCTGAAGGCTCGGATAATCCGGGAGGGGGTGGGCCTTGCGACGGTACCCTCATCTTGCAAGCCTTAATTGACGCTGATGTTCAGGAGGCTGTAGTAGCAGTGATAGCTGACCCAGACTCGGTTACTACTGCCATCCAAGCTGGAGTTGGCAATGAAGTCCAGTTCGAAGTAGGTGGCAAAACCGATCCACTGCACGGACGACCGGTTTCATTAACCGGCTATGTCAAAACGATCTCGGATGGTACCTTCATTCACAAAGGGGCAATGGGGCGAGGACGACCCGGCTTTATGGGACGAACTGTGGTTATCAAAGTTGGCGGAGTGGAAGTAATATTAACCGAAAAACGGATTCAGCCTTACGATGCTGAGGTCCTTCGTAGTCTTGGCATTGAACCTACTGACCGGAAATTGATTGTTCTCAAGTCTGCCGTTCATTTCCGAGCCGATTATGAGCCGATTTCCAGCCAGATATTGGAAGTCGATACACCAGGTGTCCATAGCCCGGACCTGTTTAGCTATAATTATCAAAAATTGCGACGACCAATCTATCCGTTAGACCCACAGACAACCTTTTAACTGTTGTAAGATGAGGTAATCTGTCGATATTATCCATCTCTAATCGTTTCGGCCAGTTCTATCATTCCCATTATCGGGAATCCAGTCTTTCGTCCGGAGTTATTCAACAGCAACTGTGAATTATCATCCGTTTATTTGTCGAGGCTAAGCAGATGCACATAAACGTGACCAAGCCAAAAACCGACCTCGATTACCAAATAACCTTAAGTGCTTGGCTTCTATAATTTTATACGGTGGCGGAAATAATGTTACAGAAAGTGTGAAAAATTATAATAGTAACGTGGGGTGTCCTTCTACTTTTTGGTTGTAGTGGCATGGCTAAAAAGCCTGAACAGAAAGGAATTCTAAAATTGGACATAAATACCTGTACCAGATACTGCAGGCAAACAGAGACAAATTATTCGTGAAATTATTCGCAGGGACAACTAGCAAGCCGCTCGATCTTGGAAACGGGCAGACAGCAAGCCTCCTGGTGGCGTATGGTGAAGCCGACGGAAAGTTCTTTGTTTTCCCCACGTCTTGATGATGGAAGACGGAACGCTCAAACAATTCTCGTCAGGCCAAGCGTGAGGACGTGCATATGCTACAGGTAACGTGATTCAATTCAACTCTGAAGCTGAAGCCTCCTGGTTCTCGAAAAACTATAAACGATATTGGGCTCGGTAACCCAATGACCAACGGTAGACTTAGAACCTGTTAAAGAAATTAGCGGCGTTTGAGCATCGGTTGATCCCACCTCGTAACTAGTCATGGCGATATTCTTTCAACTTGATGAGGAACATTATCGCCTTTACAGTCTCAAACAAGATCCTGAGCCGATTCATAGCACTCATGGTCATGCCAAAGGGAAAAAATCGCCTGAACAAACTAAAGATATTTTCGGTCATCGAACTCCATATGATGCTTTACGAAGAAGAGATCAACGGTGTTGAATTTCCCGCTTGTAGTAGCGACTCCAAGCATAAGTATCTGAAGACAAAAGAAGGAGAATCACGATGCCTCTGACCCAAACCCAACTAAATCAGTTTCAAAGAGATGGATTTATCATTGTAGATGGCGTGTTCGATACAAAGGAGGTTGAAGCCGCCCTAGCCGAAATGGAAAAAATCTTTTACGGCAAAAGTTTTGACGCCTATCTGGCTGAGTTTGATAAGACCGGCGTTGCTGAGCCAGTACAACCCAAAACAACCGGAGCCGTTTCCCATTACGGTGTGACGCAATACGGTCGACCTCAGTTTCCGACCGGAATTGAAGCTCTGGATCAACTAGTAGAGAACGATGATTGGCTTGACATGTATGCCCAGTGTTTGGGAACGGAAAATTTGAGTTACTGTAACGGTCATCTATTTCTGCGATCTGGCCCCACCGACAAAAGGCACGCTGAATATCCGTGGCAGGGATACCACATTGACAATGCGACCAACACATTTTTACCACCGCATAGAGAAACGGATCTGTATAATTACGTCAACTCCTGTATTTATCTGCACGATGTACCGGCAGATTGTGCGCCTATGCAAATTATTCCCGGTAGCCATCGCCAAATTATGGATTTGCTGCCTAAACTGATTCATGATGGTAACTGGTCGGGTCATGGGAGTATTAAGGATATCCGCAAAGTTCCTGAATTCGCTGATCCAGTCTCGACCACCGGTCGGGCTGGCAGCGTTCGATTCAACAGTTCTTTTGGTGTCCACGCGGCGATTTCTTTCGACAACAAACGTCAACAAAGAGGATACTCAACGTTCTCATTTTGTCGGGCAGACACCAGTCAATGGATCAGGTTATCGAACTTGTGGCGCGAACAGGAATTCTCCGTTCCCTTTTGGACCGAGACGACTCCAAGAGTACGCTCCTTATTCGGGTGGCCGAAACCGGGACATCCCTACTATACTACGGAGACGATCGAGTTACTGGCAGAATGGTACCCAGGAATGGATTTATCCCCTTACGGGGATCAACTGAGCAATGATTAAGGTGTTGGTTCTTCTTTACCTGCAGCCGATTAGCCATGACACAGCTATGCAGACCGGGGGACGACGACAATGAAAATCAATGCAAGAAAAACTTATGATTGCCAACCGTCGCGCACGGATGCTCAGGTTCTGGAATTTTGCAAAAGCGGTTTCCTGATGATGGAGGGGATTGTTCCGGACGAGATTAACCGGGAAACGTGCGAATTTCTCGATCGGTATCCGTCTGGTGAACCAACCGAAATCTTCTCCCAAGATTGGTTCGTTGATAATGTTATTCTTCAGTCAGAAGTGACAGGTGTTGTCCGGTCATTGTTGGGAAAAAACTTTGGGCTCCCGATTCTGATTAGTAACCATCGGGTTGAGTGTCCATCTCCACTCCAAGGGTGGCACCACGATGGCGATTCACAATTTGGTCCCGAGGTTAATTATCTGCAAGTTTTCTACTATCCACAGGATGTGCCGGTGGAACTAGGGCCGACCGAGGTACTTCCTGGGTCACATTTTATCCAGGCGCATCGGGAGACGGCGTGGTGTGGTGGGCATCTAACCACGGCTTCGGCCGGTTCGATCTTTATCACGGCCTATTCTATTTTGCACCGTCGTAGCGAATCGGTTGCTAGAGGGACGAGAAACATGTTGAAGTATAGTTACTGGCGATTGGTGCCGCCACAGCAGGATTGGATCGTCGATCCGGATTTCGATTTCCATACAGCCGACTACGGCGGTCATGGAACAGCTAAACACGTTGCCCATATGTTCTTCTGGCTGTGTGGGAAAGCAGACCAGTTTCGGACGATCGGCGGTCAAGCATGGCCCTATTCCGGCTCACGCGCCAACCAGGTTGATAGCTCTTATGGCTTTCCATCCGGCACAACCGGCTGGTAGAGACCGTGGCAGATGGGTCGGAGTCCCTCCATTTTTTATGGCTATAGAAGGACCTGAAAATCAACTGACAGGTAACCCTGATGACTATCTCACAAAATTGGCAACCCTTTGAAGGTAACGTTCAACAAATCCGGCAGCGATTTTCCTCTCCACTGCTGGCACTGGCAGAGGGACAAGTACCTGCCCTGGTGATAAGGGAGGCTTACAGTCCAAGTCATTGTAAATCTCTTATCAACCGATTTTACCAACAAGGACTACTTTACGATCCGCATCAAACAACCCATCTCCACCGAGTCGATATTGGTACCAGTTTCGGCACTCACCGGGCAGACAAAGAGAAGTTCTTTACTCATGCCGAACAAACACGAGCGCTTTTCAGCTCCCTATTCCAAGGATACGACAATCCAGTAGAAATAATGTATCAAACCTTGGCTCAATTAGTTGTGGGGAAAGAGGTCAAAACAGCACATGAAGCCAATGGAAAACTTTATGCCCCAGCCATCTTTCGTACCTATTATGCAGGCCTTGGCCACGGCCCCCACTACGACTCGGTTGCTAAACGCACCAAAGCCTTTGACTATCAGATCTCTCGATTCGAATATCAGTTCGCCGGGGTGCTTTGCTTCCAAAACTCGGATCAGGATGGAGAAAATGGTGAACCATTCCTTTACAATTGTCCCTGGACCCCCAACGTTCAGGAAAAGCTAAACAACCAGCAATTCAGGCACTATGCCTGCGAACAGGGAATTGATCGTGTCCAAATTGATTTGGCGCCGGGAGATTTGTACTTCTTCTTTTCAGAGAACATACACGAAGTCCCCTCAATTACCGGCAACCAGCCTCGAATCGTATTGGCCATCTTCTTTGCCATGTCGCCGGACGATAATGAAATATATGTTTGGTCATGAGGCCGAAGTGAAGTTTAACCTGGCAGGCCTGGTTCGAATATCGGTTCTTAACCACTAGCTCTTGCGACAAGACTTGGCCGATTCAAGATCAGTTGAGCGAAATTCATCCAGCGAATGTACTGTGCGAAAGTACAAACCCCGTACTTCTGCACCCCATACATTCGCTCAGTCAGCATCATTAATTGTGCGGAGGATTCAAGATGATTCCACCTTCTTCCACTGAAAATCACATCGTCACAAAACAACATCTCGAATTTTTTAAAACTTTTGGTTACCTAGTTTTTCCCGGTTTGATTAAGGATTGTATCGATGAAATTATTCAGGCCTTTGAAGAGGTCTGGGCTCAGCGGGGGCATACACACAACGCTATTCCCCATGATGGAACTCGGCGGTCTTGCATTGTCCCTTTCCCCGACCAACATCCTCGCTTATGCCAACTGCTTGATGACTCACGTATTGACGCCATTGCGTCAGCACTGTTGGGTGATGATTACAATTTCATGCCTAGCGATGGAAACTACTATGCCGGGGACACGCGTTGGCACTCGGATGGGGCTAAGACCGATATCCTCCACATCAAGATGGCCTATTATTTAGATCCTCTATTGGCTGAAACAGGCGCAATGCGGGTCATTCCAGGGAGTCATCATTTCGATGATCAGTTTGCGGATAGCTTAAGCAGAGATTTGGGAAACAGCCCGGAAGTGTGGGGAATTGATGGGAATCAGGTACCGGCTCAGGTCGTTGAAACTAAACCGGGTGACGTGGTGTTGTTCAATCACAAAACCAAGCACGCCTCCTTTGGAGGTGATGGTTGGCGGAGGATGTTCACCATGAACTTATGTCAGCGCTATCCACAGCAACGAGTGCAGGAACTTCGGGACTATCTTAACGGTGTTTCCAGGTTCTGGGTCGACCGGGCTTATGGTCAGATCATGATGGATACAGCCGGCCCGAAGCGAATACGACACCTAGAGCAGGTGATGGCCAACGACGGACATATTGCAGAACTATCGCGCCAAGCCAGAGAACAAACGGACGAACCATCCCGTGGCTAGAGTTCACATCAGTAGCTGAACCCCAACCATGCACCAAGCAGATTTGAATCCACCCTGTAATACAGGTGTTTCCTCTAACATCCTTAATCTCTTCTGCTTTATGACTAGCTGCTGCCATCAAACCTGACATTGTTGTGAACCTGGTCAAAGTCATCAATAGAAACGCCAGTTAAAGGCCGGAAAAGCCCAGGGCGCGATTTTAGTTTATGAAGCTTACATACTGATGGTGATTCTTACTAATTGCTTTTCTTTGAAAGAACCAATATTAACCTTCATACATAGCTACAACATATTTTTTAAGCAAATCATACTTTCGCAGTGGGTCTATTGGGAATACACGGAACGAAAAAGGTAGGAATAGCCTTGTGTGCAACGAACAAGAGAAGTGACTGACAT
>Ga0310345_10005303_pt1 | contig 11486 bp, 10 predicted proteins | sample HC15DNA20500_MG_FD_204667 | JGI IMG/M metagenome (GOLD analysis project Ga0310345, IMG submission 204667) | Marine microbial communities from station ALOHA, North Pacific Subtropical Gyre - HC15-DNA-20-500_MG | ecosystem: Environmental > Aquatic > Marine > Oceanic | place: Pacific Ocean: North...
TGGTTGAAATGTTCCCGGTCGAAGGCGCCATTAATGAATTGCTCCTGGACAGAGCCAATGTAAACCGTTGCTACGAACACGTTATCGGAGATCGCAGACAACAAACCGTTGGCCAGGAAGAAAATGGCTGGCTGCAAGCCTTCCTCGAACGTAAATACCCACTCAATGACTGGATTAAACAGGTGTTGTTCGTGGATAACGGCAACAATGGCAAAGAAGGTGACCAGCAGTGCTGTGAAAGGCAGGGCTTCTTCGAACGCATGGCCCAACTGGTGCTCTTCGGTAATGCCGTTGAAAGCAGTTTGCAGAACGATGATTGCTAGACCAATCAGACCAGGCGCTGCCAGGTGTAATGCCAGGGCAATGACCAGGAAGATGGCAACAACCGCCTGAACCACCAGTGAAGCAACTTCTTTGCGCGTCCGTTTGGCAGAGCTGTCTTCATCAAACTTGACGAGGATATCGCGGACCGCTTCTGGCATTTCCGCACCATGACCAAGAATTTTGAACTTCTCGACAACGATCAGCGTAACCAGGCCAGTGATGAAAGTCGGGATTGTCACGTGGGACATGTTCTGGAAGAACTCGATGAACTCCCACTCCATGACACCGGCGATCAGCAGGTTCTGAGGTTCACCAACTGTCGTCATCACGCCACCCAGTGCGGTACCCACGACACTGTGCATCATCAGGCTGCGCAGGAAGGCACGGAACTGCTCCAGGTTTTCACGGTTGCTGGCATCAGCAATGCTGTTGTCATCACTGCTGTCGTGGTCAGAATCGGCGGGTTTGCCCGACACGACCTTGTGATAGACCGAGTAGAAACCGACCGCAACACCGATCAGAACCGCAGTTACTGTCAGTGCATCCAGGAACGCTGACAGAATGGCTGCCAGTGAACAGAACAGTAGCGACAGCACCAGCTTTGATCTGACGCGCACCAGAACTTTGGTGAAGACAAACAGCAGCAGGCTTTTCATGAAGTAGATACCCGCTACCATGAACATCAGCAACAGAATCACTTCCAGGTTGGCTTCAACCTCATGCAGAACCGACTCTGTGGATGTCATGCCCAGGACGATCGCCTCGATTGCCAGCAAGCCACCGGGTTGCAGTGGATAGCATTTCAAGGCCATGGCCAGGGTGAAAATAAATTCTACGATCAGCACCCATCCAGTAATGAACGGGCCGGCAACGACCAGCAGAATAGGGTTCAGTATAAGAAAGGCGATAATCGTCTGCTTATACCAGGAGGGCGAATTACCCAGGAAGTTAGATAGCGCGGCTGCGCCCAAGGATTTGCTCATGACGACTCTTTTTATTTATCAGTTATACACACGGATGTTTACTGGTTTCTCTTGCATTCTAGTGTGCAATGGAAGCCATTCCGCTTACAGCGAAGGCCCGATTGTAGCCAAGATCGAGGTGTTTGAATACAGTTGGTCGGGAAATTCAAACGATTCATCGTCAATCAATGCAAGATCAGCGTGTCATTCTGTCTCTGTTTGAGACAAGTCAATGATCCACATCAACAGCGCTCGAGTTAGTTCCGAAGGATATTCACTATTGTTGAAAAGCACGATAGGATTGCGACAGGGAGTGTTACGGTACACCTGTTGATAACAAACACTTTATTTACACTACAAAATCAAGGAAAAACCATGCGTTCTATAGGAATTCCTGTTGCTGATCGCCCGGAATGTGTCATCGCCCTGGATGTGGCTTTCAGCCTGGCTCAAACGCTTAATGCCGATGTCAACGGCTATCACATTGTTCCCAACCGCCGGGTGTCCAAGTCCCTGGACCTTCAGAACCTCCAAGGGGATGCCTGGCCTGATATTACTGAGGTTGAGGCCAAGGCCGCCGCTGAGTCAGCCCGTAAGCTGTTTGAATCTATGGCGGAAAGCTATGAGTACCAGGTTTCCAGCAAGCATGGTACAGCTAATTCTCCCCATGCGGTGTTCAAGGACAAGTCCGGTTCACCGGAAAAGCTGATTCCCTTGTTTGGACCGGTTAACGACATGCTGGTGGTGTCACGCCCCAAGACAAAGGGGAATAACAAAGCCGCGATCATTATGATGTCAGCTTTGTTGCACACTGCCACACCGGTTATGGTGCTGCCGCAGAAAAAGATCAAACCCAAAATGAAACGGATCGCCATCGCCTGGAACAAGGGACGGGCTGAAGGTCTGCTGACACGTGCGATGGTGCCCGTGCTGCAGGCTGCTGATGATGTGGTATTCATCACTGAAGGTAAAGATCACCACGAAGGCCCAACCGCCAAGGAAATGATGAATTTCCTGAAAGCTTATGGCATCAAGTCTCGTCTTAAAAAGCTGACCGCCAAGAATACAGCAGAGTCGCTGGTTGCTGCGGCCAAGGCAGAAAAAGCAGACATTATGCTCTGTGGGGCATACTCTCGTGGACGCACACGCCAATTGCTGTTTGGCGGAGTGACTCAGTACCTGCTGACCAAAACCGATTTCCCGGTTGTTCTGTTGCACGTGTAACTGCTGACAAAATCAATAAACGAAAAAACGCCTGGTTGGATCACACCCAGGCGTTTTTTTATACCCTCGACCACGCTTCGAACAAGCGTTAATGGTCATTAATTATTCCGACGGATCTGCAATTCCTGGCCGGGATATAGTGTGCTGCGTTCGCTGATACCATTCCAGTTAACCAGTTCTCGCACTGACACATCATGTTCACTGGCAATACGGCTTAGCGAATCACCGGGGCGAACACGATATTGCAAGGTACTGGATTCAGGTTCACCGTCAATGGTTGCCGTTAATACCTGCGAGCGGATCAGAATTTGCTGTCCTGGACGAATAACATCATCACTGTTTAGTCGATTCCAGCTCATCAGGTCATCGACACTGACCCGAAACTGACGGGAAATTCGCCAAAGGGTGTCACCTGATTGAACGGTATAACGCCTGTCCTGTGATTCTGGCATCATCTCTGCCAGCGCTGACGGCATTGGATCCCCGGCCTGATAGGCGCGGGGGATTAGCAGGGTATCACCTGCACGAATCATACTGCCGCTGATATTGTTGGCTTCTTGCAGGACGGAAACCTGGGTACGAAAATCACTGGCAATCTTGCCCAATGAGTCGCCTGGTTGAATGGTGTAACGCTCCCAGGTCGTGCGCTGGTCGCCAAGCTCAGCAAGCGCAGATTCAAATAAATCAACCTGGTCAATCGGTAAATTGATCCAGTGCGGGCCCAGTGGGCTGGTTGCCCACTGCAGATAGCCGGGATTCAAAGCGTATAGGGTGTCCGTATCAATACCGGCCAGTTGAGCCGCCAGGGTCAGATCAATCTGGCCGCCCGCATCAACTCGGGCAATGGCGGGCTCATCGGGTGTCATGGCTATTTTGATCTGATTGCCCAGGGGGTCAGCCATCAGGTAAGAGAGAGCCAGCAAACGGGGGACGTGCTGCCGCGTTTCGCCAGGAATGCGTAACGACCAGAAATCCGTGTCTTTGTCCTGGTTCTCATTGCGTCTGATCGCTCTGGATATCGTGCCCTGACCGGCATTGTATGCGGCCAGTGCCAGCAACCAGTCTTCGTTAAACTGCTGGTACAGTGCCTCCAGGTAATCCAGTGCTGCGCTGGTGGATGCGATCGGGTCATGACGGCCGTCATACCACCAATCGCGCTTCAGTCCCAGTCCCCGTGCTGTTGCGCCCATAAATTGCCAGAGGCCTGCGGCATTGACGCTGGACTTAGCTTCAGGGCGGTAGGCACTTTCGATGACCGGCAATAGTGCCAGCTCCATTGGCAGTCCGCGCTTTTCAATTTCATTAACGATCTCATAAATGAACGGCGCAGCACGTTCACTGACTTCCTCCATCAACTGAGGGTGTGATTCAAACCAGTCAATTTCGGCCTGGATATCATCATTGTAATACTGGTGGTAGAAGGTCAGGCCTTCACTGATTCTATACCAGACACTTTGCTGGAAGGCGATTTGCTCTTCGCTGAGTTCGATGGTTGGTTCGCTGACTGTTCGTGCCGGGCGATTGAGGGATTCGGTGCGCTGGCGTCTGATACGGTTCCCGGTGGATTCGGTGCGGGTCGTGACGCTGGTTTCTGTCTCGGGTGGCTGTTCAATTGTCGTGCAGGCATGCAAAAGCAGCGTGGCAATCATGATAGGCAATGCACGACGCCGGAGGCGATGTTTTTTATCTTTCATTGTGTACTTCTGGTCTCGTCTCGGATATCTCAGGCATTGTCCTTCCATCTGCGCAGGTCTGCGAAGACATCAGTAGGAGAGGAGGCAACGTCCTTGTTCCAGTGATTGGCAACCTGTTTTGCCACTTCTGTATTGTGACAACGCAAGAACGGATTGGTTCGCAATTCTATTCCGATTGATGATGGTAACGTCGGCTGATCCTGTTCGCGTTTTTGTTGCTCTTGACGCATTCGTGAAGACAGATCTGCGTTGTCCGGGTCGGCTTTGGCGGCAAAGCGCAGGTTGGCCAGGGTATATTCGTGAGCACAATATACCAGGGTCTCTGCAGGCAGCTCGCTCAATCGGGCGAGCGAAGTGTACATCATGCCGGCATCGCCCTCAAAGATTCGTCCACATCCTCCAGCAAAAAGCGTATCACCGCAAAACAGCAACGGTGAACCAATGAAGGCATCACCGGCGTAAAAAGCGATATGATCCAGCGTATGCCCGGGCACTGTTATCACACTTAACGTTAATTCAGGCAGTGGACTAATGATATCACCATGATCCAGATGGTCACTGATGCCCTTAATGTGGTTACCCTTTGGTCCATACACAGGGCAATCCGGAAACCCACTTAGCAGAGGGTTCAGGCCACCGGTATGATCAGCATGGTGATGGGTGATAAGAATGCCACTGAGAGTCAACTGTTTTTGCTTCAGATAATCCAAAACAGGGGCCGCATCACCGGGATCAACCACCAGGCACTGCTGATTCTGCTGAATCGCCCAGATGTAGTTGTCGCTGAACGCGGGTATGGGATGGATTTCATTACTCATACGTCATCTCCTTAAGCACCGTAATGATGGTAACAGAAACAGCATTGGTCGGTGAGTCCAGCAGTGATAGAATCGACCCAGGAGGTCATCCGTATGTGGAATGATTCAAGCAATATCGCCTTACGCGCTCCGGACATTAATGCGTTGGAGTCACAGTTGACCGACTGGCTTGGTTCGCCATTGGGTGAAGCCATGCTGGATTCACAGCGGCGGTTGCTAGAACCCGTATTGGGCCGCATCTTTGGTTATCATGTGCTGCAATTAAGTTACAGTCCTGAGGTCAACATGCTCAACGACTGTATAGCCGGTCACTGCTTCACCTTTGCACCGGCCTGGCGAAAAGGCGTTCAGCACACAGTGGCTGACATTGAATCGTTGCCATTGGCCAGTGACAGTATGGATGCCGTCCTGATCCATCATGCGCTGGATTTTACGGCTGACAGTCATCGTCTGGTACGTGAGGCCAGTCGTGTGCTGCGGCCTGGTGGACGAATGATCATCCTCGGTTTTAATCCCTGGAGCCTGTGGGGATTGTCCAAGGTGCTGCGCTGGCGATCACCCCCTCCATGGAATGCCAGATTCATCACCAAGTCCAGACTCAATGACTGGCTCAGTCTGCTTGATTTCCAGATGGAGCGTCTCGAGCACGGCGGCTATCTGCCACCTCTCAAACATACTGGACTCCTGGCGTATGCGCCGGACTTTGATCGCTGGCTGGGGCGATGGGGAAACCCTACGGGTGGTTTTTACATGATGACAGCGCTCAAGCAGCGAGTGCCGTTGATTCCGGCTAAAACTCACTGGAGTAAACCGCTGACGGCTGGTGTGATAGGACAACCGTTGCCGGACACCGGGCGGGTGGCATCGCGGGTCGATGGTCGAGGACGAACTCGCAGTGCAGATGTCATCAACCTACCGTCTCGGCACCACCGGCATGATTGATTTTCTGGCCGATTTACAGGAAGTAAGGTACTAGTATTGAATGATGTAGTTGAAATTTATACGGATGGCGCCTGTCGAGGAAACCCGGGACCAGGTGGTTGGGGCGTCCTGCTGCGATATAAAGGCAAAGAGAAAACCTGCCATGGCGGTGAGGCCAATACCACGAATAATCGCATGGAACTGACAGCCGTGATAAAAGCCCTGGAAGCGCTGAAACGCCCAGGCTGCCAGGTATGTATCTACAGTGACTCCAAATATGTCTTGAATGGCATCAATGAATGGATTGCCAACTGGAAAAAACGCGGTTGGAAGACGTCGGCCAAGAAACCGGTATTGAATGTAGAGCTATGGCAGCAGTTGGATGCGCTCGTTGCTCAGCATGATATCCAATGGCAATGGGTAAAGGGCCACAGCGGCCACCCAGGCAATGAAAGGGCGGATGCCCTGGCCAATCTAGGCATTGACGAACTGGTATCTTGAACAAGGAAAATACATGAGACAGGTAGTACTGGATACGGAAACCACCGGCCTGGATGTGGCACAGGGTAACCGCATCATTGAAATCGGCTGTGTAGAAGTGGATAGACGCCGGCTGACCGGGCGCCATTATCACCAATACGTCAATCCGCAGCATGAGGTGGAAGAGGGGGCTTTGGAAGTCCACGGCATCACCAATGAATACCTGGCTGACAAGCCGTTGTTTCCCCAGATTGTTGATGAATTCCTGGCGTTTGTAGAGGGCTCTGAGCTGCTGATTCATAATGCCGCGTTTGACGTTGCCTTCCTCGATGCTGAACTGGATCGCCTGGGCAGTGGTTATGGGCGCATGGCCGACTATTGCAAGATCACTGATACGCTGGCCATTGCGCGTAAGAAACACCCGGGTCAACGCAGTAATCTGGATGCCTTGTGCAAGCGTTATGGGGTGGATAACTCACAACGCGATTTGCACGGCGCTCTGCTCGATGCTGAGATTCTGGCTGATGTTTATCTGCTGCTGACTGGTGGGCAGACCAATCTGGTGCTTGCTGAGGGCTCAGAATCTGGCTCTCGAGGCGATCAGACCCAGACAGCAACCAAGATAGATCGTGCCGATCTGTCTCTCAACGTACTGGCAGCCACTGCAGAAGAGATCTCCGCTCACGAAAAACTGCTCGCCAGAATTCAGAAAGACAGTGGTCAGTGTGTCTGGCTTCAGTCAGTAGACTCAGCTTCCTGATTGCCCGTGGACCTGCCGCAATATTTATTTCGGGGCCGAGAATGCATTGTCAGTGGCAATGAGCCGGAACAGTGGTTATCCGGTCATGCCAGTGTCGATGTGGCCCATTTCGATACTTTAGCCCGTTTGCGCCTCCCGCCGCTGTCTGCATCCCAGCCTGGTTGTGACATCCTTTTGCTGGAAGAGTCCGTCGAACTTCCGGCACACATGACGACCATGGCGACACGTGAGATTCTTCTGGCGGGCAGTTTTGACAGCTTCGCACCGCTGGGTAGAGCCAGTCAGGTCGCCCAGTGGGTCGCCGATCATCGTTTTTGTGGCCGCTGTGGATCTGATATGCAGCCCGCCCGGCAACAGCTGATGTTGGAGTGCACCGCATGCCAGCATCACGTTTATCCCAGAATCAACCCCTGCGTGATTGTCCTGATCACCCGTGGGGACCAGGTGCTACTGGCCAGCCATCATCGTCACGGAAAAGCATTTTACAGCTGTCTGGCAGGGTTTGTGGAAGCGGGAGAAAGTGCTGAAGAAGCCGTTCACAGAGAAGTGATGGAAGAAGTGGGTATTGAGATCGAGAATCTGCGGTATCTGGGCAGTCAACCATGGCCCTTTCCGTCCCAGTTGATGTTCGGGTTCTACGCTGATTATAAAAGCGGTGAAATTGATGCGGATGAAAATGAAATTGAAGATGCTGTCTGGTTTGATATCAGTGACTTGCCCTTTGTGCCCAATCCGGACATCAGTATTGCCGGGCGATTGATAGCAGGGTATCGTCAGTTACGAGCCGATAAACAAGCGCATGTTGATACAGGAGAGAGTTGATTGGAATTTTTAAGTGAGTACGGATTATTTCTGGCCAAATCCATCACGGTGGTGCTGGTGGCTATTATTCTGTTGAACCTGATTGTGGCAGCCAGTAAAAGTACGCGCCGCCAAATCCACAAGGGCAGCATTTCCGTTACCAATTTAAATAAAGAGCTGGACTCGCACAAAAGAGAGTTGCAACGAGAGCTCCTTGACAAGCCGCTGTTCAAAAAGCTGCTTAAACAGGAGAAAAAACGCGACAAGGACAAAGAAAAGAAGCGCCAGGAGGCTGGTGATAAAGCTTCCGAGGACCGTCGTCGCAGGGTCTTCGTCATAAACTTTGATGGCGATATGGCCGCCAGCGGTGTTGAATCATTGCGTGAAGAGATTACGACAGTATTGACCATGGCAGAGAAGTCGGATGAAGTCGTGGTTCGACTGGAAAGTCCCGGTGGTATGGTTCACGGGTATGGCCTGGCAGCGTCACAGTTGCTGCGTATTCGTCAAAAACAGATTCCATTGGTGATTTGTGTCGACAAGGTGGCTGCCAGTGGCGGTTACATGATGGCTTGTGTCGGAGAAAAAATACTGGCGGCACCTTTCGCGGTGCTGGGTTCTATCGGTGTGTTGATGCAAATGCCCAACATTCACCGATTGCTCAAGAAGAACGATGTTGATTTTGAAATGATCACTGCTGGTGAATACAAACGCACATTGACACCCTTTACGGAAATTACCGAGAAAGGCCGTGACAAAGTGCAGCAGGATATTGAGGAAATGCATGAGTTGTTCAAGGACTGGGTAAAGCGTCATCGCCCGGTTGTTGATATCGAAAAAGTCGCTACTGGTGAAACCTGGGTTGGCGTTCAGGCTTACGAGCGTCAACTGGTTGATCAGGTGATGACCAGTGATGATTATATTGTTCAGGCGTGTGAAACGTCAGATGTATATGAAGTCGTGTATGAGATCAAACAACCGCTGGGTGAAAAACTTGGCGGTGTGTTGCAGCGAGTTATTGATAAATCCATCATGACATGGTGGCAGCGCTTGTCGGACAGACACATCAGTTAAGCAGGATTTTATATTCTTGCGCGACATGGCGCGTTGGCAAATGCTCAAAAGGAGAAGTCATGACATCAGATGATAATTTTCAAGCCTGGGTCGTCAGAGAAGAAAGTCGCCCTGGCAGTGAGAATAAACAATTCCTGCTGAACATTGAGACGCGGCAACTGGACGATCTGCCGGCGGGTGATGTTGTTGTCCGGGTATCACACAGCTCTGTTAACTATAAAGATGCACTGTCCGCTCAAGGTAATCCGGGCGTGACGCGTGTGTTTCCTCATACGCCAGGCATTGATGCGGTTGGCATCGTTGTCAGCGATAGCAGTGGCAAATTCAACACCGGAGATGAGGTCATCGTCACCGGTTATGACCTGGGTATGAATACGCCAGGTGGCTTTGGTGAGAAGATTCGAGTGCCTGCCTCCTGGCTGGTCAGAAAGCCGGAGGCATTGTCACCCTTGCAAGCCATGGCCATCGGCACGGCGGGGCTGACGGCCGCGTGGTGCGTGGAAAAGTTGCTTCATAATGGGGTTAAGCCTGCTCAGGGGCCCGTGCTGGTCACAGGTGCCAGTGGCGGTGTCGGCAGTGTGGCTGTCAATTTGCTCGCTGACCTGGGCTTTGAGGTCCATGCCATGTCGGGCAGTGAGGCGGCCCAGTCCATGCTGAAGGCACTCGGAGTGAGCCAGATTGTGTCTCGCGAACATCTGCAAGAAGGCCTGAAAAAGCCCATGCTGAAAGAAACCTGGGCCGGCGCCGTGGATTGTGTTGGTGGTGATACGCTGTTTCAGGTGGTGAAGTCGCTCAAATACGGCGGCAGTGTGGCCTGTTGTGGCCTGGTAGCAGGGCCAGCCATGGCTAATGCCACCGTTTTTCCCTTCATTCTGCGGGGTGTGAATCTGCTTGGAGTAGATTCCGTCAATGTTCCCCTGGACGAAAAAAATGCGCTATGGGGCAAGCTTGCGGCAGAATGGCACCCGTCAGGATTGAACAAGCTGACCCATGTCATTGGTCCAGCGGAGGTGCCAGGGACATTGCAGAGCATACTAAAAGGAGAAACACTGGGGCGCTATGTGCTGGACTGGTCCCAGGCGGAGAAGCCCTGATCGTTTCGGATCAGGGCAATTCGATTAGCGGCGACGAAACAAGGGGACGGGTTTGTCGACACTGACCTGGTAGCCATCCTGAAAGTCGCTAAAGGCTTTCAGAGCATCATCCATGTCCTGGTCTTCGCGCATAGCAAAGACATTGATTCCACAGCGGTGCATATAAAACACCTGGTCGCGTAGCACATCACCAGCCGCCATAATGTCGCCATCGAATCCCAGTGTGGTGCGTAGCTCACGGGCGTTGCTGTAATTACGTCCATCACTGAATACCGGAAAAAACAGCGTGATCATGGGAATGCTGTTGATATCTGTCACGCTTTCGGCCAGTTGCGCAGCCAGGTCAGCGGAGTTCAGCCAGGGTACACAATGTCCCTGGCGAGCGGCCACCTGATCTTGCACGTCGAGCCACAAAGCAAGAGGCACAATCACGTGCTGGTTGCTTTCTACAGCCTGCAGGTCAGCAGCATCGGCGTCTTCACCGAGCCATGACCAGTTATTTTCAGTCAGTTCACCATTAACGATGAGCTGCTTGGGCAATTGATAAGTCGACATAGGGCAACGTCCTGTTAGATCAATGTCTCACGGCGGGTTTTTCGCCGTAAAGTTCAGTCTTGAATGGATCCATGCCGATGCGCTCATAGGTCGACAGGAAATTCTCGCCAGCCTCGCGATGTCGCTTGTAAACGGCAACGATTTTTTCCACAACCTCGGGAATTTCTTCCTGCGAGAAGGCGCGACCAACCACTTTGCCCAGCGCCGTGTGATTGCTGGCTGAACCGCCCAGTGTTACCTGGTAGAACTCTTCGCCTTTCTTGTCGACACCCAAAATGCCGATGTTGCCTACGTGGTGATGACCACAGGCATTCATGCAGCCAGAGATGTTCAGGGAGATCTCGCCGATTTCCCGCAGTTCTGCATGGCTGAAGCGACGCTGGATCGCTTCCGCAATTGGAATCGACTTGGCGTTGGCCAGGGCACAGAAGTCACCGCCCGGACAGCAGATAATGTCGCTGAGAAGGCCCAGGTTGTCTGCTTGCAGATCAAATGTTTTCAGCGCCTGCCACAATTCGAAGAGGCGGTCCTGTTCTACATCGGCCAGCACCAGGTTCTGGTTATGTGTAATCCGCATTTCACCAAAACTGTACTCATCAGCAAGGTCTGCGACAAAATTCATCTGTGCGGTTTCCAGGTCACCGGGAGGCGAGCCGGTCTGTTTTACACAGATCGTGACAATGGCATAGCCAGGGCGCTTGTGCGCTGCCACGTTTTGCTCATGCCAGGCTGAGAACATGACATCTTTGCTCAGTGCGCTTTGCAGCGCATCGCTCTGT
>Ga0310345_10005304_pt1 | contig 11486 bp, 8 predicted proteins | sample HC15DNA20500_MG_FD_204667 | JGI IMG/M metagenome (GOLD analysis project Ga0310345, IMG submission 204667) | Marine microbial communities from station ALOHA, North Pacific Subtropical Gyre - HC15-DNA-20-500_MG | ecosystem: Environmental > Aquatic > Marine > Oceanic | place: Pacific Ocean: North...
CTTGACGTCCACGATGGCCGGGTCTTGTGGCAAAAAGACTACGTTAGGGACTTCAACACCGCTGTCCCGTCATGGGGAATGTCGAGCGCACCACTGGTCGACAACGAACGCCTGATCGCTTTAGTGGGAGGCGAACCAAACGCCAAGTTCATGGCCTTCGACAAGGTTACCGGGGATGAGATCTGGCGGGCACTATCGTCCGACTGGGAACCTGGATACTCACAACCTATGATCATTGACGCAGCTGGGGCCGCTCAACTGATCGCTTGGCATCCACGTGCGATTAGTTCGTTGAACCCTGTTACCGGCGCTGTGTACTGGGAGATCCCGCACATTGTCGACATGGGAATCAACCCAGCAACTGCCGTGCATAGCGAGCCACATCTTCTTGTGACATCGCAATACGGTGGGGCCCTCACCCTGAGTCTGAAGGATGACAAGACACAACCAGCCGCGACTTTGCTCTGGAAAGGTGCTGGCGAGGCTGATCCTGATCATGGGATCGACGTCAACACATTCAACTCAGTAATTAGTACCCCCGTTATCGATGGTGCCTACGTCTACGGTCTTGATGGGGATGGTCTCCTTCGCTGTTTGGAATTGTTGACCGGGAAACGCGTATGGGAATCACGCGACTTGATCAAAGAAGATGCCCGGTGGGCTACCGCTTTTTTCGTCCGTAACGGCAACCGTTACTTCATCAACACAGACAGCGGGGACCTTGTGATCGCTCAGCTTTCGAGGGATGGATACACAGAAATCAGTCGGACTCACCTCATTACGCCAACTCATCCCTATGTGCGCCGACGAGCACATGGTCCTGTTGTGAATTGGTCACACCCCGCCTACGCGAACCGTCACATTGTTGCGCGTAACGACGAGGAAATCGTTCGGTTGTCACTCGCTGCCGACCAATACGGATCCTCGAAATGAAGGTACATCGTCTCATCGGAGCCACGCTTCTTTTGGCTTCTACATTGATTATCCCGGCCAGCGGATTGGCTACGCCCAGGCTCGTGACTGTAATCAGCGATTTACATATGGGTGTCGGATTCGACTCGCCCGGCAACTGGAACGCCTCCGAGGATTTCCGGTGGCACGAGGAGTTCCGATTGTTTCTCGAACACTTGAACGACGAGGGCTCCGGAGCCAACGACCTCATTCTAAACGGTGACACGTTTGAACTCTGGGAAACAGTCGAGAATGACTGCCAATACGATGATCCGTCTATTGGCTGTACAGAAAAGGAAGCGCTCGCTCGGCTTGAACGGATTTTGACTGCACATGCGCCTACCGTGGCGGCTTTGGCGCGTTTTGCTAGTTCCGAGTCGAACAGGGTGGTGATCGTCCCTGGCGATCACGACGCCGCACTTCTTTTTCCGGCGGTGGCCCAGCGCGTCGTGCAAGCCTTCGGCAGGGCAGCCATTCGTATCGAAGTTCGAATGGCTGGATTTTGGGCCTCTGCCGATGGAAAAATCTTTGTTGAACACGGTCATCAAATTGGCGAACGCGCAAACCAGTATGCTGCATGGCCTTCGCCGTTTATCACCCACGCCGGTCAGCGCCACCTCGAGCGGCCATGGGGCCAGCAAGCAGTAGCCACTTTTTACGGTAAGCAGGAATCCCATTTTCCGACCATCGACAACCTTGCGGAATATGGAACCGGACTTGGGTACGGGCTTTCTTCCAGCGGTGTCACGGATACTGGTGCAGAAACCGCTCCATTTCTCCGGTATGTGCTGTTCAGAATGCCTTGGACTCAGTTTCGTGTCGACCTTGACGCCGGTGATGTTCAACCACCTGTGTGGGACCTCGGGGCCACACGGGCGCAAGGCACGACATTCTTGAGCGACTCGTTACCGGACGATCATCGATTCAAGTCACTTGCAGTGTCCGGAATTCAAGACGGTCGAGTGTCCCAGATGATGATGACGTTAACCGACGCAGAAATCACGGCTGTCTGCGATTATCGAGCGGCTGTGCGACGATCACGCAGACGATTCGAACGCATCTTGACGCAGTTCGACCCACAAGGACCAGTCGTTACCGAGTGCCCACGTGATCCCGCGACGCGAGGAGGAGCGTTCGACTACTTCTGGCGCAGCCGCGACTTAACTTTCTTACGTCAACTCCAGAGGGCGCAGCAGCGGCTGCGTGAACGTGATGGCGATCCCGATACGGAGCCCATCGCAGTCTTTGTACACGGACACACTCACCTAGTCGACTGGAGACAACGGGTGCTCCAAAGCACCAGCCAAGGAGTAAAAGTGATCAGCGATGGCTTTTCACCAGTGAGAGGTGCTCTCACTCCCGTGGTGGTGAACGGTGGGGCGTGGCAACGTAGCATCACACCCGTACAAATCGAAGCTCTTAAGAAAGCACATACGCTAACGGACACGAAACTCTTTGAGACACTTCGGCCCGAACATTTGGCCCCTTGTTATAGCTTCGTTCAGATAAAACCATACGAAGAGCGACCTGATTTGCCGGTGATCCGGTATTGGCAGAACGGACCGAGCGGCTGGGAAACCGCGGCGACGTGTAACATGAAACCAAACCTCAGCTCCGGCGGGTGAATTTTCTCCCCGACTCATCCCCACTTGCGTGTCAGCGTTCTAGGTATGGCAACTCTTTTATATAAAGTTGTTTAGCGAATTTTGTGAGGGTTGAGACCAGAGCGAGAGATTCTTTTTCCGGAAGCTAATCGGTTGCGGCAGCAATGGCTTCGGGAGATACTACACTAGCCGGTGTTCGTTAACTCAAAAGGGAGTTACCCCATGAAGAGCCTGGGTTGTTTCGGTCTTCTTTTTATTGGTCTGATGACACCCATCACGCTAAACGCCCAGCCAAGCAAAGCGGCTGGCGTGACCTTTGCGAAGGACATTGCACCAATTCTCCAGCGCAGCTGTCAACAATGTCATCGGCCTGCTTCGGTCGCACCGATGTCACTCTTAACGTACGAAGACGTGCGCCCTTGGGCCCGCGCGATCAAGATGCGGACAGCGTTGAGGAACAAGCGAGGCGCCATGCCGCCTTGGTTCATCGAGAAGGATATCGGGATCCAGCACTTCAAAGATGACATCTCGCTGAGTGAAGAAGAAATTGAAAAAATCGCGAGGTGGGTGGACAGCGGCGCACCGCTCGGAAATCCAGCAGATCTGCCACCGCCGCTCGATTTTGGCAACGAGGACGAGTGGTCGATCGGTGAGCCCGACCTCGTTTTCGAGTCTCCAGAGATCGTCGTTCCGGCTTCCGCTCCCGACAAGTGGACTTCGCTCGGCAATATTGAGACCGGTTTAACCGAAGACCGCTATGTCGCCGCTGTTGAGGTTCGAGAGTTCAACGACATTCCCAAGGACGGCGACAACGACACCGTGGGTGGTCGCTACGTATTCCACCACATGAGTTTCGACTCGACAGATCCCAACTCAACCGACGGTCAGGCAGCCACTCGGTGGCCGACACACGAAGTGGGGCGCAATGCGGATGTTTTCCCGCCAGAAGCTGGACTAATCCTTCCGGGCGGGTCAGCGCTACATCTCCGCAACGCGCACATCCACGCGAACGGGCGCGAAACTCGTGCTCGTCTCAAGTTCGCCTTCAAGTTGCACCCAGTGGGGTACAAGCCCGCGTTAGAGTACGTGCGGAATACCGTAGGCAACGGCGTCGACATCGACATCAAGCCAAACCAAGCCGATCAGGAGCTCCATGCCTACAGCGTACTCGAGCAGCACACCAAGCTGCTGGTCTTCGAACCCCACCAACATGCGCCGGGAATGCGTATGTGTCTCGAAGCAATTTGGGGCCACAACATCCAGACGCTGAACTGCACTGGCTACGACCACAACTGGGTGAAACAGTACGTCTATCAGGATGACTACGCACCTCTATTGCCAAAAGGCACAATCCTACATCTTATCGGCTGGCTGGACACCACGTCCGCGAACCGGAACGTGGCTGACCCACGGAACTGGTCGGGCGGCGGACGACGATCGGTGGCGAACATGTTCATCCAACTCGGTAAGGCCGTGGCGCTAACCGAGGAACAGTTCGAGCAGGAAATGGCCGATCGGCGTGAGAGGCTGCAGCTGACGAAAAACGACTACCTCATCGGGTGCCCGCTCTGTAATGTCGAGTTTCCGTCACAGTCCATTCCGGCGAACGATCAGCAAAACAATCAACAATAGCGGCTCTGGCGAAAGAAGGCGAAGCGAGTGACCCCTTCAAGCCGTCCCGCCGTATTGAGGCGGCGGGGGTCGGCTTACCCGATCCAAAGGCGATCGGAACTCATCAAGCTAGACACGAGCGCCTGTCTGCAGGCTCATCATTCCGGATACCCCACAATTTGTTCTAGCGCATAGAGAAACTGGCGGAGGGGCTGGGATTCGAACCCAGGAGCGAGTTTCCCCGCTAACGGTTTTCAAGACCGCCGCCTTCGACCACTCGGCCACCCCTCCATCTAAAATCAGCCATCGGTCGGCTCAATCGCTTCCAATCCATGCATGTACGGCCGTAATACAGCAGGAATAACCACCGTCCCGTCGCGCTGCTGATAATTCTCAAGTACCGCAATCAGAGCCCGACCGACCGCAACACCTGAGCCGTTCAGTGTGTGAACAAATTCAGATTTTCCACTTCCTTCGCGTCTGAATTTTATGTTCGCCCGGCGGGCTTGGAATGCTTCAGTGTTACTACAAGAGGAAATCTCTCGATAGGCATTCTGGCTGGGCAGCCACACCTCAATGTCATAGGTTTTCGCCGCCGCGAAGCCCATATCGCTCGTGCATAACATCACCGTACGGAACGGCAGACCGAGTTGCTTGAGCACTTCTTCCGCGTGACCGGTAAGGTCCTCATGCACATCGTACGACTGCTCTGGCGTGGTATAAGCCACCATCTCGACCTTGTCGAACTGATGCTGCCTGATAAGACCTCGCACGTCCTTGCCATACGATCCTGCCTCGCTCCTGAAACAAGGTGTGTACGCGGCATACCGAATCGGTAGGGTGCGACCATCCAGAATCTCGTTGCTGTGGAGGTTGCACAGCGGTACTTCAGCGGTTGGGATCAGATACAGATCCCAGTCTCCGGCTACCTTAAACAAATCCTCTTCGAACTTCGGCAAATTGCCGGTGCCTATCAAGGCCTCCGTGTTTGCCAAGAACGGGGGTTCTACCTCTGTATATCCATGTTCCCGCGTATGAAGATCGAGCATGAAATTGATAAGCGCGCGCGCAAGTCGCGCGCCCGGCCCGACCAGAACTGCGAATCTTGCTCTCGCAATCTTCGCCGCACGCTCAAAATCAAGGATTCCTAATGCCGGCCCAAGGTCCCAGTGTGCCAGCGGCGCAAAATTAAACGCCGGTGGTTCACCGCATCGCCTGACTTCCAGATTGTCATCGGCACTCTTGCCGACCGGGACACTGTCGTGAGGGATGTTAGGTAAAGTCAACAACAAAGATCGACGTTCGTTTTCAACCTGTTCAAAACGGGCTTCCTGATCTTTGATCTGTACACCAAAATCCTGCCCTGCCTTCAGCAAGTCGTCAGCCGGTTGTCCGTCTCTCTTCGCACGGGCGATCTTCGCACCCACGTCCTTTCGGGCCCGGCGCATGTTCTCGAGCACTGGAAGAATCTGTCGGCGCTCAACGTCTAAACGTTCAAGCGCAGCGAGCTCCTCGCTTAGGCTAACTCCCCGGCGGCCGAGTTTCGTGCGAATCTCGTCTGGGCGATCTCGTAATAAGGCAGGGTCAAGCATTTTGTGTTTCCGTCGATGATACGCGTTTCATTCTAATGTAGTCCTACGATACGATCGTGCGGTATGTCAGCTAATGTACAGACCGTTGTTTTTCCGGCTGCGGGTCTTGGCACACGTATACTCCCTGCCACGAAAACGTTCCCAAAGGAACTTCTCCCTCTCGTTGATCGACCCATCATCCAGTACGGCGTAGAAGAGGCCGTTAACTCAGGCATCCGTCGAGTGGTACTGGTCACAAAACCAAGTAACACCCTAACGACGGCGCATTTTGCCGCTGATCCTGAGCTTGAAGCAATCCTTGAGGAACGCGGAAAAATCGACGCCTTGGCTGCTGTTCGAGCACTCTCGGTCATGGCCGAAGTAAAGACTGTGCACCAAGAGCAGCCTCTCGGCCTTGGTCACGCCATTTTAGCCGCCAAATCAGAGGTTGGCGACGAGGCTTTTGCCGTCGTGCTACCAGATGATGTGATCGACGCCGCCACTCCCGCGTTACAACAAATGACCGACGTATTCGCTGAAGTTGGGGGACCGGTCTTACTCGTTGAACGAGTTCCACCCGAAGCCATACACCGATACGGCATCATCGATGCCACACCCATCAGAAACGGTGTCTTTGAGATTCGGGACCTCGTCGAGAAACCAACACCCGAAATGGCTCCTTCTAACTTGGGCATTATCGGACGATATATTTTGACTCCTGACCTGTTTGCTGCCTTAGAAAAGACTGAGCCAAGTAGGGACGGCGAAATCCAACTCACCGAGGGACTCCGGCGTCTACTCCACCAACGGCCACTTTACGCCTGTGAGCTGACCGGCGTCCGACATGACACGGGAACAACGATCGGGTTTCTTCAAGCGTCCCTTCACTTCGCTCTAAAGCGTCCAGATCTCGGCCCCGCACTTCGTGCATCGCTACGCGCCCTAGTAGAGTAGAACAACAGCTCCAAGATCTTTAAGTTGCGTGCGACGATTTGGGCTTCTGTTTAGATTCAGATTTAGGCTTCGAGTCTGTCGGTTTTTTACTCTCTTTGCTAGTCGGTTTTATCTCTGTCGTTTCTTTCGTGCGATCCTCGGAGGGCGTCTTACTCTCATCCGTTTTTCGCGCATAGTCAGTAACATACCAACCCGTTCCTTTGAACTGAATGGCCGGAGATGACAACAGTTTCCTCACGCTGCCACCGCATGACGGACAGGTCTTGACCAATTCATCAGAAAATTTCTGAATCCTTTCAAACCGATGTTCACAATCGTCACACTGGTATTCGTATAGCGGCATCGTTCTTCCTTATTCCACGAGGGTCCCCGGCGCGCCAAGCATGAGTTGGCGATGCATCCAGAAAGGTACGGTCCCCTGGCCAAGCAAGCCGTCGTGGAATGATTGCAACGAGAAGGTGTCGCCTTGAGCAGCTTCGCAATCGGCACGCAGTTTAAGTAGCATTTGCTTCCCCAGTGCATACAACACATAACTTGGATCAAATGTTCCGCGCTCCGCTTCCCGCCGAGCACTCCCTTCCTCAAGGAAAGCTTCGTCCCGAAAAAATCGGACACCTTGTTCAACCGAAAGATCTTCGGTGTGGAGACGGATCCCAACAATCATTCTCGCAAGGCTCACCAATGCTTCCGCGATCTGTCCCAATCTAATCTCAGCATTCCCCCGCTCGAAACCCTCCTCAAGCATCATTTGCTCAGAATAATGGGCCCAACCTTCCACCACCGATACTGGTGCGAACAGGTTGGATTTGCGGAGCGGTGCCTGAATCTTGCGTAGGTGCTCGAAGTGAAGGAAGTGTCCCGGAAACACTTCATGCATCGAAATTGACCAGAGCTTTCCGTAATTAAAGTCGCGGAGATGCTGCTCCTGCCGATCGGCTAGCCACGAAGATTCAACATTCGTGATGTAGTAATACGCGGGCATGGGCTTAGTCTCGAATGGGCCTGCAGACCACATACTCGCGAATGCCCACCTGTAGAACTCTGGCGTTGGTGCTACCACGACCGGCTCGTGATCGGGAACCGTAACAATACGTTTACGTGAAACGAAAGCCTCCAGTTCCTCAAGCTGCTTTTCTACAACGCTAAACAGCTCATCTGCACTCGGGTGATCGGTCTTACGCTCCCTCCAAGCGTCAACTCCTCCAACATTAAAACCAGAAGCTACCTTCTTGAAGGCCTCCTGGGTCTCACCGAACTCACGGAGTGCAATTTGGAGCAAGCGCTCCACAGGAATGTCGATCCCTTCCTCAAGACGCAGCTTCTCCGAGAATCGCTCTGGGCCAAGTCGAAAAGACGCTCTACTACGCGGAGCCACCGTCTCCCGCAGGTGAGAGCTATAGTCACGCAGCGCATCGACTGCCACAACAGAGGCATCCGCCAGATCGCCCAGTAAGTGCATATCCTCAAGATCGCGGAATGCACGTGGAAGATCACGATCAACAAAAGCCAGCAAGCCTTCCAATGACTCAAGGCCCACTCGAGTATAAAGCCCTGGTGGATCCGTAACGTTCTGCCGTGCTCCCTCAAGGAACCGCGGCGTTTGTCGAAGTTTGGACACAACTCGGCGGGCTCGTTCAGTTACGGGGGCATAGTCAAAAAATGTCTGCCCCGCCAAACTATTTGCTAATGTCTCAGCGTAGTGCAATGGACTGGTTCGCCAGAGACTAATATCCTCTAGGGCGAACTCGCGCGCGCGGATACTATCAGCCAGTATTTTTCGCTCAAGCTTCTCCTCGTCTGTCAGGGTCGAAACATTGATGCCATCGAGGCGTCGGGCCCAGCCTCCCAGCTCCCTAATTTGGCTGTCGATTCCCGCGCGGCTAAAATCCTCCAACAGGTCATCGTACTGATGGATTCCGTCCGCGGCTGCCGCCGTCGGATTGTTTTCGTACAGGTAGGTCAAGTATCCGTCCAGCAAACGTGACAACGGCTCCGCAGAGTTTGACGACACGCGTTTCATAATCTCTCTTGTTGAATGGTACAATAACCGCGCATTCATTCACCTCCGTCGTCCAGTGCCACGACATTCCAACCAGTCACCAACCGAACCGCGAGGTACCTTGTATCTCGTCGCCACTCCTATCGGCAACCTCGAAGACATCACTCTTCGTGCCCTCCGCATCCTCGAACACGAAGTAGCGCTCATTGCAGCGGAGGATACCCGCCGAACGGCAAAGCTTCTGAACCATTACGGCATTCAGACCATTACTACCAGCTTCCATGTACACAACGAGCATAAAAAGCAATCCTCCCTGATCCAGCGCCTTGCTTGTGGTGATTCTCTTGCGCTGGTCTCAGACGCCGGCACACCTTTACTTTCAGACCCCGGCAGCCATTTAGTTCGCCAAGCCCTCGCGGCTGGAATCCCCGTCCAAACGGTGCCAGGGCCTAACGCTGCTGTGGCTGGTCTTGTAATGTCTGGTTTAGCGGAAGATTCCTTCACTTTTGTCGGATTTCCCCCTTATAGGTCAAAAGCCAGAACTGATTGGCTTCTTGCTATTTCAAACGAACCGCGTCCTCTCATTCTCTTTGAATCTCCTCACAGAATTCGAACTACGTTACAGAAAATGATGGAAATCTTTGGTGATAGACTGATTTCAGTCTGCCGAGAGATTACAAAGATTCACGAATGTTTGGTCACAGGCCCAATTTCAGAGGTTCTCAATAAACTGTCAGAACCAAGAGGTGAGTACACTCTTGTTATATCACCAGCAGATCAGACGATTGAACAGCCTACAAATATAAATAAAACAATGGCGCGCAATTTATTCGGTTATTTAACCAAACATGATGGATTCTCAAGGCGAACTGCTATACGGAAAGTTGCCCAAGTGTACGGATTAACGAGCCGAGAAGTCTATTCGGCAATCGAGGAAGGAAAAAACACTTAGGCTATTAGACCTAACAGTTTTCTTCGGCACTGCCTTGACCAATTCGAAACATTTTGCTAAGTTGGGCCGCTTTCCAGTGTCACACGGACAGACTGCATGAGTAAAAAATCAATGCCGCGGAAGCATTCACGATCGGCGGCGGCAGCGGCCTCAAAAGCGACCCGAGGGCCCAGGTCAAAAAAAGCTGGTTCGCGGAAAGGCGCGACCGTGAAGCGCACCTCTTTGACTGACAAACGAGCCCTTCTATATGAAAAAGCCTTGCGGTCGTACGAGCAGGCACTCAAACTGCTACACGCTAGGAAATTTCAGCAAGCACTCAGGGAATTTCAACACTTATTGCGCGACTTTCCTGAAGAACGGGAGCTTCACGAGCGCTGCAACCGTTATATGGAAATCTGTAAACGTGAATTGACATCCGCTTCGACACCACAAACGGCGGAGGAGCATCTGTACGCCGCAACGTTGGCTCTTAACAACGGGGCCTCTGACGAGGCGATACAACACCTCGCAGCGGCAGAGGAACTGAAAGCCGACCCGTCTCAAATTCATTACATGATGGCCCTGGCCAAGGCAGACCAAGGAAATCCGGGGAGCTCAGCCGATCATTTATTGCGCTCCATCGAGCTAGACCCAGACAACCGTTATCTGGCTCGGCACGAGTCAGCCTTCGAAGTGCTCCACGACAACGAGCTGATTCAGGAGGCACTGGAGCCTTTGGCTCAAACATCGGAGAAACAGTCCACCAAGTGAGCCCACAAAGTGCTCACCACGACTTTGCTGTCTCAGCATCGCTTGTGGACAAGTGCCACATCATAGTGCTCGGTGCCGGCAAGGGCACACGGATGAAGGCTAGCCGCCCTAAAGTGTTGCATCGACTTGGGGGGATCCCCTTAATTGCGCACGTGCTGCACGCGGCTCAGTCTTTACAACCAACAACCACGACGGTTGTGGTTGGGGATCACGCCGAGGCCATTGCGCAAGCCTTAGAACCTAGTTCTAGTATCCGATTCGTTCGGCAAAGCCCGCAGCTAGGCACAGCCCATGCTCTGCTCCAAACCGAACAGATCCTGACTCGCGAGAAAGGCAGTTTGGTCGTGCTTTCTGGGGACGTACCACGAATCAAGCCTAAAACCTTACGCCGACTCCTCAAGTCACATGAGGACACCGAGGCCACCGCCACGGTTCTGACCGCGGTCCTTCATCGTCCCTTCGGGTATGGGCGCATTATTCGTCAGAACGGTCAGTTTGCCAAGATCGTGGAGGAAACGGACGCAACATCTGCTGAGCGGGTAATACGCGAAATCAATAGCGGCATCTACGTGTTTGACTTGCAGCCGCTGTTTAGAGCCCTCCACCAGATACCGGAAGCCGGACCAAGAAAAGAGCGTTATCTGCCAGCGGTTCTCACACTGTTTCGGCGGCACGGTCTCAAAGTTGAGACTGTCGACACCGATGACCCGAGCGAGGTCCGCGGCATCAACAGCCAGACGGAACTGGCAGAAGTGAGCATCATGGTGAGACAAACCAAAAACGAAGAATTGATGGCCGTTGGCGTCACACTCGAAGATCCTGCCACCACATACATTGACGACGATGTTTCCGTCGGCCCCGATACCGTAATACACCCAGGCGTGACACTGGAAGGTAAAACGACGATCGGTGCGCGTTGCGAGCTGCACTCAGGGATCCGGATTGTTAACTCAACCGTCGGTGATGACGTAACGGTGAACAACTTCTGCGTAATTACCGATTCAAGCATCGAGACAGGAGCCAGGATTGGACCCTTCGCCCATTTAAGGCCGGGGACCGTCATGGGGGAAGGAGCCAAAGTCGGTAATTTCGTT
>Ga0310345_10005306_pt1 | contig 11484 bp, 10 predicted proteins | sample HC15DNA20500_MG_FD_204667 | JGI IMG/M metagenome (GOLD analysis project Ga0310345, IMG submission 204667) | Marine microbial communities from station ALOHA, North Pacific Subtropical Gyre - HC15-DNA-20-500_MG | ecosystem: Environmental > Aquatic > Marine > Oceanic | place: Pacific Ocean: North...
TTCTGACCAAGTCGGAAGCGTGCTTTCCCGCGGTATGATGGAGAGGGCACGCTTTTGCCGTCATGCATTTGATACCCACGCAGCGGATTCCAAAAGTCCATTAGCGCGTATCTGTAGTATACCCCAGTAGACCCAGAGCCTTGAGGCCCCGTGATGAAGCACTTATCACAGTTGCATCCTAAAAATTGAGTTGGGTCTATCAGATCGCAGAACAGGGGCTTTCAGATTGCCTGACACAAGTGCATCTCTTCCCGACGGGCGGACAAATGGTAAACCCGACACTTGCTCCGCTAGCCCTGCGCAGATAGAGCCGACATATCTGTTCATCGCCTCCGAAGTCCGTTCCGGGAGCACATACGTGGCTGAACTCCTGTCCTACACCCTCGATGCATCCGGTGGAGGAGAGGCGTGGGAATTGACGAAAGAGCAATTTCGCCATTTCAATGATCGTTCGACCCCAGCCGACGTAGCTGAAAGCATTTCGGCGCTCTGGCTCAGTCCGCAGGCGATACGCTCGGCGAAAGTCATGTGTTCGGCTCTTTCAGTCCTGATCCGCTGCGCAAGGGCAGATAATGCCCTGCATGACCTAGCATTCGGGTCACGGGCAAAATGGATCGTGGTGCGCCGACGCAACCGGATACGGCAGGCAGTAAGCCTTGCCATGGCGCGCAAGACCAACCAGTATCACGTCTATGCCCCTGTCGAGGACGAAAGGCCTGTCGATGTCTCCCTGCAAGAGATCGAGGCTGCGCTTCGTGCCGTGATCATGGCGGACTGCTTCCTCGAGAGCTTTCTGACTATCCCCAAAGTCTGCTGCGAACTGTTCTATGAGGATGTTCTCGCCGATCCGGCGGGAGCAATCCGGCGTGCGCTTTCGGACCTGGGTCTTGTTACCGATCCAAAGACGTTCTCGTTCAGCGAGGCCAAGCTTGTGCCGGAACGTCAGTTCCGGAAAGCTGAACTGGAGCGATCCTTCCGGCATTGGTTACTGGAGAACAATCACCGGACAGAGTGAGCCGCAGGCTGCGGCGCGTTGGTGAGGGGGGCATGGCATCTCCACAAGAACCCTGCCCAAATCAGCAGTGGCCGTATCGGCGCGCAGTTCCCATGATCGCTCATTGCAACGAAGAGAGAAGGAACGCGCAATGGATCTGGGGCTCAAGGACAGGAAGGCCATTCTGGTCGGCGCCAATGGCGGGATCGGGCGGCAGGTTGCGCTCGCGCTGGCGGCGGAGGGCTGCCACGTGGCGGTCTGCGGTCGTACGCAGGCCAAGGTCGACAAGATCGTCGGCGAACTCGCGCCGAGCGGCGTGACCGTCTATTCAGAGGCGCTCAATGTGACGGATCCGGAGGCAGTTCCTGCGTTCGTCAACAAGGCGGCGGCAGCGCTGGGCGGCTGTGACATCTTCATCAGCTTCACCTCGGCGAACCTGGGCGAGGACAGCGATGCCGGCTGGGATGCTGTCATGCAGGCAGATATCCTGCCGATGCGGCGCGGTGTCGCGGCGGCAAAGCCTTATCTCCTGAAGTCCGATGCCGGTTCGATCATCTGCATGAGCTCGACCGGCGCGGTCGAGGAATTCATGGGAGTGCAGCCGTATAACGCGCTGAAGGCGGCGGTGATGGTCTATGCGTCGGACCTGTCGCAGGCGCTGGCGCCCGAAGGCATCCGCGTCAACTGCATCACGCCGGGGCCGATCATGACCGAGGACGGCCCCTGGGCCTACATCAAGGAAAAGATGACGCCCTTCTACGACGCCACGCTTGCCAAGATCCCGATCGGCCGGATGGCGACAGGCGAGGAACTCGCCCGCGCGATCGTGTTTGTCGCGTCCCCGGCGTGCCTCGCGATGACGGGCGCGAACATCGTCGTCGACGGCGGCTACACCAAACGCGTGCAGTTCTGAGCTGCACCACCCCCAACCCCCTCCTCTGAGGAGGAGGGGGTTCAGGCGATCAGCGGATCGGGCAATCCGGCGCGAGGCGCATGTCGAGGTAGTTGTCCACCGCGCGCATCATGTCGTCGAGCTCGTTCTCGAAGAAGTGGTTGGCGCGCGGGATCTCGTCGTGGTGGATCGTGATGTGCTTCTGCGTGCGCAGCTTGTCGACCAGCTTCTGCACGGCGTTTGGCGTCACCACCGTGTCCGCCGCGCCCTGCACGATAATGCCGCTGGCGGGGCAGGGGGCGAGGAAGCTGAAATCGTACATGTTGGCGGGCGGCGCGACCGAGATGAAGCCGCGGATTTCCGGGCGGCGCATCAGCAGCTGCATGCCGATCAGCGCGCCGAACGAGTAGCCCGCGATCCACGTCGTGCTCGCTTCGGGGTGGATCGACTGCACCCAGTCGAGCGCGGCAGCGGCATCCGAAAGCTCGCCGATGCCGTTGTCGAAGCTGCCCTGGCTGCGGCCGACGCCGCGGAAATTGAAGCGCAGGGTGGCGAACCCGCGCGCGACAAACGTTTTGTACATCGCCTGCGTGATGCGGTCGTTCATCGTGCCCCCGGCCTGCGGGTGCGGATGGAGGATCATCGCGACGGGCGCGCGGGGGCGGGTGGCGGGCTGGAAGCGGCCTTCGAGGCGACCATCGGGACCGGGAAAGATGACTGCGGGCATGGACTGTCCTGAACTGCCGGGCCGGGCGTAGCGTTCAAGGCTCGGGCTTTTGGGCCGCACGCCACGCCGGGGCTGGGAAAAGCGAGAGGCCGCTATATAGAAATGGTTGCCTCAAAAGCAATCATTCCCGCCAGAGCTTGGAAATGCCCCCTATCTACCTCGATCATGCCGCCACCACGCCGCTGCTCCCCGCAGCGCGCGAGGCCATGCTTGAAGGCTTTGCGCTTTGGGCCAACCCGTCGAGCCCGCACAAGGCGGGTCGTGCGGCGCGGGCAGCGCTGGAGGCGGCGCGGGGCCGGGTTAAGGCGGCGCTTGGGTGGCAGGGTGAAGTGATCTTCACCTCCGGAGCGAGCGAGGCGCTGGCCGTTGCGATGACGCGCTGTGTGCAGCCCATCGCGGCAGTTTCGGCGGTGGAGCATGAGGCAGTACTGCGCTGGACAGGGGATGCGGCGCGGCTGCCGGTAGATGGCGAGGGGCGGGTCCTGACAGAAGGCTCGCTCGCGGGACTTGTCGCCGTGCAGCAGGTCAACAACGAGACCGGGGTGATCCAGCCGCTGGACGAGCTGGCCGAAGCGGTGCGCGCAACGGGCGGTCTGCTGCTGGCGGACTGCGCGCAAAGTGCGGGCAAGATCGCCCTGCCCGCCGCCGACATGGTCGCGGTCAGCGCGCACAAGTTCGGCGGGCCGATCGGTGTCGGCGCGCTGCTGGTGCGTGATTGGGCGATGCTGAAACCGACCGGCGGACAGGAACGTGGCTATCGCGGCGGGACGGAAAACCTGCCAGGCGCGCTGGCCATGGCGGCTGCGCTGGAGGCGCCTCGCGACTGGCTCGAAGCGGCGGCGCGTCTGCGCCAGCGGCTGGACGATGGCATCCTCGCGGCTGGCGGGGAGATCATTGCGCAAAACGCGCTTCGCCTGCCCACCATCGCCGGATACCGCATGCCGGGCCGCTCGGCCAATGCGCAGCTGATCCGGTTCGACGGGATGGGGATCGCGGTTTCGGCGGGGAGCGCCTGTTCCTCCGGCTCGCTCAAGGCCAGCCCGGTGCTCACGGCGATGGGCTATCCCCATGCAGGCGAAGTCATCCGCGTCTCAATCGGGCGCGAGACGATGGAAAGCGAGATCGACGCATTCCTGAGCGCGTGGCGGGAGATCCGGGGGTGATCTACCTCGATTATCAAGCGACCACCCCGCTGGCCCCCGAAGCGCGCGAGGCGATGCTACGCTGGCTGAGCGAAGACGGCTTTGCCAATCCGCACAGCCCGCACCGCCCGGGCCGCGCCGCAGCGGCTGCGGTGGAGCTGGCGCGGGAACAGGTCGCTGGGCTCCTGCCCCCGGGCGGTCAGGTGATTTTCACCTCTGGCGCGACCGAGGCGCTCAATCTCGCGATCCTCGGATGCGGGGCGAAGCGGTTGGCCGTCTCGGCCGTCGAGCATGCGGCCGTGCTCGACACGGCACGGTTTGCCGATCCGGATTGTGCGGTGCTACCCGTCAGTTCCGCCGGCCTTGTCGATCCGAGCACCCCGATCCCCGCAGGCACGGGCCTTGTCGCGGTCATGCAGGTCAACAACGAGATCGGCACCATCCAGCCTGTCGAGGGGCTGGCCGAAGCGGCGCACGCGGCGGGCGCACTGTTCCTCTGCGATGCGGTCCAGGGCGCAGGCAAGCTTACGCCGCCCGCCAGTGCGGACATGATCGCGATTTCCGCTCACAAGCTCCATGGCCCCAAGGGCATCGGCGCGCTGTGGGTGCGCGATGGGCTGGAACTCGCTCCCCTGATCCACGGTGGTGGGCAGGAACACGGCCTGCGTTCGGGAACACTTTCGCCCGCGCTTTGCGCCGGTTTTGGCGCAGCTGCGGCGCTGTGCACAAGTCTGCGGGAAAGCGATGGACGGCACGTCGAGAACTTGTGGGATCAGGCCCGCGCCCTTTTCGCCGATTGGACACTCAACGGCAGCGCGGACCAGCGCTGGCACGGCAATCTCAATCTCCGGCGCGAAGGCCTTGATGTCGCCAGACTGATGTCAGATTGCCGCACCGTCGCATTTTCTGCAGGCTCTGCCTGTGCCAGCGGGTCCGGGCGGCCCTCCCATGTCTTGCGCGCGCTCGGACTTTCGGACAGGGAAGCAAAAACCGCGATCCGCATAGGTTTCGGACGCTATACCAGGGCAGGGGATCTTGAACGGGCCGCCGCCGCAATCCATGCGGCTGTTGGTGCGCAGGGAGCGTTGTAGCCATGGTCAAGGTCACCTTCATCACCGCGCAGGACCAGCGCGTCGAGCGCGAGGCCGAAGCGGGTACGCGCTTGCTGGAAGTGGGCCAGAACGCCGGTCTGCCGCTTGAAGGAACCTGCGAAGGGCAGATGGCCTGCTCCACCTGCCATGTGATCGTCACGCCCGAATGGTTCGAGAAGCTCGCCCCCGCCAGCGATGACGAGGAAGACATGCTCGACCTCGCCGCCGGGGTGACGCGCACGAGCCGCCTCTCCTGCCAGATCGTGCTGACCGATGCGCTCGACGGGCTTGAGGTCCGCGTGCCGGAAGAAGCGCGGGATATGCAGGGCCGCTGAGCCGCGCTAGGTACATGCCCCTAGGCCCAGACCAAGGGCCAGATCGGGGAGCGAATTTGCGTCAAGCGCTGCAGTATCGATTGGTTTGTGCGCTCCTGCTGGCGCTGGCGATGGTGGCAGCTGCTCCCGCCCAAGCCCAACTTCGCGCGCTGCAGAACCCTTCCTTCGAAGCCAACGATCCGGCGGGACCGGGCGCACCGAACTTCGAGATCCTGCCGATTGCTTCGGTGCAGGGGTGGAGCTCCACCACGGGCGAGATCGAGCTGTGGGACAGCAATTTCAACGGTGTGCCAGCCTATCAGGGCAACGTGTTCGCCGAAATGAATGCCAACACCAATGGCACGCTGTTCCAGAACATCTGCCTCATCAACGGCGAGCCCTTCGGCTGGACTTTCGCGCACCGCGCCCGCCCGGGCGGCGCCTCCACGCAGACGGTGCGGTTTCAGGTGGCATCCAGCAGCGGGACAGTGATCCAGACCCTCGCGACGCAGGCCTCGACCACGGCCAACCAGGTGTGGAACGTCAACACCGGCAGCGCGACGTACAACGGCGCGTCCGGCCTGCAGCGGGTGCAATTCACTACCTCCGACGCAGGCTCGTTCGGCAACTTTCTCGATGCGATCCAGCTCACCTTGCGGCCCTTCGTGCAGATTTCGGCGGCCAGCAGCACGGGCGTGGAAAGCGTGCCGAACGCCAACATGGCAACCCTGCTGGTCACCGGCACCGCGCCCAATGCGATCAATGTCGTTGTGACCATCACCGGCGGCACGGCGACGCGGGGGACCGATTACACCACGCCTGGCAATGCCGCGACGTTCACTGTGACGATCCCGGCGGGCACCTACTACAACAGCCCCATCGCGCTCGGCATCAACGTGGTTGACGATACGGCGGTCGAAACGGCGGAGACCATCGCCTTCTCGATCAGCGCGGGCACCGGCTACACCATCGCCAACACCACCACCTGCGGCGCATCGGTGCAAACCACCGGCACTTATACGATCACCGACAACGACGGCCGGGTGACCCTGCGCAAGCAATGGGCCGATGCCACGGTGAACGATACCGCCACGGTCACGCTGTCGCGCGGGACCACTGCCATCGGCACCCTCGCTGCCACGGCGACGACGGCCAGCGCGCTGGTGACGAGCGCGACGCCGACGCCCGTCGTGCTGGGCGAGACGGTGACACTCGCCGAAACACTGGGAAGCGCCAATGCCAGCCGCTATTTCGGCACCGTCGCCTGCACCGGCGCGGCGGATACGAACCTGGCGGACGGCCTCACCATCGGCGCCGCTGAAACGGCAATCACGTGCACCTACACCAACACCCGCGTCCCCGCGCTGGTGGTGACCAAGACTTCGAGCATACTGTCCGACCCGGTCAATGCGTCGAATCCCAAAGCCATCCCCGGCGCCGCGCTGCGCTACTGCATCCTCGTCACCAATCCCGGCACGCTGGCAGGCAGCAATGTCGCCGCCACCGATCTCTTGCCGGCGGGGATCACCTACACCGCCGGCTCCGCGCGTAGCGGCGGCACTTGTGCCACGGCGACGACGGTCGAGGATGACGACGCGGCGGGTGCCGACGAAAGCGATCCCTATGGCGTCTCGTTCCTCACCGGCACGCTGACCGCCAGCGCGACCACCCTCGCGCCGGGCGCAAGCTTCGCGATCACCTTTGACGCCGTACTCAATTAGACTGACAGTTGCGGCGCCATGGCTCCGGCGTAAGCTGCCCGAAAACAAGGGGAGAGCACGTGATGGCCTACGATTCCTACAAGCTGCTGCGGATCGCGCGCGAAGGCGCGCTGCTCACCGCCATTGTCGATGCGCCGCCGATCAATGTCATCACGATGGAGCTGTTCCAGGAACTGGCCGCGCTCGCCATCGAGCTGGAGGCCGACCCGACCGCGCTCGTCTTCGTGCTCAAGAGCGCGGACCCCGATTTCTTCCTCGCGCATTTCGACGTGGCGCTGCTTATCGCCATGTCCAATGCACCCGCCGCACCCGGCGGCGAAGTCAATACCTACCATGAGATGTGCGCGCGCTATCAACGCATGGACAAGATCACCATCGCGCAGATCGAGGGCCGCGTCGGCGGCGGCGGAGCGGAACTGTCGATGAGCTTCGACATGCGTTTCGGCGTTACGGCCAAGACGCTGATCAACCAGATGGAAGTGCCCATCGGCATCATCCCCGGCGGCACCGGCACGCAGCGCCTGCCGCGCCTCGTCGGCCGGGCGCGCGCCATCGAGATCATCCTTGGCGCGGGCGATCTCGATGCCGAGACCGCCGAGAAATGGGGCTGGCTCAACCGCGCGCTGCCCGCGGACGCCATCGATGCCCATGTCTCGGCATTGGCAAAGCGCATCGCCAGCTTCCCGCCCGAGGCCGTGCGGCTCGCCAAGCGCTCGGTCGAAGCCTCCGCGCTGCCGCTCGACGAGGGCTGCCGGATCGAGGCGGACCTGTTCCAGCAATTGCTGTTCAGCGACACCGCGCGCGAGAAGATGCAGCGCTTCCTCGATCTCGGCGGACAGACCCGCGATGCCGAACTTCGCGTGGCGGACTTGAGCGCCAAGGTCGCGGCCTCCGGCTGAGCGCGCCCTTCAGCCCCAAAACATCGGGGTAAACTCGGCTTCTCCGCAGTTCCCATTGGCCGGTCCCGCTTGCTATGGCCATCCCTGCCATGACCAAGACCACCGAAGCCGAGCCCGATCCTTTCGACGCCATCGTCGATGCGCCGTTCGATGCCGCGCTGTCCGAGCGCTACCTCGTCTATGCGCTCTCCACGATCACCGCGCGCTCGCTCCCCGATCTGCGCGACGGGCTGAAGCCGGTCCACCGCCGCCTGCTCTGGGCCATGCAGCAGCTGCGGCTCGATCCGACCGGCGCGTTCAAGAAATCGGCGCGCGTGGTGGGCGATGTTATCGGCAAGTATCACCCGCATGGCGATGCCTCGGTCTATGATGCGATGGTCCGCCTCGCGCAGGATTTTGCGCTGCGCTATCCGCTGGTGGAGGGGCAGGGCAACTTCGGCAATATCGACGGCGATAATGCCGCCGCCTACCGCTACACCGAAGCGCGCCTCACGCGCACCGCGATGCGCCTCATGGCGGGGCTGGAAGAAGGCACCGTCAACTTCCACCCCACCTACAATGGCGAGGAGGAAGAGCCGGAAATCTTCCCGGGCCTGTTCCCCAATCTTCTCGCCAACGGCTCCAGCGGCATCGCGGTCGGCATGGCGACCAATATTCCCAGCCACAATGTGGCCGAGATCGTCGACGCCACGCTGCGCCTGATCGACAATCCGGCGGCGACCCATGACGAGCTCATGGAAGTCTTCCACGGCCCCGATTTCCCCACCGGCGGTCTCGTCGTCGACAGCCGCGCCGCGATCAGCGCGGCCTATGAAAGCGGCAAGGGCGCGATCCGCGTGCGTGGCCGTTTCTCCACAGGGCGGCTGGACGATGGCAGCTGGGAACAAACCGGCATCGAGAAGCTGGGCGGTGGCCAGTGGCAGCTCGTGCTCTCCGAAATCCCTTATCAGGTGCAGAAGGGCAAGCTGATCGAGCAGATCGCCGCGCTCATCGCGGACAAGAAGCTGCCGATCCTCGAAGATGTCCGCGATGAGAGCGATGCACAGATCCGCATCGTGCTTGTGCCCAAGAGCCGCAATGTCGATCCCGAGCTGCTCAAGGAATCGCTGTTCCGGCTGACCGATCTCGAAGTGCGCTTCGGGCTCAACCTCAATGTGCTCGATGCGCGCCGCACCCCCGGCGTGCTGGGCCTCAAGCTCCTGCTGCAGGAATGGGTGATCGCGCAGATCGACATCCTGCTGCGCCGCTCGCGCCACCGGCTGGAGAAGATCGCCAACCGGCTCGAGCTGCTCGACGGCTACATCATCGCCTACCTCAATCTCGACCGCGTGATCGAGATCATCCGCACCGAGGACGAGCCCAAGCCCGTCATGATGGCCGAGTTCGGCCTCACCGACCGGCAGGCCGAGGCGATCCTCAACATGCGGCTGCGGTCTTTGCGCAAGCTGGAAGAAATGGAGCTGCGCAAGGAGCGCGAGGGGCTGCTGGTGGAACAGGCCGAGCTGCAGGCGCTGCTCGATGATCCCAAGCTTCAGAAGAAGCGCCTCAAGGCCGATCTCAAGGCGCTGCGCAAGGAGTATGCGGAAGACACCCCGCTCGGCCGCCGCCGCACGACTCTGGCCGAAGCCGCGCCGACGCGCGAATTCAGCATGGATGCGATGATAGAGAAGGAGCCTGTGACGGTGATCCTGTCCGCGCGCGGCTGGATCCGCGCGGCCAAGGGCCACCTCGCGCTCGATACGGATTTCAAGTTCAAGGAAGGCGATGGCCCCGCCTTCGCGCTCCACTGCCAGACCACTGACAAGCTCCTGTTCGCAGTCGACAATGGGCGGTTTTATACGCTCGGTGCCGACAAGCTGCCGGGCGCACGCGGGTTTGGCGAGCCGATCCGCACCATGGTCGATATCGATCCCGAGGCGCAGATCGTCGCCGTTGTCGTGTTCAAACCCAAGGGCCAATTGCTGCTCGCAGCGAACAGCGGGCGCGGGTTCGCGGCGGAGATGGATGAACTGCTCGCCGAAACGCGCAAGGGCCGCGGCGTCGTCACCACCAAGCCCGGCGTGAAGCTCGCCGTGGTGCGCGAAATCGCACCCGAGCATGATCACGTCGCGGTGATCGGCGAGAACCGCAAGCTCGTCGTGTTCCCGCTCAGCGAAGTGCCGGTGCTCGCCAAGGGGCAGGGCGTCACGCTCCAGCGCTACAAGGATGGCGGCATGGCAGACGCGACCACGCTCACTTTTGCGGATGGCCTTTCGTGGGCGATGGGCGGAGAAAGCGGCCGGACCCGTACCGAGAAGGACCTTCTCCCCTGGAAGGTCGCGCGCGGCGCGGCCGGGCGCATGCCGCCCACCGGCTTTCCCAAGGAGAACCCTTTCGCATGAGTGGTAACAGGTTGGCAGGACGCATCGCGCTGATCACCGGCGCTTCCTCCGGGCTCGGCGCGCATTTCGCGCGGCTCTATGCCGGCGAGGGCGCCGCGGTCGTGATCGGCGCGCGCCGGGTGGACCGGGTGCAGGCGCTGGCCGACGAGATCAACGCCGCTGGCGGCAAGGCGCTGGCCGTGGCGATCGACGTGACCGACGAAGCCTCGATCATCGCCGCCTTCGACGCTGCGGAAGCCCAGATCGGCGTGCCCGATGTGGTCGTCGCGAATGCCGGCATCGTCGTCCCGGGGCGCGCAGTCGATGTCGCGGCGGAAGGCATCCGCTCGGTCGTCGATACCAACTTCACCGGCGTCTACCTCACTGCCCGCGAAGGCGCGCGGCGGATGATCAAGGCGGGCTCGAAGCAGAGCGAGAAGGGCCGCGTCATCCTGATCGGCTCGATCACCTCGCACATGACCGCGCAGGGCGATGCCGCCTATGCCGCCACCAAGCTCGCCGTGCAGCACTTGGGGCGCCAGTTCGCGCAGGAATGGGTGCGGCTGGGGATCAGCGTCAACACGATCCAGCCCGGCTACATCAGCACCGAAATCGCGGGCGACTGGTTCGACACCGAAGGCGGCAAGGCCCAGATCGCCTCATGGCCCCGCCGCCGCCTGACCGATGTGACCGCGCTCGACGAGCCGATGATCTTCTTCGCCAGCGACGCCTCGCGCCAGATCACCGGCGCGCATATCACGGTGGACGACGGGCAGAGTTTGTAGGCGGCCCTTGAATTAACTCGACACCTGCTGATCTGCCCATTTATGTTCGCCCAATGGCTAAGCGAAATAGTGTCTACCATGGGCCAAACCGCGTGCGGGAGTTCCGTAAACGGGCAAAGTTGACCTTGCAAAAAGCGGCGCCATTGATCGGATTGTCTTGGGCTCACCTTGCTCGGATTGAGACTGGTGGAAGAGAGCTAAACACCATTTGGATGGACCGGATCGGCAAGGTATTCGGTTGTTCTCCGGCGGACCTCTTGCCGTTGGAGATGGGAGGCTTGTCGACAGTGGAGCGCGATCTGGTCAATCTTCTAAGGCACTTACCAGAACCGAATAAGCGGGCCATTGAAGCGGTTCTGGAGAGCCAGCGACCGTACATGAAGAATTTGGAGTCCGTGAACGAGTCACATCACTGGGATGGCCAACTGAAACTGTAGGTTCGATAAAAATCACCTCCGTTCGTGTCGAGCGAAGTCGAGACACCAAACCCCCCGCATTGTGTCGAGACGTAGCGCCAAACCAAACGGGTGGGGTGTGTAGTGGGGACCCACAACCATAC
>Ga0310345_10005308_pt1 | contig 11478 bp, 8 predicted proteins | sample HC15DNA20500_MG_FD_204667 | JGI IMG/M metagenome (GOLD analysis project Ga0310345, IMG submission 204667) | Marine microbial communities from station ALOHA, North Pacific Subtropical Gyre - HC15-DNA-20-500_MG | ecosystem: Environmental > Aquatic > Marine > Oceanic | place: Pacific Ocean: North...
TCTTCGGTTTCAATATCAAAGTAATCAATGATCAACTGGAAGTCATGGCTGGCATCAAAGCCCTGCGATTGCCAGATAGCACCGGTGCCCCAGACTGTCGCTGTTTCAGGCTCAATGCCCGTCGCTGTGACAGTGGTCGCACCACGCCAGTCACCACCGGCAATGGTGTAGCTGTTGACACCTACGTTAACTTCACCTGGGTTAACACCCGCACCAGGTGCCTGATAGTTGGTACCATAGGAACCTCGGAACGACAGGTTATCAGTCAATTCATATTTACCGGACACCTTGTATACAGTCGCATCCAGATCACCGGTGAAGCGCTCATGACGAGCAGCTACAGCCATAAAGAAGTTATCCAGTACGGGCAGGTTAAATTCAACAAATGCTGACTCTTGCTTCTGCGAGGTGGAGTCTGGCTCCTGAGTGCCAAAGAAAAAGAATGGGCCAGGTCCATCTGGCGTACATCCCAGGTATTCTGGGTCACTCGGGTCCAGCGGACGCTGCTCAGGCCAGAAACAGGGTGTTTGTCCGTTGTAAATGGGGTCTGGAACCGTCTCCCGGTTTTGGCTGTCACGGAACTGGAAGCCGCCGCCCCAGGCAATGCTGCCACCACCCAGCTCAATGCCGGTATCTCCGCTGAAAACCAGGTCAACTGTCACATTCCAATCAGTCTCTTCATCATAGCGTTCATTGAAGACCCACTCTCTCAACGCTTGCGGGTTAGCCGCATTCGGATCGTAACTGGGGTTTGCCAATCCGAGCTCTGGCTGACTGGCGAAATTGCTGGCAAAGGGGTTCCAGTACATACAGTCACCAACACCGGCCATGGCTGGGTTTTGTGTACCCAGTCGATCCGGGTTCAGGTCGTTCGCCTCACAGTTAGGTCCGCCAAATCCGTACAGCGCTTCCTGCATTCGAGCCCCCATGATATCCGGGGCGGAGTTACGCAGATCAAACTGGTTGTACGTCACAGCGAAATCCCAACCAATACCATTGTTCAGTTCACCAGTGAAACCGGTTGATACATGCCAGTAACGGTAATCATGCGAGTTGGGTGTACTGTGCAAACCATCCTGAGCAAAGGTGTCATTACCACCGTGCGCAAAAGCGCGATAAGTAATTGGTGTGTAACCTTGTGTGAGTCCATACAGTGGGTTATTAGCCCACCCAGACCGTTGCGCAAACTCAGCCACATACGGGTTATTTGCCGGCACATACAACTGATAGGTCAGCCCCGAGGTTTGTGCCGGACCGCGCACAACAGGCTGAGAAGGAGAGCCGTAAGCTTCGGGGGTATGAACTCGACTCCATGAGGTGCGCGCATAAAATTCCAGAGAGTCTGACACGTCGGTCGTAAACTGACCGAAGAGCCGGAAGATGTCATTGTCTTCCACAATGTTGTAATACGGAATGTAGTTATAGTTACAGGTATAAGCATTGACATACACACCGCCAACAGCCTCACATGATTCCTGGGTAAAGTCCGAAACCAGACCAAGCGGCGAACCCCATTCTGAGTTGGCTGTAAAACCAGGATCACTCGGCAAAGAAGCACGTGGCACATAACCTGCCAGGTTAGTCAGGCCTGACCATGGCGCCGGGTTCACGCCGTAAGGCAGGCTGGCAAAGTCACGCTCCTTGGTCTGCAGTCGGGATCGATGATCCCATTCAGCCGCCACCAGAATATTGCTCGACTCAATGTTCCAACCGGCCTTGGCATTGACATTCCAGTCACCATCGCTGTCAAAGCCCCCCCTTGTATGAGCTGCCCAGCTCAAACCCTTCATAGGAGTTGTCCGTAATAAAGTTAACCACCCCGCCGGTTGCATCCGCACCATAGGTTACCGCTGCACCATCTTTGAGGATTTCAACGCGGGAAGTCACGTTAGAAGGAAAAATAGATGAGTTCTGTGGCGTTCTACGACCATTGAACAGTGTCAGGGTCTTATCCGAGCCAATGCCCCGAAGGTTGAAGCTGACGTTACCGGTATTGCCGGATCCGCCGAAGTAGTATGCTTCACCAGTGATTGGGCCACCGGCGGTCAAGGTCTTGGCAAACTCCAGTGCGGAAGGACTGCCAGTTTCCAACAGTTCGGCGGCGTTAAATACCTCAACGGGCAAAGCCTGATCGACAGGGGTCCCCCGGATCAATGACCCCGTGACAATCACTTCTTCGATTTCAGTTTCGGATTCTGCATTCTGAGCGACTGCAGGTAGGGAAGTGGCACTGGTCAGCATTACTGCCAACGCCAAAGACTTACGTTTGCCTAGATAGACATTTCGCATTGTCTCACGCTCCTATAGCTTTGTTTTATATGATTTTTATTGTTTAGCAATATTGCTGCATTTCACTTTGTTCCTATCCCTTTGATTTTTCTGGAACAGGTAACAAAGACTGGTCAGAACAACACCACTGATAAAGCTACTACGTGGAATCACGAGCGAGACTAATCACTCTTGACCGACATCAGCTGCAATGCTGATCGAGCGAACGTTACATAGATTATCACAATTTGTAACATGCTGTGCGACAGAATAACGTTTAGGGTCGACAAACCCCTTGCCGCCCTGCATGATAGCCAGGCAAATTATTAACGAACTTCCCAACATTAAGCATTTCAGGAGTTTGAAAGATGAAGATGTTACGCCAGACAGCGATCGCTGCAGGTTTCGTATTTGCCTCATTACCACTGGCCACGACGCTGCAGGCCCAACAAAGTGAGTCAACACAGAACGCAGCGGCATATATTGTGTCACCGCAAGATGGCGATACGGTCAGCGAGACTTTCACTGTCGTATTTGGATTGAATGAAATGGGCGTAGCACCCGCGGGTATTGAAATGGCTGAAACAGGCCACCACCACCTGTTAGTGGATAAAGACACGATGCCTGCCATGGATCAGCCACTGGGCGGTGATGTGATGCATTTTGGTAAAGGGCAGACTCAGGCCGAGCTGACACTTGAACCAGGCGAGCATACACTGCAGCTCATTCTGGGAGATCATCTGCATATTCCACACAATCCACCGGTTGTGTCAGAAAAAATCACAGTGACAGTGGAATAACCTGTCCTTATAGGATGCCTCGCCGGTGCAGATCAAGCGACTGCACTGGCGCTGGCCGACTGAACAAATACCCTTGATAGAGAGTACACCCCTGAGAGTTGAGGTAATCTCTTTGTGCAACCGTCTCGACCCCCTCTGCCATCACCTCCAGCCCTAATGTGTGAGCCATATCGATAATCGCTCTGACAATCGCGGCATCTTTCTGGCTGTCATTGATATGACGCACAAAGGACTGATCTATCTTCAATTGATCCAGCGGCAATTCGCTCAGGTAATTCAAAGAAGAGTAACCTGTGCCAAAGTCATCAATGGCAAAACGAACACCCAGCTTGTTAAGTCGCAAAATATTGCGTTTGGCAACGTCCAGATCGTAGATCAATGTCGACTCAGTGAACTCAAGCATCAACCGGGTTGCATCAATACCAAGCTTAGCGATCCGTGTTTCGAGATTCTCAACAAAATTCTCGTGGTAAAACTGCTCGACACTTAAATTAAGACTTAATTTAAGATGGTTGAAGCCGGGTTGTGATTGCCAGTCTTTCAGTTGCAGCAAGCCCATTTCAACAACCAGTTCACCCAACTCCATCATCAAACCTGACTCTTCAGCCAGAGGGATAAAGTCGGCTGGAGAAACGAGCCCTTTGTCACCATGATTCCAGCGAATCAACGCTTCAGCGCCAACGACCTCTCCCTTGATGTCGTGCTGGGTCTGGTAATAAAGTTCAAACTCTTCTGTTTCCAGGGCGTGACGTATCTCTGACACCATATTTGCCCGCTCATGAACAGCAGACTGCAGTGATGGGTCAAAGAAGCTGACAGTGTTACGACCAGAATTCTTGGCTTGGTAAAGTGCAATCTCCACATGCTTCAGTAACTCATGTGAATCGGTATCTGTCTTTCCGTTAAAGACCGTTACCCCGATACTGCAGGTAGAATAGTATTGCTGGTTTTTGATTTGATAGTTGCCTGATACCACCCTTAAGATTTTATCAGCCATCACCTGAACCTGGCTGCCGGCCACTTCCCGATCAGCATCCAATTTGGTAAGGACTGCAATAAACTCATCGCCACCATAACGAAACAGCTTGCCCTGCCCAACCACCAAAGGCGATATGTGCTCGGTAACCTGGAGGAGTAACTCATCACCACAGTCATGCCCCATGGTATCGTTGATCGTCTTGAAGTGATCCAGGTCAATCATGATAAGTGCTGCAGAAACAGCGTGTTGACCCAGTGTCAGTTGCAAGTCGTTGAGATAGGCATACATACGATCCCGGTTAGGCAGACTGGTCAAGCTATCGTAGTAGGAAAGCTGACTGATCTTCTCTTCCGCCTGCTTGATTTCACTGATATCAATATACCCGGCCACATAATGGGTGATTTTCCCATCGGTATTTTTCACGGCAGAGATTGTCACTGACTGCGGGTAAACCTCGCCATTTTTGCGGCGATTCCAGAGTTCGCCTTGCCAACTCCCCTGTTCATTGATTCGGTCCCACATCGCTTGGAAAAATTCGTGATCGTGCTCCTCCGAGGCAAACACGGCAGGCGTCTTGCCCTGCAATTCTTCCTGGCTAAAACCAGTCGTTGCCTCGAAAGAAGCATTCACTCGTAAAATACGCTGATTCGCATCCGTAATGACCATCCCTTCCTGAGACGAAAATGCCGTCGCTGCAACGCGCAACTCTTCCTCACGAGCCAACTGGCGAGTAACCTCATCAACCAGCGTTATATACAGCCCCTCTTCCGGCACTGGCACTTTCTGGACTGTGACATACCATGCATCTTCCCCTTGTCGGGTAATAGGGACGTTCTCCCAGATCATCTGACTCAGGTCACCACTCTCCATGCCACGTTTGACTGATTCTTGCATCAATTGACGCGTATCCGGGTCATCAAAAACGACCTCCCAGAAGTTGCTGTTCTGCATGAGCCGTTCACGAGAGGTGCGGAAATAGCTGGCAAAATTCTGGTTCATGTATTCAAATTCAATACCATCAACTTCTCGCGTGACGGCAACTCCGGCTGGCATATTATCAAGCGCGGCCTGAAGGATACGCTGGCTTCGCGCCAGTTCACGTTTGGCAATGGCGGCAGGTGTGATATCCCGGGACAAAATCAGGAACCGCTCCTCCCGGTGAGAGCCGGCCAACAAGCTGCCACTTAACTCGAAGAACTGTTCTTTGCCATCAATATCCAGATGATAAGTGCGCCCACTGGTATGCCCTGTTTGCAAAATGTCACCAATGGCCATATCGACAACAGACACAACGTTGGGGGGAAGGACATCCTGGTATCGCCTGCCCAAAAATGCAGCTGGAGGCAACATCAGCTTGGACCTGGCATGATCTGAATAATAAGAAAGAATATCGCCATCGCTGTTGATTTCAAAAATCATGTCAGGGATGGCATCAATGGTCGCTTGCAAGCGCCTGGTAAGCTGATCCAGTTGAGCAAACGGAGCTTTGATCCCGGTAACCACAATAGCCCGATAGATGAAAATAACACCAATCAATTCATAAATTTCTCCCAGGAAACCAGAGGCAAGGTGCCCCTCGGGATTGGCATAGTAAATCTCACTCATGGCAATCAGGGCTGCCGCCACAAACAGATACAGATTATCAAGGCGCTGAGAGGCGCTTGCCTTCTGAAACCAGCCCCAGGTACTGAGTATTAATACAACCAGGACCAAGCGGTTCAGATCAAGTGACCAAGGAAGCCAAGCCGGTTCAAAAACCAGCAGTGGAATCAGGTGAAACTCATTGCCTATCAGCGTTATATATGCGATGCAAATAAACGTCAGGGACAGCCCCCAAAAGAGGGTTTTGGTACTCGTTCTGAATTGCACCCGGGACGGGATATACGCGGCCAGAAGCAGTGCAACACTGGTCCATATTCGCGATAATAACCAGAAATTCTCGGCCTGGGCCTCTACCGACTCGTTAGAGCCACCGAGCAAACCCACCTGGGTAAAGAAATGACTGGCGTCCAGAATGGTGATGACCGCAAAGAAACTTCCGAAGATCACCAGCCTGGCATCACTGCGATTGGCCAGTGTATGCCATACCAGAACGGTGACCAGTGCCGTCAATATGATCCCCAGAAGATCGACCACGCCATGCACCGCACCTTCCGCTCCGCCCCAGGTGTGATCATGAGTCTCGACAGGAAAAAACACAGACACCACGATTGACAGAACCAAGGCAATAAATAGCGATACAATGGCTATCCGAAAATTTCGATTGTAATAGGTCGTGCGGTCGTGCAATTTGAGCTCCAGTTAGCTGTACAGAGCACTGCTCTGACTTTATGATGACATAGTAAATAGAATCCTTTTTTTTTGCCATCGAAACACAGGGATCAAAACAGGCATGATTAACTGGCAGGACATCGACACCGTGTTGTTTGATATGGACGGCACCTTGCTCGATCTGCATTTTGACAACTTCTTCTGGGAAACCCTGGTTCCGCGCACCTGGGGAGCAAAACGGGGCATGAATCAGGATCAGGCCTGGCAACAATTGCAAAAGCATTACAAGGCCATTCATGGCACATTAAACTGGTACTGCATTGATTACTGGTCTGAGCAGTTGCAACTGGATATCCAGGGGCTGAAAGACTCCGTCGCCAGCAAGATCAGCATGCGCCCCAACGTCATCCCTCTTTTGACTAGGTTGGAGCAACAAAGTATCCAACGAGTGCTGGTGACGAATGCTCACCCTGGCAGTCTGTCGCTGAAAATGAAACACACACAACTGGATCAGCACCTTGATGTCGTCATCAGTTCCCACGAACTTGGCAAAGCAAAAGAAAACGAAGGTTTTTGGGAGGCTTTACATGAACGCTCCCCTTATGAACCGACAAGAACGCTGCTGATAGATGACAACCTGTCTGTACTCTCTTGCGCTGAGAAGTCAGGCATTCGACATTTGCTGGCCGTTACACAACCAGATAGCAAACGCCCGGCACTGGCACCGGGAAAATACCGGCAAGTTGAGAATTTCTCTCAGTTACTGGCCAACTCACCAACTGAAACCCGCTAAATACTGACACCAAAGATGTCCAAAAAACAAAATCCCCCGCAACCTGAACACTCTGGATTGACCAAAGTTCGCCTGGACAAATGGCTCTGGGCCGCCCGCTTTTACAAAACTCGCGGCCTGGCAAAATCCGCTATCGACGGGGGAAAAGTGTCAGTAGACGGCCAGAAAGCCAAACCCAGTAAAGAAGTCACCATTGGCAACATGGTCACCGCCCGACAGGGTTGGGACGACAAAACCGTGGAAGTGCTGGCGTTGTCTGACCAGCGCCGCTCCGCCGAAATCGCCACCCGGCTGTACCAGGAGACAGAAGAGAGTGTTCAACTGCGCAGTGAGCGTGCTGAACAGCGAAAAGCCAATGTCCTGCATACGCATCATGAAAAGCCCAATAAAAAAGAGCGCCGCCAACGCCAGGCGATGAAGGGTAAATTACTCTGACAGCCCCAATCTGTAAGCCACTGATGACAGGCTGAAGACCAGCAACAGCGATTGGTATTCAGCCGCTGGAAACTTTGGCATAATGCCCGGCAACTCAGCTTTATCGCATCAGGTATCAGCAGCCGCTATGCCGTATACAGAGGCAATATTTTGTCCGACACATTGAAATCAGCGCTGGCGCGTTTTTCTCTTTCCGCATTCCCGAAAAAATGGGGACTTATCCAACGCGGCATTGAAAAGGAAAGCCTTCGTGTCACTGCAAATGGTCGCCTTTCACAGCTACCACACCCCACTGCACTGGGCTCTGCGCTAACTCACCCCTACATCACTACGGATTACTCAGAAGCCCTACTGGAACTCATCACACCGGTATCCAACAATATCGAAGACTCTTTGAGCTTCCTTCAGTCTCTGCATAACTACGTCTATGACAATTTACCGGAAGGTGAGCGGCTATGGGTGGCCAGTATGCCTTGCCTGTTGGAAAGTGAGGCTGAGATACCTCTGGCCCAGTACGGCAGTTCCAACATGGGCCGTCTGAAGACCTTATATCGTGAAGGCCTCGGTCATCGTTATGGTCGGCTGATGCAGACCATCTCTGGTATACATTACAACTTCTCCATGCCAGATACTTTCTGGCAGGATATGTATGAGAAAAGTGAAGGCTTCGCCACGTTGCAGTCATTTCGTACGCATAAATACCTACACCTGATTCGCAACTTCCACCGCTACTCCTGGCTGCTGGTCTATCTTTTCGGCGCCTCCCCCGCGGTCTGTAGCTGCTTTACCCGCGGGCGCCCCCACAAACTCGAGCATTTTGATTCGCGAACGCTGTATTTACCTTATGCCACCTGTCTTCGAATGGGCGACCTGGGTTACCGCAGCGACGCCCAGGGTTCCATTTTTGTTTGCTACAACGATCTGGACAACTATATAGACAGCCTCTATCAGGCTCTGTCCACACCGTATGAGCCTTACCAGAACATTGATCAAGGGACTGCCAAAGGTGAGTACCGGCAGATCAACAGCAATCTGTTGCAGCTGGAAAACGAGTTTTATGCCACGATTCGCCCCAAGCGGGTCGGCAGTGACGGCAGACGTCCCCTTCAGTTACTCAAGGCAGAGGGGATTCAGTATATCGAAGTGCGCGCACTGGATTTGAATCCGTATTTGCCTCTGGGTCTGGATGCCACACAAATACGATTCCTGGACAGCTTCCTGCTGTTCTGCCTGCTGGCTGACAGCCCGGCCTGCAGCCAGAGTGAGCACGATCAAATCGAGCAAAATTTGTCCAGGACAGTTAACCGGGGCAGAGAACCAGGCCTGACGCTTTCCGAGGGAACAAGCACGCGAACATTGCAAGACTGGGCCAGTGATCTCCTGTCGCAGATCAATGACAGCGCCATTTTGCTGGACAGCGTTTCCTCCGAAACAGACCTGCATCAACAGGCAGTATCAGCCCAGTTGGCTAAAGTGAATGACCCGGAGCTGACACCATCTGCGCAGGTGCTTGCTGATATGCGACGAGAGCAACAATCCTTTGGTGAATTTGCCTGCGATCGCTCCAATCAAACTCTGGACACGTTACGTGGCAAGAGTATTGGTGACGAACAGTGGCAGCAGGATTTCAGAAGGGCCAGCGAGCAATCTCTGGAAGATCAGCGAAAAGCCGAAGCCGCAGACACAATGTCATTCGACGACTTCCTGCACAACTGGAACGACTACAAGCTGGATTAACAGGCATCTCCTGTTACCCAGCTTGCAGAGGCGGTTATCGACTTATTTTGGGTCAGGTTCCTGACGGAATGCCTGAAACAGACAAAGTGAAAACAGGCCGATAAAGCCTATTAAAGACAATTCAGGAATCGACAGCAGTCCCAGGAAACGCCAGTGGACTTCTGCACAGTTGCCGTCCCCTTTCAGCAGAAAACTTAAGGTGTCCATCAGTGGAAAATTTTCCACCATGTAACTGAATCCCGGCCCACAAGCCGGCACTTGATCTTCTGGCAAATACGTCAGCCAGATTTGGCGTACCGCAAAATAGGCCCCTACCACACACAACGTGGCAGCGGCCATCCCGTAGCGCCGGCGCCCCGTAGCAGAAGGGTTGTGAATCGCAGCCGCCAAACAGACCAGACCGGTAAACACCACAAAAACACGCTGAGTAATGCAAAGCCCACAGGGCTCAAGCAGCATGACATGCTCCATGTATAACACGATACCAATGATGGCCACCGACGCCACAAATATCATCAGATTAAGAGTTCGGGATTTTGGCATCATTGCCAGGAGCTTTTCAGTCATTGTGTTTTCCTTATGAGGACGTGCTTGCAATTATTACTCACTCGACTCAGACCCGGATGCGCCTTCTTCTCGTTCATCGGATGCTGATTTTTTCTGCTTTCCAGAGCGCTGACTCATTTTCTTAGCTTTCGTGTCGTCTTCGTTGTTTTCTTCCCGCTCATTCTTTTCATCATTCTGATCCTCACTGTCTCTGTCTGACTCGTCTTCCTCTGAGTCATCCAGCACAGATTCCTCCGGTACTTTTCTTCGCTCTTCCTGTTGCTCAGCCAGTGAGGTAAATGCCATGCGCATGTCTTTACCACCCGGCACCTGGAACACAGACAACCCGAACTCGGGAAGAATGGACAACAAATGATCAAACAAATCTGACTGAATACCCTCGTACTCAACCCAGGCAGTCGTGTCAGTAAAGCAGTATATTTCCAGCGGCAACCCTTCGGGCCCAGGACTTAACTGCCTGACCATCAGGGTCATATCCTTACGAAGCTTCGGATGCGACTTCAGATAGTTCACAACATAGGCACGCAAGGTGCCAATATTAGTAATTCGGCGAGTGTTGGCAGGCAGCTCCCCGGCGTCTTTTAATTCAGCGTTCCAATCATCAATCTCTTTTTGTTTATCTTTCAGATACTCTGCCAACAGCGAAAACCGGCTCAGATGCTCTTTCTGCTCCTTGCTAAGAAAGTTAACCGTGTTCTGATCGAGATAAATTGATCGCTTGATACGACGACCACCGGATTCCGTCATACCACGCCAGTTTTTGAAAGAGTCTGACAAGAACAGCTTGGTAGGAATCGTAGTAATGGTTTTATCCCAGTTCTGCACCTTGACCGTATGCAAAGCAATATCAACAACATCACCATCTGCATTAAGTTTGGGCATCTCAATCCAGTCGCCGAGGCGAATCAGATCGTTGGATGAGATTTGAATACTTGCCACCAGTGACAGCAGGGTATCCTGGAATACCAACATCAGTACTGCTGCCAAGGCACCTAAACCAGACAACAGAATAATGGGAGACCGATCCAGCAATGTGGCAATCATCAACAGTGCTGCGATCAGATAGATCACAATTTTGACGATCTGCAAATACCCTTTGATAGGTCTGACATCATCCGCACCGGCTCGCCGGGAATAGATGTCATTACCCAGATCGAGCAGGCCCGATAATGCGAGCGCCAGGGTCAGCACAATAAAGGCATTGGCGACGTTCAGGACAACCGTGACAACGGCCTCGGGCAAATCAGGAATCAGCCTCACACCGAAAGTAATCACCAGCGCCGGTATCACATTCGCCAGGCGACGGATAAACGCTCGCCCTTGCAGCATGCCGGGCTTGGTCAGTTTGGAGTCAATAAGCTTGTCGATACCACGAATCAGGATTCGCTTGGTAATGAAATTGGCCATCCAGGAGGCAAGTAACACAATGACAATGGCATACAGGGTGTATATCCAGTCATGTGCCTCCATCCACTCGACCAGTTGCGGTGGTAACTCAGGCATTGCATCCCTCACAAGCAGTTATAAGATAGTGGAGCATGCTACCAAAAAGCACTTCAGATTTACCAGATATCGCCGACATAGTTCAGTATGATGACTTTCACTCAATTATTCAGACCTCAGCGACA
>Ga0310345_10005309_pt1 | contig 11477 bp, 14 predicted proteins | sample HC15DNA20500_MG_FD_204667 | JGI IMG/M metagenome (GOLD analysis project Ga0310345, IMG submission 204667) | Marine microbial communities from station ALOHA, North Pacific Subtropical Gyre - HC15-DNA-20-500_MG | ecosystem: Environmental > Aquatic > Marine > Oceanic | place: Pacific Ocean: North...
CCGTAAAATCTCTTAACCTAGATAATGTACCCATAACTTCTCCTAATCGTTAGCTCTGAAACCTGCGTTGGCGTACTTGACACCGTAAAATGAAATACTTAAATCAGCTTTATGGCTTGCCGAAAATTTAAACCTGACAGACCTACCCATTCCAATCATTGGTATTAATACTTTGTTTACATCAGGGAAATCCCAGTAAGAACCATCCCATTCCGATGTACCCCATGCAGCAGGAGTAGATTGCAAATAAAATGTTTTGTAAGATTCAGTCTCAAAATCAAAAGACACATCAAGGTTAAACAACCCACCAGACCCTGATCCTTTAAACTGAAAATACTTAAATAATTTTTTAATACTGATATTGTCAAACCACAACCAAGGAGTTTCCCATTCCCAATTTACAGCCGTACTATTATCACCATCACCGTATACATTCACACCTGCTACTGTTTCATACTCCCTAGATACACGACCATTTATGCCTGCACTTAATATGTCATTATCTGGGGTGCGAACAGATTGAAATATTTTGACATCCCTGTCCTCCATCCATGCTTTAATTTCATAATCATAAATAAAACGCTTTGATAGGGATGGTACGTTTATCCAGAATTCATTCTCTGCTTTATGATTAACAACATTAACTTCATCAGGATCAGCAACAGCTTTCAATAAAGGATTAATCCTATCCCTTATGTTGTCACTCAACTTACGAGTCTTCAATCCTTGGACAATCAATTCCATCTTGATAGAATTTAATCCCTCTCTTTCCACAATGTAATTATCAAGCCCTACTTCATCCATCCCCCTGTGACTCATTACCCCTGTATTAAATACCTGCTTGTCAATCGCTATATCATTAAAAGTAGCAGGAACATTATAAGTAACAATATGATTCTGCAACCCGATGATTAGAGAATTGGTCTGACCTAACCTAGCCAAGCCTGTAATCGTATCACCACGAGCCAATACAGCAGCAAGATCAATATTCACATAATCAGAGCTAGTAGACCAATCATCTTCATTGTCTACAGCACAACCAGAAAACCTCGTGCTTTCCTCCGCAATACCAGAAATCCAAACCCGGTTGTTTAAGGCATAAGGATACTTACCCTTCGGTGGGTTGTCCGCAAGATCAACAGCATACCAACCAGTATGTGCTGTCGGAGGTACAGCCCCATCATTTAAAGATACTGCTTCCGTATAATTAACCCCTATTGCCAGAGGTGTAGCTGTTTGCAATTTAAGAGAACCAGAAACAGTATGATGATAAACATTATAACTGGTAGCACCTGCCAAAGCGACTGGGCTTGTCACTGTTAAAACATCGTTAGCATTAATAGCCTGAGTAACTTGTTCACTTGCAACCGATTGTCCATATGCTGTTACATAGGTAACTACTACATAATAAGTTCTGGCACCTTTTGATCCTGAAGTCGAAACACCAGTAGTAGGAGCAAACGGTTTAGGGGTGTACCCATACTTAAACGGATTGTCCGTACCGTTTGTTAAAATCATCTTGTTGTTGAACATAGTCCAGTTCAACTTCTCGCCTAAAGTTAAACCAGACTTAATAACCGTATCAAAAGCACCAGTTGATGCCGTATACCGCAACAACCTAGTATCAGCCTGTGCTAAAATTTCATATGAAGCTGGATAGTTACCATCATAAACCATCAACCCGATTACATCTGGCCCAGCACGAAACAAATCGAATATAATATCCTGTGTTGCATCTACCCCCCAACCAGAATCTGCCCTATCGGATTTGAATACGTTACTGCCATGAGTAGGAGAAGAACTATCAGTACCCACTATAATATAGTTACCTGAATTGCCACCCCTGTAATCAAGAACAAAACATACATCACCTGCGGAAACCGCATGAGGTGCTTCAAACGTAAACTCAACAAAAGCAAAAGAAGTTGTCAGGTCAGCCGAATCAAGTTCCAAGGAAGTTTTTAATATCTCACCAGTTGGTACACCAGTAGAACCGACAGTACCTGTACTCGCATATATCTTCGCCCTCATAAGCCCTGTGGGTGAGCCAGACTTTTTTAACCAAAATTTGACGCTCTGAATCGTTTCATCAGAAGACAAGGTTACGGCAAAGCCAACATCCTCGTTGTTAGACGAATACATGCTGACCGTACCGCTTTGGTTACCAGAAGCATAAGTATCAACGCTGTTTCCAACAGCATGATGGATGGCGACATCATTGAAGAAGACTCGTCCCCTTCTCTTCGATACTTCGCCATTTAACGCAACCCGGCTATTTTGTAGTTCAGTGGCATAGTTGGGGGATATGTTTCCTTCACCAACTGCGACATCGAACAGCCCCTTGTTATTCGATTCAAATATCTTTTGTTTTAATGGCATTATCTAGATAAAGAATAATTACGTCTGGTTAATGGTTTGAATCTTACAGCACCCCTGTTCTGTGCCTGTAACTTCTGCAACAATGAATTAGCCATTGTCATTTCCCTGTCACGCTTGGCAAAATCCTGATCGTATTCTGCATACTTGGCTTTTACCATATGCCTTATAACTACTTCTTGAAATGGAGTTGTATCCGAATCAGCACTCAAAGCGGTTAACTGCCGTGTATACCAATAGGTCATTACCATTCCGTTTTCATCAGCAGTAGGAATAGGATCAACTTTTATCTGGTCTACCTGTGAAGCATTCTTGCCAAACGGTATCCACACAATAGGTCTACCTGTATCTCCCTGTATTACTTCTTCCTGAAAAGCTTGATTAGATGTAGCCATGTAAACGAATGTATCTTCCGTATCTATATAAAACCTGTCACCAACAATCCTGTTTACATCTGCATCCGTAGCCAAGGTATATTCCCTTGTGTCAGTAGCCAACGTAACAGTCCCCTCGGATTTCAATATATCCCACTTGGCTAATATATTAAGTTCCTCGATAGCCTCGTTGATGTAATCAAGAATACGAACCTTGACATCGCTGACAAGACTTGAACCAGAATCAAGACCCAAGTCACGCAGTATTGGATTTCTTATTGTTAACAGAGACACTATTTATTCTCCTGTTGTTGTTTCAATAGCTCTACTTCTTTCTTCAATCTTTCAACTTGCTTCTTTAGTTCATCAGTAGGTTGTTCTGTTTCTATCTCCTTCGGTTCCAACTTATAAGGAGCAGAAGGTTTTAAAGATTCTTCTGGAACATTGTATGTTGTAAAAATTCCCATATCAGTAGTTTTGGTTACAGATTCTAAATTCTGGATGATCGGTGAAGAAACGCTTTACTGCTTTTTTAAAAGCTTTCTTGTCATCACTCAGTATGTCTTTATACTTTGGTTGCATTAGAAATACAGAAGGAATACTCCCAACCTTTCTCATGCTACGCTGATCGGTAAAACCATTATCGGTAGATACCCTCTCTGCCTTTACCTCATTACCTGCATCATCCAATCTTTGGATATGCTGAAAAGATGTTTTAGCCTTCTTAAAGCGATTGCCTTCTTCATGCAACAAACGTGTAGCTATATCGCTTGTATAACCATCCTTGTCAGGAATATCCTGTGTTTTCTTTTTCTTTTTTTTCATGAAATAAACAAGGGGGGTTGCCCCCCCAAGCCCATTTAAAGATTAAAGCAATCAGACATTTAATTCTTCAATAATACCTGAAGCTTTTTCTTCGTAAGAAACTACTGTCCACTCAGCTTCAACCATGCCTGCTCTGGAAGCACCCAGCTTGGCAATCGGGGTATGCTTAACTGGACGTAGCATTGCTATGCCCCACATATCCTTCTGCAACTGTGCAAGCTTGTCAGTAATCATGTGACGGTCAAGAATGACTCGCTGTAGTCCAAAATCACTCTCGTAAACATCAACGCTATACACAAGCTTCTTAGCAGTAGCTTCTATATTTCGTTGACTAGACGCAGAAAACCCTGAAATTGCACGTTTCTGCGTACCGTGTACATAGGTAGTGTCAGGATTTCCACCGTTAACAAAGATAGCCTGTAAACTATCATTATAAATGTCTTCGGTTAAATCACGACCACCGCCTGCCGTAGCCAGATTAGTGGTAGTCCAAGGAATTACTCCCTTAGAACCTCTAGCGGCTCCTGCTGATCCTACTGCTGAAGCACCATTAACAACATCGACTTCCATTGCAAGAGCCATGATTTTTAAAGCACGAGCAAGTTGGTACTCATACTCGCCGCCTTTAATCCCAGCCTTGTCAACAGCGTCCATTGTATCTGACACTTCAAACACTTCACGATTAATCTGAGTATAATTACTCAATCGTGTTCGTGCAGTTGCAACATTCGCACTGTTACTGAATGCCGCTCCTTCAGCCACTCTTGATGCATCTGCGGTTCCAAGAGTATCAGTAAGCCATTCATGCGTTGTCGCAACAGCTTTTGATTTCTTGAAAGCACTCAACATCGGAGTCTCTGTCGGAGAGATATTCACGATTATATCCAACAAGTCCTCACGCATACTCTTGTTGGTTTCATTGTATGTCTCAAATAGAGCCATAATAATTCTCCTACTTAACTAGGGTCGCCAACTATGCCCACGCTGACGCAACATGCTTGCAAAATCTGACACCTCACCACCACGCAAATTGTTGGCAGCTTGCCTGAATTCAGGCTGTTGCCTCTGATTTGGTCGTGACTGCGGTGTGACATTGCCTGCCATTGGTGCGGCTTGTTGTCGTGGTGCAGGTCGATTACCCAATAATTGCTGATATTTGTTCGCATCAACCATAAGTTGACTCAACTCGGCAGCTATTACCATGTCCTGTGGGTGGTTCTTGAAGTTGGGGCCAATGATATTCTCTAACATTGGATACGCTTGCTCTTTAAGCGTCTTGTAGTATTCACTTTTAGGATCATTAATAAAATCATAATTCTCCTTGACGAAGCTATCAGACTGTTCCCTAAGTCTCTGCTGTTGCTGTACTAACTGTTGAGCATTAGACTGAGAATTAGCAACCTCCTGTTTCTTCATCTGTAAATCATGACGCTTCTGCATATGCTGTGCAACTTCAGCAGCCGTATAGGTGTCACCTTCATCCTTTAAGGTTTGATCCATTTCAGAAATCTGGCTATCCACCTCGATTACATCACCCTGTGGCGGTACATAAGAACTTTGCAGTTTTTGATACTCCTGAGACATCTTGGTCAATTGATTAATCTGCTGCTCTCTAGCCGCTATGATTGAATCCTTTTCCGCAATGACCTGATCCTTGCCTGCAATTTTCTCCTGCTCTTGCTGTTTCATCTTGCTGATACGTTTGGACATGCCATCGGTAAGCCCATCCGCTCCCTGCGGAACAGGCCCAACACCCCGGTCGTTTGCAATCTGGTCGAACTCTTCTACTGGTGCCATGTCTGACCAATCAAGTTGACCTTGGGATACTTCATCATGAAGAGGCAGAGTATGCCCCATATTTGATGCATCATTCACGACAGCGTCCATATTTACTTCTGGTGCAGGTGCCGATTCCTGCTCGGATTCTACGATTGTTTTTTCGTTAACAACCCTTTTTCCATCTGGCATTGTATTACTCCTTGTTCTGCCCAGTCATTACAGGTGGGCGAATCCTGTTTCGCCTAGTGGCGATAATATTCATAAGACCATTCAAGTGGGCTAACTTTTTTATAGCTAACACTTCACTTTGAACCCGTATGAAATCTTCATGTGTTACACAAGAATCCAACTTCTCGTAACACTTAATTAATGTATCTTCCATTTCATCTTTCACTTCCCCCCATTCAGGAGAATTAATAAGACTGGAAAGTCTTCTAAGATGAAATTCTTTTTGTTCTGGTGTTTTAGACACTCTTAAATATTTAGTAATCATCCATCACATTGGTGGTGTTTGTTGTGGTGGTGCTGGTTGCTGTGGCTGTTGCTGTCCACCCAACCCACCTAAAAACTGTTGTACGACAGGGCCAAGTTGCTGAAGAATTCCCTGTAAATCTATACCCCCACCCATAGGTGCTTGACCTTGTGGTGCTTGACCTTGTGGTGCAGCAGGCAAGGGTTGTCCCGGTTGCCCCTCTGCATTTGGTTGAGGAGGCTCTATCAACCCTGCCTGCATAGCCAGTTCATCTACCTGTTGTTTTAAAGCCATAAGAATATTAGGGTCTTGCATTGCCTTCCGTAACACCGCCTCGGTTTCTGGAACAGAAATCTCATCCGCTATTTTTGAACCAGACCTACGCATAAATTCTTTTATCAGTGGAGAAACATTTACATGTTCAGGGCCAGCCCTTAATGCCAACTCCAACTGCTGTTGTATTTCGTTCAACTGCATCAACCTGTTGGTATTAACAGAATTGGCAGCTATATCTATATCGTATTGTCCCTGTATTTCTCTTGCTGTAACCTTACGCATACTAGACTTGGCACCCTCTACCACACGAAACAGCATCTCGTCATTGCCAAACTGCTGTATCAACTGGAATGTCTGCAATACAGCTTCGTTCAAACCAATAGCTACATTACGCAACATCATCTCTAAACGCTGATTGCCTTCATGAACAATCGCACTTACACCAGTAGCTGTTTTGTTTTGTCCTGCCGTGGCATCGTTTCCGATAGCAAAGTCTGACACGCCAATACGATCCTGTATGAGTCGCCTGACCAATTCCTCTTCCCTGAAAGAAGAGAACTTAACATCTCCTGTCTGTAAGATTCCAATTTGGTTTGGGCCAGCAGGGAATCCCATCCCCGGTCCGGGTCGGTGTATTTCGGGGTCAACATCTGAGTTCGGATCGTACCAGAACATGACTGCATTGGTAATCGTACCGTTGTCGATCCGTTGATTGTGGATATCATTTAATTCCTGCTGTAGGTCGGTTATTATTTCGGGGACACCTTGCGATTCAAAACGACCGGGGACAGGAAACATCTTTATTTCTGCAAATGGTTTCTTGCCATGCAGTAAATCTGTTTCCCTTATAGATAATAAAACACCTTGTTTAGGACTGAAGGTTGCTACTATATCTTCCATCCTTCCATCATTATCTATATCGTACTTTCCATGAAATTCAATGAGTTCTATCTCAGCCAAACTATCTTCGGCTTCCTGCGGTACATTCTCGTAGCCTTCTTCCAAAGTCTGGACATCTTTCAACAGGCTTTCACCATGTGCGGAAATAATAGAAGAATCTGGTTCACCGCTCATTGGATGCAGAAGATCAACATTGGTATATACGCCAGCATCCTGTGCCTTTAGAAGATCATCGTAATCCATCCTGAACCTATGAGCTACATAAGGAGATGACGTAATATCAATCGCCCTCGGATGATATATGAAATCTTCTATCGGAATAAATACCCAGTCGGGATTGTTATAGACAACTTCCTCACGCTCTATCTGGAGGAACGGTTCCTTCTCCCAATCATGGGTATCAGCCAAGAAAGACATCTGATCCAGAAACTCAATCGTGCCAGCATCCATCTGACCAGATTGTATTTTTTCCTGATAAATAGCTATCTCTTCTTCCACATGTTCCCTAGCCAAGGATCGTGTATACTTTCTAACATCCTTACGCCAGACCATCTTCATCACACCACGACCATAAATAAATGCTTCCCTGATCCAATCTTGGACTTTAGCGTAAACGCCTATACGCTTGGTCAATATATAATCAAGCATATGTTCTACATCATGTGCCTTGTCATGGTCTGACACTTGTATATTGTGGGGGGAATCGTCCCCCCCACTGGGCATAGCAGCCTGCGGAGCAGGTTCACTTGCCCCTCTAGCCGTTACAAACGGCTGTGTCCCGAATATGGGATTAATCATTCGACTAACCAAAGTATCAATAATGATACCTGTAATTGGGATATGAAGATTGGAGCAACCTTCCCAAGGAAAATTTTTGGATTTTAGGACACCCTTGTATTGTTTGTACCAAGTCTCAAGACCTGCCTGCCAATCACGCCTAGAATCCACAGAGTTCTGCACTGACTCCTGAAGAAAATTAATCAGGTGGGCAATGTCAACTCGGTCATCAATAGCATTCGGCCTCGGTGCCTGTCTTCGATTGACGGTATCACCACTGGCAAGCTTGGTACTCTTGCTGGGTGAGCCTTTATATTGGTTGGAAGTATCCTTACGCTCTGATTCGTCAGTAACAGGTGTACCGCCAGACATTTGATTTTGACTTAAGGTTGCCATAGTTTTTACCAGATTTTAATACCGCCCATACCATCATCCTTTTTCTTCTTTTTTGGCGGCTTTGATCGTGACTTTATTACATTATCTCTCATTCGTATTAAATTCTCTTCTTGTTTTTGTTTTGCCGTAAGCATCGGGAATTTGTTTTTGTACCACGCTTGTTCTTGCTCCTTGCTTTTTTCTATCTTTCTTGTTAACTGGTCAATCTGTTTCTGGTGATGCTTACCTTGTGGAGTTTGTATCCAAGGAGTTGGTGTTGGCTTTGATTTTGGCTTTGATGGTACAGAGAGTTTATCTGTTTTATTATCAAACTTAACCCAACTTACATGACTCCCATCTACATCCTTATGTTCTACCCAGTAAGTTTTTCCATCACCAGTATCGCCACCTCCAACCTGTGGGTATTTTTTTGACTGTCGTGCTAACCTTTCGCTTTTCCCATCCCACTCTGCACCGCTAAAGTCATTTCCCTCTACATCGCCTGTAGCCTGCTCTTTATACTTTCCCATCTTATTCAACCGTAAGCTCCAATCGTCAACACCTTTGCTGCTACTGCCACGACTGGGGGCATTTCCGGGACGAAGAATCCTATTTACCCAGTTATCTTCCCCTTGAACATCCCAGCGATCATTCATCCTAAACTCCAAAAAAAAAGACTGACGCACAGGCAATCAAGCCTTGCACATCAGCCGTCTAGTTATCAGGTAGGCTAAAATCTACAAATTTCTAGTGACTTCTTTTATCTCCACTTTCATGAGGTTGCCCTCGGAAAAGTGTATAGTGATACTTCCGTTGAAATACGATTCCATCAGAGACTTTAACTTGTTGATTAGCTTATCAAAGTTTATACTCATATGATAGTAAAAAGCACAATTAGGGGTGGTTGTCAAGCAAGATAAATCTGTCAATTAGAGAAAGACAGATTTCTTATAGATTTAATCATTGCTTTTGGCACTTTTATTCTTTCACCTACTACTTTACCTGGTGGTATATCGCAATGCATAACGAATACCAATGACTCTTTATCACGTTTTACATACCATCCCATGAACCTAACAGTCGGAGGGTCTTTAAGAAAATCATCAGTATCGTCATCTGCCCAGTCATTCCTTATAAGTGTATCATTCCATTCGACATAATACATCCCCCATTTCTTTAACCTCGGTATTCTCATGACATGCTGAATGGAAAATGAGTTTCGTAATCTCTCTTCTGTGGCTTGCCATCAATCAAAAATTTCCAGAGTATAAAGAAAAAAGGATCGCCTTCCCTGTGTACTATCTTTTTTATCTTGACTTCAATTTTTTTAGGAAGACCTCTCATGTAAACCTCTTGGCTACTTTAATACAGTTGGCTATGAACACATCTAAGTCCCAGTCAAGCTTGGCAAGGTTTGCCCACTTGGACAACCATTGCAAATTGTTTAAATCCTGTAATAAATGAGGGTATTTACTGGATGGTTTGATGTGGTCAAGACTCATATTCACCCCTGCTATCAACTTGTCACCAGTTAATGGGCATATGTAGTTCTGCTTCTCGGCTAACTTCTTTATGTCTTGCCACAAAGAGGAATTCTTCAGGGTGCCGTGGGCCGAATTCTTAAAAAAATGGTCGGTACAGTAAGCGGCACCTACCTCTGTTATTATCTCACAGCCGAAACATCTGCATGTTCCGTTCCTGTCGGCATCAGCCTTGTTCTTCTTATATCGGGCAGATAGATAAATCCTTACGCAATCCTTACAGGCATACTTAAGACCGTCCCGATTCCCCTTGTCCTTATGGAAATTATCTATCGGAACCAGAGTTTTGCATCTTGCACAAAACTTTTCAATGTCCTCCTGAAGGCTGACATCTTCCATGTGAAGCACCACAAGTAAAAATAAACGGACAGATGCAGTCTTATTTTTCTACAAATATTCATTCAAAATAAGGCATCTTGTACGCAATCTCTTGGATGCTTTCCGTGAGTTCACGCAACGCAAATACAATTTCAGCAGTTGTCTTTTGAGATTCAACTTGAACGTCAAGTATCTGCCTGTTGGTCTGCAACAAGTCAGATAACAGTCTTACAATATACTCATTTTCTATTACTATTTTCTCTGCCATAACTCGGCTCTATATCTTCGCCAGACCAAGGTACTAATATACTGTCGATCATAGCATGTAGTTCTTCTACCGAACCATTGTTTCTAATTGTAAGGTCTGGGTCAATGCCTTTCATCTCAGTCTCAGAAATATGACCGTTGCATTTGTAATCTGGCCTTTTAATTCTCCAGATTTGACCACCCCTTCTCTTTACCAGTTCAGCTTCGTTGAGATATCTTAAATCCTCTACTACAATATAAGTCAAGTCATTAATAGACCTCTCCCAAGAATCTAACCATATCTTGGAATAAACAGAGTCTCTACCCCATTCCGTACCCAAGGTCTGCATTACTTCTCTAGGAGTCTTACCACCAAACAACTCCTGTGGTTCCTCTTTCAATTCACCCTCTATCATGTCAGTTGTGACATTGGGTATCTGCATGAGCATCTTCTTCAATGTACCACTAAACTTGGTTCTTACAAATGGTATACGCTTGTTACTTAAATGCTTGGCAACAGTAGACTTACCAGAACCTGCTGCCCCTGTCAATGCTATCAGTTTAATCATTTATATAGCCACCAAAAAAATAAAATAGTAATTACTAAAGCAAGCACTGCTAATGACATATTCAGTCTCACTAATACGAGGTGAATGCCTTTTTTCACCGAGTATTCTACCCGAAGGGTTGTTAGCTATTTTAAGCAAACAAGTGCCACACATAGGGTTTGTCTTTTTTCCGCAGTAGCTACCCCCCTTTGGGTTCTACCTGCAAGCCTGTCGGGGATTGTCGGCACTTTCGCTTCTACTCCGCAACAGGGTTAGCTTGACTCTTCGTCAGTAGCTCTTACCCCCTAAGTCCTTGTGATTGGTTAGGGAAGTACATTCGCCGCACTCCGTTCATGCAAGTGGTGGGCTAGTCCAATAACTTTAATTACAAACATATAAAATGTCAATTAAAAAAAAAATAAAAAAATTTAGCAGTCAATGCCCCCACGAAAACCAGAATCTCAAAAAATGGAATAAATATCTCCTAGACAACCCATATATATGTATAAAAAAATTCGATCATGGGACTCCTATTCGGGGGGTAGGGGGTCTTATATCCCCTAAGTACGTTGTTTTATATACTGTTATGGGCATTTGTGGCTAGAGTGTGGCTAACCTATTGTTTTTTATACTACTTACAAGCTCGGATTGGTGTTTAGCCTTCCCTTTG
>Ga0310345_10005311_pt1 | contig 11476 bp, 11 predicted proteins | sample HC15DNA20500_MG_FD_204667 | JGI IMG/M metagenome (GOLD analysis project Ga0310345, IMG submission 204667) | Marine microbial communities from station ALOHA, North Pacific Subtropical Gyre - HC15-DNA-20-500_MG | ecosystem: Environmental > Aquatic > Marine > Oceanic | place: Pacific Ocean: North...
AATCTCGCCCAGGGACCACGTTCTCGGTGTTATAGACCACCACCTTGGACCGGCCCGATGTGCCGACCCATTCTCCTCGCGAAGAGCGGAAACGTTGATCGACGCTGTTAAGCACGCCGTCAGGCAGTTGCGACAGCATACCAGATTCAGAAAGCGCGCCCCAGCCGCTGGGTTCAGCCAGGTAAATGACATCTGCCGGTGAGTTGTTGCCCTCTTCGAGAAGAGTAGCCACGAGGCTAGCGGTGCTAGCGTAGCGCACGCGGATGTTGGTACCGGTCTGCTCAGCATATTCCTCGAGAAGAGGTTGTACCAAGCTGCTGGTTCGGCTGGAATAGACTACTAGTTCGTCGCTTCCACTAGTACAAGCAGCCGTGGCCAAGAATAATGATGCTACTAGTAAATATATTCCCCATTTCGATTGACTTATCTGCCTATTGACCCGCACTTTATTTCACTTGCAGGTGCGTGGGAACACCTAGGGCCTTGAATACTGTAGGGTCGTTCAAACCCTCATATACTTCGGAGACAAAACTGTCAGGTACCGACTCACTAGTGCCGCTGAACAATTCGTTAATTCGGTCTGCTGTTTGTGTTGACGCTTGGGCGACGGAGCCGCGTATGGCCTGATAAAAAGCCCATCCTTCTGACATTGGTATTGGACGTTCGGCGATAGAGGCTTCGAGCGTACTCTTGGTATAACGGAGCGTCGCCAGGTAGAAAATAGCGTTTAAGTTGCCGCGCACTTTGGCTTCAGCCGCATCAAAAGCCGCTAGGTCGCCGTCTCTGGCAGCCTGCTGCAATGACGCAAATTCTATCTGTAGTGGAACGTCTAGCATTCCTACCAGGCCAAAGTTTCCCTCACGGCTGCGGGCGGTAGCTGATAGCGAGAATGCTCTGATACCCTCTTCATTTGCTGCTCCCAGGTACAATGCGGCGGCTTCGTCCACGGCGTGAGGTGCACCGCTATTATCGTCTGTATTTCCCGCCGCTGTCCTGGTTCGGGCTGACTCAATCTCCTGCAACGCTTTGGCGTAGAGCACGGTCTGTATGCCCTTATCCACTAATTGGCGGCGTGCCCCGTCCGATAGATCAGATGCTCTGCCGGTGCCGTTGAGGCCTATCTGTATATTGGAGTCAAGAAACTGGGGCTTGCGGTATACTTGTTCACCATTCGGAAACATTGCCAGTACAGATTCTGAGGTAGCCACGCTCCGTAATGATCGCCGAGTGCCGTCGCCATGTAGAGAGTTCTTACCATCCTGGTATATGGCTGCCGCTCCGACCCAGTCACCAGCTGTTATCAGGCCTTTGATGTCACGAAGATCCAGGCTCAGGTTGAAATAGCCGTCCACGTTGCTGACCGGCGTGTAAATCTCACTAGCGCCGCTGGCTCCCGTCGCGGAAATGCCCTCGATACCGGATACCGAGACTGTCTCACTTTGTGGGTCAATCGCAACTACGCCCGGTCTATCTTCCCCAGGGCCGAGGCATGCGGTGAGAGTCAACACTAGGAAGAAGGGGATACTCACCAATACAAGGCTACCGGTTCTCTCGGCGATCCAACTAAAAATTCGATTAAACATATTATAATTCCTGCGTTCCTTCACTTAGTGTCTTATTGATTACGCTTACTGCTAAGGGGTTAGCTCGAGCCTCATCGTTAAAGGGACTTTCCCGTATGGAGGCCACTCGGAGATAGGAGCAATCGCGTTTCTGCTCCCATTCCACCACTCCTCCGTTGGAATGGGAGCGGTGACAACGGGCGTTACCAGTGGGTGACTACCATGAAAGCAACTGACATGTATGCCTTGATATATTAGATGATTCTTTACTATAAAATTTACAATATACTCATTTATTTTTCTTTAGTGTATATACATTGTCTTGAACCACACAGTACCAAATACATTTATTACTGTCAACGTATTTGGAATATCAAGTTGAGGATTAAGCACGCAAGAATATGCCCAATTGGCCCCAACGCTAATATCCAAGGTACTTCTCTGTGAATACGGTAAATATCGGCATTAAGGGTCAAAAGTGGATCTCATCACTAGAAGTAAAGTGGCTGTCAGGTAAATATATTAGTTGATAGATAGCTGGAATATCTCTACACTGATTGACAATAAGATCAGAGAGGTATATCGTAACAGTGCACGCGAATTAACCATGGTGTATAGACTTAGACATAATCCATATGCGCATTTTGCTTAAACGAAACGTTACACAGATAACAGTTAATCAGGCGCGGATTGGCTGAAATGGATGCCCAGCGAATATCCAGCTGCCGAGTCCGCGGATCGTTATCCCAGTTAAGTAGTGAGACAATTTGGTAATCGACGGCGCCTCCCCTCACCAAGCCCAGCATCAGCATCTGAGCCATAGTGCAGCGAGCAGTCCATCCGCAGACTCTGCAGCGACGGCCCTAGTATGCCAGGGCCTCTCGAAAAAGTTTGGCGATACCCAGGCGCTGGTTGACTTCACGCTTAGTGTCCCGGAAGGTCAGATAGTTGCTCTGCTGGGTCCCAGCGGTTGTGGCAAGACCACCGCTTTGCGACTCATCGCCGGGTTTGATGTGGCTGACTCGGGATCACTAGACATTGCAGGTCGAACTGTATTCCAGGGCAACCACAGCGTACCTCCTGAAAAACGCAAAGTCGGGATGGTTTTTCAAGAAGGCGCGTTATTCCCCCATCTAACGGTTGAACAGAACATCGCATATGGGTTGCCCCGAGGAAACGAACGTAAAGAACGTGTAAATCGAGTTTTGGCATTGGTTGGATTGCAGGATTTCGGCCACCGAATGCCGCATCAGCTATCGGGCGGTCAACAACAGCGGGTTGCTCTGGCTCGGGCTCTAGCCCCGCAGCCCGAAATTCTCTTGCTGGACGAACCTTTTTCCAATCTGGACCCTTCGTTGCGCGAACAAGTTCGTCGCGATGTGTTGGAAATCTTAAGGACAAGCAACGTAACCGCGATATTCGTCACCCATGATCAGGAAGAAGCCCTGTTCATAGGGGATACCGTCGCCGTAATGCATAACGGCAGAATTGAGCAAGCTGATTCGCCAGAGGTAATTTTCCACGAACCGGCCACACGATTTGTAGCCGAGTTTATCGGCACGGTGGACTTCTTGCCAGCTTGGCAAGACCAAGACCAATTGATGACTGAAGTCGGCTCCGCCGCGTGGGGTGCCTCACACGCTGACGACATTCAGGTCGAGGTCATGATGCGTCCCGATTGTTTGAACTTTCATCCATCAGATGACGGCCAGGGTGTAATCACTTCCCGAGAATTTCGGGGAGCGTTTTACATGTATCGGGTTTCCTTGCCCTCGGGTAATACGGTGCGGTGTCTGATGCCCCATACTGTCGAATATCCACTAGGCAGCAAAGTAAACGTTGGACTCAGGGATGGACATTCACTGAGGCTCTTCGTCAATGGCCGTGCTGTTAGCGAGTAACCGGCTGATTATCTTTGGAGCCACTTCTCCTTAACTACGAATAGATACGATTGCTAAACCCTCTGATTCTCCTTTAATCTGTAATCACTCTGCAGACGCTAACAATTATTGTATAATTCTAGGGCGTGATTCCGATTTCGTTCGAATGATTGGCTGGCAGGTTAGTTATGGCTCGCCCGAAGAAGAATATTCAAGAGACCGAACCTCTGGGACTAGGGAACTCTCACGAGCGCCTTTCTTCAGTTACCGAAAACTACCTCTTGTCTCTTTATAAGCTCTGGGAAGATTTGGAGACTCCCACCGTTACCCAGATGACTGATGCTCTGAAGTTGCTCCCGCCCACTGAAGGTTTGGGCACCTCAGTTCCGTCAGTGGCTGGGATGATTAGGCGGATGCAGAAGCAGGGACTGGTTGACCTAGGCGCTGACAAGCGCATTCGCCTGACCAAGCGGGGCCTGGCCAGCGGAGAGGATATTGCGCGTCGGCATCGGTTGGCGGAGTGGCTCGTGGTCGAGTTACTTGGGATGGAGTGGCATCGCGCTCACATTGAAGCCCACCAACTGGAACATGGCATGTCCCCGGAGTTGGAAGCCAAGCTGATGGAACGCTTGGGGCACCCGACCAAGTCTCCCTTCGGTCGACCCATCCCCGGCACGGGTCAGCCCATGGTGCCGGCCAACGCTTTAACCTTGGATAAAGCCGCCCTGCAAACCGAGTATGTGGTAGAGCGAGTGCCAGAGGAAGACGACCAACTGCTCCGCTTTTTAGATGAATCGGCTCTAACCCCAGGCCATAATGTAAAGGTTCTTGACGCCGCCCAGTACCTCGGCGTTTTGACTGTAGCCACCTCCAAAAACAACATCCCCATCGGCTACAACGTGGCCCAGCAGATCATGGTTCTGCGGCCTGAGCTTAATAACTTGGGCGAGTAGCTGGCACCCTCAGATAGTTTCCCCTTGGTCAAGGGAGATGGATGCTTACGGTCGTGGGGCAGGTCGCTCCCACTTCTTGCCAAGGACGTGGTTGGGGAGATCAGTATGACCCGCGTTTTCAATAGGTCTTCAGACAAGCACAAGCGACTCCAGCTTCGGAAGTCTATGCCCAAACCGGAGGCGGTGGTCTGGGCGAAAGTTTGGGGAATCAATTGCTCGGCTTGGGCTTTCGCCGACAATACAGCTCCGGCACGTTTGTGATCAACTTTTATCGTTCCGTTCTTAAGCTGGCTGTCAAAATAGACGAGGATAGCCATTTCCTTGATGGGCCAGAAGCAGCAGACCAACGCAGGGAGGCTTATATCAGTGGGTTTGGTATCAGGTTTTTGCGGTTCACCAACGAGGAAATTTACCGGAGCATAGTTGAAGTTCTGTAGTCCATCACCCAAGTTGTACTAGAGCATACTGGGAAAGAAGCTTAAATCGCCTCTGTGATAAGGAGTGGGTTTGGGAGAGGTGGAGAGTCCGACTCCACTGTGGTTCCCCCTTGGTAAGGGGGCACGTGCTGAAGGTTGGCGACCCGCCTTGTATCAAGGCCCACCTCCCGATACTTTCAGGCGACTTCGGCCAGCGAGTGTGACTAGTCCATTTCCAAAGCTTCCTTGGGAACTTAGCGAATGTTGCCCATCAGTCCTTCTTTGGTTCTCCCTAGGAGTTGACTCCAGGTAAATCTGCAACTCATTCTATTCACCAGGGTTTGTCACGCTGAATCATTGCTGTGTATTCACTATTCGTGTTGTTTAACCTCTTGTCACCTCATCCGCTCAGTGTCTTTTGCTCTGCAGCCAGTAGCTTGCGTAGCTCCAGCATCTCGTCGCGCAGTGCGGCAGCCTTCTCGAATTCCAGGTTGCGAGCCGCTTCCTTCATCTGGACTTCCAGGTCCTTCACCACCCGGAACATGTCGTCGCGCGACATCTCCTGCCGCGCCACCTGGTAGCTGGCCTTGCTCTCCGCCACCATCTTAATGCTCTCAGTGATGTCGTGTACCGCCTTCTGGATGCTCTTCGGCTCGATGCCATGTTCGCGGTTGAAGATGTCCTGAATTTCCCTGCGGCGCGACGTCTCATCTATCGCGCGCTTCATCGAGTCGGTGACCCGGTCGGCGTACATGATGACGTGGCCTTCAGAGTGGCGGGCCGCCCTGCCCATGGTCTGCACCAAGGCGGTGGTTGAACGCAGGTAGCCCTCTTTGTCGGCGTCCAGAATGGCCACTAGGCTGACCTCGGGCAGGTCCAAGCCCTCGCGCAGTAGATTAATGCCCACGATCACGTCATAGACCCCCAACCGCAGGTCGCGTAGTATCTCGATGCGGTTCAGGGTATCGATGTCGGAGTGAAGGTAATGGTTGCGGACTCCCATCTCCGAAAGATAGTCGGCCAACTCCTCGGCCATGCGTTTGGTCAAGGTGGTCACTAGCACCCGCTGTCCCTCGTTCACCCGCAGCCTGATCTGGTGCAGCAGGTCGTCAATTTGTCCGGTGGTGGGCTTGACCTCAACTGTGGGATCAAGCAGGCCGGTGGGTCGAATGACCTGCTCCACGATGGCCGCGCTGTGCTCCATTTCATACGGGCCTGGAGTCGCCGACACGAACACTACCTGGTTGGCGCGCTGCTCGAATTCGCCGAAATTCAGTGGGCGATTGTCCACCGCTGAAGGCAGCCGGAAGCCATAGTCCACCAGCGTAGTCTTGCGGGCCACGTCGCCGTGGTACATACCGCGCACTTGGGGCAGAGTCATGTGGGACTCGTCGATGAACATCAGGTAGTCTTCCGGAAAGTAGTCCAGTAACGTCCAGGGAGTGGAGCCGCAAGTTACCGCGAACTTGCCGTCCCTAGCGCTGTGACGCCGCGCCAAATGGCATGAGTAGTTCTCGACACCGTGGCAAAACCCTGCTTCCCGCAGCATCTCCAGGTCGTAGTTGGTTCGGGATTCCAAACGAGCGGCCTCCAGAATCTTATCCTGCCCACGCAGGTCTTGCAGACGCTCATCCCGTTCGACCTCAATGTCCTTCACCGCCAGGTCAACGCGCTCCTGGGTGGTGACAAAGTGTTTGGCGGGGAAGATCATGGTCTCCTGACACTGGGCCAGCATTTCCCCTGTCAACGGGTCGATTTCGGTGATTTTCTCTACCTCGTCGCCAAAGAACTGGATGCGCACCGCTAGTTCCTCGTAGGCGGGAACTATCTCCAAAGTTTCTCCCCGCACTCGGAACTTGCCCCGCGCCAGTTCGAAGTCGTTTCGTTCGTATTGCATGTCCACCAGTTGCCGTAGGAGGCTGCTACGGTTGCGGATCTCCCCAACCTCTACCTTTGCCACCAGCTTGAAATAGTCGGACGGGTCACCCAGACCGTAGATGCAGGACACCGAAGCGACGATTAGCACGTCCCGTCGGGTCAACAGCGACGTGGTGGCGGACAGACGCAGCTTGTCCAGTTCCTCATTGACGCTGGCGTCCTTCTCCACGTAGGTATCCGACTGAGGCACGTAGGCTTCTGGCTGGTAGTAATCGTAGTAGGAAACGAAGTATTCCACTGCATTGTGGGGAAAGAATTCCTTGAACTCAGAGGCTAGTTGGGCTGCCAGTGTCTTGTTGTGGGCCAGCACGAGGGTGGGCCGCTGCACTTCCTGGACAATGTTGGCCATGGTGAAAGTTTTGCCGCTGCCGGTGACGCCCAGCAGCGTTTGGTGTGACACACCGTCGCGCACCGCGTCAACCAGCTTTTCAACCGCGCGGGGTTGGTCGCCGGTCATCTGGAAGTCGGATACTAACTGGAATTCAGGCATTTTCTGACTCCGTTATCACAAGGGCGACTGGGAGGCGGAATTAAACAAGTGATTGGCCACCGCTTAACAGCATTCCTGAACGTGCTTAGATGGCGCTAGCTTTGCGCCATTGCAGAAATAAATCACGTTATATCCCGTTTGTATCGTCCAACATTCGTTGTTAGGATGGGCCATGACCCTAAAGTCTTTACCCGTCGCTGTCATTGTTGCATTAATCAAGATATCTTGACTCATGAGTTTCTTTAAGTGTAACCCAATATCATTTTTCCGCCACTCCATCGCCTTGAAACATCCAAAGAAAGGAAACGATTTCACGTGAACCGAATAACGCTGTACATTAGGAAACCCTAGGACTATGCGATGATTGGGTACATCGTACATAGGCGTAAAACCATCCTGATTTTATTCGTTCGTCTGCCTGAACTGGCTTACGATCACCGAACGAATTGGGCAACCATCTATGTACAGCTTGCTGGGAGGGACCGATAAAGAATCATGGGGAATTCTACTATCCACGGAGGTTAATTGGGATACTGATGCGGAGATGCCAAGTTCTTGTAACTGTGCGTACATTTCCGCGATTATCGACAAAATGTCCCTAGTGGGAATTTACGCACCTCCCCCCATCTGCTGCAAGGCCAGGCGGATTTTGTCCTCCACCGTTAAGTCGGGAGAACTGTCCAGGTGGTTGACTGCGCGCCGAGCTTCGCTGGTGGAGTATCCCAGGGCGGTCAAAGCCTCAATAACTTCGACGTAGTTGCTGGCTTGTGCTGGTGTGCCCGCTTCTTGCTCTACCTCAAGCTTGCCCTTCAGTTCCAGCACCACCCGACTAGCGATGCGGCGTCCCACCCCGGGGGCTGTACTCAGGGAAGCTACGTCGCCGCTTTCGATGGCCCGTTGCAAACCGGCCACGCCCAGGCTGGATAACAGGCCCAGCGAGTGCCGCGGGCCGATGCCGGAGACGCTCAACAGCAGCAGAAACGCCTCCAATGCCGCCTGTGTAGGAAATCCATAAAGTACTGGCTGCTCCTCGCGGATCCGTAGGCTAGTGTGGAGGTAGACTTGGCCGCCGGGTTCGCCCAGTTCAGCAACCGAGGAGGCGGGAACAAATATTTGCACGGTAATGCCGCCTACTTGAAGATGAACCCAATCAGGGCCAGTGGTTTCTAGCAGGCCGCGAACACCAGAGATCATATGTTCAGCGCTCTTGCCCAGGATGGATTTCCCGGTCCAGCGCCGATGTAGTCTCGCTCTGAATCAGATGGCATAGGCCTACCGACAGAGCGTCGGCAGCATCAGTCTCAGGAATATCCTTCAATTGCAGGGTGGCCGCGATAATCTGCTGCATCTGCTCCTTGGTGGCCGCACCGTAATTGACCACCGCCAGCTTGATTTGTGCAGGACTATAGCGAAATACCGGCAGGTTCTGGCTGGCTGCCCCAATAAACACCAGGGCTTGGGCCTGGCCCACGGCGATGGCAGGGCCGATGAACTGCCGCTCTCCCCGTCCCACGAAGGGCTCTTCCACGGCGATGGCGTCAGGGTGGAATATGTGGATCATGTTCAATATATGGGTGTGAAGTTGGTACAGCCGCTGCTCCAAAGGCATGGAGTTGGACAGGGCAACTACTCCGTAGTCTCCAGCTTCGGGTTTCGGCCCGGATTCTAGGACTGCGTAACCCATTCTGATGGTACCGGGGTCTACTCCCAGCACGCGCATCTAGTTAGCGACCTGGTATTGTTCGAGCACTTCCGGCGGGAAATCAGCGTTGGTGTAGGCCTTTTGAACATCGGCCAACTCTTCCAGGTTGTCCAGCAACCGCAGCGTTTGCTCCGAGGCTTTGTCATTTAGAGCGATGGTAACCTTGGGAACTAGAGAAATGTCCGAGGAGGAGATCGGCGCCTTTTGCCCTTCCAAAGCTTGCAGGACTTTCTGCAGGTTTTCAGGAGCAGTGTAAATTTCTAGAATGCCCTCTTCATATTTCACGTCTTCAGCGTCGGATTCGATAGCAATCATGGTTAATTCGTCGGCCCGCTCCTCATCTGCGGTTTCAATTGTGACCATGCCCTTGCTCTCAAAGTTCCAGGCGACGCAACCTGCATCGCCTAAATTCCCGCCTCCTTTATTGAACGCTGAGCGAATATCCGAAGCGGTTCGGTTTCGGTTTGTGGTCAATGCCTGGAGTAAAATGGCACCGCCGCCGGGTCCATATCCCTCGTAGGTGATCTCTTCAAACTGTTCGCCATCGCTACCCTCGCCCGATGCTTTCTTGATGGTTCGCCCGATGCTCTCCATGGGCATGTTGTTAGACTTGGCCCGTTCCATTGCCAAACGGAGGCGGAAGTTCGTCTCCGCGTCGCCGCCGCCATCCCGCACTGCCAGGGTAATATCGCGAGCCAATTTGGTGAATAATGCGCCGCGTTTGGCGTCAGTGGCGCCTTTGGCGCGTTTAATCGTTGACCATTTGGAGTGACCTGACATCAGTGGCACCTCCTTTGTTGTCTGGGTTTCCGCCCGTTAAACAGCGTGTATTGCGTAACATTCGCCGCCGGTGTACCACTGGGATTCAATCGGATTGTATCTGACGAAAGTTTAAATGCTCGAGGATGCACGCGATTCACATGAGAATTTTAGCATCAGGGTGATTCAACGGTCAAAAGGGCTGACATACTCTTTTAGCGCAGTCCGTCCATCAGGTGCACCAACATTACTCTCTGCTCGAGGTTTACTTCAAGGACAACACTAGAAATAGCCGGGAGCAAAATCTGACCGCTATCGCCTTCCACTAGGTAAACATCGTTGCTGCCAGTCTCTATCACTTCTGAAAGCTCTCCCAATTCCTCATCGAGGTCGGTGACCACTCGCATACCTAAAAGTTGAAAATGGAAGTATTCCCCTTCAGGTAGTTGGGCGACGGTTTCTTTGAGGATGGTGAGCCACTGGCCGACGAGTGTGCGGGCTGCGTCTACGGAATCAAAGCCCTCGAACTGGAGGATTATCTGGTCACCTCGCGTGCGATTCGAGTAGACAATGTGAAGAAGGGAATCGTTGCAGAAGAGTTTCTCGCCGGGGTCGAATCGGTTAGGGGCGTCGCTGTAGATCCGGGCAGTTAGTTGACCGGATGTCCCGTGCGGACCGAGGATTCGTCCCACAGAAACATGATCGGTCTGTTCTGGGGTGGGTTGCTGCAAAATGTTTCGAGGATTGGCCTGGCTGTCGATTAAACTATTTCCAGCATTGCCCGGGTTCCATCTTTAACCGCGGCGACCCGAAGCATTAGGCGCATGGCTTGGGCGACCCGACCTTGGCGACCAATCACCTTGCCCTTGTCCTCTGGGGCAACTTCAAGCCGCAATATCACCTGCCCTTCTTCCACCGACTCGGTTACACGCACCGAATCAGGATCACTGGCCAAGGATTGGGCAATGTATTCGATCAACTCTTTCATTCGGGATTGACCTTCTCAAACACCCCGTCTCGAACCAGAATACGCCGCACCGCATCTGACGGTTGCGCGCCTTTCTCAAGCCAAGCTATGGCCCGATCTTCTTTATAGTTGATTGCCGGGGGATCCACCATAGGGTCATAATTACCGATCCACTCTACGTATGCGCCGTCTCGAGGTGCTCTCGAGTCTGCCACTACGATGCGGTAAGATGGGTGTCCTTTTTTGCCGACTCTCTTAAGGCGAATTCTTAGCATGCACTCTCCGTAGTAATTTTAAATTACCACTGTATTAAGGGGAATTCTAAGTGGAGGGAAATGTGATGTCAATGTTTTGGCTACTGAGTAGGTGTCTGTTAGTTGCCTGCTGAAGATCGTGCTATAGGCGGCAACACCATGGATTCATAAATCATTGGTGGCTACAAGCAGGCTTCTACGTTTCTGGGATCCGAACGAAATATTGGATGGTTTGAACAAAAGGATCGGGCCCAGCCTTTTGGACACCACCCATTGAGATACTCTGGTTCTAGGGGCGATGGTAGACATTGGCCTGGGCCCGACTGACGGGTTCTCATCTTTACAAGTAAAACCTGTTAGGAGCTGGTCACCCCGTCGTGTCCAGACAGATGCCTACCATCGCCCCTGCTAGTTAAATGATGTTTCATACTCATTCACCTCCTATTATCAAATTCCCGCCAAGCGGTTAAGATATTCTAACAACGGGTTCTTTCCGGTGTCAAGATTAAATTTAATCTTTAAATTTGATCTAATTGCAAATTTATTATTCGTTAG
>Ga0310345_10005312_pt1 | contig 11474 bp, 10 predicted proteins | sample HC15DNA20500_MG_FD_204667 | JGI IMG/M metagenome (GOLD analysis project Ga0310345, IMG submission 204667) | Marine microbial communities from station ALOHA, North Pacific Subtropical Gyre - HC15-DNA-20-500_MG | ecosystem: Environmental > Aquatic > Marine > Oceanic | place: Pacific Ocean: North...
CGCTCAACGCCCAGAACCTCGCCCAGCATGGCCCCTCCTAATAAGACACGTCGTTAAGGACGTCGTTATGCACGTGTCTTAGCTCGGAACCCCGCCGTCAGGCAGGCGGCCTCAATCGGGCGGTTACCTAGGGTCTGGAACCATAGCCAGAAAGTAACGAGGGGGGCGAGGAAGGATAGTGTCCCACGGCGTTCTCTAATCGCCTTGGTCAAGTGCTGATATTGCTGGTCCTTCTGCGTGCCGGGCTCTTGGGTTCTCTCCGCGATCACCACGATGGGCGCCGCATGTTTGCGTTCAGGGTCGGGCAGATCGAAGTGGTGTGCGCGGTCAACTCCGCTGTCCTGGGAGCGATCTTGCCCTCGCCGCGCCTCCCGGCTGGACGCATTCGGCTGTGGCGAATTCAGCGTTTTGGAGCTGGCTTGTTCAGATGGCGGCGTCCTCCCGGAAGGGTGTGCCGGTGCGCCACATGGCGTGTAGCGTGACAGCCAGTTTCCTGGCCAACGCGACCTTTGCCTTCCGCGGTCCGGTGCGTTCTGCGATTGCCTTGGCCCAGTCGCGAAATCGTCTCCTGGCAGACGCGCTGTTTCGCGCCGTCATGGATCATCCGGTTGCCGATCTGCTCGGGCGTCCATCCCAGCTTAATCCGCGCCACGACGGCCTTGCAGAGCTCCGGATGCCGGATCAGCTTTCTCTGCACGGATCGGCGCTTCTGTGACTGCAAATGGGCGGCATGGCCGAAGTATCCGGCGTATTTCTTGGGGAAGGCGTCATCGGCCCAGAAATTGCGTTTGATCTCTCGGTGGATGGTCGATTTGGACCGGTGCAGAACACGCGCCATCTCCCGGACAGGGACCTTTGCGTGCCACCAATCCTCGATCCTACGGCGTTCTTTCAGACTCAGTTGTGTATAAACGGCGCCCATGGCACAATCTCCTGATTAGATAACCCATTGGTTTGCAATAGGAGTCGCACTTCAAGGTAGCGCGCACCGGGCCGCACAAACAAAACGTGTAAGACTTATTATGTCAATCGTGAAGCAGCTCGGCACAGGTGCGATACAGTTTGAGTCTTGATCTGGCGACGAAACTCTTCGCTTATGCGGTCAAAGTTCAAGACGAGCAGGGCAACATGCTGAAATCACTTGCGTCAATTTTCTTATTGTTCGCAGCCAGTTGTTTCCCTCAGATAGTCACGGGACAATCTTATGAGCAAACGAGAAAGTTTTGCCGCATGTCCCAAATGCTCATCCCTATCTTTCTGAGAGGAGGAGAGGTCCCAGGGTTCGCTGTATGTGAGGCGGCCGGAGGTACTTCATACGAGTGTAGCCGCACAATAAGCCTCGCAGCGGGCATTTGTCGAGCCGGTGGTGGCGCATCTTATGAATGCAGCAATTCAATGAGCCTTGGAGCTGGTGTTTGCATCGCCGGTGGCGGAGCTTCGTATGAGTGCAACAATGTTATGGGCCTCGGTGCAGGGGTATGTATCGCGGGAGGCGGCGCGACATACGAGTGCCCATCGTCGATGAAATATGCGCAAGGAGTATGTATCGCTGGCGGTAACCCTTCCTACGAATGCACAAGCTCGATGAGTTTGGGAACGGCAGTATGTATGTCTGGTAAGAACACTACCTACCAGTGTGCAGGAATCGGAAATGACGATCTCGGAGAAGGAATTTGTAGAGCATTGGGTGGCTCCGCGAGCCAATGCGAGTCTGTAAGTGTTTCCGCGGCAATTTGCGCTTTCACCGACAATTGCAGGGGCTATGATGCGTCGTCTCTTGCCGTTTCGATCGTCGAAACTTGCGGAGTAGAAGTGCTTTCTTTCGGGATAGATTAGCAATTCTTCAGAAACCGTCACCTTCGGCCCGAGTTGTACCTTAGTTCGTGCGCTATGCAGTGATACCCATCTCATGATGAAGGTTTGTTTCACAATGTCCGCGACAGATTCGTTTCTCAAATCTCTGGCGTCGAGATTGGCCTAATGGGATCAACTGCCTTGCCGCCAAGCCGCTGCTACCCTGGCGGGCATAGGTGGAGAGTAAGCGCCCGATTTGTACCCCCTGACCTGCTCCGTTTTCAGATCTTAGCCTACGTCGCTATGGACGTCATTTTCGGTGTCCACGAAGATGGAGGCTTTCATGCGACACGAGGTGTTCGCAGGCCCGGAGCGGCGGCGCCGGTGGTCCGTCGAGGAAAAGCTGGCCATCGTCGAGGAGGTTGGCATCAACGGCTGGACGGTGTCCGATGTGCCGCCAGAGGCAGAGCGATGCTGCGGTCAGACGCCTGCATCTCGACCATCAAAGGTCGCAGGTAAATGCCACTTCATGGATGGCAGATGCGCCTTACCTCCTTCATTGACTACGGACTCCGCATGCTGATGCGCCGTGCCAGCGCGCCGGACCGGGCTTTTTCCACGGCTGATCTCGCCGAGGAATTCCAGCTTTCCCGCAACCATTTCATCAAGATCATGCAGAAACTCGGCCGGGCCGGTCTGGTGCAGACACGTCGTGGAGGCGGTGGCGGTGCCACCCTGGCCCACGCCCCCGAGGATATCCGATTGGGGGACGTGGTGCGAGTGTTGGAAGAAGGCCAAGCCCTTGTCGAGGAGACTGTCCGGAATTCTGTGCCCCGGCGTGGTAACTCTGAAATGAGGAGACCCACGTATGAGCATCGACAAAGACCTTCTGGACCAGCTGATGAAAGGCCGGACGGCCAGCGACCTTTTCGGTAAGGACGGCGTTCTCGCCGAGCTGACCAAGGCGCTGGCAGAGCGCGCCCTGAGTGCCGAGCTGGAAGAACATCTGACCGAAGAACGAGCTGTCCCACCAGCGGAAGGGGCGTCTCAGACTCCGAACCGGCGTAACGGTAGCAGCCAGAAAACGGTCACCACCGACAGTGGCAAGGTCGTGTTGGACATCCCTCGGGACCGCAACGGCAGCTTCGATCCGGTGCTGATCGCCAAGTATCAGCGCCGCTTCCCGGAGTTCGATACCAAGATCATCTCCATGTATGCGCGCGGAATGACGACCCGAGAAATCCAAGGACACATCGAGGAAATCTACGGCATCGAAGCCTCCCCGAGCTTGATATCGGCGATCACCGATGCGGTGATGGACGAGGTCACGGCTTGGCAGAACCGTCCGCTCGAGCCCTGCTATCCGGTGGTGTTCATGGACGCGATCCGGGTTAATATCCGCAGCGATGGCGCGGTCTCGAACAAGGCAGTCTTCGTCGCCCTGGCTATCCTCCCGGACGGCACGAGGGACGTGCTGGGGCTATGGTTTCAGGCCAATGAGGGCGCCAAATTCTGGGCCAAGGTTCTCAATGACCTGCGCAATCGCGGAGTACAGGACATTCTGATCGCCGTCGTGGACGGCCTCAAGGGCTTCCCGCAGGCCATTGAGGCGGCCTTCCCCCAGACCCAGGTTCAGACGTGCATCGTGCATCTGCTGCGCCATTCCATGAGCTTTGCCAGCTACAAGGACCGCAAGGCCGTGGCAGTGGCGCTCAAGGCAGTCTACACGGCCGTCGACGCGGCAGCCGCCGAAACCGCGCTGGCGGAGTTCGAGGACAGCGATCTGGCTGCCCGCTACCCGGCAATTGCGCCGAGTTGGCGCCGAGCCTGGGGCGAGGTGATCCCGTTCCTCGACTATCCGCCCGAGGTCCGCAAACTGATCTACACGACGAATGCCATAGAGGCACTAAACTCGAAGATCCGCCGGGCCGTCCGCACAAGGGGGCACTTCCCCAGCGACGAGGCGGCGGCGAAATTGATCTATCTGGCGCTGAATGCTACCTCTCAGGAGTGGAAGCGATCAGTCCGCGAATGGCACGCCGTGAAGAGCCAACTCGCCATCATGTTCGAGGATCGGTTCCCAATGGCGTAATCAACGCGCCGGGGCACAGAATTCCGGACAGTCTCGAAATTGCCCGCCCGAGCGGTAACGATAATGGCCCCTCCTATCATCTCCTGTCTCTTTTCAGGCCGGCTCGAGCGGTCGATCTTTTGATTTCCCGACGCTCGCGAGGTCTGCAACGAAGACATTGTCGATCAGGCGCACACCGTCGAGCCAGGCCGCCAGGAAGAGGCGGCTGGGGCGGTCTGCACTCGTCATCAGCTTCAGGTCGGGAACGCTGCGCAGTTCGAGGTAGTCGATGGAGTCGAACCCGGCTGAGAGCAGGGCCTTCTTGGCCTTGTCGATGGTCTGCTCGACGTGTCCGCCCCGGGCGATGACACGCGCCGCGTCTTCCAAGACCTGGGCGATCATCGGCGCCGTTTTGCGTGGCCCGGCACCGAGCCGAAGGTTGCGCGAAGACATGGCGAGGCCGTCTTCCTCGCGAATGGTCGGACAGCCGACAATCTCCGTATTCAGGTCCAGATCCTCGCACAGCCGGGTCACCACCTGCAGTTGCTGATAGTCCTTTTCACCGAAATAGGCGCGGTCGGCATCGCATTGCAGGAACAGCTTGGTCACCACCGTGGCCACCCCGTCGAAATGCCCCGGACGCGCCCCGCCGCACAGGCCTTCGCTGACACCGGTGACCGAGATCGTGGTGGCAAAACCTTCGGGGTACATCTGTGCGCCGTCGGGTACGTAAAGCACATCCGCGCCATAGGGCGTCAGCTTTGCGGCGTCGCTGTCTTCGGTCCGAGGGTATTTCGCCAGATCCTCGGGGTTGTTGAACTGTTTGGGGTTCACGAACAGCGTCACGATCACCCGGTCATTTTCGGCGCAGGCCCGTTCCACCAAGCTAAGGTGCCCGGCATGCAGCGCGCCCATGGTCGGCACGACGCCGATGCTGTCCCCGGCGCGGCGCCAGCTTTCGGTCAGGGCGCGCAGCTCGGCCTTGGTGCGGATGATCTTCATTTGCCGGGTTCCTCTTGGGAAAAGACATGTTCGGGGGCGGGGAAGCTGCGGGCGCGGACCTCTTCTGCATAGGTGCGGATGGCTGTCCGGGCGTCGCTGGCCAGATCGCCATAGCGTTTGACGAACTTGGGCTTGAAGGCATCAAACAACCCCAGCATGTCGTCGATCACAAGGATCTGTCCGTCGCATCCGGCCGAGGCCCCGATGCCGACCGTGGGGATATCGATATCGGCGGTGATCTGATCGGCCAGCGTGGCGGGCACCTTTTCCAGCACGACCGAGAAGGCCCCGGCGCGGGTCACGGCGCGGGCGTCTTGGGTGATCCGTTCGGCATCTGCGCCGCGCCCCTGCACCTTGTAGCCGCCAAGCGCGTTCACCGCCTGAGGTGTCAGACCGATATGGGCCATGACGGGGATGCCGCGGTCGACGATGAAACGGATCGTGTCCTCCATATGCGCGCCGCCTTCCAGCTTGACCGCGCCGGCCCCGGTTTCGGCCATCAGCCGGGCGGCGTTGCGAAAGGCCTGAGCGGGGGATTCCTCGTAACTGCCGAAGGGCATGTCGACGACCATCAGGGCGCGGTGCAGGCCGCGGGAGACGGCGCGACCATGCATCACCATCATCTCCATCGTCACGTCGAGGGTGGAGGGCAGCCCGTGCAGCACCATTCCGACGCTGTCACCGACCAGAACAAGGTCACATTCCGCATCCGCCAGCTGGGCCACGGGGGTCGTATAGGCGGTCAGGCAGACAAGCGGATCGGCCCCTTTGCGCGCGCGAATGTCAGAGGCAGTCAGGCTGCGTTGCGGGGCGGATTGGCTCATGTCGGTCCTCCTCAGACGGGCTTGGGAGGGGATAGCGGGTTGGGGACCTATTCGCAAGTGCAGCACAATATTATTGCGTTGCACTATGGGAAAAAGTCATATATGTATCGCGACGATTGGCGCGTTCAGAAGTCCAGCCCAAGGTCCAGCACCTGCGCCGAATGGGTCAGGGCACCAGACGAGATGTAATCCACACCCGTCGCCGCGACCTCGGCAATGCGGTCCAGCTTCATGTTGCCCGAGGCCTCCAGCACCACGCGACCGTCGGTCATTTTCACAGCTTCGACAAGGGTTTGCCTGTCCATATTGTCCAGCAGAACCACATCGGCCCCACCTTCGTCCAGCGCCTCGGAGAGCTGGTCCAGCCGGTCGACCTCGATCTCGCAGCGGATCATGTGGGACGCGCTTGCCTTGACCGATTGCAGCACCGGGCGGATGCCCCCGGCGGCGGCAATGTGGTTGTCCTTGATCAGGATGGCGTCCGACAGGCTGAAACGGTGGTTGAACCCGCCGCCATGCAGCACCGCCTGTTTTTCGACGATCCGCAGCCCCGGCGTGGTCTTGCGGGTGCAGGTCACGCGGGTCCGGGTGCCGCGCGTTTCGGCCACGAAGGCGGCGGTCAGCGTGGCGATCCCGGACATGCGCCCGGCAAAGTTCAGCGCGACCCGTTCGCCCGACAGGATGGAGGCCGCGTTGCCCGTGATCTCCATCAGCTGATCGCCCGGCGCAACCGTGTCACCGTCGGCTTTATGCGCCGTGATCTTCAGCGCCGGGTCCACCAGACGGAAGGCCAGCGCGGCGATTTGCAGGCCCGACACGACGCCGGGTTCGCGGGCGTTCAGCCGCGCGGAATAGGTGGTGCCGGCGGGAATGACCGTGCGGGTGGTGATGTCGCCATAGGTGCCCAGATCCTCAAGCAGCGCGGCGCGCACGAGGGGTTCAAGGATCAGGTCGGGCAGGGGAGTATGGGTCACGCCGGTTCCTTTCGGGTCGTGGTGTCGCGGATCGCGAGCGCATCTTTCAGGGTCATCAGCGACCTTGTGCCGGTTGCGCCGTCCGCCTGCGGATAGTCCGAGCGGAAATGCGCGCCCCGGCTTTCGCGGCGCATCAGCGCGGCAGCGGCGATCAGGGTGGCGGTGGCGGTCATGTTGGCCAGCGCCTCGCAGTCGGGCTGCGCGGCTTCGATGGCGGCGATTTCGGTCAGGGTGCGGGTCAGGCCCTCCGCCGTGCGGATCACGCCCGCGCCATCGGTCATCGCCTGCCGCAGCCGGGCAACCAGCGCGGGATCGGGCGTTTCGGCGGCGGGCAGGTCGGGCAGGGTGACGGGCGCGGCATCTGCGGGGGAGGGCAGGGCGGCGTCAATCGCAAGCGCACAGCGGCGGCCATAGACCAGCGCCTCTAGCAGCCCGTTCGAGGCCAGCCGGTTCGCCCCGTGCAACCCGGTCGAGGCGACCTCTCCACAGGCCCAGAGGCCGGGCAGGGTCGTGGCGCCTTCGCCATCCGTCGCCACGCCGCCCATGTGGTAATGCGCGGCGGCGGCCACGGGGATCACCTGCGTCAACGGGTCCAGACCCGCCTGTTGGCAGGCGGCGGCCACGGCGGGAAAATCCGTCAGGATCTTCGCACCAAGGGCCGCGCGGGTGTCCAGCGCCGGGGCCAGCCCTTGTTGTGTCTGGGCATAGACGGCGCGGGCCACGATGTCGCGCGGGGCCAGTTCGGCGTCTGGGTGGGCGTCCGGCATGAACCGCGCGCCAAGGCGGTTGACCAGCGTCGCGCCTTCACCGCGCAGCGCCTCGGTCGCAAGGGGGGCAGGGTCCAGCCCGCAGGCCATGGCGGTCGGGTGAAACTGAACGAATTCAGCGTCAGCAATTTGCGCGCCCGCGCGGGCGGCCATGCCGATCACCTGCCCACGGATGCGCGGCGGGTTCGTCGTCAGGGCATAAAGCCCACCCGATCCGCCCCCGGCCAGCAGAACGGCGGCACCGCGCAGGGTGACGCTGGCGCTTTGACCCTGATCACAGCGGGCGACGGCCACGCCGGTGACGCGGCCCTGAGTGACCTCAAGCGCCGTGGCCATGACGCCTTCGAGCACCTGGATATGGTCGGCCTCGCGCACCTGAACGGTCAGGGCGCGCATGATCTCGGCCCCGGCCTGATCGCCCTGCACGCGCACCACGCGGGCAAAACTATGCGCGGCCTCGCGCGACAGGACATAGGACCCGTCCGAGGTGCGGTCGAAGGGCGTGCCCAGCCCGGTCAGGTCAAGGATATGATCGCGCGCCTCGGCTGTGACCGAGGTGGCGACGCCCGGATCAACGGTGCCCGCACCGGCGGTGACGGTATCGCGGGCATGGGCATCGGCGCTGTCCGCCGGATCCATCGCCGCCGCAACGCCGCCCTGCGCCCAGGCCGAGGACGCACCAGCGCCCAATGCCTCGGGCGAGATCATCAGCACGGGGTGCGGGGACAGTTTCAGCGCCGCATATTGCGCCGCAAGGCCCGCGCCGACGATGATCACGCGACCCGTATTGATCGGCGTTTCGGTCGGGGTCATCGCCCTAACCGGCCATCTTGGCGGACAGGTCGATCATGCGCTGAACGGCGATGCGGGCCTTGTCGGCAACCGCCGGGTCGACCTCGACCGCGCCCTGCATGGTGTGCAGCGACCACAGCACCTTTTCCAGCGTGATTTTCTTCATATAGGGGCACATGTTGCAGGGCCCCACGAAATCCACGTCCGGCAGCGCGTCCGAGATGTTCGAGGCCATCGAACATTCCGTCACCAGCATCGCCTTTTCCGGGCGCTGCTGCGTCACATAGTCGATGATACCGCTGGTCGAGCCGGAGAAATCGGCCTCGGCCACGACATCCGGCGGGCATTCGGGATGCGCGATGATCCGCGTGCCGGGGTTCCATTCGCGGAAATCCTTCAGGTCCTGCGCGGTGTATTGTTCGTGCACGATGCAGGCACCGTCCCACCAGACGATGTTCTTTTCCGGCACAAGGTTGGCGATGTTCTGCGCCAGATATTTGTCCGGCGTCATGATGACCGTGTCGCTGTCCATCCCGCGCACGATCTGCACCGCGTTCGAGGAGGTGCAGCAGATGTCGGATGCGGCCTTCACCTCGGCGGTGGTGTTCACATAGGTGACGACCGGCGCGCCCGGATATTTGGCACGCATTTCGGCGATACCTTCGGCGGTGATGCTTTCGGCCAGGGAACAGCCGGCGTCCATGTCGGGGATCAGCACCGTCTTGGACGGATTCAGGATCTTCGAGGTCTCGGCCATGAAATGCACGCCGCACTGGATGATCACGTCTGCCTGTACCTTGGTCGCCTCAATCGCCAGCTGAAGGCTGTCACCAACCACGTCCGCGATACCGTGGTAGATCTCGGGCGTCATGTAGTTATGCGCCAGGATAACCGCGTTGCGTTCCTTTTTCAGCTTATTGATCGCCGCGACATAGGGCGCAAATATCGCCCAGTCTGGGGGCGTCACGACACGGTCTATCCGGGCGAAAATGTCAGCATTTGCCTTGGCGATGTCGGTGGACGGAGATAGATCGTAGTGATCGGCGAGTTCGGCGCGCAGCGCGATCTGGTCGAGCAAAAGCGGAGTTCCTGAGGTTACTTCGGGCCGCCGTGGAGGGCGCGACCGCACGCGGGTGGCGTCGGCTAAGAGGTGTTTACGGGTCGGCTTACCTTAGGGCAAGTGTGCGGGGCGTCTTATTTCAATGACGCACGCTAACATGTACCGAAAGCCACCGTCATACGATTATGGGCTCAGACGTCGGTGCGCGGGCAAGACTTTGGATCCGGTCCAGAGGCGAAGCGGGCTTTCAGCAGGCATTCGTCGTATTCCGAGCGAACCTCGGAATCGAACACGATGCCGCCGCCTACGTTGAAGACGGCCTCTCCGCCTGCGTGCAGTGTGAGGGTGCGGATGGCAACATTGAAGCGCATCTCGCCGGACGGAGCGACGAACCCAATGGCCCCGCAATAGATGTCACGCGGACGACTTTCCAGCGCACGCAGGATCTGCATCGCACGGATCTTCGGAGCTCCGGTGATCGAGCCGCAGGGAAAGAGCGCAGTGAAAGTATCGGAGACGGTCGTCTCCAGTGCCAGCCGCGCCCGAACGCGGCTGACCATCTGATGCACTGTGGGATAGCTTTCGATCCGGAACATCTCGGGTACATGCAGCGTGCCCAATTGGCAGATGCGCGAGATATCGTTGCGCAGCAGGTCGACGATCATCAGGTTCTCGGCTTGGTTTTTCCCGTCCTGTCGCAAGGTCTCGGCAAGGGCGGCGTCTGCCTCGGGCGTCGATCCGCGCCCGATAGTGCCTTTCATCGGATGGGTCTCGATCCAGCCTTCCGCGTCTACCTGGAAGAACAGTTCAGGCGACCGTGAGAGGATGATGGGCCCACCCAAGTCGATCAGTGCAGCATAGCGGACCGGCTGCCTGGCGGTCATTTCTTCGAACAGCGCTATCGGATCTCCCGACCATCGCGCGGAGAACGGGAAAGTCAGGTTCGCCTGGTAGCAATCGCCTGTGCGAAGGTGCCGGTGGACCCTTTCGAAACGCGACCTGTAATTCTCGAAGGACCATTCTGGCCGGACATCCGTCAAAGTCGCCTTGCCTGTTGCCCGTGTCCCTACCGATCCAGTCTCGGGCGCGTTGAAGACCCCCATGAGCACGAGCGGCAGGCGGCGGCCTCCGGGCATGATGTCACGCAATTTCGGCTCGAGTGCGTAACCGGCCTCGTAGCTCACGTAACCGGCACACCATTTCCCGGCCGCACGTGTGCGTTCCATCCGGTCGAGCGCGGCCTGGACTTCGTCCGGATGGTCAGCGCGGATCACCTCGCGTGGTATGGCGAACCGCATCTCGGTACCGGTGAGGTCATCGCGCAGCAGAATGCTTGGCCCGTCCGCGCGATAGGCTGCTTCAGGCCTGTCCATCGGGAGCCGTGAAGGCCTGGGCCTGATCGTAGTCTACAGCGAAGCGCAGTTCGCGCAGGGGTTTCACCCGGCGGATCGATTCCGCGTAGGTTTCGTGCGCCTTGTAGGCAGCCAGGGCCGCATCATCGGCGAATTCGCCGTAGACGACGACGTCGATTTCCTTGCTGTTTGGATCTGACTTCCGATTGAGCGAGATTTCGAGGTGCTGGGCATGCGGGATGCCGGTGAGCATCTGGAGCCCTTTTCTGATAGATTCGATATTGTCGTTGTTGATGGCGGTGAAGAAGACGATGTGGCGGATCATGGCAATCCCGGTTGGTTTCTGAGAACATGCGGATGCTCCCGACGCGTGGCCCGGAGTCGTCCGCAGACCGAGTTGTAGGGTCTGCCTCGCGTCGTTCAACCGGATAGTGCTGGGTCATAAAGGTGTGTGTCACCTGACCCTAGCCTGCCTTCTGGTCCTTCTCTGACCGGCGTCGCGCCATTCAAGAAGACTGGTGCCGACTACGATACGGCACCCAAACGCGACCACGGCTTCAACGTCGACCTCGGCAAGGATGCATATGAGGACGATCCGTCCCTGCAGGCCACAATTTGTGGTCCCAAAGGCGCTGGCCTGCTCCCCTTGGTGTCCGCGTACTTCAACTCGTTCTGTTTAGGTTTTGTCGTCGCATCGGTCAGGGTCTGCCCTAGGGTCTGGACCCATTAATCGGCTTGCGACCACCTTGTCGGCGTGATTCACGCTCCCAAACTGATGGGGGCATGATGAGCAATCTTTTCTGGCTGAGCGACGAGCAGATGGCGCGGCTGCGACCGT
>Ga0310345_10005313_pt1 | contig 11473 bp, 5 predicted proteins | sample HC15DNA20500_MG_FD_204667 | JGI IMG/M metagenome (GOLD analysis project Ga0310345, IMG submission 204667) | Marine microbial communities from station ALOHA, North Pacific Subtropical Gyre - HC15-DNA-20-500_MG | ecosystem: Environmental > Aquatic > Marine > Oceanic | place: Pacific Ocean: North...
CCGTGATGACGCTCGAGAGGTTCGTTGATTATTGCGCCGAGCAGGACCTCCAGGCTACGGAGTTGACCGAGTATTATTTTCGCGACAAGTCGCCCGGCTACATCTGCGCCCTGCGCCGCCGCGCCTACGTCAACGGCCTGGCGATCTCCGGATCCCCCCTCGGCAACGACTTCTGCCATCCCCCGGGACCCGCGCGCGACAAGCAGCTGGCCCACGTCAAGGCCTGGATCGATGTGGTCGCCCTGCTGGGTTCCCAGACGATCCGTGTTTTCGCCGGAAGGGCGAAGAAGGGCAGCAGCGAGAAGGAGGCTCGCAAGCTGGCGATCGAGGGCCTCAAGGAGGTCAGCGAGTACGCCGGTGCCAGGGGCGTCCTGCTGGCGATCGAGAACCACGGGGGCATCACCTCTACCGCCAAGCAGCTCCTCGCCCTGGTCAAGGGGGTGGATTCACCCTGGCTGGGCGTGAATCTGGACACCGGAAATTTCCACACGGATGTCTACGCCAGCATCGAGAAGGCGGCGCCCTACGCCGTCGCCGTGCAGGTCAAGGCGGAGGTCCGCGAAGGAAAGAAGCCTGCCGAGGAGGCTGACTTCAAGCGCATCGCAGGCATTCTCAAGGCCGCCGGCTACAGGGGCTACGTGGCGCTGGAGTACGAGGCAAAGGAGGACCCGCTGAAGGCGGTCCCCCGCTACCTCGACAAGCTGCGCGAGGCGCTGGCTTGAGCGGCAGTCGACGCTGTCTTCCGCCGGTTCTCATGGCGCTGGGCATCCTGGCGCTCTTCGCGGGCCGGGCACGGGCTTTCGAGAAGGCCGGGATCCTTGATGGCGTCGACTTCCGCTTTATCTGCGCCGACTGGGCCCTGCTGAAGGAGAAGATCAACGCCCTGGTCATTCTCTCCCGGCCGCCTGGGGCTCCGGGGGGGAAGAAAACGGTTCGGCTGGCGCTCGATTTTCCCGCCGATGCTTTCAAGGCAGCCGCCGGTCCGGCCGGTATGCGGGCCAGCCTCGGGATCGAGCCGGGGGAGACGAAGCGCTTCGCCTTCAAGGGTCTGCTGGCGCTCGATAAGGTCGATCCCGGCAAGCATCCTTTTAAGCTGAGCATATCGGTTGGGGAGGGGGTCCCAGAGGTCTCTCGTTTCGAGGTGGAAACCATCAGGGGGCCACTGGTGCCCAGGGGGCTCCTCTCCATCCTGGTGCCAGCCTTGCTGTCACTGTTGGCAATCCCGGCCTTCGTCCTCTTTCTGCGTCGCAGGGGCGAGCCCGGTGGCTGGCGGATCGTGAAGGATGCGGAGATTGACGAGCCCGAAGAGGCCTGGTGGGAAATGGAAGAACCCGCCGGTGAGCCGGAGGGGGAGGGAAGGCCATGAAGCCGTGGAGCGCGAAGCTGCCGCCGCTTTCGGGGCGCGCACTGACGGGGATTGGCGCGGGAGCCCTGGTCGGCTCTTTTTATATCGGCACCGGCGACATCGCCATCGCCACCAAGATGGGGGCCCTCTTCGGCATGGATATGTGGTGGACGTTCTTCGTGCTCGGCCTGGCGGGCTGGACGCTGATGGACATGTCGACGCGATACTACCTGCGGTTCGGACGCACGCCGTTGTCGATCTTTAAGGAGGTCCACCCGGTCTTCTCGATCTACCTCTTTGTCACCGTGGTCGTCACCACGACCATCGGCGCCTATTCGCAGTGGAATACCTGCGCCCACGTGCTGGGCACCCTCAACCCCGGCATCCCGACAGAGGTCGGTGGCACCCTGGCGGCCCTGGCGGCGACCGCGCTGCTGCTCCTGGGAGTCTACCGCAGGATCGAGCTGTTCTTTGTCCTGGCGCTCATCGTGCTGATCGGTCTCTTTGCCGCCGCGGCGGCCGCTGCCGGCGCGCCCTGGTCGGAAGCTCCCGCCGGCCTGCTTCCCGGCATCCCGGAATCGTCGCGGCAGGAATGGATCGGCCTGATCCAGCAGAACGCCGGCAGCCTGATCAATGCCTGGCTCATCCTGATCTATCCCTACACGATGATCGAGAAGGGGTGGCGCTCATCGAAGCCGCTCGGCCAGGCTCGCATCCTGCAGCGCTCGCGCTGGGATTACGGTGTCGGCATCGCGGCAGCCGGCATCGTCGCCCTGCCGGTCATGGCGGCGGCCGCGGCCGTGGCGCGCCCCTTCGGAATCGTGCCGGAAAACGGCACCGAGCTCGCGGCCCTGCTGGAGCCGCTGGCTGGAGGCTCCGCTCGCCTGCTCTTCCTGGTCGGTTTCTTTATCGCCGCCTGGACCGCCGGTATCGGCTGGATGGTCTGCGGCGCCTACGCCATGCTCGACCTCGGCAATATGAAGGTGCGCATGGAGTCACGCTCCTTTCGCCAGGCTGTCCTGGTCTTCGTCGTCGCCTCCGCCAGTCTGCTCTTTCTGCGTATCAACCCGGTCTACGGCATCCGGATCTTCACGGTGCTGCTGGCGGTGGTCTTCCCGGTCGTGGCGCTGGTGATGGTCTGGCGCATCAGCCGCCCGGACATGGGCTATTTCCGCTGGTCGACGGGCAGCGTGCGGGGAGTCGTGGTCATCGCGCTCGATGTCTTTGCGCTGCTGGTGAGCCTCTTCGTCGGCTGGGGCATCATGAGCCGGTTTTTCTGATTGCCTCACATGGGCCGAAGAAGCGGGCGCCGGCCCCGTGGTTACGAGGAGGCGCCCGCCTTTTCAGCCGAGAATACGGAATCAATTACAGACAGGAGACGGACGGTCGCAGCCGATGCCGTCATCGGTCGGGTCCCCGGCGCATTCCTCGCTCGAGTAGCCCGGGCTCAGAGGCGAAGGTTCCGCCGGCGCCGCGCCGCCTGAGAACAGCCAGCTGAAGATGATGATCGCGTCGGTGATCTCGATGCTGCCGGTGTCGTTGGTGTCGGTCGCATCGAGGCAGGCAGGGGCCGTCCCGCCGGAGAAAAGGTAGAGAAGCGGGATGACTCCATCGGTGAGGTTGATGCTGCCGTCGGAGTTGGCATCGCCGCGTACGAAGGTCGGCCCGGCCGGCTCCTGGCAATTCGCAGCCGCAGCGCAGTCGGTATCGTCACAATCGGCGGCGCCGTCCTTGTCGTCATCGATGCCGTTGTCGCAGATCTCAGCCGGCACCACCTGGCAATTCGCGGCGGCGGCGCAGTCGGTATCGGTGCAGTCGGTGCGCCCGTCCCGGTCGTCATCGATGCCGTTGTCACAGATCTCATCCGGTACCGGCACCAGGCCATCGGGCAGGATCTCGATGGCCGAGACCAGGGCATCGCCGTTGACGCCGCCGGGACATTCAGGCTCGAGGCAGGGCAGCAGGGCGATCTGCAGGATGCCATCGACGACCTCGACGCCCTCGATGGAGTTTCCGCTCACCCCGGTTATGAAGTCCTGGTGGATATCGTCGATGACCAGGTCGCCCTGGATCTCGGCCTTGAAGTGCCGGTTGGCGCAGCAGCATTCGATGAAGTAGAGGTTGACGGTATAGGTGCCGTCGGGTACCGGGAACTCCATGACCCAGTCGATGCCATCTCCTCCCACATCCCAGCGGATGCTCTGGAGCACCTCGGCGATCGCCGGGTCCTCGGTGTCGAAGCCGAGATCCTCCATGCCCAGCCAGTCCGCCGCGCACCAGTTTGACACGGCCTGGGCGCCGCCGAGGGAATCGGTGCGGATCCCCAGCTCGTCGGCGTTGAGCCCCGGATCGCCCAGCCAGGTGCGGCCCTCGTCGTCGGTTACCGTTCGTCCACCGGCGTTGATGCGCAGGGGGACGTCGAAGGGCAGCGAGATGTCGGTGAGGGTACAGATCAGCGGCTCGCAGGGTTGCTGGCCGGCGCCGAGAACCGTCTCGATCGCGTAGACCGTGGCGCGGCTTTCGGGCATGTCCTCGAAGCTGGTCTCGTCGGCCGGGAGCTCGAGCAGGAGCTCATCGTTTCGGTAGACGTTGTAGCCCAGCGCCTCGACACAGGCCGGCGGATCCCAGGAGACCGCTATGGAGCTCGGTCCGGGCTCCTCTTCGTAGACCTGCACCTCGGCGAGGCTCAGGTAGGCCCCCGGCATCGAGACGCGCACGAACTGGCCCGATGCGGCGACGTCTTCGAGCGTGAAGCTCGGCAGGCTCTGGGCGTCGAGGCCGACCTCCTCGAAGGTCACGTTGCGATCGGCGTCGTAGAGCGTGATGGTAAAATCGACCAGTCGCTCGGAGCAGCAGTCGAGGCGGTTCCAGAGCACGATCGAGCCGATATCGTAGGTGTCGAGCAGATCGACCTCCCACCATGACGGGGATCCTGGATTATCGGTGTGGGTGACGGAGCCGCCTCCCCACTGGCCGTTGGTGTTGCCATCGGTGGCGCGGTTCGGGTTGCCGCCCCAGCCCTCGGAGGACTGGGTCGCCGGCTTGCCGAGCGCCTTGTTGGGGCCGTCCACGAGACATTCGACGTTTCCGGCGCAGCGGCCGAAACCGGGGTTGTTCTCGTCATCGCAGGGGTCAAAGTCGCCCGGCAGCACCTCGATCGCCGAGAGGATGGCGTTGACGTCTCCGCCGGCGATCCCGACGAAGCTGATCGAGAGACTTCCATCGGTGACCTCGATGCCTTCGAAGGAATAACGGCCGACATCGCCGAGGGCGTCGGCGTAGGCGGCGCGGTGGACGTCCTCCGCGAGGAGCTCCCCCTCGACGAAGATCTGGAAGTGACGGTTGTCGCAGCAGCACTCGAAGAAGTAGAGGTTCAGCCAGTACTCGCCATCGGGCACCGCCAGCTCGATGTCGAAGGGACCGGCGAGGCTGTTGACGTCCCAGCGGATGCTCGAGAGGGCGGAGACCATCGGCCCGAACGGGTCGAAACCGAGAGCCGCGATGCTGTCGGGATTGGCCGCGCACCAATTGGGTATCGTGTTGGTGCCATCGGCATCGCGGGGACGGATGTTGAGCGCGTCGCCCGGCCCCAGCTCGTCGCCGAGCCAGATGTTGCCGTTGTTGTCCTCGATCTCGGGCCCGGCCATGTTGATCCTGAGGGGAATATCGAAGGGTATCGATGCCCCGAGCGAGCAGGTCAATGGCGGGCAGGCCGCCATGCCCTCGGGAACGAGGGTCTCGATGCGGTAGTGGTTGATGCGGGTCTCCATGATGTCTTCGAAGCGCGTTTCATTGCCGGCCAGCTCCAGGATGAGCTCATCGTTTCGATAGACCTCGTAGCCCGCCGCCGCGAAGCACTCCGACGCGGTCCAGGAGATGGCGGCCTCTCCCCCGGCCTCCTCGCATACGATGTCCCGGGCGCAGCGCGCGTTGAACACCGGGTTGTCGCAGGGGTCGGCATCCGGATCCGTCGGGAGCACCACGAGCCCCTGCAGGATTGGGTTGAAGTCGGCGACGCCGGGGCAGTCGCGGCAGGGCAGCATCCCGATGGAGAGGGACTCATCCTCGACCTCCGCGAGGTAGGAGTAGACGCCGACCTGGTTCGGTCCGGGGGCGATGCCTTCGCCGGTGGGGAAGGCGAGCTGGTGAACGTCCTCCTCGACGATGTCATCCTCGAGGGCAATCTTGTAGTGGCGGCCATCGCTGGCATCGCAGAGGTAGAAGTAGACCTCGTAGATCCCGTTAGCGACGGGAATCTCCATGTACCAGTCGTTGGCATCGCCGTCACCGGCGTTGTCCCAGCGGATGCTCCTGAAGATGTCGGCGTCCGCCACCTCGAACCCGAGAGCCTCGATGCTCTCGAAGGTCGGATTGCTCCAGGCGAGGATCTCGTTGCTGCCGCCGGTGAAGTTGGGGCGGATATTCAGGGGATCTCCTCCCATGTCACCGAGCCAGACGTTACCTTCGGAGTCCGTCATCTGCGGCCCGCCCATGTTGATCCTGAACGGGGCATCGAAGGGCATCGAGTTGTTGAAGGTCGTACAGGTCATCGCCGCGCAGGCCGCCTCCCCCCCAAGGCCGTTGTCGGCTTCGACCCGGTAGGTCGTGATGCGGCGGTCAGGCTCGTGTTCGAAGCCCGTGGCGTCGCCCGGGAGCTCGAGAATCAGCTCGTCGTTGCGGTAAACCTGGTAGCCCTCCGGCGCCACGCATCGCGGCGCTCTCCAGGAGATCTCCGCCACGGCGGCGACGTCCGCTTCGATTACTCCCGAGTAGATCTGCACCTCGGCGAGGCTCAGGTAGGCTTCCGGCATCGAGATGCGTACGTACTGTCCCTCGGCCTCCACCTCGTCGATCGTGAAGTACGGGCCGTTGATGCGGGAGTTGTCGGTGAGGAAGGACTCCTCCCAGGTCAGGTCCCGGTTCTCGTCGAAAACGGATACAGTGAAGTTCGTCAGCCGCTCCGAGCAGCAATCGAGGCGGTTCCACAGCCTGATCGTGCCGATATCGAAGGTGTCGAGCAGGTCGACCTCCCACCACGAGGGCGCTCCATTGGTGTGGGTGGTCGTTCCGGCCGCCCACATGCCATCGGTATTGCCGTCGATGGCGCGTTCGGGTGCGCCGCCCCAGCCCTGCGACGACTGCGCCGCGAAACCGCCGAGCGCGTGGTTGGGACCGAGATCCTGGCCTGGAATCTCGCATTGGAGGCGTCCGGGACAGTGGCCGAAATCCGGGTTTTCGCAGGGATCGAAATTCGGGTCCAGCGACAGGACCTCGAGGGCATTGAGGATGGGGTTGATGTCGGCCGCGCCGGGTGTTCCCGCCGGCGGTGGAAGCATTCCAACGGAGAGGAATCCATCGACCACCTCAACCTCGAAGGAGTAGACGCCGGCAACATTCTGGCCGGGGACGATGCCCTCTCCGGTGGGGAAGGCGAGGCTGTGAACGTCCTCCTCGACGATTTCATCTTCGAGGGAAATCGAGTAGTGGCGGCCGTCTCCGCCGGCCTCGCAGAGGTAGATGTTCACCTCGTAGGGCCCATTGGGAACCGGCAGCTCCATGTACCAGTCCTCCCCATCGCCGCCGACGTCCCAGCGGATGCTCCTGAAGATGGAGAGATCCTCCGCGGTCCTGCCGAAGCCGAGGGCCTCCACGCTGGCCGGGTAGGGATTGGCCCAAAGTGGGATAGCCTGGGCGCCGCCGAGATCGTTGGGGCGAATGTTGAGCGGGTCGGCGTCGACCCCTTCATCACCGAGCCAGAGCTCGCCGTTGGAGTCGATGACCTCCGCGCCGCCCATGTTGATCCTGAGCGGGATGTCGAATTCCTGCGCCGAGGCGCGGGTGATCGAGAGCAGGCAGAGCGGCAACACGAGTGAAACAAAAGCCATGCGGCGCATTTGGATCCTCCCCGGTTTGACGGGATGTTGAAGATGATTTAACGAGAAAAAAGATGGGCGCCTTCCCGCTGACCACGCGGGGCGGCGAACCTCGTTTTGAGACCACGTTCATTGTACTAATAAAAAAAAAGATAACTCCAATAAGACCTGGAGCGGCTTCCATGAATGGCGGTTGTTCCTATTGGCAATCCGTTGGAGCCGATGCACAGCCGAGAACCTCATCCTCCGGATCTGTTCCGCATCCGGGGTAGGGGGGCGGCATCGGGGTTCCACCGAGGAACAGGTGGTTTAACGTAAAGGCCGCGTCCGAGATGTTGACCCGGCCATCACCATTGGCATCGGCTGCGACTTTGCAGCCGGGTTCGCTGCCACTGAGAAAAAGATGCTGCAGGGAGAAAGCGGCGTCCGAGATGTTGACCATGGCGTCTCCATTGGAGTCGCCGCGCAGGAAGGGCTCCAGGCAGGCCGTCTCCATGAGGCAGTCGCTGTCATCGCAATCGACGTCGTTGTCTCCATCGTCATCGATGCCGTTTTCACAGAGCTCCCGGCAGGCCGTGGTCGAGGCGCAGTCGCTGTCATCGCAATCGACGTCGTTGTCTCCATCGTCATCGATGCCGTTCGCGCAGATTTCCGGGCAGGCCGGGCAGTCGCTGTCGAGGCAGTCGACGATGCCGTCGCGGTCGTCGTCGATGCCGTTGTCACACCACTCGGGGCAGGCGGGGCAGTCGAGGTCCCGGCAGTCAATATCTCCATCGCGGTCGTCGTCGACGCGGTTGTTGCAGATCTCGGGGCAGGCGGGGCAGTCGAGGTCTTCGCAATCGATATCGTTGTCGCGGTCGTCGTCGATGCCGTTGTCACAGATCTCGGGGCAGGCGGGGCAGTCGGGGTCTTCGCAATCGATGACATTGTCACGGTCGTCGTCGACGCCGTTGTCGCAGATCTCGGTGCAGGCGGGGCAGTCGAGGTCATCGCAGTCGACATCTCCATCGCCGTCGTCATCGAGGCCGTTGTCACAGCCCTCCGAGCTGACCTGGACCAGCTGGATACCGGTGATTCCGACGCCGTGGAAGTCCGAGCGATCATTCAACATCCACGGGGTGATCGTCAGCGTGTCCAGTGTCATGCGTTCGATTCGCACGTAGTTGCCGGCCCTTATGGTGCTGGAGCGGACGAGTCCCCTGGCGGCGCTGTAAACCGGAACACCGCCGGCTCCGGTAAATTCCGAGTTGAGGGTTCTGTAGCTGACGAGGCCGGCAGTGGAGGATCCAGAGGGGGGGGCCCCGCTGCCGAAGGTACCCGCTCCGCTGAGATAAATCGTACCGTAGCTGCCGGAGGTGAAGCCGATGCCTTCGTTGATGTAGATATAGACGTCGTAGACCGCGCCGACCGAGGCGTTGCAGCCGGTCAGCTCGATCGCCGCGTAGGGGTGGGATTCGCCGCTGGAATTGAACGGCGAAGGTCCCCCTCCTTTCAGCAGCCGCGCGTTGGGGTCGTTCCCGACCACCGAGTCGCTGTTGCGGCCGTCCCAGGCCCTGTAGGTGAGGCCCAGGGGAGCGGCCTCGCCGCCGGAGCCGAAGAACTGCTGGTCGATGACGGTCGGGCCGTCCTGGTTCGGGGTGAAGGGAACGTTGTTCCAGTTCGCGCTGGGTACGGCCCCGGCGTTCTCTCCCGGTGCCAGGTCAAATGTGCCGCCGGGGTCCGTCATGTTGATGCTGACGATGCCGGCGAGGGCGAGCTTGCAGCACAGCGCGGCCGTGGAGAGGACCAGGAAGGTTAAGAGCTTCTTCATCTGAGAAATCCGTTCAGGGTCGGTAAAACCCCGGGTTGATGGAACGCTTGAATCGCGTGGGGGGCTGGAGTCACCCCCTCTTCCTGGCGGTCATGGCTACTGGCACCTCGCAGGAGATGATTCACAGCCGAGGACTTCGTCTCCCGCATCTGTTCCGCATTCGGGATAGGGGGCCGGCATCGGGGCTCCGCCGAGGAACAGGTGGTTCAACGAAAAGGTCGGGTCCGAGATGTTGATCATACCATCGCCATTGGCATCCGCAGCGTTGTTGCAATCCGGCTCGCGGCCGCCGAGAAAGAGGTTCTGCAGCGTGAAGGTCGCGTCTGAGATGTTGACCTCGGCATCGCCGTTGGAGTCGCCGCGCACGAACGGCACCAGTGCCACCAGGCAGGCCGCCGTCTCGGCGCAGTCGTCATCATCGCAGTCGATGTCGCTGTCGCGGTCATCGTCGATGCCGTTGTCGCAGATCTCCGGGCAGGCGGGGCAGTCGCGGTCCTGGCAGTCGACACCGCCGTCGCCGTCGTCATCGACGCCGTTGTCGCAGATCTCGGGGCAGGCCGGGCAGTCGCTGTCTTCGCAGTCGACATCCCCATCGCCGTCGTCATCGGCGCCATTGCCGCAGATCTCGGCGTTGGCTGGGACCAGTTGGATGCCGGTCATTCCGACGCCGTGAAAGTTCGAGCGGTCGTTGGCCATCCACGGAGTGATCGTCAGCGTGTCGAGCGTTACGCCTTCAAACAGCACGTAGTTGCCGGCTGTCGATGCGTTGGAGCGTATGAACCCCCTGGCGGCGCTGTAGACCGGAACGCCGCCGGTGCCCGTGAAATTGGAATTGAGCGTCCTGTAGCCGGTGCGGGCGGCGATGGAGGCTCCGGAGGGAGGGCCCCCGCTGCCGAAGGTGCCGGCCCCGCTGAGGTACATCGTGCCGTAGCTGCCGGTGGTGAAGCCGATCCCTTCGTTGATGTAGACGTAGACGTCGTAGACCGCGCCGGCCGCGGCGTTGCAGTTGGTCAGCTCGATCGCCGCGTAGGTATGCGGATCGCTGCTGGAGTTGAACGGCGACGGCCCCTTTCCCTTCATCATTCTCGCGTTGGGGTCATTGCCGACCACCGAGCCGCTGTTGCGGCCGTCCCAGGCCCGGTAGGTGAGGCCGAGGGGAGTCTCCTCGCCGTCGGAATCGAAGATCGCCTGGCCGATGGTGGTGCGGCCGTTCTGGTTCGGGGAGTAGGGGACGTTGTTCCAGTTCGTGCTGGAAACGACCCCGGCGCTCTCCTGTGGCTCCAGATCGAACTGGCCATTAGGTTCCGTCATGCTGACGCTGATGGTCCCGGCGAAGGCGGGGCTCGAATGGAAAACGGCGGTGAAGAGGGCAAGAAGCGCGAAGAGTTTTTTCATTTGAGGTCTCCGTAACGGAAGGTAAGTCGCTTTCAACAGGAACGGTTCAATTACAGACGGGTGATGGCCGGTCGCAGCCGAGGCCATCGTCGGTCGGGTCCCCGGCGCATTCCTTGGTCGAGTAGCCGGGGCTGAGCGGAGAGGGCTCGGCCGGGGCCGCGCCACCTGAGAACAGCCAGCTGAAAATGATGATCGCATCGGTGATCTCGACGGTGCCGGTGTCGTTGGTGTCGGTCGCATCGAGGCAGGCCGGGGCCGCGCCGCCTGAGAACAGGAAGAGCAACGGCACGACGCCATCGGTCAGGTTGATGCTGCCGTCGGAGTTGGCGTCGCCGCGCACGAAGGTCTCCCCCCTCGGCGCCTGGCAATTCGCCGCCTCGGAGCAGTCGGTGTCGTCACAATCGGCGGCGCCGTCCTCGTCGTCATCGATGCCGTTGTCGCAGATCTCATCCGGCGCCGGCTGGCAGCCGGCCGCCTCGGAGCAGTCGGTGTCGTCACAATCGGCGCGGCCATCGCGGTCGTCGTCGATGCCGTTGTCGCAGATCTCATCGGGCACCGGCGCCAGGTCCTCGGGCAGGATCTCGATCGCCGAGACCAGGGCGTCAACGTTGACGCCGCCGGGGCATTCAGGATCTCCGCAGGGCAGCAGGGCGATCTGCAGGATGCCGTCGCCGACCTCGACGCCCTCGATGGAGCTGCCACTCACCGAGCTCATGATGTCGTGGTGGATATCTTCGACAACCAGGTCGCCCTGCATCTCGACCTTGAAGTGGCGATCGGCGCAGCAGCACTCGATGAAGAAGAGATTAACGGTGTAGCTGCCGTCGGGTACGGGGAACTCCATGACCCAGCTGATGCCGTCGCCTCCCACATCCCAGCGGATGCTCTGGAAGATGTCGGTGATGGCGGGGTCGGCGGGGTCAAAGCCGAGCTCCTCGATGCCCAGCCAGTCCGCCGGGCACCAGTTCGCAACGACCTGGGCGCCGCCGAGGGGATCGACGCGGATTCCCAGGTCATCGGCGTTGACGTTCGGATCGCCGAGCCAGGTGC
>Ga0310345_10005314_pt1 | contig 11472 bp, 9 predicted proteins | sample HC15DNA20500_MG_FD_204667 | JGI IMG/M metagenome (GOLD analysis project Ga0310345, IMG submission 204667) | Marine microbial communities from station ALOHA, North Pacific Subtropical Gyre - HC15-DNA-20-500_MG | ecosystem: Environmental > Aquatic > Marine > Oceanic | place: Pacific Ocean: North...
AAGGGCCCCGATCGGGGCCCTTTGCTTTGCACCTGCCGCAACATCAGTGGCCTACTTTTACTCCGCCACAGTGGCCGGTTTTTGCTCCGCCGTTGACAGTGGCGCTTTGGTCCTTTCGGCTCGGGCTGATCAGCTCAGCGACCGGGCGCCCGTGGCTTACGAGAGCTGCGACGACGCCATGACGAACCTCGTCAACGAGCCCTTCCCCGTCCAGCAGGCGCTTCACATCGAACAGATCGCGCGGGTGCTGCCGGTCGAGCGCGGCACAAATCTTCCCACCGAAAAGCTCGCCGTGCGAGAGGCATCGCGCCTCGACGAATGCCTCAAACCTCTCCTGCACCTGGTCCGAACATGGCAAGTCGCGGAGGGGAAGGAGATGGCCGCGCAGGGTGGGATTGACCTCCACCTTGATCTGGGTCTTGCCGCGCTGGCAGTTGAGCTTGACCTCCATCCCTTCCTGGCCCTGGCGTGTCTGGGTCACGCGGGTCGGTGGCAGGCGGCGTTCGATGTCCGCCTTGATCCGGGCGAGAGCCTCACTGATCGCGCGCAAGGATTGGGTCCGGTCGTGGATCGGTAGGTAGGTCAGATCGATGTCGACCGAGAGGCGCGGAAGATCCCATTCGAACAGGTTGATGGCGGTGCCGCCCTTCAGCGCGAAGACGGGATCGGCCATGACCAGCGGCAGGACATCCAGCAGGAGCCGGACCTGATCGCGATATTGGTCAGTTGCCACCCGAGACGAGCTCCTTGGGCAGGAGCAGCCGGTATTTCGGGACATAGCGCCCCATTTTCACAAGGCTGCGATCACCCGAACCGAGGTCTATCTGCTCCACCTTCAGATGGCGCATGACGGCGAGATCCGCTCGCTCCGCAAGATAGAGGAACAGCCGCCGGACCTTCACCGACGTGCACGCCTCGAGCAGCGATTGCATGAGCTTGGGACGGAGCGACGTCATGCCTTCGACGATCTGGCCGGCCTCGACGAGATCGAATTCCTTGGGTGCAAGGTGCAGCAGCTCCAGGATGGCCCGTTCGGGCGTCGCCGTGGTCAATGGATAGCCTTCCGGGCTTCGCTGCTCGGTGAGGCCGAGGTCATTCGGCAGCAGCTTGCTTTGCATGTGCCGAACCTCTTCCCCCCAATGCGTCTGGAACCAGGCCGGCAGGACGATATGCAGCGGAGAGAAGAGATAGGCCTTGCTCTCTCCGAAGCGCAGATAGTGGCTGTTGCCCGTCATCTCGAGGGCCGTCAGGGCTCCCACATGGACCGGGAGCTTGAGTTGCGATTGAACGCTGTATAGCGCGCCCTGCCAGGTCACGGTTTCCATGGGGCGCTTGAAAGCACCGCGGCCAAGCGAGACCAGCCACTGTGAGGCGGTATAGTTCTGCAGATCCTGCGCCGTCAGCCCGAGCGCCTTGAGATGCGGGCTGGTCGCCACGGTGTGCGGCTCCCAAGCGTCGAGCAACGACTTCAATTTATCGGTTCGAGCTACCTTCATGGCATATCTTTGGCATAAATTCCAAGGTTCCTCAATCCCTCGGAATTTCAGTCCGAATATGCCAGGGATATATGCCAGGCAGATTTTTCAATGCTGGGCTCCATGGCTTAGATGAACGCCGGCGCTATCCAAAAAATGGGAGCCGAGGACTCCTATCCAGTCTATGCCTCTGGCATTGCCCTGCGCATAAATGCATCGAATAGCGGAACGGTGAACGCGGTTTGCCCGTATCCCGGCGTGTAGATCATCCCTTTTGCCACGAGTGAGGCCCGCACAGGTCCGAAAGACGACGCTTTGCGCTGCAAATGGTCCGCGATCGCGGTCGAACTGTAGGGTCCTGGACCAAGGTCTGCCATAGCCCTCAAATAGCGCTTCTCGGAGGGCGTAAGGCGATCAAATCGGACACGAAAGAAGCTGTCATCCAGCGCCGATATTGCTGCGGGATGTGCGACGGCGACATCGTTTGCCGTAATGGGGCACTGCGTAGCCGCGTCCCAGCTTTGCTTACCCCACTCCTGCAAAAAATAGGGGTAGTTCTCGGTTACTTCCAAGATGCGGTCTACGGCATCTTGGGTAATGCTACATTCCTCCATTTCGATCGGATGGACGAGGGCGGCCGTCGCAGCTGTCCCATCGAGCGGCCCGATGCTAGCGAACAAAAAGAGACGTTCGGCGTAAGATTTGGCTTTGCCCATCTGTCCGACCAGTTGCGGCAGTCCAGCACCGACAAGGGTGATCGGTCGGTCGTTTTGCCGCGCACGGTGCAGAGCGGTGATCAACGCCGCCAGTTCCCGCTCAGCGACATATTGAAGTTCATCGATGAACAGAACGAGCGCGGTCTGTCGCTCGCCGGCCGCCTGCCCAACCAGGTCCACAAGATCTATCAAATCGGCTTCGAGATCGCCATTATCAGCGACGCCAACCTCGCCTAGGTCGAGCGATGCCTCGAGCTCGCCATAGCTCAATTTCAAAGCTTTGACGAAGCGCGCCAGCGCGCCAAGACTGCGCTTGGCAAGGGTCATCGCCGCTTGGCCGCGATCAAGTTTAAGCAAGGCTGTACGAAGGGCCGGAACGAGCATGGCCGGAAGAGATTGACCTTCCGGAGCCTCAATCGGAACGCAGATGAAACCTTCGCCTTCCGCGGCGCGCCTCATCTCATTGAGGAGAACGGTCTTCCCGACGCCGCGCAGGCCAGTTAGTATCCGACTCTGCGCTTGGCGTCCGGCGCGAATCCGATCGAGTGCAATCGCGACACCGTCCATGATAGCGTCTCGGCCGGCCAGTTCGGGAGGACGACTGCCAGCGCCCGGTGCGAAGGGATTTCTGCGAGGATCCATGATGAAGGGATTTAGCCGGTTCTAGCCGTTTTGTATAGAACCCATTAAATCCCTTAGATTTGGTGGAAGCCGACGCGGACGATGTCGAAGCGCATGGCTGCGCGATGGGTCCAATGATGACCCAGCAATTCGTCACCTGGTACCAGACAATGCGTGCGCGAGATTCAGCGAGTTACCTCGATCTCACGAATACGGCCCTGATCTACGAAGCACGGGTTCTGCGTCACCGGGCAGCCGACAATTTCATGGCGGAGCGTAGCGCGGCTGTCGCGCTCGATTGCCGACACACGGCAAATATGGTAAAGTCGCTCGGCGATGGTCCAGCATGTCAGCCTAGATACGGACACAATGTCTCAGGGAGATCATCTCCCCGGGGGGCCGATTTACACATTCATTGAGGAAGAAATCCCGGGAATGGCAATTCCGGTGGATCACGACGGGCATCCAACGCTCGGAGGCACAATCGGATACATGCTGGCTTATCTTCTGTTGGCCTCCTTCATCGGATATTTTTTCGTCGCTGTCTGAAAACCTATTTCCTGAGTTTCGGATCGCGGAAGAAATCATGATCGAGGTCTCGATTAACATCTCCCTGCAAATCGACTTCTCCTTGCACTCGCTGAGCCCTCATTGACTGAGCTGCGGCGCTGGCACCCTCCACTTCGGCCTTGCCAGACGAGATAACTCTGGCGGCGGCCCTTGGATCACCGCCGCCCGGTCCTGCCGGAAGCCGGTCAACACCATGGGGACGATAGGAAGCCCTGACGTCTGCAGCGCTGCTGACTGCCAGCTCGTGAACCTCGACGAGATTGGGCTCGTGCAGATCGCCTGCGATCTCCGCACGAATCCCATCCTGTTTTTCGTGCATCCACCGTGCGATCATACCTTGGCGCACGGCCCGTTGCTGATCGGTAAGATCGGTTGCCCATAGCTCGGGCGCATCCAGCCCCGGGTTCTCGACTTGTTGCCGTCGATACCATTGGGCCAGATCCTGACTCAGATTTTCGCTGAGTTGCATGCCATGGGTCTCGGCATAGCTAGCGTCACGCGACAGCTGTTGGGACAACTCCTCGAGCCTCCGCGCCGTCTCAGAATAGGACCGGGCACGTGCCAGCGAGTCCTCAGTCCCCACTGACGACGATGACGAATTTGAAGCCCGGCTGAACGAGCCGCCCCGCGAATAGGTGCCGTCTGACATAGTAGCGCCGACACTGTTTGCGTGTTCGTCCCGGCTTCCGCTGGATGACGTGCTCGCATTGTCACTACCCCGGCTGTCTTCAGTTACGTGCCTCATGGCGTCCGACTGAGCGCCGGATTTCGAAACACTTAGCGACGCACCAGGAAGCGCCGCTGCTACACGACCTGCGGCTCCCTTTGGAGGACGCCCTCCGGAGTTTCCACCGCCGCCAAGACCGGCGGCAAGCGTCCCGGTCGTAGTGTCGGTAACCTGAGCCTGGTGGCTATGACTATCAGTGGCCCGCTGACTCTGAGAAATCGCCGACCGTTCTTCGAGCCCCGTTGAACTGCTCGATGTACGACGATCTGATTGGTCGATCGACGTGTTCGCCTGCCGCCCACTGCTGGAGTCCCATCCCGACGAACGCTCGGTCGAAGTGCCAAACGCGCTTCGATTGGTATGGGTCGAGGTCAGTATCTCGTTGGCAGCGTTCTCGTAAGCCTGCGCCTGTCGGTGGGCTTCGCTGGCCATCTCGCGCCATTCGGCGATCGATCCCGTCGTCATCGTCGGCGTGAAGCCGAGGCGCGAGATCGCACTGGAGGTGTCGAACACCTCCTGACCATTGCCGAAGCCGTTGATCATCGCGCCGTTGTCCTGACGCCATCCCACGCTGGGCGCGCCGCCCATATAGCTGGGTGCCGTGGTCCATTGGTCGGCCTGGCGCATGTTCGAGGTCGAGTTCGCCCAGCTCACATTGCCGTAGGCATAGTTCCCCGTGGTCTGTTCGAGCGCCGCCGCCTCGGCTGCGTTCTGCGCGGGCGCCAGCATCGACATGGACTGGCCGGCGATCGACATCGCCCCGCGCGCGAGGCCGGCCGCCAGGAAAGGCACGCTCATGAGCATGAAACCAGCGATCGTCGCGGTCTCTCCGTTGACTGCGCCGATACCGGCATAGCTGCCGAGCGTCACCCCTCCCCCGGCCACGCCGTTGGCCGCTGACTCAGCCCTGGTCATGCAGATCATGTGCAGGATGACGTAGAGCGGACCCCACGCCGCCAGATAGAAGAACCCCATGGCATAGCCCTTGAGCGTGCCGACGCCGGTCTGCGGCATGAGGAACAGGGGGAAAATCACAGGAAACATCGCGAAAAAGACGACGGTCAGCACGATGTTCAGGATCGGCACCCAGGCCATCGCCTGCTGCGCGATGGAGTTATATGTGTTGCGGGCCTGAATGTCGGCCCTCGTTTGCGCAAAAGTGTCGATAGCCGCGGCGCCAGCGCCGCCGGCCATGCTGTTGCGCGCCTGCATGAAGGCGTTGATGGCCGTGTTCTGGCGCATCGTCTCGGTGAAATTGCTTCCCGATCCGGTAAAGGCCGTGTTCGCGATCGGCACGTCGTGCTTGAGCTTGTCGGCGGCCAGCGCGTTGCTCAGCTTGGGATAGACCTCCTTGCCCCACAGTGGGGCGTTGGCCTCGATCATCGGCGCCCATTGCGCGTCAAGAGCCTGATAGGCCTGCCGGCAGGTGACGATGAAGTTCTGGACGGTGCCGTCGCCCTGTCGCTCCAGCCATTCCTGCGACCGCGCCTCCGATCCCGGCCCGATCGCCGCCCACAGGTCGGGCGCCTTGGCGAGATTGGTGAGCGACTTCTGGTAGAGCATCACATCCCCGAAGACGCAGTTCTTGAAGTGGCTTTCGAGATTGGTCGAGAACTCGGCGTCTCTCACCACGAAATTGCGGGTCGCGTCGAACAGGCGCGCGCCATAGACCATGCCATTGCTGGAATAGTTGAGCTCGCTCGGCATGACGAAAACGGTCTCGGCCGTGCGGGTCAGCCAATCACCGACCTGGGTCGTGAAACTGGCGAGAACGCCAAGGCCCATCGGCACATTGTCGATCGTCGATGGCGCCAGACTGGGGTTGATCCGATCGGTCACCTTGATGCTGACCGTCGGCACCATCAAGCACAGGTAGATCGCAGTCGCCTGCAAAAACCAGTTCATCCACGCCTTGTAGTTGAGCGTGAACGCGACAACGAGTAGCGAGTAGATGAGGCCCATCACCATCACGACCCGCAGGAGCGAGCGATAGCCCCCTCCCCCGGACCAGGCCGCGACGGCATTGAACACGTTGACGAGATACTCGCCGCCGCCGACCGTGAAGACCTCCAGCATCGCCGCGCCCCCGCCTTAGTTCAGTCCCTGCGCATTCAGTCCGCGCGAGAAATTGAGCGCGGAGGCCATGCCCGGCGTCATCGAGTTCTGCAGCGTCGATTCCAGCATGATGCTGCGGTTGATGATCTGCATGGTCACCTGCAGCTTGTTGTTCAGCCGGACATCTCGCTGGCTGAATTTCGCGCGCGTCGCCGCGATCTGCTGCTTCCACTGGGTCGCGGTCTCTTGGTCGAAGGTCTGGTAGTGGACCTTCGCCTGCTCGACGCGGTCCAGCATGTTGTCGAGCATGGCCGAGAGTAGATCGACCGCCACGATTTCCGAGAGGGTCTGAATCTCGCCGTCGGTGAGCGCATAATGCGCATAGGCCTGCACAGCGAGAATCTTGTAGATTGGCACCGTAGCGAGATTGAGGAGCTGCTTTTCGGCCGCGTTCAGCGGCGTGTCGGAGCGAATCTTGTCGCTCATCGACTTGATCATCGTCGCGATGCGCGGCCGCAGCGCCGAGGATGCAGGAACCGATAGGGTCTGCTCGCCGACGTCGTAGCAATTCTCGTCGTTGCACTTGAGCATCTTGACGGCCGGAGCGTCCGCCGTGCCGTCGAGCAGGGCGGTCACGACGGCCTCTTCGGCCGGGCCGAACATCACCACCTTGCCGCCCACGCTCGGATCGGTCGACGGCGTCGTTACGACCGTGCCCACCAGCGTCATGATATATTCGGAGAAGGACTGGTCGAACGCCCCGAACTTGGCGGACTTCTTGAGAGCCTCCCACGTATAGTTATGCGGCTCGCCCACCAGCTGGTCCTTCATCGATGCGTCGGTGTTGCCGGCGATCGTGGAATCCCGCCTGTTGCCGTTGTTGCAACCCTGGCGGGAAGCCGCCCAGTCAGAGAACACGCCCTGACTATTTCCGACCGCCTCGCAGATCGTCGCACGCGTCGTCTCCATCTGCGGCCAAATGCCGCCGACCAGCGCCTGCGCGGTCTCGCAGCTCGAGATGTTCATCTGGTTGAGGAGCTGTGCCTTCTGGCTGAACTCATCCATGACCTTGCCGATCTCGGGCGATACGGAATCGATGGCGAGCTTGAAGGCGAAGCCGAGCGCATTGTTCGCTGTGGCCTTCAACATGGCCACGATCTCGGAGGCGTTGATGAACGAGAAGCTGCCCGAGAACAGGTCGATGCCGCCGCAGCCCGCCCGGGCGCTGGGAAGCTGAAGATTGAACGGTTGCACGCTTTTCTGCGGAAAACGCGTCCAGACATTGCCGAGCGAATAGTAGCCGGCGGATTGTCCCTGGAAGGCCGAAGGGCCGGTGACATTGGCCGCCCCGCCCGCGTCCGAGAAAAAGTTGTTCATCTCGGAGGCGACGTCGGCGCGCGCCACGCCTACAATCGCGAAATTGAGCGCGGCGATCATCGCCATCGAGGCGCCCGCCGAACGGAGGAAGCGGCGCGCACGACTTTTGCCTGGATGATGTGCCATCAGTAATCGCTCCCCACCTTGGTGTTCGTGAGCGTGAAGATGCGATCCATGATCTCATCCGCGCTGAGGATGCCGTAGCCGATCGGAATGGTGCGCCTTGTCGCCGTGTCGAACAGGACGAGCGCCGGCGTCTCATTGCCAGGCACGCCCATCCGGGCGCGCTGGCCGGAATCGACGACGTAGTTCGGAAACTCGCGGCTCGGCCCCCCGTCCATCGACACGGCCATCACCGCCATGCGGTGGCTGTCGGTCACCGAACGGAGGATCGGCGCGAACAACTCGCACGCGCCGCAGCTCTGGGCGAAGAAATAGAAGAGCCCGTACCGCTGCCCGAGATTGGTGAGCACTGCGTCGCGGTCGGCCTTGCGATTGTCGAGCCACGCCCGCTTGCCGACCGTCGAGACCGGCCTTTGCAGCGTGTAGTCGATGTCAGGGTTCTGCCATAGCGCCCGCTGCCAGACATCGGAGAAGGTCGACGCCCGGTCGAGCTGCTCGCGCTGGAAGCGGACATAGGCGATGACGTTCTCCTCCGACGGTTCGAGGATCGCCTTCGCCTTCAGTTCGTCCAGATGCCTGGTGATCGCGGTCATGCGGTCGACGGCGCTCTGCTGCGGCGGTGCAGCCGGCGCCTCCCGGGGCGCTGCCTTCGGCCTGTCGCAATAGAACCATTGGCCGAGCTTGCGCTCGCCGCAGTAGAACTCGTCGGGCCGGCTCTGCTCGATCGCATCCGATGACGATGGAGCGTCCTGCGCCATGAGCGGCGCCGTCAGGCCAGCGCCCAGGGCGACCAGCATCGAAATTCTAGCGATCATCGACATCGCTCATCGTCCTTTCAGCGGCTGAGGGAGAATGCGCGGAAGAATGGCTGGACAGTGCGGTGGCTGGCGCGCCGTCCCAGGCTGCGAGGTGGACGCAGCAATCGGCCACGCTGGCAGGAAGCGTTCCACAGCGATGGGATTGCGCCGCTGCCGGTGGCTGAATCGTGAGCGACGCGAGAAGGGCAGGAAGCTCGATGATGAAGAACGGCATGGTCCTATGTCCTTGGGCGGTGCTGCGTCGCGGCGACAAGGAGACGGGTTCGCCCATCTCACTTGCCGTGAAGGTCGTAGTAATTCTGAATTTTCGGCTGGATTTCGGTCATGGTCTGGACTTCATCGGGCAGCTTGGCGGCATCCATGAAGTCCGCGTAGACCTCGGTGAAATCCATCACCGACAGGTCGAGACGGGAAAACTCATCGATCGTGAAACCGAGGCATTGCTCCTTCTTGGCGGAGCCCCACGCCTTGCCCAGCTGAGGGCGGCCCTGCTCCTGAAGAACGCGGCTGAGCTTGCTTTCAAAGCAGCAATAGGCCGTTCGCCTGGTCTTGCAGATTCCGAGGAAGCTCGACGAGCAGTAGGTGCCGAGATTGTGGCAGAGGCCCATGCGGTCCTTGATGTCGAGCTTCATCTCGTCCTGTGAGCAGGCGAACAAGGTTAGGAAAGGCGTTGCCAGCGCGGCGATCGCGGTCGGCCCTCCCGCCAGAGCCGCTGCGCCCGCGCCCACCGTCAGCAAGCCCGACGTCTTGCCCGCGCAGCAGTTGATGAGGCCGAAGACCGGCTTGTGGCAGGTCTCGCGACTACCCTTGAAGACCGTGAAATTGGTCTCGTCGAATTCCTTGCCGGCCTGGTCGATCGAATGGAGAGCGACCAGCGCATCTTTGAACTCGGTGGAGGCCTCACGAACGATCGGTTCGCAGTCACCGTTGATGCAGTAGACGTCGTCGCCACAGATATATTGGGGCGCATCGGTCGTTCCGCCTGACGGTGTAGGGCATTTGTAGACCCGGTTCTCGACCTTGCACGGACCCCCGTCCGGTTCCTCGTCCAGGCATTCGGTCCTGAGGTATGTACAGCTGCCGTTCGCCTCGAGATCGCCGCAGTCGTTGCCTTGGCTGACCCGGTGGCAACTATAAGTTCGCTCCCAGTTCCAGCATGCCCGTGTCACTGCAACGCCATCGATTGTGCGGGTTGTAGGTTCAGGATCGACACAGGTTTCTGCTTCGAGCTCACATGTCTGTCCGGCGGTTGCCGCATTGCACGTTGTCTCGTTGCGATATTCTTGTGTGATCTGCCCCGAAGTCTCTTCGGTATAAGGTCGAGCTATATCCGGGCTGTCGCACTCGTAGGTGATGATCTCGCCTTCTTCGATGTCGGGCTCGGTGCAGAAGCGCGGATTGCCTTGCCGGCAGATGCTGTAGAAGACGGCTTCGCGCGAGCGCTCGCGGCATATGCCGTTTTGAACGGCCGCATTGAATGCAGGCACGCAGCGCCAGCCGACGTTGTTATTGCCTTGCGCCGCTGACGTTGCCCAGTTCTCGCAGCTATAGATAAATTTGGTCGTGCCGGGTGTCACGTTGACCACTAGCGGCGTCCGGCAGACGGGTGCGCTTTGCTCGACCTTGCTGCCGGCGTTGCAGCTCGTCTCATAGTAGCCCGCGCTGCCGGTCGTGGCCGGGAGCGGCACGCAGGTACCCTTGCTACCGCCCATCTCCTCGCCGGCGAGATAGGTCGATGGATCATTTTCCACCGATGTTGCGCGCGCCGTGGTCGAGAGGATCTCGGAATTGCTGAACGTGGCCCGGGTGCGATCGGCATCGGTCGTGATCCGGTACTGTTCGTTCGACGACTTGGTCGACTGGGCAGCCGCCTCGAGCTTTTCCGGATCGTCGAAATAGGAGCCCTCGGGCAGGCTCGTGCCCGAATAGCCGGGAACTGCGGCCGCCTGCGCGTCGCTCGACGGCACGAGCGTGGAATCGTTCCGCTTCTCGGTACCGAGCGCCTTTCCTTCTTGTCGCGCCTCATCGAGCGTCATCTGCCCGACTGCCGGCGATCCCATCGCCAGTGCCGTAAACAGCGCAGCCCAGGCAAGCGGTCGCCTCATTGGGCAGCCTTGCGCATGTTGGAAAGGCCGACAGCAGCGATCCGCGCGCCAGGGCCGTTGCCATCGACGAACTGCTCGAGCGCATATTCCACCGAGACGTTGCCGACGAGACGGTCATAAGGCGGCACCTTCGACTGACAGGAAAATCCGGCGCACAGGTCGAAGTCCGACGAAACCGCGACATAGGTCGGCACCGCCTGCACATCGAAGGCCCGAAAGAGGCGCGGATCGATGCCGACATTGGCGAAATCGTCCTGTCGATCGACAATCTTGCCGAGCCGGCCCGCGAATTCCTTCATCGAATTGTTCGGAAAGCCGCGGAAGACCACCACACCGCCGGCCCTGGCGGTATCCGCGATCAGCTTCTTCAGCGACTGCGGCGGCATCGAGAGGCTGGCGAAGACGATGAACTGGGGTGCCTCGCCCTTCCCCGCCGTCGCGTTCGAGGCGGCACCGGCCACGATCTCATCGAAGTCGACGGGCCCGGCCGGACCTTTGGGCAGCTCGCTCTTCGCGACCCGCTGCATGTTGGCCATTCCGGCGTCGCGCGACTGTGCCGCATCCTCGCGGAACGCGTCGCCCCTGTCCTTGACCTGATTGACGAACGCCTCGGCATCGGCCTGGAGATCGGCCGAGCGCTGCTTGATCGCCTGGACGTCGATCCCGTCGACGGTCTGGGCAAGCAGTGCCGTAACGCTGGCGACCGCGACAATCGCAGCAGAGCCCCAGAGATATGCGCGCATCGAAAATTCTCCTAGAGTAGAGTCAGACGTGGACGCGGTGCGGTGTCTCCACCGCCCGTCTCCCACGCCTGCTCTCCGAACCGGACGTGCACCTTTCGTTGTGCATCCGGCTCTCCAGAAGCCTTGGCGAACTCGGGTTTTC
>Ga0310345_10005315_pt1 | contig 11472 bp, 10 predicted proteins | sample HC15DNA20500_MG_FD_204667 | JGI IMG/M metagenome (GOLD analysis project Ga0310345, IMG submission 204667) | Marine microbial communities from station ALOHA, North Pacific Subtropical Gyre - HC15-DNA-20-500_MG | ecosystem: Environmental > Aquatic > Marine > Oceanic | place: Pacific Ocean: North...
CGGCTGACGCTCCGCGACGGGCACCCCGTGGCCCTGCGGCCCGTCGTCCCGTCGGACCGCGACCGGCTGGCAGCCGGCTTCGCCCAGCTCTCCGCCGACTCGCGGCGGCTCCGCTTTCTCGGCTCCGTCTCGACCCTGAGCGACGCCCACCTCCGCTACCTCACCGAGGTCGACGGTCACAACCACGTGGCATGGGGCGCGATCGACCTCCACGAGCCCGACGCGCCCGGCTTCGGCGTCGGCCGGTTCGTCCGGCTTTCGGAGGATCCGGCGACGGCCGAGTTCTCGCTCACGGTCCTCGACACGGCCCAGGACCACGGCGTCGGGCAGCTGCTGCTGGCGCTCCTCGCCGTCGTCGCCCCGCGCAAGGGCATCCGGACGCTCCGCGGGGTCGTCGGCCGCGAGAACGAGCGGATGACGCGCTGGCTCCGCCGTCTCGGCGCGACATCGGCCGGCAGCGGGCAGGACCTCGTCATGGACCTCCACCTCCCCATCGACCCCACCGTCAGCGACTCGGCGGCCGACTTCGTGGAGACGACGGAGCAGATCCGGAGAGAGCTGGACAGGGCAGAACAGGACGGGTAAGGGCCCGGACGCCGGGCCCTATCCCTAGCTCGGGACTCGGTCACGCCCAAAACGAGGCGACGCCGTCGTCGAGCGCCCCTTCCACGACGCGGGCGAGGCGGGCCGCGGTCCGCGGGTAGCGCGCACCGGGGAGGGCGTCGGGGCGGCCGTCGGAGATCCACTCGTCGACGGTCCGCTCGGCCGCAGCGGCGTCCGCGGCGGAGCCGTCGAGGGCCCAGCCGAGGAGCCCGTACGCGGCGGCGCGGGCCGCCGAGCGGGCGCCGTCGAGGCGGGGGACGAGCTTGGTCAGGAGCGCGAGGTCGAGAGGGTCGACGGGCTCGCCGGCCTCGGTGCGAAAGGCACCTGGGGTCTCGGCCGCGTGGAGCAGGAAGAGCGCCGCCTCGTCGCGCGTCCGGTACCCAATGCCGAAGCCTGACGGAGCGAGAATCTCTCCCGCCTCCGCGACAGCGTCGACGGCGCGCGAGAGTACGGCTCGGTCCGCACCGGAGGGGTCCGCCAGTTCGCCGAGGCGGACCGCGCGCGGAGCCCACGCCTCCGCCGGCCACCTTTCGGAAGGTGGGGCGGGCTGCGCGCTCCGCCAATCATCCAGGTCGTAGGCGGCGAGTTCGATCACGAATGCCCGGTCGAGCACCTTCCGGCTGAACGCGTGCGCGCTCTCGTCCACGTTTACGGTCCCGACGAGGCCGAGGGTTGGCGGGAGGCGGACCGCCTGCCAGACCGCGTCGCCGGGCGGGAGCGTCTCGGTCAGGAGCGGCGGGCTCTCGTAGCCACCAGGCGCCGGAGCACGCTGCTCGATCCGGCTCAGTACCTCCGCCAGATACTGCTCCGGGCGCCCCAGATTCATCTCGTCGAGCACGAGCGTGTGGAACCGGTCGGGGTCTCCGGCTGCCGCGTGCGCCGCCCGGAGCACCGCGCCGGGGCGGAACCGCCCGCCGAGGTCGGCGAAGCCCATTGTGTCCGCGGGGTCCGTCCAGTCGGGCCGGACGGGGAGCACGGTCGCCGCCCCGCCCGTGGCCGCGGCGACGAGGACGGGCAAGCGGCTCTTCCCGACGCCGGTGACGCCGGCCAACAGGACGAGGGGCTTGGTCCGGAGGGCGGTCACGTAAGCAGCGACCACCCATGGGGCGTAACGGTAGCCGCGGGCGGCGAGGCCGTCGACCAGTCGCTCTAGAGCCTCAGCGCGGTCGAAATTGAGCGGCGCGACGTAGCCAATGGGCTCCTCCGCCACGGCACCCTCCGGAGCGTGTCCCGCGGCCTCGGGCGCCGGGCGGGCGGCGTCGAGAGCCTCGGCCCGGGCTCGGCGGACCGCTTCGACGGCGACCATCAACGCGTCGGGGTCGGTGCCGAGGCGGGCCTGTACGACGAACGACAGGACGGTCCCGTCGATCCGCGGGAGCGGGTGGAGCACCTGCTGCACGACCCTCCGGAAGCGCGTCTCGGGCGCGTGCTCCGCGTACTCCTCCAGCACCCGGAGGTCGTCGGCGACGCCGTCGCGAGGGACCCACAGCTCCTCCGGGAGCACGGCGATCGGCCGAACGCGGAGACGGTGTGGCAGGTGGCGCCCCGGGGCGAGTGCGGTCGCGTCCTCGAACGGCGCCCCCACGGCCTCGAACTCACCCGCGACCACCTGCCGGCCCGGGAGGTACGCGAAGATCCGGTCGCCCGGGCGGACTTCGGCGAGACGAGCGCGGCCCTGACGCCATAGCGCGAACGTCCCCGCGCGGAGGGCCGCCGGGTACACGTCGGGCGGCACGGACCAGAGCCAGTACGTCACGGCAGAGAGAGGGGGCGGGCGAAGGTAACAGCCTCCGCCTCGGGAGCGCCCAGGGGACAACCACCGAACGCGCGAGCGCCGGTTAACGCCGTTCACCCCACCCGTAGCTTCGGCCCCCCTCCTAGCGCTTCCCCATGCCTCGCACCTTTCCGTTGGCCTTCGCCCTCGCGGCCCTCTCTCTCACCGCCTGCGACTCGTCCGAGCCGGACGGCCCGCTCGCCGACGTCGTCCCCGGAGAGTGGACGTTCGTGGAGGTCGAGAGCTCCGTCTGCCGCGACGGCTCGCCGACCGGCATCGGCGTCCGCCTCCAGGAGGGTGCCGACGACCTGATGATCTACCTCGAGGGCGGCGGCGCGTGCTTCAACGCCGCGACGTGCGCGGGGAACCCGTCGGCGTTCGGCGCGGCCGAGTTCTCGGGCTTCGTGGCCCAGTCGGGCGGGGCCGGCGTGTTCAGCACGGCCGCCGGCAACCCCGTCGGCGACTGGAACGTGGTCTACGTGCCGTACTGCACGGGCGACGTCCACGCGGGGAGCTTCCCGGACAACACGCTGCTCCAAGCAGCCGGCGTCGGCGGCACACAGCAGTTCGTGGGTCACCGGAACGTCGAACGTGCGCTGGCCCTCCTCGAGGACGGCCTCGGCGCACAGGGCCGCGTGCTCCTCGCGGGGTCCTCGGCCGGCGGGCTCGGGACCTTCTTCAACTTTGACGCCGTCGCCCAGACGTTCGACGACGCCGACCTCTTCCTCGTCAACGACTCGGGCCCGCTGTTCTTCGCCGACAACGTCCTGAGCCCCCAGCTCGTCGGCCAAGTTGTGACGCTGTACAACGGCTCGGTCGCGCTCCCGAACGCACCGCAGCTGTTCCAGCCGGACGCTCTGCCGGGCGCCTACGCCTACTACGCCGACCGCTACCCCGATGCCACGTTCGGCCTCGCCAGCTTCCTCGGCGACGACGTGTTCCAGCAGTTCTACGGCTTCGGCCAGGCCCCGGGGGACGCGATCACGGACGAGGAGTTCGCGGCCGGCCTCCGCGACGTCCGCGCCCAGCTGCCCGACGCGTGGGGCACGTTCTACGCCGAGGGCGACGCGCACACGTTCCTCCGCGCCCGCTACGACTTCGTCTCGGCCGGCGTCGCCTTCGACGAGTGGGTCGCCGGCGTCCTCGCCGGCTCCCCCACCGACGTGGACCCGGGAACGACCCGCGTCGTCGCCGCGCGGTAGCCCGGCCGGCCTCTAGCTTGGGGCCCCACCCCGGTGTGCTGGGACGGGGCATCTGCGTTCAGACCGCTCCGCCCCGATGCCGAGGCGGGGCGGCGAACCGTTGCGCGGGGGTCCGGTACACCCAGCTGCGACACACCGTCGTCAGCCCGGCGCGCGATCCTTCCCGGCTGCCCCACCGCGACCCCCGATGGCCACGATCACCCGCATCGATTCGCCCTTCCAGCTCTCGACGGCGTTCCAGCCGATGGGCGACCAGCCGCGCGCCATCGGCGAGCTGACCGAGGGCCTCTTCCGCGGCGACCCGTACCAGACGCTCCTCGGCGCGACGGGCACCGGCAAGACGTTCACGATGGCGAACGTCGTCCGCAACGTGGGCAAGCCGACGCTCGTGATCTCCCACAACAAGACGCTCGCGGCCCAGCTCTACGCCGAGTTCCGGCAGTTCTTCCCCGAGAACGCCGTCGAGTTCTTTATCTCCTACTACGACTACTACCAGCCGGAGGCCTACATCGTCTCGTCCGACACGTACATCGAGAAGGACATGGCGATCAACGAGGAGATCGACCGGCTCCGGCTCCGCGCGACGAGTGCGCTCGTGTCGGGGCGGAAGGACGTGATCATCGTGGCCTCGGTGTCGTGCATCTACGGGCTCGGCAACCCGGACGAGTACAAGAAGCGGATCGTCCAGGTCTCCCCCGGCCAGGAGCGCGACCGCGACGAGCTGTTGATGGAGCTCGTCCACGTGTTCTACAACCGGAACGACGTGGACTTCACGCCCGGCACGTTCCGCGTGCGCGGCGACGTGGTCGAGGTGTTCCCGGCCTACTTCGAGGACCAGGCCTACCGCATCCAGTTCTGGGGCGACGAGGTCGAGAAGGTGGCTCGGATCAACCCGGTCACGGGCGAGGAGCTCTCGTTCGAGCAGGACACGCTCACGATCTACCCGGCCAAGCACTTCGTCACGCCGCAGGACCAGGTCGACCGGGCCATCGAGGGGATCCAGGAGGAGCTCCGCTGGCGCCTCGCGATCCTCCGCAACGAGGGCAACTTGGTCGCCGCCGAGCGGCTCGAGCAGCGGACGCTCTTCGACATCGAGATGATCAAGGAGATCGGGTACTGCTCCGGGATCGAGAACTACAGCCGCCACATGGACGGCCGCGAGCCCGGCACGCGCCCGTACTGCCTCCTCGACTACTTCCAGAAGAACCACGGCGACGACTGGCAGATCGTGATCGACGAGAGCCACGTGACGGTCCCCCAGGTCCGCGGGATGTACAACGGCGACCGCGCGCGGAAGCTGAACCTCGTCGAGCACGGCTTCCGGCTGCCATCCGCGATGGACAACCGCCCGCTCACGTTCGAGGAGTTCGAGACCTTCCACCACGCCGTCACGTTCGTCTCCGCGACCCCGGCCGACTACGAACTGGAGATGTCCGGCGGCGTCGTCGTCGAGCAGATCATCCGCCCGACCGGCGTGCTGGACCCGCACGTCGAGGTCCGCCCGGTCGAGGGTCAGATCGACGACCTCCTCGCCGAGATCCGCGACCGCGTCAAGGCCGGCGGCCGCGTCCTGGTGACGACGCTCACCAAGCGGATGGCCGAGGACCTCACCGACTACCTCGACAGCTTCGGCGTCCGCGTCCGGTACCTCCACTCCGACATCGACGCGCTCGAGCGCGTCGACATCCTCCGGGACCTCCGCCTCGGCGAGTTCGACGTCCTGGTCGGGATCAACCTCTTGCGCGAGGGCCTCGACCTCCCCGAGGTCAACCTCGTCGCGATCCTCGACGCCGACAAGGAGGGCTTCCTCCGGAGCGAGCGCTCGCTCATCCAGACGGCCGGCCGCGCCGCGCGCAACGCCGACAGCCTCGTCGTCCTCTACGCCGACCACGTCACGGACTCGATGGCGCGGATGATGGAGGAGACCGACCGCCGTCGCGAGATCCAGGCGGCCTACAACGAGGAGCACGGCATCACGCCGATGACGGTCACCAAGTCGATCGACGAGGTCCGCCGCGGGACGCTCGTGGCCGACCACAAGGCCGAGCAGGACGAGCGGAAGGCGAAGCAGGCCGTGAGCTACTACGCCGGCCCCGAGCAGCTCCCGAAGGTCGCCGACCCGGTCGTGAAGTACCTCACCGACGACCAGAAGCGCGACCTCGTGGCCCAGCTCACGCGCGAGATGGACGCGGCGGCCGAGAACCTCGAGTTCGAGAAGGCCGCCGAGCTCCGCGACTCGATCGCCCAGATCGAGGCCGAGCTCGCGGCCTAACCGGCCTCGGCGACCCTGCCGACAGACTCGTCAAGGCGGGCGGTCCCGGGGAGGCCCGCGCCCGGGCTGGCCCGCCCGCTTCACCGTTTCTATTATCCTCCGGTGCCGAAAGCGCTACCGGACCCGGGACGCCACGGCCGCCCTGATCAACGTCCCTCGCCCCTCCCTCGTGGCGACCTCCGGCTCGTCCGACTCCCGCGCCATCTCGCAGACCCTGAAGGGCTACGGCCGCGGCCTCGTCGGCGGGCTCCTCTTTGCGCTCGCGCCGCTGTACACGACGGAGGTCTGGTGGCAGGGGTTTATCGCCACGCCGCGCGTCCTCTTGCTGGCCACGGCAGTCACGTTCGGGTTGCTCATCGCGTACGCGCACTTCGCGGGGATCCACGACTCCGACACGCTCCGGAGCGAGGTCCTGGAGGCCATGGAGATCCTGTTCCTGGGGTTCGTGGCGGGGGCCGTCGTCCTCAAGCTGCTCGGCCAGATCCCCTCGTCGCTCTCGTTCGAGGTGGCCGTGAACCGGATCGTTCTGGAGGGTCTCGTCTCGTCGATCGGGGTCGCCGTCGGGTCGGCACAGCTCGGGCAGAACCCGGACTCCGGAGGCGACACCGCCCCGCCAGAAAAGCGCGGCCTCGTCCACGAGTTCGCCTACTCCGGGCTCGGCGCGATCCTGATCGTGGCCGGCTTCGCGACGACCATGGAGATCGTCGTGATCGGACTGGAGGCGCCGCCGTGGGCGGTGTTCGCGACGGCGGTCCTGACGTTCCTGCTGGCGCTCGGGGTCATGAGCTACTTCGACTTTCGGGGCTCGAAGCGGATGGAGGGCGGGTGCATCTACGCCGGCGGCCCACTCGGCGACGCCGCCGTGACGTACGCCATCGGCCTCGTCGCCTCGGCCGGGCTCCTGTGGGGCGTCGGGCGGTTCGAGGACGTCGCGCTCGCGCCGGCCCTGTTCATGACGGTCTACCTCGCGTTCCCGGCTACGATCGGCGCCGCGGTGGGCCGGCTCATCCTTTAGCCCCATCCGACCCACAGCGCAATGAGCGACGCGCAAACGGCAGAGGCCGACGCCCCCGAGGACGAGGCGGACCGCTCGGACGGGTCCGGCGACGGCGGCCACGGCGATGACGGGCCCCAGAGCGACGGCCCGCCGAGCGGCGGCCCCGAGTCCGGCAAGGAGAAGAACGGGATCGAGTGGGCCATCACCGGACTCGGCGGGGCGCTGGTCGTGTTCGTCTTCGGGTTCCTGATCTACGAGTGGGTCACGGCCACGGGCGCCCCGGCCGACCTCCACATCACGTTGGGCGAGGTCGAGCAGGACGGCTCGTTCGTCGAGATCCCCGTGACCGTCGAGAACAAGGGCGGGAAGGTGGCTGAGGGCGCCGTCATCGAGGTCTGCGTGCGGCCCGACGAGTGCTCCGAGGTCACGTTCGACTACATCCCGTTCGAGTCGACGGTGTCCGGCCGGGTCGGCTTCCGCGGCCCGTTGCCGGCCGCGCCCACGACGCGCGTGGTCTCGTTCCGGGACCCGTAGCGCCCATGCGCCCCGGCCGGCCTCGGCGACGAGCCCGCGGCGACTCGGCGGATCGTGGCGCGCCGTCGGCGGTTCGACGTCCTCCACACCGACCGATTCCATGGAAGCGCCCACCACGTCCGACACCGGCTACGACCTGACCCCGCTCCGTGGCGAGGCCCGCGAGCGGGCCGTCGAGGCAGCCGGCCTCGACGCCGAGGAGCGCCGGATCCTCATCGAGCACGGCACGGAGCGGCCCGGTTGCGGCCTCCTCCTCCACACCAAGGACGAAGGCGTTTACGCCTGCAACCTCTGCGGGCTGCCGCTTTTCCAGTCGGGCTCGAAGTTCGAGTCGGGCACCGGCTGGCCGTCGTTCTTCCAGCCCGTCGACCCGGACCACATCACGAACCTCGAGGACCGGTCGCTGGGGATGGTCCGCGTCGAGACGCGGTGCGCGCGGTGCGACGGCCACCTCGGCCACGTCTTCCCCGACGGCCCCGCGCCGACCGGCCTCCGGTACTGCATGAACTCGGCCGCCCTCGAGTTTTTCCCGGAGGGCGAGACGCCGGTCCAGCGGACGGCCGACAACCCAACGGGCCCCTAGCCCCCTCCGCCTCGGCAGTCGGCTCGCCGAGGCCGGCGGGGTGCGCTCCGGGTGAAGGGGCAACAGGTCGGACCGGACGCGGGTTGGGGCGTCTCCGTCCCCTTCCCTGCCGCTCCGCTCCGTGCGTTCGCTCCTCCCGCTTCTCCTCGCCTTCGTCACCGTCACCGCCGCGGCCCAGCCGAGCGGGATGCCCGACTGGTTCGACGCCTCCAAGACCGACGAGGCCGGCCAGCCGCTGATGCGAGCCACGGCCGTCGCCGACACGACGGTGGACGGCTTCTCGGTCGTCGCCAACTACTACACGCTGGAGGGCAACATCGACGACCCGGCCTCGGCCCTCTTCATGAGCGAGAGCCCGGCCCTCGCCGACTACGAGCGGTTCGCCCGCGCCATCCCGTCGTACGCCTTCCTCGTCGTGGCCGACGACGAGCCGAAGACGGTCCTCTCGCTGTGGCAGGACCCGGCCGATGACTCGTTCTGGCTCCTCGTCCCGACCGCCGAAGGCGGCCAGTTCGTCCCGACCGGCTACGAGTTCACGTCGTCGGACCCGGTGATCACGGAGGTCCGCGGCCTCGAGCTGCTCCAGAACGGCGTCGACGCCGACGCCGCGACGGCGCAGGGCGCCGAGGGCCAGGTCCAGGTGCTGTTCAACGGGACGGCCCACAACGTCCTCCCGTTCGCGCCCGTCTTCGCCGACGTGGTCGGGTTCGTGGCCGAGAACGAGCTGTACCAGTAGCGGCCTCGCCCGCCTCGACGGCTCCGCCGAATGAGTCACCGGGGCGGGCGCACCCGAACGACGGGACCGGCCGGCCGCGCGTCAGTCGCCTCGGCCGTGGTGCCGGGTGACGGTGCCTTCGTCGAGGCCGAGGAAGCGGGCCGCGTTGTCGTAGAGGATCGCCCGCTTCTGCGCCTCCGTGAGAAACGGCGCGTCCTCGATGATCGCGATCGACGGCTCGATCACGCCGGGCCACGTCATCGCGTCCGACCCGAACATGACGCGGTCTGCGAACCCGGCCTCGACGAGCTGCCGGAGCTGCCGGTAAAAGTAGGCGCGCGGGTAAAACCATTGGATCCCGCCGAGGTCGACGTAGACGCGCGGATAGGCTCCGAGAATGGCGATCGTGTCCTCGATGAACGGCGAGCCGTAGTGCATGATCGAAACGCGGAGGCCCGGGTGCCGCGCCAGGACGGGCTCCAGGAGGAGCGCGCTCGCCAGCTCCATCCGGAACGCCGGGAAGAGCACCGTCGCGCCGGGCGGCCCCTCCCCCATGTGGATCGCGACGGGCACGTCCAGCTCCTCCGCCAGCGCCCAGTACGGCGCCATGCGCTCGTCATCGGGGGCGATGCCGACGTATTGGTTCGCCACCTCACCGAGAACGACGAACGGCCCCGTCTCAAAGAGAGCCCGGAGCGAGTCGAGGCCGTAGTCGTCGCGGCCGATCCGGAGTTGGACGCTCGGGATAAAGCGATCCGGCGCCGCGTCGACCCAGCGGAGCACCCGGTCAGGCGACCCGCCCACGACGCCAATCACGTTCCGGCACTCCATCGCCGCGACGGTCTCGGCGATCAGGGCTTCGTCCGTCTCGGGCGACCAAATCGGGGCCGCACACGGCGGGTCCATGAACGAGGCCATGACCTCGGCCGTCCAGTCCGTCCGCGGGTCGAAGGGCGGCGCGTACGTAGTCATTGGGATGCACAGCGCGAGCGGCGGCGGCCCGTTGTCGTCGGCGGGGACCGCGTGGAGGTGCATGTCGAGAACCGGGAGCGGCCGGTCCTGCGCCGACGCAGCGAGTGCGAGAGCGGCGAGGAGGAGTGGGAAGCGGCGCACGACGTCGGGGTGGAGACCCAGGAGAATAGGCCGCGCACCCGAGATGCCAGTGTGGACGGTTTCAAATAGACACGGCGTAGACTGAGGACGCGCACGACGACTCCGAGGCCACGAGGGCGAGGGCGGGCTGGAGCGTGGAGGCGAACAAGGCGTCGGCGGGGGCGAGAGCGGAGGCATGGCGACGGGGGCGGGACGGCGTCCGACACAGCCCTTAGCCTGGGCACGCCCTCCTGGGGCGTGGCCGTTCTGCCGGACGATCCCCGGCGTGTCCCGTCTGTCGGGGGAGGACGTCTCGTCTGTCCGGGCAGACGGGCGGCGGTACCCTGCGGCGGCCCCTCTCTCCTCCCCATGACCGTCCTCTTCCTCGGCGGCACCGGCACAATCTCGACCGCCTGCGCCGCCCTCGCCGTCCAGCGCGGCCTCGACCTCACGCTCGTCACGCGCGGCCGGCACGACGACCGCGCGCCCGCCGGCGCCGAGGTCCTCCACGCCGACGTCCGTGACCCCGCCCGCCTCGGCGACGTGCTGGGCGACCGGACGTTCGACGCGGTCGTGGACTGGTCCGCCTACGAGCCCGCGCACGTCGAGGACGACCTCCGCCTCTTCGGCGGGCGGACCGGCCAGTACGTGTTCATCTCGTCGGCCTCGGCGTACCAGACGCCGCCGCGCTCGCTTCCGGTGACGGAAGACACGCCACTCGACAACCCGGTGTGGGGCTACTCGCAGGCCAAGACCGCGTGCGAAAAGCGCCTCTGGGCCGCGCGCGACGACGGGATGCCGGTCACGGTCGTCCGCCCGTCGCACACGTACGCGCCGTGGACGCCGCCCTTCCGCGGGCGCTACACGGTCCTCGACCGGCTCCAGCGCGGCGCGCCCGTCCTCGTCCACGGCGACGGGCTCTCGCTGTGGACGCTCACGCACCACCGCGACTTCGCGACGGGCTTCGTCGGGCTGCTCGGCAACGACGACGCGCTCGGCCGGGCCGTCCACATCACCTCCGACGAGGTCCTGACGTGGGACGCCATCGTCGGCGCGCTGGCGGACGCGCTCGGCGTTGAGCCGCACGTCGTCCACGTCCCGTCGGATCAGGTCGCGAAGGCCGACGCCGACTGGGGCGACAGCCTCCTCGGCGACAAGGCGCACGCGCGGGTGTTCGACAACGCGCTCGTGAAGTCGCTCGTCCCGGACTTCGAGGCGCGGATCCCGTGGGCCGAGGGCGCCCGCGAGATGGCCGCGTGGTTCGAGGCCCACCCGGAGGCGCGCGTCGTGGACGAGGAGTACGACCGGATGGTGGACCGGCTCGTCGGGCCGTTCCTCTAGCCCCGCCCGCCTCGGCGGACTGGTCGGGAGAGTGGCCGAGGCGGGCTAGGCCGTCGCCTCGGCGTCCTCCAGCAGCGCGTCGACGGGCGGGAGGTCGCGGTACCAGTCGTGGTGCTTCGACCAGCGCGCGCACGCGAGGCACTGCGTGTCGCGCCAGACCGTCTGGCACTTCGGGCACTTCCCGCCCGTATCGAACGTGTTCCACGCGTGCCCGCACCGGCACGTCCAGCGCGCCGATGCGGTCGGCTCCCACTCGCACTTGGGGCAGGCGATCCTCACGCGGCGTCGGGCGGCGGCGGGGGCGTCGCGCCGAAGACGGGCCGGAGCGCGTCGACGTCGCCGGCCTTTTTCCACTCGCC
>Ga0310345_10005317_pt1 | contig 11469 bp, 10 predicted proteins | sample HC15DNA20500_MG_FD_204667 | JGI IMG/M metagenome (GOLD analysis project Ga0310345, IMG submission 204667) | Marine microbial communities from station ALOHA, North Pacific Subtropical Gyre - HC15-DNA-20-500_MG | ecosystem: Environmental > Aquatic > Marine > Oceanic | place: Pacific Ocean: North...
CAATGGACGCCTCTCCTTCAAGGTCGTTCCCACCCGCGGCATGAATCTGTGGCAGGCGGAGTGCGAAGGCCTGCGATTGGGATGGGATTCTCCAGTCAAAGAGGTTGTCCATCCGCAGTTCGTGAATCTGCAAGCTAGAGGTGGCCTGGGATGGCTTGAGGGGTTCGGCGAATGGATCAGTCGCTGTGGCCTCGAATCCAACGGCGTACCCGGCAGGGACGAGGTTGTCAACAACACCGGCGAGACCATTAGCGTTGACCTCACCCTTCACGGGAAGGTCAGCTATATCCCAGCACGCAGACTGGAAGTGGTAATCGATCCGCCCCCTTCCAGAATGATCCGGGTCCGGGCTGTGGTAGATGAGACCATGATCTTCGGCCCGCGCCTGCGACTTATCACTGAAATTTCGACTGAAGTGGGTTCGACCAGATTGACGATTCGGGACGAGGTCCAGAACCTGGCCGCGACGCCCCAGGAAATTCAGCTCTTGTACCATTGTAATTTCGGCCGCCCTCTGCTGGAAAAAGGGGCCCGTCTGGTGGTGCCGGCCAAACGAGTCACACCCCGTGACCAGCGGGCTACCGACGGTGGGATGAGCAGCTGGAACCACTACAGTCCCCCACAGCCAGGCTACGTCGAGCAGGTCTATTTTCTAGATCTGGCAGCTGACGCTGAGGGACAAACCGAGGCTCTTCTTCAGAATGCCGACGGGAGCCGGGGAGCGTCACTGCAGTTTTCCCTGAAGCAGCTTCCCTACATGACGCTGTGGAAGAATACCACCGCTGAGGTGGATGGCTATGTCACCGGGCTTGAACCAGCAACAAATTATCCCAACCTGCGCAGCACCGAGAGGAAGCATGGCAGGGTGCCTCTTCTCCAGGGAGGAGAAAGCTACCACGCCAGCGTCGATATCATCGCCCATCTCTCCTCCGAAGAGGTTGGGGCAACCCGGGAGCGGATCCAGGCACTTCATGCGGCACCGCCGATTGTCGACGAGGAGCCTCAAGACTAAGGCAAGCAGGATCTTAATCCTACCTCAGACGTGCTGGCGCCATTCGAGAACGAAACTTCGGTCGAGGATAGACGACATCGTGCGTCACTGCGTGGGGAAGAGTTGTCCAGCGCTCTCCTCGGAACTTAGCCTCATGTTGCTAACGGCTCAAGTCGTTCGCGGCTCTGTCGGACTTGGCTTCGTAACGCTGGTAGTCCACCCGTTGGCGGCACCTTCGGAGTACAGGAGACGTGCGACGTTCAGACGTTCGGACGTGGGACGAATTCTTGAAATCTCAGTCCCGAAACCGGAATGAGTACAGGTCCGCGTTCTTGATCTCGAAGCGTACCTTCAACCCCTTCAAAGGCGCCTGGCCGACGTCTTGTCCCCCCTTCCAGGACACGGTCTGCTGCAGCGAATCCCCCTGGAGCGGCTTGGAATCGTCCAGGGAAAAGCTCTCGATAGGCCTGCCCCTCTCATTCTGTAACTCTACCCGAATACTGCCTCCTGGCCTGGTGGTGAAATTGACCTCGAGCCGCTTCCCAGAGAAAACTAGGACCTTGGTAATCAAGTTTCCCCCGTCGGATCCAGCCCGAGCCGAGACGAAGCCGTCCACACGGTAGGTGAATCGGCGGAGGCGACTGTCCGGACCTTCATAGTAGGCTTCGCTGGCATACATCGAGAGCTCCTTGGGCTTGCCAGGAAGTGAAAGGATTCCCCAGGTCATGTAATTGCTGCGGTTACCGCCACGATCCTTGGGCGCATCTTCAGGTATCAGCGCTTTGGGCCAACGATGAAAACTTTTTCCATCGTGACTAGCCATCAAGACGGGCTCGACCCGACTTCCCTCTTCCGGCAGGTAACGTGTCGGAAATCCCAGCAGTATGTGAGGGGCACGGAAGTAGGGCTGTACGGTGTTCGTATAGAGATGCTCGTTCAGGGATCCAGGGTACTCGAGCAGCACGGGATCGGTCCAGTTGACAAAGTCCCTGGATGTCCCCGTCATGATGGCACGCACTCCGTCCGCAAAGATGCGGTGATACTCTCGATAGAGGCCGATCTCAGGGTCCCAGAAGGCCAGGTTCTGAGAATCGAAGGCGCCCTCGGTAATTACCGGGTAGTCCCGGATCATGGACCAGTGGATTCCGTCGGGAGACTGGTAGATGTAGAGGCCCTTTTCACCCCGAGGCCGACCCCGAGAGATCGCCTTGTAACGCGCCTCCGGTGGAGCCCCTGGATTGCCATCCTTGAATACCACGAAGCAGTGGGTGCCGATCCCGTCCCAGACAATGTTGTTTTTCTTGGACCCATTGAACTCAAACAATCCCAGCTCCGGACGAGTCCAGTGGATGCCATCGCGGCTCTCGGCATAACACGTCACCTCGGGATGAGCTGGCTTCTGGGTGGCCGGATCAGAGTGCGACCCCCGATAGTAGATGCGGTATCGATCGTCGTCCTGGAAAAGGGTGTAGTAGGCGCTGGTATTCCCCTCCCAGGGCTTACCGGTGACTAGGACCACTTCCTCCGGCTTCGGTCTGTGAACGTACAGTTCCACATCGCCCGTGATCCTGTTGACGACGTGATGATCTACGAACACTTCCAGGCGTGATCCGATGTTGATCGGCTCGGCTACGAGGCTGGTCAGTCCAATGACGAGTATCGCGACAAGAAACACTCCCTGCTTCATCTTCGGTAATCTCCTTGAAAGAAAAGACCCTGCTATCTCGGGCTCGCGACTCATCGCCGTTCACTCCGGAATCTATCGTGTCCAACCTTCGCTCAAAAAAACTGCAGCGCTCAGAAAATCCCTCCCAAGGTAGGTCGGCACCACTCGCACCTGATGCAATCGTCAGTGAGGACTGAATTAGAATCGAATCCCTTCTGAAAATCAAGGGAGTCGGCGATCTGCAGATAGATCTGACAGCTTGTCCGGATTTCGAACTTGGAAGAATCGTGGATGAGCGTGGATGGAGGCTGAGCTACCTGTGGGAGCGGTTTTACATCAATCCGACAACAGCCGGAAGGGAACGACAACCGCCGCGATGACCGCAACAGGAGAGCCTTCCAAGAAGGTCGGACTATAGCACCACTGCAACACCGCATCCACCGCCGCCTGCTGGAGCAGAGGTAAACCTCGGACGACGCGGGCCTCCTCGATCTGCCCTTCCTCGTTGATGAGGACTTGGAGGATGACAATCCCCTGCACTCCTTCTCTCTCGGCCTCCCGGGGATAAACGGGTTCGACCTGGTGGATCAGCTTCCTTGCCTGGACATTGCCTCCTACTCGAATAGCACCTAGCCGGGGGGGCTTCTCAATAGTGCTGCCAGCAGAACTGTCTTCGATCACCGCAACCCAGGTGGCAGAGGTTCGAATCGGAAATACAGGATAGCGTGGTCCCGACCGGAACCAGACTGCTACCTGCTGTCCCACTCTCAAATCGATGAAGCTAAGCTCACTCCGATATGCGGCCACAATCCTCTTGTCGTCAATCGTCAGGTAAGCTCGGTGACGACCGTTTGCCTTGACCAGAATCGTGCCTATATCGGGCCCTGGTCCGGAGTCACTCCTGGTGATCTCCTCGATCTTCCCCAAGATGTCAGGGCCTTCCCACGGCTCGACCCGCGGTCTTTGTACCGAAGCTCCCTCCACGGATTGCATCCCTGAGAAAACCTGAAACAGAAAAAGTGTCAAACCGGCTAACTTCGTTGTTGGCATGGCGGGCTCCTGAGAGAAAAGGCGCAAGCTCTATCTCGGATACCGGGGCGACCTGCCTCCATTCTACCAAGGAAGGCTCGACAAGTTGTCCGGGAGATATCTCGACATGAAAAGCGCATCGCCAATATAATCGGCCGCCACCACCAAGGTCCCCGTCCTTGCATTTGCGAGTGGGAGGTAACCCGATCCACTTTTGACCGACTACGGAGGATCAGATGAGAGACCTTAACAGACGCGACTTTCTCTCCCGATCGTGTGCGGTTTTGGCAGGAGGTTCCGTCTCGACCGGTGCAGCGTGTGTTTCCAAAGACCAACCCGCTCCCCATAGCAAACGCTGGGACTTGAGAGCAGCGTGGATTGACAAGACGCTGGACGGAACGAAAGTCCGTCTGAGGGCATACAACGAGGTGATACCCGGCCCGGTGATCACGGCTCGGCCCGGCGAACAACTTCATGTGCGGGTTCGCAATCGACTCACCGCGTACGACTCTACGGGATGGAACGGAGACCACAACGTTCCACATATGCTGGATACCACCAACCTGCACCTGCACGGTCTGGAGATCGTCCCACATCTCTTCGAGCCGGTCGGCACTCCGGATACCACGTCGGAGATGATTGCGATCCCGCCCGGGAAAGATAAGGACTATTTCTTTCAGATCCCGGACGATCAGCCGCCCGGCCTGTTCTGGTACCACCCCCACCACCACGGATCGACGGCGGTCCAGGCGGTCAGCGGCATGGCCGGGGGGATAATCATTTCAGGCGACATCGATGAAGTCCCCGAGATCAAGGCGGCCCGAGACATCCCCATCGTGATCCAGGATATCGGTCTCTTTCCCAGCGAGTCCGAGCCGGACCTCTGGCTCTATGAACCTCGGCAGAACGCGATTTGGAATACCCTCAAGAGCCAGGTCTACCTCAACGGCAGAGCGGAACCAACGCTTCAAGGAGGTTTCACAACCGGCGATTACAAGCTGCGCTATTTCCTGATCAACGGCGAGCCCTTCTACAAGGAGGTCCACAACGAGGACAACCCTTTGGATCCGGTCGGCACCCAGCTCCCGGTGCCGCGTTTCAACATAAAGCCGGGTGAGGTGGCCCGGTTCCGGATGCTCAATGCCAATTCAGATGGCGTGACACCGATTGTCTTCGAGGACCACGAGTTGCATCTCATCGCCCTCGACGGCGTCAACTTCTCGGAACCTCGGACGCTGCCAGTCAAGGGGATCGAAGGCAAATACGGCGATCAGCAGTTGCTGCTGGCCCCAGCCAACCGGGCCGAATTCCTGTTCAAGGCGAACGACAAACCCGGAATCTACCAGGTGGTGCAGTTGCAGCAGGATCAACAGTTCCTCATCAGCAGCCGGCGTGTGCTCGCTGAAATCGAAATCGCCGGCGATCCGGTGAGTATGGAGATTCCAGACAAGCTGCCGATTCCCCGCCGGCATTATCCACTCATCAAGACCGACGAAGTCAAGCGCACCCGAAAGGTCGTTTTCAGCATGGGGTTTCCCCCTGTCCTCAATAAGATCGTCGGCCTCGACTTCATGGTGAATAACCAACTCTACGACGAGGAAGCCATCGACATGACCGTCGATCTCGGCTCAGCAGAAGAATGGCGAATCAGCGTTCCCGACGAGCAGAACGGCGGATCCGAAGGCCACCCCTTCCACGTCCACGTTAACTCCTTCGAGGTCATCTCGATCGATGGCAAGCCCCAGCCACCAGGCACCATCCAGGACACCATTTGGGTCCAGAAGAATACAGAGGTGATCATTCGGATGAAGTTCCGTCAGTGGACCGGTAAGTCGGTCTACCACTGCCACATCCTGCCGCACAAGGACACCGGAATGATGCAGAACTTTCTCATCCGTGGCTGACAAGGGAGTCACCGAAACGCCAGGACGGGATTGAATGGCTTGGAGCAAACACTATCGGGCCTTTGGATTCGAATTCGCTTCGGAAATCGAACTGCCGGGCGTTCCAGAGGCTTCCCCCCGGGGAACGCCTGAAGTCATCATCCAGCTAGGGAGCGTCCCTGAGGAGACACCGGCGCCAGATGACCTGGGCCCGGCTTGCGAAGCCGGTCCCGGACAGTTCTTGCTGTCCATTGACAAGGTCGCCCGATACTTCGTTCGCGATGGCCGAGAAATCGTCGTAGACCCACTTCCCGGGGCAAATCGATTGGAGGTTCGCTTATTCCTGAAGGGATCGGCTTTTGGTGCGCTCTTGCACCAGCGAGGCTTGGTGCCGTTGCATGCTAGTGCGGTTCGAGTTGGGACGGGCTGCGTTGCGTTTCTAGGTGATACCCGCTCTGGAAAATCAACTTTGACCGCGTTCCTGCGACGTCGGGGATACCAGGTTCTCTGTGATGACGGCTGTCCCTTCGAGGTTCTTGCCGAAAGCCAAGCCGTCATATGGCCGGGCTTTCCAAGAATCAAGCTGTGGGCCGATTCGTTGGAGTCGCTCGGGATTGCTGTAGATTCAGTGTTTCCGATGCACACTAAAATGGAGAAATACGAATTGCCAGTGGAACAGATTACTTCGCAGGAGCCCGTTCCTGTCCGCCGACTGTATGTCTTGCAGGAGACCAGAAACCAGGCTCACGAGTGTCTGGGAAATTCGCAGCTCGTTCAATCGTCGAGGGACGCGGGGCAAGGCGAGAAGTGCTGCCTTCGACGAGGCAAAGGCAAAGTAATCGGCATCCTGGTAGTAGTAAAATGAAATGTTGCCATGGTGGTCCCGTGCAAGGAACAGTTTCTGATCGCGACGATCCCAGATCGCAAACGACCAATCGCCCGAAAAATGGTCGGGACAAGTGCGGCCCCAACGAAGATAAGCCCGCTCAATCAGCTGACTGTCCGTCAGCTCAGAGCGCTCGCCGGGGTCAACATTTAACTCACGAAAGAGATCTTCTCGATTATTGATCCGCGCCTCCGCGGTCAGCACAAAACTGCCGTCGGATCCCTCGCGCGGCAACTTCTCCCTTACAGCCTCGGGGGTGTTAAAGAGCAGCAATTGTCCAAGGCCAATGCCACGGTCAATCCAGATAGCCGACCGATCCGGGCCCCACGTCGCCATCTCCTGGCGCATCGAGTTCAACGACTGCGGCTCGACATCGGCCCCACTCATATCGAGAATTCCAAAAATCTCGCTCATGGTGAAAAAGCTGAATAAAACATCTGGAGCCAACTCGATAGTTCACGATACCCTCGCCTATAATAGGATTCCCATCTGAATCGGCCAATGCCGTGGGGTTTCCCTATACTTCTAAATGACAACCGATATGACAACCGAAAGAACCGGTGCCATTACGATGGAAACAGTCATCTATCAGACAAACAGTCACGTGTCTGCAAACGTCGACGGTGAAATTGCCATCTTGAGTATCGAGAATGGAAACTATTATCTACTCAACGACGTTGCGAGCCGCATATGGAACAGCGTCGTAGCAGCCGACCAGGCTGACGGATGTATGTTCGTCAATCGTCGCTGAATATGAGGTGAGCCAGGACGATTGTATTTTGGACACACTTCGGCTGGTGCGCGAGATGCTGGAGTACGGGTTGCTTGAAGTCAGAGAGACGAATTAGGCCAGCTTGAATTCGAAGGTCGGATGAGGGATAGGCCTGATATCTGTTTCGATCTGTCCAATGCTCGCCTTTACAACGACCAGGGTTCCCGGTATTCCTTGGTCAGGAACCGGTTGGCATCGGAATCATTGGTGATGGTCTCGCTCTCGGGATCGAATTCCAGCACCCCTCCCGCTCGGTAGGCCACCTCGCCCAGGTGGACCAGGGCACAGGTGCTGTGGACTTGCTGTGCCGGCGCGCTCGGCTCTTTTCGTGTCCGAACACAATCCAGAAAGTTCAACAGGTGTTGGGGGTGTCCCCGATGTCTCCGGTCTCCCCGCATTCCCGGCCCCTTCTCTTCCTTCCTGCCCAGGTAGACCTGAAAGAAGCCCCGTCGGGAGAAGACCATGAAACCCTCGGTTCCATAAGAAGGCGTTACCGCTGTCCACACCGTAGCTTCCATAGGGAGTCCAGGCTCGATCCTCATAGAGAAGAACTTTCCCTTCCCGAAAGTGATACGCCACCATCATGTTGTCCGGGAACTCGCGCTCGACGCCTTCCAGATGGACGCTGCTTCCATGAGCCGTGATCCGCACCGGGTGGGTGTCTCCGGACTCAATCCAAAGTGCGCCAGGTCCAGGTCGTGGACCCCGTCCCCGCCGATGTCGCCGTTGCCGTAGTCGCAGTACCAGTTCCAATTCCCATGAAATCGGTTGGGGTTGAAGGGCCGCTTGGGCGCCGGACCCAGCCAGAAATCGTAGTCGACACCGGGGGGCTCGGGAGCGTCAGGGACGGACTGCCTATGGCGGTGCTGCTGAAAATTCCAGGCCTTTGCCATCTTGATCTCGCCAATGACACCCGAATCCAGAACCTCCCGGGCCCGAGCCGTGACCTGACTGGAGCGCATCTGGGTCCCGTGCTGGACGATTCGATTGGTCTCCTTGGCCACCTCCACCAACAACCTTCCCTCCCTGAACACATGGGAACCCGGCTTCTCAAGATAGACATCCTTGCCGGCACGAAGCGCTGGGACAGCCATGTGAACGTGCCAGTGATGCGGCGTCGCGACTATCACAGCGTCGACGGAGGCGTCGTCCAGAATCTGCCGGAAGTCCTTCACGCCTCGGGGACGCTTGCCCGTAGCCTGGAATACCCTTTCCTGCTCCCTATCCAGCATGCTCTGGTCGATGTCACAGAGGGCGACGCACCTAGCGCCCGGTGCGCCCAGGAGTCGATCAACGTGCCCGCGGCCCATGCCTCTCAACCCCACTACAGCCACCGAGACGCGGTCGTTCGCCGAGACCGTACGAGCGTAGCTGGGACGAGGACACACTCCACCAGTACCCAGGGCAGATCCCAGGATAAAATGACGGCGGGATAGTCCCTTCATGCTCTTTCTCTCCCCGCGGATCGCCTCCTGTCCTCTGCCTCAGACTCTACCTCCCGGATCAGACTCTGGAGGTTCGCGTAGTTGGTCCGCATGGCATCTTCCTTGGTTCCACCAACCGGGGTGAAGTGGGTAGAAAGCGACAGAACGGCATCGGAGCGATGCGCCCGTAGATTGCGGAGCACTCCTGGATAGTCCACGTCACCCGTACCCAGCGGTCGGTACTCGAACTTGAGACGCAGGCCGTCGCTGACATGGAGATCCTTGAGATGAAGGCCGTGCAAATGAGGCCGGACGTTGTTGAACCCGGCCGTGGAGACGTCCCATTCACCCGAATTGAAGTTGTCGGCCGGACCCCACATGACCTTGAGTCTCCGGGAACCGACGGCTTCCACCAGCCGCCGAAAGTTACCCGTAGTGTTGGTATAGTTCCAGGGCATCATGGAGAGGGCCACGTCCACCTTATGCTTCTCCGCCTCTTCTGCGACCAGGGTGAAGGCGGCAACCCACTTCTTCATGTCCACCTCGGCGATGTAGCCGCCCCGCGTCAACCAGCGCATGCCCCAGGTAGGCTTGCCAGCTGAGTACTCTCCGGGCCAAGCGAAGGTAAACGCCCCTACCGCTCCGACTCCGATGCGGGAAGCAATCTCCATGCAGCGAACCAATTCAGCCAGATCCTTTTGAAACCGCTCGTTGGCAGTAGGATTATCCTTATCCAATTCGGTGAGATGGATGTGTTTGAAGCTGGATCCTGCACTCAAGAGGAAGATCTCTAGACCTTGCCTCTGAACCCGCTGGGCCATTCGATCGGCCTCGGCGTCGCTCAATTCGGCAATCTCCGCCTCCTGGTAGAGCCGATTGACCCAGACCGACTCGACTCCGATCTCCTTAGCCTTGGCCAGGGCCTGGTCGAAGGGTAGCTGAAGCTCTGGCAGATACATGCCCAACTTGAAGCGATAGCTATCGTTGACCGATCCGGCTGGCACAGGCTCATTTACCCGAATTCCAACGCCAGCCGCCGGTTGGCCCTTGGTATTCCGAGACGCCAGAAGATAGGCTGCCACACCCGCAAAGGCGGATCGTAGCGTTCGAAGAAAGCTTCTTCTTTCCATGCTTAGTCTCCTTGATTCGAGTAGTGAACTCTACTCGCTTGGCTCTGAACTAGCGACCCCTGGGTCAAGAAAAAATTCACAGACTGATCAAGTTTCCTGCCTCAGCGTGGTGTAGTTTCCAAAGAGACCGCTTCAGGGGTCTGGCGCGAATGTGTATTAGAACCCGGCCTTCAGGCCGAGGTCAGCTGCGACGCCATCCCTCCGGAGGGCCTTTCAAGGTCCTTCTCAAACCGCGGCTTTAGCCATCGTCGACCCGGAGCCTGGCTGAAGCCTGTACTCGAGAAGCCCGCTAAAGCAGGCTCCGACATCTGCTTTCTCGCCCACCCGGCCCTGAAAGAACCGGTCTATTACGCTTCGCTCCAGGCCGCTGAAGCGGCCTCCTTGAACGGGACACATCCCCCGAAGCTCAGCGTTCCTCGGCGGTATTCGGCGGTATGAGGTCGCTCGCTACATATAGCAAGCGACCTCATACCGCGGACATCAGAGGTCAACCCCAACGGGGTGCGATGAGCCGGGGTATACTTTCAGCCCCAGGCATCAGCACGACCTCTACCCTTGTTCTCTCAAGGTCCCGAGACTTTCTCTTGTATTCCACAACTTGACCAGCCTGTGCACTTTTCATCGACCTAGGAACTCTAGACTTCCAGGACGACCACCTAGTGCAACTCCACCCTGGAAACCCTGACGGAGTTGCCCTTCACCTTCAAACTCTGTCCGCTCAGGGGCATTCTTGCCGAACGCGGCTTGAAGTCGTTGCAGCGAATTATCACATCGTGGATGGGTAATACCTCCTCCAGGTAGAAGAAAGAACGAAGCTGCTGCCTGCTGCGGGAGAGCGGGAGGTTGGGGTGGGATTATTTAGGAGGTGAACATAAAAATGACCAGGTTCAGGAAGAAAGGCCGTCATCTCGATGGCTCGAGGCGCCTCCAGCTCCAGCGGGAGCCAAGCTCGGGCGGCCAGGTCCGCTACGAACCGCTTCAGCATCGGGTGCGGATTGTGGAGATAGCCGCTGCCCACATCGGCGCTGATGTAGATGGCCTTTCCCTTGCCATGCTGGTTAATAGCCACTGCCGGCTCTCCTAAATCGTACTCGGCCTCTAAATCAAAGCGGTCCAGCGGACGCTCACCTCCGAGGCTGGAGCGCGTGGCGAGGACTTGAGCCGTCGTGGTCTTTATCGCCGATTCTTCGGCCACACAGCTAACCAGGTATCCCAACCTCTCGAGGGAAGAATCGTGGGGAACATAGTTGACGCAGCCAGCTTCCCTGCCCTTTCCGGATCCTCGATACTCGACCCCCAGGACACGGGACAGCCTCAGGTTCTCCCGCCTCCACCAGAGCTGAAGGGTCAAAGGGGGTCTCCGGCTCCTCAGGAAAGCGGAAAAAGCGGGTCGTCAACCATATACCGCTTCAGGATCTCTGCCACAGGATCGGCCTGGGGTGACGAGGAAGGAGCGCTGGAACAGCCTAGATAACTAAAGAGAAAGACCAGGACGGTTAGTGCTCCGATTGTAATCGGGGTCCAGAGAGATCGCATTCGGACTCCTTTGCTTGGGTGCGGGAGTATAGCATCAGCACTGCCAATCGTTTACCATGGACGCCGCTTTTCTTCCGGGTCTGCGGGTTATGCCAAAGAGGTGCGTTCGAATGGAGAAAACCCTTCACAAACTTCGAATGGGGCCCCGCCTG
>Ga0310345_10005319_pt1 | contig 11468 bp, 11 predicted proteins | sample HC15DNA20500_MG_FD_204667 | JGI IMG/M metagenome (GOLD analysis project Ga0310345, IMG submission 204667) | Marine microbial communities from station ALOHA, North Pacific Subtropical Gyre - HC15-DNA-20-500_MG | ecosystem: Environmental > Aquatic > Marine > Oceanic | place: Pacific Ocean: North...
CGGCGCGGGCGGCGCGGAGCCACGTCGAGTCGGCCGAGGGGGCCGGCGCGGCGAGGTAGGCGTGGAGGCGCTCGACGGCGAGTGCGTCCCACGGCGCCCACGCCTCCGGGACCACGTCGGCCACGATGAACGCGTCGCCCTGGGCCACGCCGGGCTCGGCGAACGCGGACGAGGCACCGCGGGCGTAGGCGTCGAGGACGGCCCGGTCGGCCTCGGGCAGCGCGTCGTAGGTCCGGCGTGCGAGGCCGGCGAACCCGAGTGCGCGGGCGTGGAGGTCGAGCGAGCGGGCGTCGGCGCCGAACCACTCGGACAGCCGGCCGTGCGCGGCTTGTCGCCACAGCGCGGCGGCCCAGCCGTGGTCGGCGGCGTGGGTGTAGCCGAGCCCGGCCGCGAGGGCGACCTCGTCGGCGCCCTCGATCCAGACGCGCCCGCTGTCGCCCCACGCGATCGTGACGGGCTGAGCCAACCCTGTGATTTCGACGGTCCCCTCGCGCGGGGCCTCGGTCCCGTACGCCAGCACGCCGGCGGCCGCTGCGAGCGCCGCCACCAGCACGAGGACGACACCGACGGTGAGGAGCAGACGAGCCAAGGCGAGAGGGGAGGGGACCAGAAGCTAACCGAGGTCGGCTCCTACTCACACGCCGCGTCTGCGCTCCCGTCGGATCCCGGGTGGGGCTACGACAGGTGGCGGCGACCGCCGCGAGCCGTCATCTTCTGGCCTCTCCTCCGCCCGGCCCATGATCGCCCTCGTCCAACGCGTTTCCTCCGCCGCCGTCCGCGTCGACGGCGAGACTGTGGGCGAGGTCGGGCGCGGTCTCCTCGTGTTTCTCGGGGTGGTCGGCGGCGACACCGAGGCGGAGAAAGACTGGCTCGCCGACAAGGTCGCGCGGCTCCGCATCTTCCCAGACGACGACGGGCGGATGAACCGGTCGCTCCAGGACGTCGGTGGCGGGGCGCTCGTCATCAGCCAGTTCACGCTCGCGGGCGACGCGCGGAAGGGGACCCGCCCGAGCTACGGCCGCGCGGCGCGGCCCGAGGTCGCCGAGCCGCTCTACGAGGCATTCGCGGCGGCCCTCGCGGAACGGATCGAGGGGCCCGTCGCGACCGGCGTGTTCGGGGCCAAGATGGAGGTCGCGCTCGTCAACGACGGCCCGGTCACGTTGTGGGTCGAGCGCGAGCCCGCCGGCTGAGCCCAGCGACTTTCCCCCGACTTCGGGCGACCCGGGTGGCACGCGGGGCGAGTCGTCGGCACCTTCCGTTTCCCCTCCACGCCGACTCGAATGCTCCGGTCTCTCTTCTTCGCCCTGTTCCTCGTGCCCGCGCTCGCCGCTGCCCAGGACCGCTACGTCGCCGTCAACGCCACCGTCTACACCGTCGACGAGACGACGCCGACGGCCGAGGCGTTCGCCGTCGAGGACGGCCGGTTCGTCGCCGTCGGCACCGAGGCGGGCGTGACCGGCGCCTACGCCGACTGGCCCCGCCTCGACCTCGGCGGGCGGACGGTCGTCCCCGGCCTCATCGACGCGCACGCCCACCTCATGGGGCTGGGCGAGGCGCTCCTCTCCGCCGATCTCGTCGGGACGACCTCGACGGACGAGATCGTCGCCCGCCTCGTCGCCTTCGCCGCCGACCTCCCCGAGGGGGCGTGGGTCACCGGCCGCGGGTGGGACCAGAACGACTGGGGCGGCGACGGCGCCTTCCCGACCCGCCAGGACCTCGACGCCGCGTTCCCCGACCGGCCCGTCTGGCTCGGCCGCGTCGACGGGCACGCCGGCTGGGCCAACACGGCCGCGCTCCGGGCCGCCGGCATCGACCCCGACGCGCCGGCGCCCGAGGCGCCCGAGGGCGGCGCCGTGATTCAAGACGACCAGGGCCGTCCGACGGGCGTGTTCGTCGACGCCGCCGAGGCGCTCGTCGCCGGGGCGATCCCGGCGCCCGACGAGGCCTACTACGCCGAGGCGCTCGCGCGCGCGCTTGAGGCGACCACCGCGGCCGGGCTGACGGGCGTCCATGAGGCCGGCGTCCCGCTCGACGTCCTCCCGCTCTACCAGCGGTTCGCGGATGAGGGCCGGTTCCCGATCCGGAACTACGCCATGATCACGCCGCCGGGGATCGGCCCGTTCTGCGACGCCAACCCGGAGGGCATCGACGAGCCCCGTCTCGTGGTCCGATCGGTCAAGCTCTACGCCGACGGCGCGCTGGGCAGCCGCGGGGCCGCCCTCCTCGCCGACTACGCCGACGACCCCGGCAACACGGGCCTCCTCTTCCGCGAGGACGCGTCGCTGGAGGCGACGGTCCGCGCCGCGATGGCCTGTGGGCTCCAGGTCAACACCCACGCCATCGGCGACCGGGCCAACCGGCAGGTCCTCGACGCCTACGCGGACGCCCTCGAGGCGACCGGCGGCGGGGCGGGGCGGCACCGGATCGAGCACGCCCAGATCCTCTCGCTCGCCGACCTCGAGCGGTTCGCCGCGCTCGGCGTCATCGCCTCCGTCCAGCCGACGCACGCTACCAGCGACATGCCGTGGGCCGGCGACCGGCTCGGCGACGACCGCCTCAAGGGCGCCTACGCGTGGCGCCGGCTGAGCGACAGCGGCGCGCGCCTCGCCCTCGGCAGCGACTTCCCCGTCGAGCAGGTATCTCCGCTCCTCGGCTTCTACGCCGCCGTGACCCGCCAGGACGCCGACGGGATGCCGCTCGGCGGGTGGTTCGGCAACCAGGTCCTCACGCGGGCCGAGGCCCTCCGCGGGTTCACGCTCGACGCCGCCTACGCCGCCTTCATGGAGGACGAGGTCGGGAGCATCGAGCCCGGCAAGCGGGCCGACTTCGTCGTGCTCTCGCAGGACCTCATGGCGGTCCCGCCGGAGGAGATCCTGGACACCGCCGTCGTGGCGACCTACCTCGATGGCGCGGCCGTCTACGAAGCCGAGTAGCTGGCCCCGCCTCGGCGCCGAGGCGGGCGGACCAACAAACGAGCCCCCGCCCCGACGACGTCACGGGGCGGGGGCTGGGGGCCAGGGATCGGCCCGGGCGGTCGACCAGTGTGATGGGGGTCGACCTCGGACGGGTCGGGTGGCTCACGAATCCCTTCCCGTCCGTAATCAGGGGTGTCCGCCGCGGGGCGCGAGGGTGGTGGGATGCCCCGTGGCAGACGACCCCAAGGTGCGGAGGTGGAGGTGCGGATCCTTGGGGAAGGGGTGCGAGAGACGTGAGGGTTGTCTGAGGGATGGCCTTCAGACGGCGTCTTGAGGGCATCTGCGGGCGTTTTGGGGAATCATCCGTAGCAGAACCGGGCCGCCGGCGCTATCGTGACGGAGTCCGCTCGCGGCCTGGGCACCATGGAGCGAGCCGGGTCGTTTGGGCCACACGAGGCCGCCCTTCGACCCCGCAACCCCCGGGCTGGCGGCGCCCCTGGCATCCTTACGACGTCCACGAATGGAACCGGCACAGCCGGCCGACCAGCCGATTCTCACCGCCCCCTTCCGCGTGGGCGCTTGGGTCGCGGAGCCGATGGCGAACCGGCTCACGCGAGGGGACGACGTGCGTCGTCTCGAGCCGAAGGTGATGGAGGTCCTCGCGGCGATGGCCGCCCGGCCCGGCGAGACGGTCACCAAGGACGAGTTCATGGCCGAGGTCTGGACGGGGACCGTCGTCACGGACGACGTGCTCGCGCGGTGCATCTCGGAGCTCCGGAAGGCCCTCGGCGACAAGGCCCGGAACCCCAAGTACATCGAGACGCTCCGGAAGCGCGGCTACGCACTCATCGCACCCGTCGAGCACGACGTGGACCTCGACCTCGGGGCCTCGCCGTCGACGCCGATCGGCGACGGGGCCGCCACCCTCCCGACCGGCGCCAGCGTCCCGATCACCGGCCTCGACGTCCGCCGGCCGGTCCTCCCAAAGCGGACGCGCCCCGTGGCGCTCGTGTGGGGGCTGATCGCGGCGGCGGTCACCCTCGTCGGCGCCTACGTCGCGTACCGGGCCGGCGTCGCTGACGTTCGGCCGCTGGCGACCGTGCCGGTCACGAGCACGCCGGGCGACGAGCGCGACCCGGCCCTCTCGCCCGACGGCGAACGCGTGGCGTTCGCGTGGGACGGCGGGACGAACGTGCCCGGCGAAGGACCCCAGTTCGACATCTACGTCCAACCGACGGCCGGTGGCGCCCCGACCCGGCTCACGATGCACCCGGCCGACGAACTCAGCCCGGCTTGGAGCCCCGACGGCGAGCGCGTGGCGTACGTCCGCTGTGGGACGGGCGGCGACTGCGGGGTCCACGTCGTTGACGCCGGGGGCGGGGCGGAGGAAACGCTCGTGTCGCGCGGCGACCTCGCCATCACGGATCTCGTCTGGAGTCCGGATGGGTCGCGCCTCGCGTTCTCCGGCCGCCGCGGCCGGCAGGGCGCGTTCAGCCTCCACCTCCTCCCGCTCGACGGCTCGCCGCCGCAGCGCCTGACGTCGCCGGCCTCGACGTACCCTGGCGACCTCAACCCGGCGTTCTCGCCCGACGGCCGGCAGCTCGCGTTCGTCCGCACGGAGCTCGACGGGCGACAGGACGTCGCGGTCGTGACGGTCAGCGGCGGGCGCGTGCGGCGGCTCGCACGGGAGCAGAAGGGCGTGACCGGGCTCGACTGGACGCCCGACGGGAGCGAGGTCGTCTACGCGGCCAACCGGGAGGGCGCGGCCGGGCTGTGGCGCGTCGGGTTCGACGGTGGGGACCCGCGCTGGGTGGCCCTCGGCGCCGACGGCGGCGAGATCGCCGGCCCGTCGGTCGGGCGCCAGGGCGGCGTCGCGTTCGCCCGCCAGCAGGTCCGCTCGCAGGTCGTCTCGGTCGGCGCGGGCGGCGGCCCGTCAGATCGACGCCGTCAGGCGGAGACGCTTGTTCCCTCAACCCGCGACGACCGCCAGCCGACCGTCTCGCCCGACGGGCGCCGCGTCGCGTTCGTCTCGACGCGCTCCGGCAGCCACGAGGTCTGGGTCACGAGCCCCGACGGCTCGGACGCCGCCAAGCTCACGACGTTCGATGGCGTCCGCGTGAGCGGCCCGCGGTGGAGCCCCGACGGCCGCCGGCTGGCGGTCTCGGCCCGGCCCGAGGGCAACGCCGACATCTTCGTGGTCCTGCCCAACGGCGAGGTCCGCCCGCTCACCGATGACCCGGCCGACGACGTCGCCCCGACGTGGTCGCGCGACGGGAACTGGGTCTACTTCGCGTCGAGCCGCGGCGACCGCTGGCAGATCTACCGCGTGCCGTCGGCCGGCGGCGACGCCGAGCCCGTGACGGTGAGCGGCGGCGTGGCGGCTGCCGAGGCGCCCGACGGGAGCCTCCTCGTGCTCCGGCCCGACCGGCGCGGCCTCTGGCGCCTGCCCGTCGTCGAGGGCGAGGTCCGCGACGTCCGCGCCCGGCGGATCGACGTGAACCTCTCGCCGGCCGACTGGGCCAACTGGGCCGTCGTCGGCGACGAGGTGTACGTCCTCCTCCGCGACTACGAGCGGCGCGGGTCGGTGGCCCGCGTCGACCTGGAGACCGGCCGGGCCCGGGTCCTGGCGGCCGTCGAGGACGTGCCCGAGGACTCCGGGCTCGGCGTCTTCCCGGGCGGCCAGCGGTTCCTCCTCTCGCGCCTCGACCGCGCCGACAGCGACGTGGTCTGGGTCGAGGACTTCGAGTAGCGCGCCGCGTTCAGGGCATTCGCCAGCCCGGCGGCGGTTATCCTGACGGGACGCCGACGCCGCCATGCCAGACGCCCCCCTCGAGTTCGGATCGACCGCCTGGTACGTGGTGATGCTCCTCGCTGGCGTCGCCGTCGGCGTGGCCGTGGCGATCGCGCGGACCCTCTTCCGGAAGGACGAGTGAGTGCCCTCACCGACGCCTTCGGCCGGCGGCACACGACGCTCCGGCTCGGGCTCACGGAGCGGTGCAACCTCCGCTGCGTGTACTGCATGCCGGCCGAGGGCGTCCCGCTCACGCCGACGCGGCAGATGCTGACCACGGACGAGGTCGCCCGCCTCGGCCGCGTGCTCGCCGAGGCGGGCGTGGACAAGGTCCGCCTGACGGGCGGCGAGCCGCTCGTGCGGAAGGACGCCGTCGACGTCGTGGACCGCCTCGGGCGCCTCGGCCTCCGCTCGCTGGCGATGACGACGAACGGGCTCTTGTTGGAGGACCGGCTGGCCGCCCTCCGCGCCGCGGGGCTCACCGACCTCACGGTCTCGCTCGACACGCTCCGTCCCGGCCGGTTCGAGACGATCACGCGCCGTCCCGGCCTCGACCGCGTCCTCGCGGCGCTCGACGCCGCGCTCCACCACGGCTACCGGATCGACGGGCCGCGCTCGCTCAAGGTCAACGTCGTCTCGCTGCGCGGTGTCAACGAGGACGAGGCCGTGGACTTCGCGGACTGGGCGGCACGCGAGCCCGTCGAGGTCCGCTTTATTGAGGTCATGCCGTTCGACGGCAACGGCTGGGACCGGTCGGAGCTGGTGACGTTCGAGGAGACCCGGTCGCGGATCGAGGACGTCCACGGCCCGCTCGACGCGCGGGACGACGGCCCGCACGCGACCGCGCGGACGTTCACGCGTCCCGGCTGGCGGGGGCGCGTGGGGTTCGTCGCCAGCATGACGGCCCCGTTCTGCGCTGGCTGCAACCGCCTCCGCGTCACGGCCGATGGCTCGCTAAAGGTGTGCCTGTTCGGGCCCCGCGAGGTCAGCCTCCGGGATGCCATGCGCGACGGCGCGACCGACGCCGACCTGCTGGGTCTCGTCCGCCGGGCGCTCGCCGGGAAGGCGCGCGCCCACGCCGGGATGGACGTCCTCGCCACGACCGAGAACCGGCCGATGATCACGATCGGAGGCTGACGCGACGCGCCTCGCCTCGACGCCGAACCGCCGGCTCGACGTCGCCGGGTGGAGGGGGTGACCCTGCCGGTCCGGTGGGCGGCTTCGTTTTCCCCATACAGCCGTCGAAATCGCCCGAACTGGTTCGTCGGGCCCGGGTATCTTCGAGGGCGTCCCCCCGCCGCCGCCATGACCGAGACCCCCACCCTCAGCCACGTCGACGACCAGGGCCAGGCCCGGATGGTCGACGTCAGCCATAAGACCGCCACCGCGCGGACCGCCGTCGCGGCCGGCCGCGTGATTGTCGGAGCCGAGGCGCTCCGGCTCATCCGCGAGAACGAGATCCGCAAGGGCGACGTGCTCACCGTCTCGAACGTGGCCGGCGTCCTCGGCGCCAAGCAGACGAGCCGGCTCCTCCCGCTGTGCCACGACGTCGTGCTCCAGAACGTCGAGATCGAGTTCGAGCTCGACGACGAGGCCGGGGCCGTCGACGTCCGCGCGATCACGAAGACGGAGGGCCCGACGGGCGTCGAGATGGAGGCGCTCACGGCCGTGTCCGTCGCCGCGCTGACGATCTACGACATGTGCAAGTCGGTGACGAAGGAGATCGAGATCACCGGTGTCCGCTTGCTCGCCAAGACCGGCGGGCGGAGCGGGGACTACCGGCGTCCCACGAGTCCGCGCAACAACTAGACCCCTGGCGGGCGTACCGGCCGCCGCGTACTTACGAGACCAATGGAAGACTTCCTCGGCGTCGGCAGCCTCATCGTCATTCTCGGTGCGGTCCTCTTCGGGATCGTGCTCCTGTACTTCATCCCGGTCCGGCTGTGGATCACGGCCATCTTCTCGGGCGTCCGGCTGAGCCTGTTCCGCGACCTCGTCGGGATGCGGCTGCGGAACGTGCCGCCGGCGGCCATCGTCCGGCCGCTCATCACGGCGCACAAGGCGGGGATCCCGGTCGAGCCGCCGCTCCTCGAGGCCCACTACCTCGCCGGCGGCCACGTCCAGCAGGTCGTCAACGCGCTGATCTCGGCCGACAAGGCCAACATCGACCTCAGCTTCGAGCGGGCGACGGCCATCGACCTCGCCGGTCGCGACGTGTTCGAGGCCGTCCAGGTGTCGGTCAACCCGAAGGTCATCGAGACGCCGCCGATCTCGGCGATCGCCCGCGATGGGATCCAGGTGCGCGCCATCGCGCGCGTGACGGTCCGGGCCAACATCGACCGGCTCGTGGGCGGCGCGGGCGAGGAGACGATCATCGCGCGCGTCGGCGAGGGCATCGTCTCGACGATCGGCTCGGCGGCCACGCACGCCGAGGTCCTCGAGAACCCGGACAACATTTCCAAGACCGTCCTGGCACGTGGCCTCGACAACGGGACCGCGTTCGACATCCTCTCGATCGACATCGCCGACGTCGACGTCGGCGAGAACATCGGGGCCAAGCTCCAGACCGACCAGGCCGAGGCCGACCTCCGCGTCGCCCGCGCCAAGGCCGAGGAGCGCCGCGCGGCGGCCGTCGCCTCCGAGCAGGAGCAGCGGGCCAACCTCGTCGCGGCCGAGGCCGAGATCCCGAAGGCCATGGCCGAGGCCTTCCGCCAGGGCAACCTCGGGATCATGGACTACTACAACCTCCGCAACATCGAGGCCGACACCGAGATGCGGACGGCCATCGGCGGCGGCCCGGCCGGCGGGTCGCAGGAGCAGAGCTGAGCCACGGCCTCCCGGGACCACTCGGTGGGGCCACGCGTGCCGTGCGGTCCTCCGCCTCCCGATCCATGCTCCGAGCCCCCGCCCCCGCGGCCTTCACCCCACCCGTCACGGCTGCGTCCGGCGCCGGCCGGTCGGCGTCGGACGGGCTCACGCTCCTGCACGACGAACGTCCGCTCGGCATCCCGGGCGGGTCCGAATGACAGCCCCGAGTCTCGGACGCGACCGCGCCCGGCTGGCATGGGCTGCCAGCCCGACGCGGGGCACCTCCGGGCCGCTACAGGCTCAGGCCGAACAGGAGGAAGGCCCGCTCCGTTTCGGGGTTGACGATGTATTGGCCGAAGACTGGGAGCGCGAACTGGTCCGTGATCGGGATCTCCTTCGCGGCCGAGAGCATGACGTTCGTGATGGCCGCGTCGTTGTTCGTGAGGTAGTAGCTCGAGCCAGCGACGCCGTCGGACGAGTCGAGCGCGAACACGGCGCCGACGGCGAGCCCGAGGTCGACGCCCCCGACGGCGAGCCCGTAGCCGGCCTCGAGGTAGGTCGAGACGTCGTCGTCGTTGAAGGCGTTCGTCGCCAGCGTCAGCGCGATGGGGCCGTCGTAGCTCACGAACGGCTCGATGACGTGGGCCCCGCCGTCGCCGTAGTTGAAAAAGTCGGCGCCGCCGTCGAGGTCGCCGCCCACGGCCGGGGCGGCCGACGGGAAGTAGTAGTCGGTCACGCCGACGGACAGCGGGCCGAACGTGTAGCTGGCGTAGAGATCGAGCTCGTTGGCGCCGGCGCCGGAGATGGCGAACGAGCCCCACGTCCCGACCGTGAGCCCGCCGGTGCTCAGTTCGATGTAGGGCTGGGCCGCGGCCGACTGGCCAAAGTCGAGCCCGCGCCACACGTAGCGGCTGACGAGGTCGGCGCCGAGCGAGACACCGGGCTGAGCGAGGGCCGAAGGCGCGGCGAGGAGGAGCGCGAGCGCGAGGATCGGACGGGGCATGAGCGTGGGGTTGATGGGGCGAAGGCCCTATTTATTTTTGCGGTGGGTGTCATGGCAAGACCAATTCCAAACTGAAAAGCGCTTCCGCCTAAAAAATCTAGCCTGCGATGTCATCTCTGCTCTCTCTTTCCGCCCGCGTGACGGCCTTCGCCTCCACTGCCGCGCTGTCCACCACCCAGGACGTCGTCCGCTCCGTCGTTCCCGCGCTGACCGACCAGGCCGACCCCGAGCTCGTCGCCGAGGAGACGCTCGCGCTCGTGGCGACGGTGACCGCGCGGGCCGCCGAGGTTGGCCTCCGGGGGCACCCCGACGTGCTGGCCGCTGTCGGGCCGGCGCTCGCCGAGATTCCGTTCCTCTACCACGACTTCCTGCTCGGCGCGGCCGTCGTGGCGGGGGGCGGCGAGGGTGAGGTCGAGCCCGACCAGAGCGTCTACGCCCGTCTCGACCGGAAGGCCGCCTTCTACGCCGCCCACCTCGCGCCCGGCCGCTTTCCGGGGCCGTCGCTCCTCCGCGAGAAGCTGCCGTTGTGGATGGGCCGCGTCTCGCCGCCCAAGCTCCCGACCTCGCCCGACGCGCGCCTCGCCGAGACCGACCTCGTCGACGTCATCGCCGCGCACGCCCGGCTGGTGACGGCGTTCGCCCAGAAGGGGGCGGGGGAGGCCGAGACGGAATAGGGCGGTTCCGAGTCTGGCTGCGAGGGGACGGAGTCGGGTGGAAGGAGCGTGGGGGTCTGGGAGTGGCCTCAACACACTCCCCTTCTCGCCCCCTACACTTCGCCTGGGACAGACGTCAGTCCTCGAGCCGGACCGCTGTGCCGTACGCCAGCATCTCGGCCATGCCTTGGCCGACCTGACTGGTCGTGAACCGGACGTTGATGACGGCGTCGGCGCCCAGGCTGAGGGCGTCCTCCTTCATCCGGTCCAGGGCCTCGTCGCGGGCGTCCCGCAGCATCTCGGTGTAGCCCCGGATCTCGCCGCCGACCACGGACTTCAGGCCGGCCATGAGGTCCCGCCCGACGTGCTTGGCCCGGACGGTGTTGCCGTAGACCACGTCGAGGTGCTCGAGGATGGTCTGGCCGGGGATGTGGTCGGCGGACGTGATCGGGATGAGGGGGGCGGGCATGGGAGGGGAGGGGGGCGAGGACTCGGAGTCCTAACGGAGACGCGTCGCCGGAGATGCGCCCGCCTCGGTGCCACGCCCGAGGCGGGCAGGGTCAGCGGATGAACAGGGCCTCGGCCTCGCCCGGCGCGGCCTCCCGGCCCTCCGGCGACCGCGGATCGAACACGCGCGCGGCGCCCCCGCCGAGCAGCGTCGCCCGCCCATCGGCGACGCGGACGGCCGTACCCTCGGGCAGCCCGACGACCGGCGCCTCGGGATTGGCGGCGACGAACTCCGCGAGGCGCTGGGCGCGCGTCTCCCCCTGGTGGCCCGTCGGGTGCGCGTCGGTGTAATGCGGGTTGATCTGGACGGGCACGAGGCCGAGCGCGTCGAGCGACGGCGGCTCGACGATCGGCATGTCGTTCGTGGTGCGGACGCTCGGGCAGGCGAGGTTCGAGCCGGCGCTCCACCCGACGTAGGGCGCGCCCTCGGACACGCGCTGGCGGATGGCGTCGAGGAGGCCATGCCGGTAGCACGCGCGGAGCAGGTGGAACGTGTTGCCCCCGCCGACGAACACGGCGTCGGCCCCGGCCACGACGCCGGCGGGGTCGGCGGAGGCGTGGACGCCGAGGACCTCCAGCCCCAGCCCGTCGAGGGCGTTCCGGACACGGGCGACGTAGTCGTCGTAGGTGAACGTCACGGCGGCGTACGGGACGAAAGCGACGCGTCGGGCGTCGCCGACGGCGTCGGCGATCCAGTCGCGGGCGTGGGCGAGGTACGGCCGGCCCGGCGAGGTCGAGTTGCTGAGGAGGAGAAGCGGGGACATGAGGGCAGGAGCAGGTCAGGAAGCGAA
>Ga0310345_10005320_pt1 | contig 11467 bp, 9 predicted proteins | sample HC15DNA20500_MG_FD_204667 | JGI IMG/M metagenome (GOLD analysis project Ga0310345, IMG submission 204667) | Marine microbial communities from station ALOHA, North Pacific Subtropical Gyre - HC15-DNA-20-500_MG | ecosystem: Environmental > Aquatic > Marine > Oceanic | place: Pacific Ocean: North...
GAACTGGGAGGCCGGCACGTCGGTGGAAGCGTTCGATCGTGAACCTGGCCTCAATCCAGCGTCGTGGAAGTGGGGGCTCGGGTGGCGAGGCGGAACACCGCTGCAGCGCAACAGTCGCCAACTCTTCGCGGTAAACGGCACGCACGCATGGCACGTGGATGGGCAGGGTAGCGCGCCCGTGGCGGCGCCGCCTGAGGACGCCGAACGCTGGCAGCTCGACATGTGGCTCAATCCGCACGGCTTCCTCAAGGCGGCCATGATGCCGGGCGCCGACCCGCGCGCCACCTGGCGCTGGGAGCTCGGCGAGATGGGTCGGGACGGCGCGACGGTATCGCCCGAAAAAATGACGATCGTGTCGATCACCGTGCTGGGGAAGTACAGGGTGGACGCCACCATCAACAGTGAGAATCTGCTGCAGCGCATCCACACCTGGGTGCCCGATCCCGTGCTTGGAGACATGAACTACGAGCATGAATTCACCAACGCGAGCTATGTGGATCTAGGTGACGGCATTCGTTTTCCCGCCGGCTGGCATCACCATCAGGGCTGGGACGACAACTACCAGGCGCAGAGCGTCAACGCCGGCCACAATGCGTTCGGCGGAACGCTTGCGGACATCCGAGCCAACGACTGCGACGACCCCGTCACGGTTCCCGACGTGGTTCTGCGGGCCGACTTCCCGGTCGAGGTCACGACGCTCGAGGTAGCCGACGGCGTGTGGCTGCTCGGCGGGTCGTCTCACAACAGCGTGGCCATCGAGTTCGACGACTACATCACGGTCGTGGAGGCCCCTCTCGACGAGCGGCGTAGCCTCGCGGTCATCGATGAGATCGTTCGGCTCGTGCCTGACAAGCCGATCCGCTTCCTCATCAACACGCACCAGCACCACGATCACATCGGCGGGCTGCGCACGTATATGCATGTCGGCGTCACCATCGTCACGCATTGGAAGAACTACGAGTTCTACACACGCGACGTGCTCAACTACGCGCCCCGTACGCTGGCCCCGGACATGGTGGCGCTATGGCCGCCGACGGAGCTCGCCGAGGGCTACCAGTACGAGACGGTGCGCGAGAACTACTGGCTGAGCGGAGGGGAGCGTTCGATGCACGTCTCCTATGTACACCCGCTGCCCCATGTCGAGGGAATGCTGGTCGCCTATCTGCCGAACGAGAAGATCCTGATCGAGGCCGACCTTTCGGATAGCCGGACCCTATTGGGCCACGTGCAACGACTCGGGCTGGACGTCGAGACGATCGTGCCGATCCACGGGCTACCCGTTGCGTGGTCGGACTTCGTGGAACAGCTCGATTCCGGACGATAGCTTAACCGGAGACGGGGAAGTCGAGGCGTCGGGCCCACGAACTGCCAAATGGGAGAGCAACACAATGCAGCATGCCCAGCGAACAAGCGTGAGCACCCTTGTCGGTTTGGTGTTGTTGGGTGTCGCTTGGGGCGGGACATTGACCGCCCAGACGTCCACGACCAACCCGTACCGCGCCACCTTTGGCTGGGAGAAGCTGCCCGAAGGAAGAAGCCTTGGGGTCATCAGCGGGGTCATCCCCGACCCCGACGGAGTGCATCTGTGGATTCTGGACCGGTGCGGCGGCAATGGGTGCGCCGGCACCGACCTGGACCCGATCCTGAAGTTCGACCTCGACGGCAACCTGGTGGACAGCTTCGGGGCCGGCATGTTCGCCTTTCCGCACGGCTTCGCTCTGGACCGCGATGGCTTTCTGTGGGTCACCGAAGGCGGCTCGCACGGCGACGCTCGAGCCACGCTGGGTGAGAGCATGGGCATCGGGCATCAGGTCCTGAAGCTCACCAAGCAGGGAGAGGTGGTGATGCGGTTGGGTGAAGCCGCAGTTTGGGGGGACGACGAAAATCACTTCAATGGCCCGTCGGGCGTCGCGATCGCTGCCAACGGTGACATCTGGGTCTCGGATGGGCACAGGGGTGGGAACAACCGCATCGTCAAATTCACTCGCGACGGGACGTTCGTGCTCGCGGTGGGGGACGGTGTCGGATCGGAGAGCCGGGAGCCGAGTCGGTTCAGTGACGCCCACGACATCAAGATCGATTCCCAGGACCGCGTTCTGGTCGCTGATCGCGGCAACAGCCGCATCCAGGTCTTCGATCAGGACGGCGAGCTGCTCTATATCTGGACGCACTACGGCAAGCCGAGCGGGCTCTTCATCGATCGCAACGACATTCTTTACGCGGGCGATGGCCTCTCGGGCCAGCTACGGACCGGGCCGCCCGACCCGTGGCGCAGCAACTTCGGCTGGGAGAAGGGCATCCGGATCGGGGACTTGAAGACCGAACAGGCGTGGGTCACACACTTCATTCCCCAACACGACGTGGACGTCGGCGCTGGTATCGAGTTCCTCGGCGTGGACTTCGACGGAAACATCTATGCGGGTGAGGTCACGCGCGCGCGGCTGGTGAGGTACGTGCCCTTCAGGCCGCCGGAGATCCGGTGAGGAATGGTGCTGTGTGATTCGATACCGAGGCGGGAGTGACTCGGTCGTGAGGCCCTGGAGCAGGCTCCGCTGGCTGGTCCCGGCATTCTGGCTGACCACCACGCTTGTCGCGTGTGACGCCTCGACGCCGACCGACCCGGCATCCCCGACCGGCACCGAGCCATCGGTCGACCTGGGTGTCGAGCTTCATGAGCCGGAGTCGGTTGGCATGTCCACTGCGGGGCTTGCGCGGCTGAAGGGCGGCATGCAGGAGCTGATCAATCAGGGACGCTTGGCTGGCATGACCACGATGTTGGCGCGACACGGCAAGATCGTGCATTTCGCGACCTACGGCGCGCGAGACCGCGAGGCCGGACGCGCGATGCCGCCGGACGCCATCTTCCGCATCTACTCGATGACCAAGCCCATCATCGGCGTGGGCCTGATGACGCTCTACGAGGAGGGCAGGTTCCAGCTCTCTGATCCCGTGGCGATGTATATCCCGGAGTTCGCCGACCTCGAGGTCGCATCAGGCGTGGGTGCCAGCGGCCCGCTCGTCGAGGAAGCCGACCACCTCATGACGATCCGGGAATTGATGACCCACACGGCGGGCCTCACCTACGGCGTCTTCTCGAATTCCCAGGTCGACGCGATCTATCGCGACGTCGACGTGCTCGACCGCGGTGGCACCCTCTCGGACATGATCACGAAGCTCTCGTACATCCCGTTGTGGGGGCAGCCCGGGGCTCAGTGGCACTACAGCGTCGCTGTGGACGTGCAGGGGTATCTGATCGAAGTGCTCTCGGGTCAGCCGCTCGACACCTTCCTACAGGATCGCGTCCTGGGCCCCCTCGGCATGGTGGACAGCGGCTTCCATGTGCATGCGGACAAGGCGGACCGCTTCACGCAGGTATACACCTACGACCTGCTGGGCAATCTCACCGTGGGTGAGACCGCCTCGAGGGCCAGCGAGTGGAAGCGACCGGCGACATTCTTCTCGGGCGGTGGGGGATTCGTCTCCACGACGCTGGACTACATGCGCTTCTGTCTCATGCTGCTCAACGATGGAGAGCTGGACGGCGTGAGGGTCCTCTCGCAGGAGACCGTCTCGCTCATGCGCAGCGACCATCTTCCGGCGGGGGTCAGTTTCTCAGTTGGCCGGGAGGGGTTCGGTTTGGACTTCGCGGTCGTTTTGGATCCGTCACAGGGCGACGGCGTCTCCGCGGGAACGTACTACTGGGGTGGAGCCGCCGGCACGTGGTTCTGGATCGATCCGAAGGAAGACCTGGCCTTCGTAGGCATGATCCAACAATTCGGCAATCGGCCTGATGTGCGCGGGTCTTCGCGACAGTACGTGTACGACGCGATTACTGTGCGCGCGAACTGAGTGGAGCGTGAGCATTTGCTGGAGACGGCTCCGATCCCGGGCGGCAGTAGCGGGCTCGGACTCTACCAGCGCGGCTCAGACTATCTGATCAAGATCGTAGGCGGCCAGGGCCTCATGAGCGCCCGTGCACATGGATCAGAGGAGGCTCTGGGCGAAATCTCGTGCGCCGAGTTCGCTCAGCGGGAAGGCGCCCGGATACTGATCGGCGGCCTGGGCATGGGCTTCACGTTGTCCTCTGCACTGAGGCAACTCGGGCCCGACACCGAGGTCATCGTGGCCGAATTGGTGCCGGCGGTCGTCGCATGGAACCGGGGTCGTCTGGGTGAATTCGCGGGTCACCCGCTGCGGGACGATCGTGTGTGTGTACGCGAAGGCGACGTCTCGCTAATCCTCGGGGAAGCGGCCTCGGTGCTCGACGCCATCGTTTTGGACGTGGACAACGGCCCGGAGGGACTGACGCGCAAGGCCAACCTGGAGTTGACCCGGTTTGGTGGACACCTGATCTCTCAAGGAGAAAGGGGTCCAAATACCAAGAACGAGACCGGCGTATGGGCCGGAGTTTCGACAACAGATGGTGGAGCTGGTCCGATCGGGTCGTAGTCCTGAGGAACTAAGCCGGGAGTTCGAGCCGACGGCTCAGACGATCCACAACTGGGTGAAACAGACGGACCTCGATGCGGGGTTGCGTAGCGACGGTCTGACGACCGAAGAGCGGGAAGAACTGCGTCTGTTACGGCGGGAGAACAAACGTCTGCGGATGGAGCAGGAGATCCTAAAAAAAGCTGCGGCCTGACCAACGCTTCGCGTCGGTGCCCTGCTCGGGGCAGCAACTCGATCCCGGAGCGGGGTTCGAGTTCGTGAAGCTGAATCAGGCTGCTTTTTCTGTTCGGGCGATGTGGCTTACGGCGACGGTCGTGCCGAAGGCCTTCGTGACATCGCGAACGACGATTGCGTCAGCTGCCATCAACGCAGTCTCAGCGCCGCCAGAGAGCCAGGTATCCCCCGCCCCGCTATCTGCACCACGATGTACTGCTGATCGTCGTGCATATAGCCCATCATCCCGTACTGTCCGGGCGCCGGAATCTCGACCGTGGCCAACCGCTCACCGGTCATCTTGTCCACAGCGCGCAGCACGGCTGCGCCTCCCGCACCCTCCGCGGTGATGAGCAGCGTCGGTGTGACCATCGTGATGGGATAGGAGAGGCGTCCGGTATTGGGAAACTCCACGCCTTGCAGCGCTTCATGGTTGCGGACGTAGTCGGGTGTGTCGCCATTCGGCACTGCCCAGAGGTGCTCACCCGTGTTCATGTCGATTGCGACCACCTGGCTGTACGGCGGCTTCCAGATGGGCAGTCCCTGAGGACCCCGGAAATCTCCGCGATTCAGGACAGCCCACTCGGCGATCGTCGCGCCGGTGGTCATGATGTCGTCCGGACGGTCCAGATCCTGGCCGGGCACGATGTTCTCGGACCGGCATCCCCTGCGCGTGGACACGTATAGGATGCCGCTCAGCGGGTCGGCCGAGGTCGGACCGTTGATATTGGTCGCCCCGTTCGGGCAGCTCACGAAAGAGCGTTGACCCGAAGGATGCCCGGTCTCGATCGGCGGATTGAAGATCGGCCCGATTCGGTAGTGCTCGACTATCTCGAGCGCCTCCGCCCGCAATTGGGGCGTGAAGTCGATGAGGTCGTCTACGGTGAGGCCCTGCATCTCGTACGCTGCTGGCTTCGTGGGGAAGGGCTGCGTGGGTGACAGCGACTCGCCTGGCACCTCCGACGGTGGAACCGGGCGCTCCACGATGGGCCAGATCGGTTCACCGGTCTCGCGGTTGAAGGTGTAGGCCCACCCTTGCTTGGTGGTCTGGACCAGGATCGGAGTCGGTTGCCCATCGACGACCACATCCAGCGCGATTGGTGCAGTGGGGTTGTCGAAATTCCAGATGTCGTGGTGGACGGTTTGAAAGTGCCATACGCGTTCGCCCGTCTGCACGTCCAGCGCAATGACGCTGGTTCCGAACAGGCCATCGCCCGGGCGGAAACCTCCAAAGAAGTCGATGGTGGGTGGGTTTGTGGGGATGTACACGAGGCCCCTCTCGGGGTCCGCCGACATGGGAGCCCACGATGAGACGTCCCCGGTGCGCTGCCAGGCGTCATTCTCCCAGGTCTCGTGACCGAACTCCCCGGGCCGGGGAATGACGTGGAATTTCCACTTGTTCGCCCCGGTCCGCGTGTCGTAGCCCAGAATATCCCCCGGCACCATTTCGATCCGGGTCTGGTGGTAGCCTTGCTCGGCTGAATTACCGACCACTACGACCCCGTTCACCACGATGGGTGGGGACGAGCTGGTGATGTGCCCGAGCTCTCGAGGGATGCCAAAGTCCGGGTCGTAGGGGCCACCATCCCAGCTTTCCCACGGCTCCCAGCCCCGCAGGAGGTCCGGGAGCAGATCCACGACGCCGGTCTGCGGAAAGTCGGGCAGCGGCACGGGTGTGCCCCAGTCCTCCAGGGGTAGGCCTGTCTTGGCATCGAGCGCGTAGAGGAAGAAGGCCGGACTGCTGATATAGATCACGCCACGGCCATCTACGTCGCTGAAAGCCACTCCCTTCCCGTAGCCGTTCCGCATGCCGCGATCGAAGCGCGTGGTGTGGGGCTCGCGGAACGTCCAGAGTGTCTCGCCCGTCGTGGGGTCGAGCGCGACGACGGTCCTACGCTCGCCCGCGACGGTATAGAGCATGCCGTCCACGTAGAGCGGCGTGGAGCGTGATACGGCGAGCGGATTCGGTCCGTAGTTGTCACCCCTCCAGATCCACGCGACTTCCAAGTTCTCGAAATTGTCGGCGTTGATCTGACTGAGCGGCGAGTAGCGGGTGTGGGCCGCATCGCCTCCGATGTAACGCCACTCCGTAGCAGCCGCGTCTGGCTCTTGGGCGGAGAGACGCACCCCGGCGGCGACCGGAAACTGGTCGACCGCCGGAGCGAGTACGATCGCCCCGATACTGAGGGTGAGCGAGAACCTCACGATTCAGCCGGTAGGGTATTCGCGCGGCAGCTGGCCGACGATCTTGTCGGGGTCCGCACCCTCTATGGGTTCGAATTTCTGCACGCGGCCCATGAAGCAGTCCGCCAGGAAGAGGTTGCCGTCTTGGTCGGTGGTGATCCCGTGCGAGCAGGCGATGCGTCCGGCGGGCGTGCCCGGAGCGCCCCAGCTGTATAGGAAATTCCCCTCCAGATCGAATTTGAGGATCCGATTCGTTGGCGCATCACCGACCCAGATGTGGCCGTCGGTGGTGACCATGTGGTTGGCCATCAATGTGCCCTGGTTGCCGAGCCAGTGCGGTGAGGTGAGCGGCCACATGTCGAGGAAGACGCCGTTCGCATCGAAGACCTGCATGCGGGCGTGTCCGCGGTCGATGACGAAGAGCCGACGGTCCGCGCTGATTGCGATGCTGTGCGGGTTGTTGAATTCGCTCGGGCCGGGGTTCTGTGGATCCTCAGGGGCCTGGCCCCAATCCATGAGGAAGTTGCCGTCCGGGTCGAACTTGGCGATGCGCTTGCCGTCGTAACCATCGCTGATGAAGTACGTGCCGTCGGGCAACCACGCGATGTCGGTCGGGCGGGCAAAGTTGTTGGGTCCGCGCCCCGGCACACCCAACTCACCGTGAGTGCGCACGAGTTCGCCTTCGTAGGTGAACTTGTAGATCACGTGGAGCTGGTCGTCGATGATCCACACGTGCTTCTCTTGATCGTACGGGCTCATCTTGATTTGGTGCGGTCCCCGTCCGCAGGGCTGCAGCGCGAAGAGCGAGTCGAGGTGCGGCCACGTCTCGACGAGATTTCCCTCTCCGTCGTACACGTTGATGCTGTGGTGCCATCGCCGTTCGTAACCGCGGCGATTCTGAGTCGGCTGGCACCTAGAGCTGAGGCCGTCCGTTGTCGGCGGCGCGTTCCCCACCACGTTGGTGGCGCCGTATGCTGTCCACGGGTCGACGCCCTCAGGAAGCGGGAGTTCCCCACGCATCGCGACCCAGATCCGATCCGGACTCTCGGCGTATACACCACCGAAGGATCCCCACGTCCAACCGTCATGCGAGTGGTCATCGTCGGGCAGTGGCTTGGGCCAGTCCGTGCGGACCTGATAATGACCGGTCGGCCAGTCCTGATGGCTCCAGCGGGTCCCATCGGCCATCGCCTGGTCCGCCTCCGCGTCCTCGGCGGGAGCGCAGCTCGTCAGACACACCAGGGGAACTAGGAACACCATCGCCATCATCCGTGGCGAGCGATTGCCGTTGCTCATGGGGCACCTCTTAAGGTTGGAATCCCCCTCAGGATATGCCCTAGGGCGCTCACACGCACCGTCGTGAGCGCCAAGGCTCGAGCCGGGCTGCTGGACAGACGGTCGCGAGAGGGCCACCCTAGCAGCCGATTCAGTCCCATCATCTGAGGCGAGGCTTCCCATGAGCGAGAGGTGCCCGGCGACGCTGTCACGACTCATTGGTTCGAGCATGGCCTTGGCTCTTGTTCTTGTCGGGAGCGCCGCGCTTCCCGCCGTGGCTCAGGACTACGGCAATCCCTATGGCGAGTGGCGGTACTGGGGTGCCGATCAGCGTAGCACGAGGTACTCCCCGCTCGACCAGATCAACGCCGAGAACTTCGAGAATCTGGAAGTCGCGTGGGTGTGGCGCGGAGACAACTTCGGGCCGGAGCCGGACTTCATCATGCGCTCGACGCCGATCTACGCGGATGGCTTGGTATACACGGTCGCCGGGCAGCGGCGCACGTTGGCCGCGCTCGACCCTGCGACCGGTGAGACGCTTTGGACCTTCCGCGAACCGTACACGGAGCGCTGGCAGGGCTCACCCCGCAAGAACTATGGCCGCGGCGTCGCTTACGGCGAGATCGACGGCAGGGGCGTGATCTATTTGGTCACGCCAGGTTTCTTCTTGCACGCCTTGGACGCCAAGACAGGCGCGCCATTAGAAGGCTTCGGGGGCCAGATCCCGATCGACGGGTTCCGTGAGACCGGGACCGTCGACATGCTGGCGACGCTCGGACATCCCTACGACGTGTACTCGGGCATCGACCCGACGCGCGGCGCGATCACGACCTCATCGGCCCCGCTTCTAGTAAACGGGGTGCTCGTGGTCGGGAATTCAGCGCACCAGGGCGGTAGCTACGCGAGGATCGAGAACGTGCCGGGAGACGTTCAGGCGTTCGATGCCAGGACGGGCGAGCACCTGTGGACCTTCCATACGATTCCTCGGCCCGGGGAGTTCGGGAACGACACCTGGGAAGAGGATGCGTGGCGGTGGGCCGGCAACGTGAATGCATGGCCGCCGCTGTCGGCGGACGCCGAGCTCGGCATCGTCTATCTGCCCACTGACGCGCCCACCAACGACTACTACGGCGGGTTCCGACCGGGCGCCAACCTCTTCGGTAGCAGCCTGATCGCGGTCGACGTGCAGACGGGCGAGAGACGGTGGCACTTCCAGATGATTCACCACGACATCTGGGACTGGGACATCCCGGTCCCTCCGATTCTCGTGGACGTTACGGTGGATGGTGTGGACATCCCCGCCGTCGTGCAGACCACCAAGCAGACCTTCGTCTACGCCTTCAATCGTGAGACCGGGGAACCGATCTGGCCGATCCCGGAGACGCCCGTGCCGCCCGGCGACGTGCCCGGAGAGTGGTATTCGCCCACGCAGCCCATTCCGTCCCGTCCCGCCGGCTACGAGCTGCAGGGGCTCACCGTGGACGATCTCATCGACTTCACACCCGAGCTGCGCGCGATGGCGATCGAGCAGGTCAGCGACATCAAGCTGGGGCCGATCTTCACCCCGTGGGTGCACGTGGGGAACGCTGATGCCTACCGGGCCACCGCTCAGTGTCCGAGCGCGACCGGCGGCACGAACATCATAGGCGGGACAGTCATGGATCCCGAAAGCGGGATCATGTACGTCGCTTCCCGAAAGGCATGTACCGGAGGCGTGCTCGCGGCAGGATCGGAGCGCGACGACGGCGGTCCCGGCGGTATCGGTGTCACCGTGGTGGACTGGATGTCCGGCGGAGGCGGCGGATTTGCAGCCATGCAGGGTCTCCCGATCTTCAAGCCACCCTACGGCCGCATCACCGCGATCGACATGAACACTGGGGAGCACCTCTGGTGGATTCCGAACGGAGACACGCCGGACAGGATCACTAACCACCCGCTGCTTGCTGGCCTCGATATCCCCAATACCGGTTTCCAAGGTCACTCCACGGCACTCGTCACGGGCAGCCTCCTGATGTTCGCCGAAGGACGAGGCGGACGGGCTCTTTGGTATGCGGCGGACAAGCGGACCGGTGAGAGGATCGGGTCGGTGGAGATTCCGGCGCCCTCGAGCACCGCGCCCATGACCTACATGCACGAAGGCGTGCAGTACATCATCGTGCCCGTTGCCGGGAACGGGATTCCGGGGTCGCTGGCGGCGTTGCGGCTACGCTAGCGGAGGGGGTGTAGCGGAGGCATAACGGGCATAGCGGGGCGGACGCTAGCGGAAGCTCGGAGCCTATCCGTAGCGTACCCGGGCTCGCTCGCGTGCCTTCTCAGCCTCGACCTCGCGGTCCCTCGGAGGCGCGTTGGTCACCAGCGAGTCGATCAGCTCTCTCGTCACCCCGGCGACACGGTCGACCGCGGTGCTGAATGCCTCCTCGTTCGCCTGCGAGGGCTTCGTATAGCCGCTCACCTTGCGCACGAACTGTAAAGAGGATGCACGGATCTCCTATTCGGTGACGATCGGGTCGTAGTTGAAGAGCGGGCGGATGTTTCTGTACACGGGCATCTCGGGGAAGGGGACTGGTGGTTCAACGTAGTACGCCGGGTGGTGCCTGGCCCACGTTGGGCGACCGCCGGCTTCAGCCGGTCTCTGGCGTCAACCCCGCCGCTGCGATCCCCGCGACACCGCACACCTCATCGTTGTCTGACGTGTCGCCGGTTACTCCCACCGCCCCGACGATGGCTCTGTCGGAGTCTTTCACGAGCAGCCCACCCGGAACCGGTATCAGCGCACCACCAATCGCCGACGCGGCCGCCGAGACGAAATAGGCCTGCTTCTCGGCGCGGGCCATGAGCGCGCGTGATCCCACGCCCAGACCGATCGCGCCGTATGCTTTTCCGTGCGCGATCTGGAATCGCAGATTCGATGCTCCGTCCTCGCGCTCGAAGGCCTTCAAGTGCCCTCCCGCGTCGAGGACTACCACGGACAACGGCGCGAGCCCGAGTTCGTGGCCCTTTGCCAGGGTCGCCGCAATGATCGTGCGGGCGGTGGGGAGATCGATGATGGTCACCTGCTACTCCATGCCTTGGGTCCCTGGGGACTCCTCCAGCGGTCGGATGTAGCCTATCGGTAGGCACTGCGTAGGGCGAGCGCCGCCAAGGGTTGTACTAGTCGTCGCTGGCGCAGGGCACCTCCGCCAGCTTCCCGCCCACCTCGGAAGCCTCCTCAGCCGTCAGAACCAACGGAGGCAGTAGCCGCAGCACGCTCTTCCCCGCACTGAGCGCGAGCACGCCTTCACCTCTGAGGGCTTCTGGTCCTTGCGGCGTTAGCTGGGGACGAGGGCGGGGCCGCCATTAGTTGGTC
>Ga0310345_10005321_pt1 | contig 11465 bp, 8 predicted proteins | sample HC15DNA20500_MG_FD_204667 | JGI IMG/M metagenome (GOLD analysis project Ga0310345, IMG submission 204667) | Marine microbial communities from station ALOHA, North Pacific Subtropical Gyre - HC15-DNA-20-500_MG | ecosystem: Environmental > Aquatic > Marine > Oceanic | place: Pacific Ocean: North...
TCGATGCGCTGGGCCGCACGCAACCGCTGGACGGTTCGATTCACTGGAATCCGTCGGGGTACGAGTGGAACGGCGTCGAGAAGATCGCCGTCACGGCCGGCTAGGACACCGACCGTGGTCCGCGGCTGGCAGGACATCATCTTGCTTTATCGTATATCGGAAGATGTGTAACATCTCCTTATGGTAGACGGTAAAGAGACAAACGACCGCCGCGGGTTTCTCAAGGACGTGTCGGCGGCACTGGTTGTCAGTTCGACAGCGGCGGCTCCCCAGGCGGATGCCGAGCCGGCCCCGGTCCGCAGCGACAAGTTCCAGCCCGAGATCTTCTGGAAGGACCGCATCGAGCCGCCCGACGACGGCAAGAAGCTGGGGTGGTTCATCGACACCCGTCGCTGTTTCGGGTGCCACGGATGCGAGGTCAGCTGCAAGTCCGAGAACGACGTGCCGCTGGGGAATTTCATCCGGCAGACGTTCTACCAGGACGAGGGTGAGTATCCGAAGGTCGCGCGGATGTTCCTGCCGATGGCGTGCCAGCACTGCGAGGACGCACCCTGTATCAAGGCCTGTCCGTGCGGGGCGCTGTTCAAGGAGAGCGGTGGGACGGTTGCGATCGACTACAACATCTGCTGTGGCCACGGAACCTGCGTCGACGTCTGCCCCTACGGGGCGATCTACATGGATCCGGTCGCCAAGCAGGCGGTCAAGTGCCACAACTGCTACCACCGCACGGAACTGGGAATGGAACCGGCCTGTGTGCCGACCTGTCCTTCCGAGGCGCTCCACTTCGGTGATCTCAATGATCCCGAATCCAAGATCAACCAGGTGATGAATGAGGCTCGCGAAGCCGACGTCGAGTTGACCCAGCTCCGTCCCGAGAAACAGACCCGGCCACGGATGTGGTTTGCCGGCCCGGCCGCCGAGGTGATCGAGGAGCGGATTCCTCGAGAGGGCGAGTCCTACTCGCCGGACGCCTACAGCATCTTCAACTGGAAGGGCGACAAGGGGGCTTCCTCGTGAATCCCCGCACCTCCTCGCGCCGCCGGTTTCTTACGCTGGGTCTCTCGGCAGGCGCCGCCTTTGCCGGTGGGCTGGCCGGGTGCGGCAGTTCCGACGAGGACTCGTCGGAACCGGCCGCCGGCGGGTCTTCGGCGAAAGAGGTTGTTCCCGCTCCACTGTCCCGGGGGATTGACCTGGAGAAGTGGAACAGGATCAAGGGCACGCCCTACAGGCTGGGATCGTTCGGAACGATGCCGGGTGTTTGTCGACTGCCCGGTCCGCAGGCCAAGCGGAACTGGCCGGACCGCAACAAGTACAAGGATGTCGAGACGATTCCGGGGATGTGCCAGTTGTGCAGTACCGTTTGCGGGATCGTCGGCTACGTGAAGGACGGTCGGTTGATCAAGGTCGAGGGAAACCCGAACGACCCGAACAGCCGCGGCCACCTGTGCGCCCGCGGCCAGGCCGCTCTCAATCATCTCTACCATCCCGAGCGGTTGCTGTATCCGTTGAAGCGGGTCGGGGCCCGGGGCGAGGGCAAGTGGAAGCGGATCAGCTGGGACGACGCCCTCGACGAGATCGCCGCGAAGTTGAAGGCCGTCCGTGACGGTGGGCATCCCGAGGAGTTTGCGTTTCACCAGGGACGGCAGCGAAGCAAGGACGCGCTGAAACGGTTCCTCGACGCCTACGGCACCGGGACCCAACTCAGTCACCGTTCGCTGTGCTCGGGCAACCGGCGGGCCGCCAACCTGGCCTATCTCTGGGAGAGCGACTGGGATCTCAACGACGTTGAGCATTCCCGGTACATTCTCAATTTCGGGTCCAACGCCTTCGAGGCGCACCAGGGACACGTGCCGTTTGCCACGCGGATCCAGAATGGCCGTTTCAGGAACGGGGCCAAGCTGGTCACTTTTGACGTGCGGCTCTCCAACACCGCCGGGGGCAGCGACGAGTGGTTTGCGCCGTTCCCTGGAACCGACGGGGCGATCGCCCTGGCGATGGGGCACGCGATCCTGGTCGAGAACCGTCACGACAGGGAGTTTCTGGAGACGTGGACCAATGTCTCCATCGAAGAACTTCGCGCGCTCTACAAGACCTACACGCCCGAGTGGGCCGAGCGGGTCAGTGGAGTTCCGGCAACCGACATCCGGCGGATCGCCCTGGAATTTGCCGAGGCCGCCCCAGCCGCCACGACCATGTGCAACCGGGGAAGTTCGGCCCACATGAACGGCTTCTACAACGACCGGGCCATCAACCTGCTCAATGCCCTGGTCGGCAGTGTCGGCCAGAAAGGCGGCTGGTGCTGGTCGCCGTGGGGTGGACTCGATCCGATCGTCAAGACACCCCCGATGCCACCGGGTGCCCGGACAAAGAGCGTGCTGGAGGATCCGCCCGAGTATCCCCTGGCCAACGTCTGGCGGAGGATGCGGGTCGGTGAGATCGTGTACCTCTACCTGTTGCAGGGGCGGGCCAAGCTGCAGGCCTACATGACCTACAACCTGGATTCGCCGCTGACCTGGCCCGAGGAGAGCCTGACCCAGCAGGTATTGGTCGACGAGAAACTGATCGGCTTCCACGTCTGCATCAACGCGTTCTACAACGAGACGGCCCACTACGCCGACATCGTGCTTCCCTGGACCACGTACCTGGAACGCTGGGACCTCGACGCCCGGGCGTCCTACAACCTCCGCCCCTATGTCGGTTTGCGGACACCGATGGTTGAGCCACTGGGTGAGTCGAAAGACGTCCGCGAGTTCTTTCCCGAACTGGCTCGGCGAATCGGTGACGGGATGGAGAAGTGGTATCCCGAGAAGGACGTCCGAGAGTACATGGACAAATGGGCGTCGACGGTTCCGGAGAACCCCGAGACGGGCAAACAGGGACTCGACCGGCTGCTCGACGAAGGATCCTGGGAGGCCGATCGCGAACCGTTCTACCAGCCGTATCTCCAGCCGGTCTCCGAGACCGACATGCGGGGGGCAGAGGTCGGCGAGGACGGCGTAATTCTCAAGGACGGGAAAGGCATCGGCATCATGCTCGATGGCAAGCCGGTTCGCGGGTTCAGGACTCCCAGCCGCAAGTTCGAGATTCGTTCGGCGTTCATCCAGAAGATCGGCCGCAACGAGGATTGCTCGGAACTGATCGCCCGCAGTGGCATGACCGGGACCAGGAGCCGTCCCGAGGAGCACCGGGGGCACGATGTCGACATCAGTGACATGCCGACCTGGTTCCTGCCCCGTGAGATGGAGAACCTGAGAGCCAACGAACTGGTGATGACCAGTTTCAAGTGGAACGTGCACAACCACGGTCGCACGATGAACCTGAAGTGGCTGGCCGAGATCGTGCACTCGAATCCGGCCTGGCTGAATCCGGTCACCGCCGGCGAGCTGGAATTGTCCGACGGCGACTGGATTGAACTCACGTCCTATTACTCCACCGAGCTCGAGCACCAGTCGCCGCACCTGAAACGAGACGACTTGGCCGAGGAGAACGGGCGGCGAAAGGTGTCGTCGATGAGAGTACCGATCGTGACCATGGAGGGGATTCACCCTCGGGCGATCGCGATGAGCAACAGTTGTGGCCACTCGCAGTACACCAGCGTGGCCCAGGCACGCAGGCAGCCCGCTGCCGGGGGGCACCTGGTCGGCAGTGACACCGCGCGGTTCGTCGATGCCGACTGGGAGCGGAACATGTGGTGGGAGGACACCAGCGGCGGCGATTCCGGGACCTGGAAGCTGAACACCGGCAACGGGTGGAATCAGAATCGCCTGATGCCGATTGCTCCCGACCCCGTCAGCGGCCAGCAGGCGTTCCACGACACGGTGGTTTCTGTCCGGAAGCTCTGAAGTCCGGGGTCGTGATGAACGAAGGCACAGAGCGGACGGACGTCCCGGATCGAGACGATCTCGAAGGACTGGCCGGGTTCTATCGACTGCTGTCCCGGTTGTGGGTGGCGGAGATCGACCAGGAGTGGTTCGAGGCACTCTCGGTGGGATCGCTTGCGGAGGTGGCTGCGGACCTCGGACTGCAGGTCGAGGGGCCCGTCGAAGAGGTCATCGAGCAACTGGCGATCGAGTATTGCCGGCTGCTGATCGGGCCACAGGGTCATATTCCTCCGCACCAGTCGGTGTGGACGGAGGGTCAGTTTCAGGGCAATACGGCCGTGTCGATGCAGCGTTACCTGGAGGTGGTCGGTGAGGAAGTTGACTCGACAATGTGTGATCACCTGGGAGTGCAACTGGGAGTGATGGGCCTGGTGATTGACGAACTCGCCGGTTCTCTCGAGGACGACACGAAGCGGAACAGCCTGACGGAATTGGCCCGGTCATTGTTCGGCGACCACGTGGCGTGGATCGAACAGTTCCTGGTGCGGGCCGGTGAGTCGACGGCGTCCGAATTCTACGGTCGGTTGATTGCCGTCACCGGAGAATTCCTGGCCGAAGAGCGTCGCGAGTGGTTGGCAGAGCCGTGATCCCCCGGATCGTCTGCGGCGGGGTGGGACTGTGACGGTTGTGACGATTGTGACGATTGTGACGATTGTACGGGCCCGGTCCGAATGGCCTCCGGTATCGCCTGCCCGACGTGATTAACTCTGCAAGTGGCCTGTGGTGAGTCCGAAACCTGTTGAAGGAACGTCTTGAAGAATCGGGAAGGAGCCCGGGGATGCGTGGATGGCTGCTGCAGGGGCTGGCGGCGCTGGTGCTGGCGTGCGGTGGCGTCGGGGCTGGAGAGTGGTTTCCCGGTTTCGACGGGCCGTCGGTTGCGGACGACCGACCGGTCGCCGACGAGCAACGGGGATACTCGTTGCTCGGCCTGAAGCTGTCGGGCTGGACCGAAGTTTCGATGACCGCCGGAACGGCGGGCGGCGATCACCGCCCGATGGGATTCAATTTCCTGTCCAACGAGTTCCTGCTGCAGCAGAACTGGTTGCGGGTGGAACGGGAGTTCGACGGGGGCACCCGGTTGCACTCGGATTGGATTCTTCCCGGCGCCGACTACCAGTTCACCCGTGCGGTCGGTCTCTTCGAAGACCAGGATTCCCGACACGGCATCGACCCGGTGCAGTTCTTCGTCTCGCGTGAGATCGACGGCGTGGGCGAGGGGCTGGAACTGACCCTCGGGAGGTTCTTTGCCCCGTTCGGAGTCGAGAGCATTGCCGGCCCCGACAACACGCTGGTCTCCCATTCCTACAGCTTCATCTACAACCCGTTCACCCAGACCGGTGGCCTGGCCAGGCTTTCCGTCAGCGACAGCCTGACGTTGCGTGGTGGTGTGGTGATCGGCAGCGACCTGTTCATCCACGACGCCAATGCGCCGACGTTTCTTGCCGGGTTGCACTGGACCGACGACGACGGGTCGACCACCGTCGATTTCCTGGCGATCACCGGGAACGGACGATTCGACGTCGAACACGGAGTCCACAATCCCTGCATGTTCGATTTGGTCGCCACCCGGCAGCTCTCCGAGACCGTCACCGTGACACTCGAGGGCCTCGGGGGTTATGAGAGAGGCGTTCCCGGAGCCGGGACCGCCCACTGGTTCTCAGGTGTGGGGTACGTCGACTGGGACCTCCGCGAGGATCTCGACGCGGCGATCCGGCTCGAGTTGTTCAACGACGAGCACGGCAACCGCACGGGGTCTCCGGGTCTGTACACCAGTGTGGCCGGCGGCCTGGCCTGGCGGTGGGGCGAGCGGTTGGTGGTGCGTCCGGAGTTGCGGCTCGACCACAACACCGAGTCCCGACCGTTTGACGGTGACCGGATGCTGTTCACGGCCACATTGGACGTGATCGTCGGCTGGTAGCGGATTGTCGGGCGCGTCGAATCGGCGCGAGTCACCTTGGCGTCGGCTAGAATCGACCGGCGTGATTCAGCAGTGTCGTCGCATTCCGAGATTTCGCATCATGGTGTTCGGGCACAACCGGTCGCGGCTTTCCCACATCCTGCTGGTCGGGCTGGCCTGGTCCGTACAGTTCGCTTCGAGCGGTTTGGCCGCAGCGGCCGAGAAGACCGTCCGCGTGTTCATCCTGGCCGGCCAGTCGAACATGGAAGGCGCCGGACAGATCCGGATCAACCCGAAGAAGGAGAACAAGGGAGCTGGGTCGCTGGAATTCCTGGTCCGGTCTCCCCGGACCGCCAAGCGGTTCGCTCACACCGTCGACAAGGATGGCGGCTGGGTGGTGCGAGACGATGTCTGGATCTGGTACCTCGGCCGTCACGGCGGCCTGACGGCCGGATACGGTGCCCGCAAGACGACGATCGGACCCGAATTCCAGTTCGGGCACGCCGTCGGCCGTCACTTCCGCGAGCCGGTGTTGATCATCAAGACGGCCTGGGGTGGCAAGAGCCTGGTCAGGGATTTCCGTCCGCCGAGTGCGGGGGGTGAGGTGGGACCGTTCTACCAGAAGATGATCACTCATGTCCGCGAGGTGCTGGCCGGACAGGATGACCTGTTTCCCGCATTGAAGGATCACCAGGCGGTGCTGTCAGGTTTCGGCTGGCACCAGGGCTGGAACGACGGCCTGAAGATGCCGTGGGTCGAGGAGTACGAACAGAACATGGTCCACCTGATCGCCGACCTGCGGCGCGACCTCAAGGCACCGGGACTTCCGGTGGTGATCGCCAACAGCGGCTTCGGCGGAATCCAGCAGAAGGTGGATCGTCGCGTCAAGCTGGTCCAGGCCCAGGCGGCCGTGGCCCTCCGACCCGGGTTGAAGGCCACCGTCACGACCTTCGACACGCGGCCGTTCTTTCGACCGTCCGAGCAGTCTCCGTCGCGACAGGGGTACCACTGGAACGGCAACGCCGAGACCTATTTCCTGATCGGTGACGCGATGGCCAGGGAGATGATCAAGCTGGTGGCGTCTCGTCCAGGGTCTCGCCGCCGGTGAAGACGACCGGGATCAGCCGGGGGTTGGGTGGTCCGACGGTCTCCTCGATCAGCCGGAACCCCCTCGCCTCGTAGTTGGGTTTTGCGTGCGGGTGGTCGTGGTTGCAGGTCCGCAGCCACACCCGGTTGGCCCCCATCTCCCACGCTCGGGCCACGGTCCGGGTCAGCAGCACCGATCCCAGTCCGTGTCCGATGAACTGGGGCAGCAGGCCGAAGCAGATGACCCGCACGCTGCCGTCGTCCTGCCCTTCGAGTTCGGCGTAGCCGACCGGAGTGCCCTCCAGGTACCCGACCCAGGTCTCGAATGTCGGTTTGTCGATCAACTCGTTCCACTTCGCCTGGTCCCAGTCTCCCCGTCCCCCCCAGCGATGTTGTTCACCGACGGCCTGGAACAGGAACCAGTTGAACGCGGCGCAGGGCGGATCGACGGGCCGGAAGCTCATGTTTTCGGCCGTTTTGCTGCTCGGCTCGACCGGCTGGAACGCGTCGTGATCCTCGAGCGACAGTTCCCAGGTGATTTTCTGCAGTTGGTCGTCGGTCATCTTGGGGACTCGGCGAAGGACATTGTGGGGATCTCGGCAGACCCAGCATCGACAGAATGTTAGAATACAGGCTCAAATGACAGGGGGCACTTGGAACGCTCCATTGGAGAGACCGTGATGTTCCGCATTCTGGGCAACCGCCGACAACTCTGTGACGGGTTTTCGCGTCGCGACTGGCTGCACATCGGTGGGCTGGGATTCCTGGGAATGGGAATGGCTGACGTGCTGCGGCTGCAGGATGTTTCCTCTCGGTCCGCCCACGCGGCTCCGGTCTCCGGCGATCGCAACTCCCTCGACTCGACGTTCGGCCGGGCCAAACGGTGCATCCTGTTGCTGCCCTACGGTTCGCCGCCTCAGCACGAGACCTTCGACCCCAAGCCGGGGGCTCCCGAGGAGATCCAGGGCGAGTTGAAGGCGATCCCGACGTCGGTACCGGGATACCAGGTTGGCGAGTACCTGCCGAAGATCTCCCGCGTGGCCGATCGCCTGACGGTGATCCGGTCGATGACTCACCCCTTCCCGGTGCACTGCACCGCCTACGTCACCAGCGGCATCCCCGACTACTCGCCGGCGCTCGAGTCGCGGCCTCGCGATCCCAAGCTCTGGCCCTACATCGGTTCGGTGGTCGACTATGTGACCAGCCGCCGCGAGTCGGGCGCGGTGCCCAGGGTGCCGCGGAACATGGCCCTGCCGTGGAAGATGAACTCGCGTGGCGGACCCAAGGCCGCGGCTGTCCAGGCCGGTCCCTACGCCGCATTTCTCGGACCCGCCTACGACCCGGTGCTGACCGATTTCGACGGTGAGGGCAGCCGCAAGTCGATCAAGATCAGTCCCGCCGGGGGCAAGAAACACGAGGTCTATGATCCCTACGCCGGGATGAAACCGGACGGTCGCTTCACGCTGGCCGGGGCCAAGCGTCGCGACAGCGTGACGCTGGAACGCCAGAACCGTCGCAACAGCCTGCTGACCCGTTTCGGCCAGGCGCGGCGACAGCTGGACCGCAACGCCGAGTCTCAGAGCTTCGACCGCTACCAGCAACTGGCTCTCTCGTTGCTCTCCACCACCCACGTCCACCAGGCGCTGGACATCCACCAGGAATCCGACGCGATGCGGAACGGGTACGGCATGAACCTGTTCGGCCAGTCGTGCCTGGCCGCGCGGCGGCTGGTCGAGGCCGGCAGCCGGTTCGTGACCGTCTTCTGGGACGAGTACGCGTTCCTGAACGCCGACTGGGACACGCACTGGAATCACTTCTACCGGCTCAAGGACCGACTGCTGCCCGGTTTCGACGTGGGTTTCTCGAAGCTGATCCTGGACCTCGAAGACCGTGGCATGCTCGACGACACACTGGTGGTCTGGATGAGCGAGCACGGGCGGACGCCGAAGTTCAACAAGAACGCCGGACGTGACCACTGGTCGAGGGTCTACTCGATCGCGATGGCCGGTGCAGGGGTCGGTCGGGGCAACATCATCGGCGAGAGCGATCGGTTGGCCGGCGACGTGAAGTCGCACCCGGTTTCGCCCAAGGACATCCTGGCCACGATCCTGCACCTGATGGGGATCGACGCGCACACCACGATTCCCGATCGCCTGGACCGGCCGGTGCCGGTGGCGGGCACCGGTGTGCTTCGCCCCGAGATCTTCCGGGGAGCCTGAGGATGAACGGTCTTCGGGACTCCGTCCTGCCGTGGTGGGTCGGCCTGTTGCTGGTCGCAACAGGATCGTCGGCCACCGCTCAGAGTTCGGCCGTCCTGATCCACGACATCTCACCCCGTGGACTGGTGCCCGGGACGGTCACCCGTTTGACCGTCAAGGGAGCCGCCCTGGAAACGGCCCGCTCGCTCTGGACCAGCATTCCGGCAACCGTCAAGCGGGTGACGGGCTCCGGCGACGGAGCCGGCCAGGCGACTTTCGACGTCGCGCTGCCGGCGACCAGTGTGGGCCGCGCCGCGATCCGGGTGATCGCCGATGCCGGCCTCTCCAACGTCCGGCTCGTGTTGCTCGACGCCCTGCCCGGCCTGGCCGAAACCCGGGTGGGTGACGACCGTGTGGTGCCGCGGGCTGTCGCGGTTGACGGGACCCTCGAGGCGGCCTCGACCGATCGCTTTTCGATCCGGCTGCAGAAAGACCAGCGGCTGACCGTCGATGCCTGGGCCCGGCGGTTGGGTTCGTCGTTGGATCCGGTGATCCGCCTGATCGCTCCCGACGGCCGTTCGCTGGGTTCAGCCGATGACACACCCGGACTCGCCGGAGACGCCATGATCTCGACGGTTGCCCCGGCAACCGGTCTCTACACGGTTTCGATCACCGATGTCAGCCGCCGCGGCGGAGCCAACTACGTCTACCGACTGAGGCTGGGTCACTTCGAGCCGGTGTCGATGGCCTTTCCGTTCCGGGTGAAGACGGGCCGCGCCAACCAACTGCAACTGCTGGGGCCCCGGGTTGCCGAAACGCTGACGCTGGCGGCAGCGACACCTGTGGGAATGACCTGGGTCGGTGGTCCGGCCGGGTCCGGCGGGGGACGATCGCTATTGCCGGTGCAGGTGGTGGCCGGCGAAGTGCTGGTTGAACGCGAACCCAACGGGAGTCGGCAGCAGGCCATGAAACTGCCGGTGGGTGGACGAGTCGGCGGGCGGTTCGAAGAACCGGGCGATCGCGACTGGTACCGCGTCTCACTGAAAAAGGGCCGCAAGCTGCAGGTCGTCGGCAACACCGCGTCGATCGGTGCTGCCGGACGCCTGTACATGAGACTGGTGGACGCGGAGGGGCGGACGATGGTCGAAGTGCCGCCGTCGGTCTCGACTCGCACGATGTTCGAGCACACCACCGGTTCGGACCGGGATGCCTGGCTGGTTGTCGAGGAATTGCAGCGGCGGGGAGGACCGTCGTTTGGTTATCAACTCGAGTGCCGGTTCGCCGAACGCGGGTTCAGTCTGTCTGCTGCCAGCGAGCGGCTGCACGCGAAGCCCGGCGGCAAGGTGACCCTGAAAGTGACCGCCTCGAGACGGGACTTCAAGGGTGCGATCAAGCTGGGTGTCGAAGGACTGGGGCCGGATGTCGAGCTGGCTGGACAGGCGATCCCGTCGGGGAAGAACGACACCACGATGACGATCACCCTCCCCAAGGGACGGAAGCCCGGCGAGTTGATCGGCCTGAAGATCACCGGCCAGGGCCTGCTCGAGCCCCCGGCCGAGGGAGTGGCCGTGATCGAACGATCGTCTCTCGAATACAACCGGGGGGACCTGGGTAAGTACGAGGGCTTCATCAGTGACAACAAGGGCGGGTTGAACTACGCCGAATACGACGTCGAGTTGCCCGAGGCGGGCGAGTACCTGGTGCTGCTGAAGTATGCCGCGATGACGGTCCGTGTGGCTGCGATGAAGCTCAACGGCCAGACCGTCAACAGCGGCATCATGAGCAAGACCACCGGAAGCTGGGATCCGAAAACGGCGCAATGGTTCAACGAGGGATTGGTGAAGTTCCCCCAGGGCAAGAGCGTTCTGCGGCTCGAGAAGAGCGGTGTGTTTTCTCACCTGACAACCATTCGCATCGCCCGCCAGGCACCCAAGAGCAAGGCCCCGGTCAAGTCGGTTCGGGCCTCGGCGAGTACGCTGAATGCACTGCGGAGCGGCCTGGGCGGTATGACGTTCGTGCCCCGGGAACTGGATGGCACGTTGTTTCTGAGTGTGGGCAGGTGAACGCGATGAATTTCCGGTCGACGATGTTCTGCCTGGCGACGCTGCTGGTCGCCGTGATCATGGCCGGGCCAGTTCGCGCGGCTGCTGAGGAGAAGGTGTCCGAGCGGATCGAGGCACTGGGCCCGTTCGAAAAACTGGACGTGCAGCCGGCCGAGATCCACATGCGAGACCGGTACGACCGTGTGCAGGTGGTCGTGACAGGGGTTCGATCCAACGGGTCGGTTGTCGACCTGACCAGCCTGTCGAGATTCACCGTCGAGACGGCCGGTGTCGCGTCGGTCTCGGGCAGCCGGATCAACGCTCTTGGCGACGGTCGGACCCGCCTGCGGATTGATGCCGG
>Ga0310345_10005324_pt1 | contig 11464 bp, 16 predicted proteins | sample HC15DNA20500_MG_FD_204667 | JGI IMG/M metagenome (GOLD analysis project Ga0310345, IMG submission 204667) | Marine microbial communities from station ALOHA, North Pacific Subtropical Gyre - HC15-DNA-20-500_MG | ecosystem: Environmental > Aquatic > Marine > Oceanic | place: Pacific Ocean: North...
TTTTCTCCTCCTGGTTGGGCCTGAAGCCTTACTTCTAAATCTACCCTGTCCACTTCCAACTGCCGTACCTCTAGTACTTCCAGAATATGCTTTTTTGTCTTCGGTTGTTCCCCTTTTATAACGTCTTCGCCTTACCATAGTAACCTCCTTAAGGTTAGTATTTAGATTATCTCTCCTTGGCAACGCCAATATAATCTACTGTCATTGTCTTAGCAACAGCTTCACCATTCTGGATACCAAAACCTAGACTCAGGTCGGTATCAGGAAGGTAATCTGTCACAGCAGGGGTAGATCCTCCCAACAGATTCTGGGTAGCTTTAACAACATCATCAACATAAACATAGAGGAATTGATATCCGTCAAAATAAAAGTCCAGCTTCATAAAGGTGGCATCTGCAACTGTAGCAATGGCTGCATTTGCAAGCTGACCCGAAGAGGAATCCTTCTGACAGTAGAAATCTAAATTTGTATCTCCATCATCCTTCTGGAAGTAAATCCCATCAGTCGCAGAAAGAGGTGAAGTATCAGTGACATGAAGGCCAACAATGAAATCAGACTGGGTGGCATCGCTGACTTTAACCCTGGATGTGAACCAGATCTTTTTACCAGCAGCAGGAGTAATAAACTCTTTTGGAATCTGCTGGAATGAAGCATCATTATCAGAACTGGCATTAGTTACCAGAAGCAGTCCACCATCACCATCAGAACAAGCCTGAGTTGCTGATCCAGTTTCAGTTACTGTCCAGTCCAATTGATCAGCATGAGAATCATAAGTAACAAAATCATTAAAATATTCTACATTCCTGAAAGGATCTGGAGCTGGAAACTCTCCAAATGGATGACCTTTTTTTCTAGTTGAAACTCCTGAAGTATATCTTGTTGGCATGATAGCTCCTTTGCATGAAGGCAAGCTTCACAGATCTAACGATCCACAAATTAGCCTAAGTATTGACATAAAACTGTGTAAGTAAAAGTAGGGGTGCTTGAACCCCCGATAGTTCCAACCATTCTCCAATCCCTGGGGATATGATCTCCAACTCTTCTATTGCTTACAGCTGCAACGGAAGGATAAATTATCAGGTCATCGGTTCCCGTAGCATTCTTCTGGGCAAAAGCTCCACCAGAGATATCTACATATAAACCCGATAAACTGTCTTTTGCCTGAACCTTGACATCCAGTGTCGGTGACGTTCCGCTCCGAGCTGAAATGTCCAGGTATAAACGTACTCCCCTGGCTCCATCGGGCGATACCTGATCATCACTGTTCTCGCTTGAAGTCCTGGCTGAACTGGTGAAAATAACTGATTTTCCAAAAACAATCGCCATAATAAGATCCTTTAAGGTAGCCGGGCAACCCAGTCTCCCCTTCTAAAAGGTCACCCGACCAAAATGCTATGCTCCGGCAGAACCAAAGACCGCTCTGGGGTCTGTCCAGCCAAACACATAACGAGCCGTTGCTTTATAACGAGCATTCTCCGTGTCGAAATCATTTTCGCCAACAGAGAAGTCGTCAGATCTCCGCTCAAAATGCTTCATTCCATCAGGCACATTCGTGATAATGAACCAGGCATCTGTATCGGAGAAGTAATGATTCACTTTAATGCCATCAGGGAATACGTTCATGGTATTGAGCGCATTGATGGCGTTATTGCCGGTATCATGCTCAAGGGAAGACTTGAGTATTCTTTGTGACTCGAAAGCCAGCGCTGGGGGGATTACCAGACATCTTGGCATAATCGAGATCCGAAGACCCCTGTTGTCCTTGAGATTTTGAATATCAATGGCTGCCTGTTCTAAAGCAGCGGTTGATAAATCAGCGGCTGGGTTGACAATGTTCGAGAACGTGCTGCCGTCGGTAGGATGGGATGCGTCACAAAGTTCAACTCCATCACCTCCGGTATAACTCGAATTGAAAGCCCGGTTAAAAATATTAGCTCCAACTGTTTCCTTGGTTTGTCGCATGGAAAAAGCGAGAGAACGGCTACGCTGTTTTCCTATTTGTCCGTATAAATCGTCTTCATACATTTCCCTGGTGATAATGAATCCAAGGCCGTAGGTGACGTTTGTATACCGTTTGACAAACAGCTGCTTAGCAGAATCGTAGGAGATTCCAGACGCTTCAGCCTTCTTAGGGGCTAAGCCGAAACCGCTGACAGCTACTTCTTCTTCGTAGGCTTTGTCAGAAGATTCAGTTGTGAATATGTCAGAATATTCTACTTTATGCTCATCATACTGTGCGCCATACCAAGCGTTGATTCCCGGCCAGAGAGCTTTCGCAAAACTTCCGGTAGTAATTACGCCTGCCATAGTTATACTCCTCTCAAATGATTAAAATTAGATGCCAGTGGTTGTGGTCAGTCGATGCTCATTAATCATCACTTCCCAGTTTGCATTGTCACCCACTGCGTTGTCTTCACGTTGAACTAACTGAAGGATACGAAGTTGAGCTGTCGCTGTTTTAACGTCAGAGGAATCCAACTCCATGCCTGATGATCCCGTAGTAGTACTCCCACTACCTACAACAACATCAGCATTGTTTCCGACAGCAGTCACAGCAATATTCCCTCCGGTAGAGTCCTCTTGGATCTCATAAACTGCATGAGGATCGACACATACATACATATTACGAGCTGTTGAGGCTTCAACGTAGTTAATTTCCAGGGACCCATATTTAGGTTCCAGTCCAACAACTACGCCAATAACGGTATCAGTTGCAGCAGCTTGAATCGCTGTTGGAACACCGTCACTATTAGCCGTACCGCTCATCTTAACTAAGTCTCCAACATAAACAGCCGTTCCATCGCTGGAAGGATGCTCGAAGGTTCTTAGCTGTGCAGTGTGAGGGCCACCAGACAAAGTACGCACCCATTTTAGTCCATTTGGATTGTCTGCATTTGCCATAATAAGCTCCTTAAATTTTTAATAAAAACCCGATGCTATCGAGATATGTTGATGCTACCTACGTAGGCATCAGCACCCCCCATTCCCGTTTCTGAATGACCATCTTGTCTAAGTTTTTCTTCTCTAACACGGGGGTCCATCGAGCGTTCGGTTTCATCAATATTTTTTTGTTTTTTAGCCTGGTCCTCTTCGTACCATTCTTTTTTGATCCTCATTAGGACTGCTTTGTCCCCACCGCCAACACTCTTCTCAACATAAGAAGCTAATGGAGCGGGATCTCCGGGGCCACGCTGTTCTGCAACAGGGGCTTTGCTTTCGACCGCCTCATAACCCGCATCTTTAAAACGGGGAACACGGTCTTCGATGTCGTTCACAAATCTATATTTGTAAGCTGGATCCTGCTCATTCCACTTAAGTCTGTTTCTGTAATAAATGGGAACCCTTCCTTTAGGTCTGCACTCCGCACGATTCCCAGTTTCCGGTTTTCCTTTTGCTTTACTCATTCTAACTCTCCAATCGAGGCTAATTCATTAACGTACTGCTGAATAGATTTAAAAGCTCCCTGACGAACAAAACGGTTAGCGATGTCCCTCTGGGCAGAGCTTAGGTCAGATTCGGTATATCTTTTCTTACCTCTGCTGGATCTTGGCCGGCCGCCCTCAACTGAAGGCGCCCTGTCCCGGTTCCCGTTATGAAAAGCCTCGTGGTCGGGAAACCTTGCCTTTACTTCACTTAAAACCTGGTTAAGAGACTCTTCCATATCCAGTTGTTTTCCTGATTCCCTGGATTTTTGAATCATTCTCGAATGACGACTGACTGCATAATCCTGTAATTCCTCATCAGACCACCATTCTGCATTCTCAGCCACAAAACTCTCAACCGCTGGATGCATCGGATCCTGCTGCGGTGAAGGAGCGGCTCTCATCCTCTCATCAATCTGAGAAACCTTCTGACTGTCGGAAGATTCAATAGCATATTTTTTCTGCATATCAAGATCGTTCATGTACTTGTTATACTCGTACTGATCTTTCTTGATGAGATGCGACTTCATATCGTGAACGGTCTGGCGTAAATCCTTGTTGCTTTTGTTCAGCTTATGGATACGCTCATAGATAGGCTGCCTGTCCACGAACTCACGAGCGGAAACCCATCCACCTTCTTCCCCATCGAATTCTTCCTTGGGCTTCCAGCCCATATCCTTTGCTTTTTCTTCAACATTTTCTTCCTTCGACTCCTGACCGCTAAGATCCTTTTCTTCCGGCATTACCATTCCTCCTGTAAACTCCCCAGACATCCTCGTCGTTAATCATCCGAAGATTTGTTCCTTCTTCTTCGATTTCGACTCCGGCATACTGGGCGTATCTAATTGTATCCCCGACCTTACACCAGGGATTATTTTCAGAACCGTCACGGTAAGCTTTCCATGCAGTTGAGCCTACAGCGACCACCGTTCCCTTTGTGCTCGCACGATTCTCTCTGTCGACTTCTCTTTGTGGTTTGTAAATTAAACCGCTGGCGGTTTTTTCGTCTGTGTTTAAATCGGGTCGTACTAAGACCCTGTGTCCTGCGGGTTCTAAAGACATGGACTCCTCCAGTGAATTGAGCTCTAATTTAAAATCGACTCACTGAGAGTCCCGACTGCGGGCTAGTCAAGCCCTGACTGCCACAGTCCGTCTAAAACGTAGGTTAGTTCTTCGATGCGGCCTTCCCTCTTGGCTACTGCTGAGAAGGTTCTCTCCATAGAGGTTTCACGCAGGTCCGACTGCATCCGGAGGTCCAGCCTCTTCTTCGCCAAGTGGCTCAAGACCTTCCTGGTCGACTGGAGCGACATCCATTCCTGTATCTCCTCTTTGTTCATCCGCTATATTATTCAACATTTCCTTTTCTAAGTCTAGAAAAGCCTGCTCCTTATTTGTGTCGGCTGCCATTGCTGCCATTTGTTCCTGGGATGCTATCTTCTCCCGGTTCATCTCAAACTGGGATTGCGTCCTGAGCTGTTCCTGATCTCTCTGGGACTGGCTGCTGACTATATGCTTGGTAAGATCCATCTCTGATTTAAACTTTTCAAGAGCAGGCCTGCCGGTTATCTCTTCAATCTTGGCACGGTTTAACTCAATCTCGCTTTGCAGCTTTTCAATTTCAACCTGTGTTTTTTCAGTCTCTGCCTGCATTTGCTCTAGCTCAACGGGAAGTTTCTGCTGTTCCATTTCCAGTTTTGCCTGGACTTCAATCATCTTGGGATCTGGTGGAGGTTCTTCCGGCTCAGGAGGCTGCGGGGGATGAATCTTTTCAAGTTCTTCATCCGGGACTTTTAAAGCCTTGAGGTAATAATGTGTGACTTCCCAGGGATTGACTCCGGGCATCTCCATGGTATTAAGTAAAGCCTCTGCCCTGAATAGCTGCTGTACGTCGGTACTCATATTGGGATCAGCAACGGGTCTAACATCCAGGTCGTCTGTAGCGTAATCTTCACGGGCAACAATCTTTACCTGGTCAAGCACCCGGAAGTATTCTTCATTCTCAAGATAGATATAGTTAAGCCGGTATAGTTTCCTGAACTCCTTGGTCATTGAACGGTAGAGTCGTTTAAAAACCGAGTTAAAAACTTTAATCCCCTGTTCGATTAGCGCCAGTGTTGTTGTTGCAGGAACATTAGAGCGATTCTGCTGTCCGGCAAGCAGCTCCGAAGAAGAAGCCAGTTCTTTCCCAGCTTCCAGCAGGACACCCAGCAACTGGAATAGCGCCGATGAAGGCTCTCTCGCAGGCATCGGCATGATGCCATCCTTCATCTCATGGGCAGCAAGGTCTAGAACCTTAAACTCCCCGGCTTCCAGCCTGATGGTATCGTTTTTTTGCCGCCCAAATTGCTTGGAGACAAAACCGCTTTGAAGATTTGCTAATGCCCCTGCGTCCAGCAACTCGTTAATCGTCGTGTTGACAGCTTCGTTAATCGCAAACAGCAGGCGACCAAACCCGTAGTCATAAAACTTCCCTTCAAAATCAGGGATAAACGAGTACTTAGTGAAGTATTGAATGGGATCGATCCGTTCAACCATCCCCTTGTTTGGTCCTTCTTTTATCATTTGGACGCTTTGGGGATCATAACGGGCTACAATCCTGAAAACACGCTGGTTGAAACGGTTGACGGTTACGATATAAGGTTCATCGTAATCATCGCCGTCCAGATCCATCCAGCAGTGCTGTTCAAGAAAGTCGTGAGGTTTGTCCTCACCCGTATCTTCTTCAATATTCTCTACGGAACCTTCGATGAATAAGCCCACCCGTTCCCGTTCAGTGATTTCATTTCGGTAGAGGGAAATCTTGTGGGTGATTCTTCGACAGGAGTCTAAGTCCCTGGTGGTGTCATTGTTGACAACCAAGTCATTGGGCAAACACAAATCAGAGCGGTTCCTCTGAAGAACCGGGTCATAAAATGTCTTTCTAAAAACACAGCCAAGTACCGGCAGTGCATGAAGCAGCTTATCAAATTCCTCTTCCCACTCACTCATTTGCTCAATGAGCTGATAACTCATGTGGTCAGAGATACGGTCCGCCCTGGCTTTCTTTAATCCTTCAGGATCTGAACCGGTAACTTTTCCCTGTACAACTTTGGAACCCTTAACTAATTCTGGATATGCCCTTGATGCAAACTGAAGACTCGACTGGGCAATTAACGGATACTTAACATTTGCCGAATTAGGCCAGGGGTATGTTTTTCTTTCCATGACCTGCTTGGCAACCTTAACGGATTCTTCGTTCTGGGAAGTCCATTCCGTCCGGCTGTCTTCATCGAGATCGTATCCACGAATAACCTCAATAGCAATTTTAGACAGAAGGGACTTATCAAGTTCTTCCGCAATATTCTGGCTGCGAATAAGATCTTCTATTTTTAACTTAGCTTTGACGCCAAGCATTAAGTAACCAATCCGGGGAGACAGGTTGTTTACTTTTCATGTACGACCGGATGAGTAAGGCCCATCCAGTGAACTAAAACCCTTGTAATCGAAACAATGATGCTGTCGTCCCTAGTGGTGGGGGTGAATCTAGCGATAATGCTGGCCCCTCCAAGAATAGTTAACACGGCATTGCCAATTTCTAATACACTGTTCCAAATTGAAAAAACATCCATGCCTAAAAGATTCATCAATATCCTCCAACGGAACTTCTTCCCGTTCGTTTCTGGTTAAACCGGTCTGCGACAAAGTTATCTTCTTCGTCGTACAAAGTACCGTACACCGAATTGTCGGCAAATGTCAAAGCCAAAGAATCGCCAAGATCCGGTGAAGCCATGCCACGACGCTTCATATCTTCTTTTTTCTCCAGCAAAAGCTGCTCTCGCTTGTTATAAGTATACATCGGACCGATAAGATCCGTCAAAAGCTCATTTCCATAAGGTAATTCCACGTCCCCGCCTAACCATGCTTTCATCCTTCCCCACATCTCAATCCTTTTGTTTGCATAAGCGATCGTATCTACAGGTTTATGGGAAGAGTTGACAGCAATCACAATGGATGAGTGCCTCCCCCTGCGTAGAGCATCTACAACACCGGCGCCCAGTCCTCCCTCGTCAACAAAAATACCCCGTGGTTTCATTTTGTCCACCAGTATGTTTACCAGGTCGGCTACCTGCATGGTATCTTTGTTTCGATATTTCACCTGTTCCAGTACTTTCCGCCCCATACGGAATGTGAAGACGGTTTGGTCATCACCGAAGCGGGCAACGTCAACTCCCATCACCAAATCCATCCGCCTAAGATTTCTTTCATCTACCTTAAACTGCATAGCCCGCTCAACATCTTCAATAGAGATGAATTCTGTAAGTCCTGAACGGGGGAACACTCCCCTGACCCGTATCCTGACCCAGTCGGAGTCTTCACCATGGTCTTCAACCCACTCATTTATCTGTGTTTTGCTGGCTTTCTTGGACTCCCTTGAATCAATCTGGAAACAGTGCCATCGATGCTTGTAACGGTTAAAACATTCCTTAAATCGGCCAGTATTGCGTACAGGATTGCCAAATGCCACCCAAATAGCCCCCTTGGTGGTCATCGCACCCTCGGTAGCCTCCCATATAGGGTCTTCTACGGCAGATCCCTCGTCATAAATGATTAAAGTTCCCCGTTCTTCATGGGTTCCCTGGAAAGCATCAGGATTATTGGCGCTCCAGGGTATAGCAGCAGCAAACCAGGTCTCTTCGTTGTCAACATGGTAGAATTTAGTAGCCGTCCAGTTAAACCACTCCCTGTTAATGACTAATTTGTGCCATTTTGACAGCTCACGCCATGTTTTTGTCTTCAATTGGGACTCAGTACCGGCAGTTACGACGATCTGAGGGTTAGGTCGAGTGCTCATAAACCACAAAATGATCCATGAGATGAGTGCGGTCTTACCTATCCCGTGGCCTGAAGCAACAGCAACACGGCAAGAGTCTTTTTTTTGCTGCAAATCCCCGGCAATCGTCTTTAAAATCTGGATTTGCCATCGATCAGGACCGGATTCATCCCTGAGAGGGGTTCCTGGCTTCTCCCAGGGGAATGCCAGTGACACAAATAAAGCTGGGTCATGTACTGTGGCTGCAAGAAGTTCTGTTTTTTCTGCCAAACTTACTGGCGTATTACTTTTAGCTCTCGGCATTAAGATAGTGGGTTCAAGCGGGGAGAATTGCTATTCTACTACAGCCTCTCTAGTATCATTCCCTTGGTGAATTTAGTTCCAGGACAACTCTTGTAAGGAGCATACTGCCTGTGAAAAACTATCCAGTAATTGAATTTCTCTTTACTGATTCCCAGACCGATTCCCTTAACACCCATAGAATATCGATCCCGTATAGGATTAATCAGTCTTTTTACCAGTAAATCGAGCATCTCAGAAGATGGTTCATCCACATCATAATTCCCTACACAGCAAATGTGAATAGCCCTTCTGTTCATTGTATCCTGGTAACAGGCAGCAGCATTGTCCTGTTCCGGCCTTCCTACCAGAGCCTGATACTTGCCTTCGCATTTTTCTACGCCATAATGATAGCCAATGTCGTCGAACTCATAAACTCCGCCTTCTTCCTTTTTCTTTGTATGGTAGCGTTCAATGTCATCCCAGCTAACTGTGCTACTGTCCTTAGTTAAGCTGTGATGAATCATTATATGGGTTTTTTTCATCGACATCACGAGTTGCTTCGTCAAAGAGCACCGGGTAACCTTCCGGTCCCCAGGCATCAAAGCATAGTTCTTGAAATTCATCAATATAGGAACGTCTGAATTCCTTTACTATTTCTGGATGAGCATACCGCTTGCCATTTCTCTCAACATATGGATAGCGGCTGGAGTCTGGTTTTATAAGCTTTAAGACTTTAACTTCCAGTCCAGCAGCTCGCTTGATCTTTATATATTCTCGTTCTCTAATAGTTAGCCTCTCACTGGCAGGCTTTATTATCATTGCTATGGATCTTGAAACCGTTTTCCGGTAATCTCCCACGTTATCTTTTATAAAGTGAACCCATATTGTAGGAATTCCTACAAATCCTCCATCTTGATTAAAACGGCGGAATCCTAGTTGTTGCCATTCCTCCTTTGTTTTAAGTCCCATATAGAGAGTAAGATCATTTATGTCTATCGCAACTCTAAACTCGGGGTGCTCAACAGTTAATCCTAGACGATCGTTACCATCATTTGCCCAGATTGCTTCCCCGTCTTCATCTATTAACTGACCCGTCGCCACTACTTCTTGAATGTCTTTAATAATATTCATCCTGCTTTTGAAACAAGGTGGTTTTTCTTTGGGAGAAGCGTCACCAACTACGTTATCATTTTTCTCCTCAATTACTTCCATAGGGATCTCGCCTATCCAGCCATCGGTCGATTGTACTGGAGGTCGCTGTCTAGACGGCAAGAGTCTTTCTATATCGGTGGGGGAGATCTTTGGAATCTTCCCTCTCCTCTCAAAATCCCTCATCCGATCGAAAAGCTGACCAGCCTTTTTGAATAATTCCATGTAGTCGTCTTCGTTTTTTTTATGTTCTTCATTTAAGTTTTTAAATTCGTTGTTCATTGTAAATCCTCTCGGTTAGTTGTGTTAAATTTATTCATCAATTTGAAATAATAAGAAATCTCTTCCCGGCTTAACGGTTTCCATCTGTTAGCACAAACTTTACAGAATCTACCGTTATCAGTAGATCTCTCTCCATGCTTCATACGGCAATGCCTGCTGGGACACTCGTAATCCCCCAGCACAATCCCGCAGCCATATTCACCAGATCCTCCGCACTGGTTCACTGAACATTCTAAACAAAAACCCTCACTGACCATTGTTGGATAAGTTTCTTTAGTGAAACGGCCACAGTTAATACACCTTTTTTCCCGGTTTGACATTAAGAATGCTCTCGGCCAAGCTGAATTCAGGATCAGTAAGAGATTTAGCCAGTAGCTTTACCCCCAGCTCCCTCGCATCGATCAGTCCCTGGCTATCCAGACCCCTGGACTTCCTCCACTTGATTAACACTTCCCATTCGTCTGGATTCATCTTAGCATATAATATAGACTGGTCATTATCTGTTGACGCTTTGCGTCCCACGCTTACCCCCCTGGAAACATTCTTCAGGCGTTAAACCTAAAAACTTACCGATCTCAACAATCTTCATTCTCCAATTCTTGTCCCTCCACTGCCCCTCGTAGCGGTGCATTAACTTACTCATCTCAGACTGGGAATAACCCTTGCCTAGTTTTTCCCCTATTTCACGCTGGGTTACACTGGATTTTCTTAACCGTGCAACAAATTTGTCGCTGAGATCTAATGCAATTGACATGGAGTGTCCTTTATTTATTTGACTTTATAATCATACAATATTATTATGATTTTAGCAAATATAGTTTACAAAAAAAAAGGAGATACAATGTCAGGAACCCTTAACAAAACCATTCTTATAGGACGACTTGGTGCAGATCCTAATAGTGCGCCTACAGAAAGTGGTATAACTCGATCCAGATTTTCCATCGCAACAGATGATACTTCCTTCAAAGATGCTAACGGGGAACTTCAGCAGCGAACTGAATGGCATAATATCGTAGCCTGGAGACGCCTTGCTGATATCTGCAACCAGTACTTGACTAAGGGAAGCCTTGTTTACGTTGAAGGTAAAGCGACTACCAGGAGCTGGGACGATAAAGAAGGAAATAAAAAAACTACCCATGAAGTGCTTGTTGATCACATGACAATGCTGGGTAATAGTAAATCCAACCACGAAGCAGTTAGCCCACCAAAGGATAAATCCACGGCTTTTACATCTGAAGGAGATGTTCCTTTCTAACCCCAAAAATTTTCAAAAAATAAAAATAAATTTGCGAGGGGGGTTATATATAGAAAAGCCCAGACGTCAAAGGGGGGGGTCATCACCCCAGTGATGCCCCCAACTAATCCTAATTGATTGTTCCAAAATTGGAAAAGAAAAACCCCCCGATGTTTTGGGGGGTTTAGATGCTGGTGACTAGCCAGCATTGGAGGAACTACAAAAAGGAATGATAAAGCGTTTGAAGAGTAAAGCATACCGAGGTAATAACTACGTAGATTTTTA